>Ga0256839_1004778_pt1 | contig 12966 bp, 19 predicted proteins | sample 354166metaG_FD_185968 | JGI IMG/M metagenome (GOLD analysis project Ga0256839, IMG submission 185968) | Hydrothermal vent microbial communities from Mid Atlantic Ridge, Atlantic Ocean - 354-166 | ecosystem: Environmental > Aquatic > Marine > Hydrothermal vents | place: Atlantic Ocean: Mid... | reverse complement strand
TCTTGGAAGTTTCAAAGAACTTTACCTGAATAGCCCATTTGTTTCCGTCGCTATCCTCTGCAACAAGGTCTATACCTGTATCGGGTCTTCTATTACGCTGTGGGTATTCAGACCAGAGCCATACTTCTTTGAAAATCTTACCCCAGTGATTATGAGTCCGGAGAAAGGCTTTTACAAACCTTTCAAAAAGCCTGCCTGCTTCCTGCGGGTTGTTTCCTGATGCTTTAAGAAGTCTCTGAATCACATCCTCTACAGATACCATTGTCACCCCTCCTCCTGTGAAAAGATTTTACAGAAAATGCAAGCGGCCAGTATCTCCTTGACATAAAGTAATCTTTCCTTACTTTCAGAAAATAAGGAGGTAAGGCATGCTTGTGAAGAAGACCTCTAAGAACCAGATAACCCTTCCCAAAGAAGTCCTCAAAAACTTTCCCGAAGCGGAATACTTTGAGGTGAAAGCGGAGAAAGACAGGATAGTTCTAATTCCTGTAAGGACGATTCCCTCAAGTATAACCCTTGAAAAGATAAGGGAGAAGATAAAGAAGGCAGGACTGACCGAAAAGGACGTTGAGGAAGCGGTAAAGTGGGCAAGGATGAGCTGAGGGTCGTTTTAGATACGAACGTAATTCTGTCGGTTCTTTTGTTCGGAGGCAGGCTTGAGTTTATCCGAAGGGCGTGGAAAAACGGAAGGCTCAAGCTCCTGTTCTCAGAAGACACACTTGAGGAGCTCGTGAAAATTCTCCACTACCCGAAATTTGCTCTTGAAGAGGAGGAGATAGACTTTCTTCTCTACGTTGAAATCCTGCCTTACTCGGAAACGGTTGAGGTTAAGTTCAGGGTAGAAGAAGAGGTGTGCAGGGACAGTGATGACGTTAAGTTCCTGGAGTGCGCGGTGTCGGGAAGAGCGGATTTTGTGGTCAGCGGAGATAAAGAACTTCTCTCCGTGGGAGAAATTGAAGGCATAAAGATAATCACTCCCGCTGAACTTAAGGAGCTTCTGATATGAAAACGGTTACGATAGCTTCTCCTTACGAGCTTGTTCTTGAAGAGATTGAAAAGGGGAAGATAGATCCCTTTGACATAGACCTTGATTATCTCACCTCCCTCTTTCGTGAAACCGCAAAGAAGCTTTCCGCTTCGGATTACCTGAGAGAAGCGGGCAGGTTCCTTGAAGCCACTGCTAAGCTCCTGAAGCTCCAGATAGAAGAGATATTTCCCAAACCTAAACTTGAGAGGAAAAGGATAACCATAAAAGAAGTTAGAGATGTGTTAGTAGATACTGAGAATAACTACGAACCCGAGTATGACCTTTCGTGGCTGTGGGAACATGAGGTAAAGGTAGGGAGACCATCAGGGACTAAGGATAAGAAAGAGAGAAAGCTGAGCTGGAAAGAGTTTTGGGATATTGCTCAAAAAGACATAAGAGAAGTTTTGCACGAACAGATAGACTACCGCAAGCTTGCGGAGGAGGTAAGAAGTAAAGTCCTCAGGGGAGGACCCATCAAAACGCTCAGAGAATTCATCGCATACCTTCATGCATACATGGAATTTGAGGATGTTCCCGAGCTACCTGAGCTTTTTTCTGCAGTTGGCACAGAGGTTTAGCTTTCTCAGTTCCTCCCTGGTTATCTCCCTAACCTCTACGCCGTTTCTCCAATTGAAGGAAGTATAACCACAGGCGGGATAACCATCGTTCCTGAGCAAATGCCACTTATGACCGTAAGGGCTCCTGCCGACCTTCACTTTCACCCAAGTTATTATATACCCACAGACTATTACAGCTTTACAACAATACGTATTTCTGTATTTATGTATTGACATAAATACGGCTTTACGCTATCATGTAATTACGGGGGTGAGTGGTCATGAAAGTACTTGCAGTAATCAACCAGAAGGGAGGAGTAGGTAAGACTACCACAACTTTCCATCTGGGAACCGCTCTGGCAAACTCTCTTAGAGTTTTGATGATAGATATAGACCCTCAAGGGGGACTTACCTACATGGCAACGGGCAAAGACCCAGATGAATACGAAACTACCATAGCAAACATATTACTCGGAGAGGTTCCCATAACCGAGGCGATAATACCGGTAAGGGACAACCTTGACATGGTTCCCGCCAACATATTCCTTTCAGGAGTGGAAGCTCAGCTAATAAACAAAATACAGAGAGAGCTTCGGTTAAAAAACGTTCTCAAGAACGTTGCGGACAGATACGACCTTGTGATAATAGATACTCCGCCGTCCCTCGGGCTTCTCACAATCAATGCTCTTTTTGCCTCAGACGGGATGCTTATACCCGTAGAAGCTAAGCTCATGGGGCTGAGGGGTATGGCTATACTCCAGAACCTGCTGGCGGATATAAAGAGTAATGTGGAGGGTTTTGATGTTGAGATTGTAGGCATACTCCCTACCTTCTACGACAGAAGGACTATTCTCTCCCGTGAGGTCCTTGACGAGATAAAAGAAGTATTCGGGTCTCAGGTTAAAATACTGCCCCCGATAAAAACGACTACAAAGCTCGCAGAGACCCCTGCCTTTAATAAGCCTGTCTATGAAAGACCCGAGACAAAAGAGTCCGACGTAGCACAAGCTTATCTTGAAATTGCAAAGGAGGTAGAAAGATGGGTAAGAAGCTGATAAAAGACAGCCCCATCAGGAAAAGTGTTGTGGGAGAGTTCATATCCACACCGGAGGAGAGTAAAGCCGTAACTACGGAAATACAGAAATCTGTAAATACTGAAATTAGTAAAAACACAATTACGGAAAAGCATAAGACCGGTGATAGCTCCCGGACAGTAAAGCTGACCGTAATAGTTCCGGAGGATATAGACCTGCTCCTTGAAGATATAGCAAGGAAGCGCAGAAGAGAGACAGGCAAAAAACCATCAAAGAAATCTCTCATCATAGAAGCACTCAAGCTCCTCGCGGAGAAAGAAGGAATTGTGTAATTACAGCTTTACGGCATATCGTATATACGGCTTTCCTGAGTTAAGTATCTTACTCTACATACGGAGAAAGTGAGGTTGTAGTGTAAGAAAATTTCTTCCTGCAGAACTCCTTTTTGGCTGTTATAACCTCACAAACAAACACAAAAGCTAATGCTTTTTCCTTCGGAAGGCAATAACCTCAAATTGCGGATTTTCCGTCAGGGGGTCAGGTTATGGAGGCTATTATAGGGTCGGTTATTGAGAACCGCTATTACACCGCTTCAAAGGAATTCAGCCTCACCGTCATAGACCAGGGTTCGGGGATTCTTTTCCAGATTACGGGAGACCAGCAGGTTAAAAGGAGCGTAAGAAAGATATTCCTTCCGAACATCGTGGGTGCACTTGATATACTCGGTCTGGGACTGTGGACGGGCAGGGAGGTCTGCGACGGAGTTTACTTTGAAAATGGGAAGAAGCTGGGATACGTGAGGATAAGAGTAAGAAAGGGAGATAACGAAAAGGTCTTTGTAGAAATTCCCAACTTTGAGGCGGGAGCTCTCTCAAGGTTTCTGCTGAGGGGGCTTAAGGACTTCTTTTCATACGCTTATCTCAACATTCACATAAAAGCGGAGAGGGAGGAGGATATAATCACCATGAGCGTTAAGGTAGGCGATGCGGTAAAAGAGGTCATCTTTGACACCGGCTCGGCGGGGAGGCTGACATCCGCAATCCGAACCGCCGTCCTCGGAAGACTCACGCACCGCAGAAAGATAACGGGAAGGAAAGGCTACGTAATAGTCGGAGACTACTTCAAAACGGAAAACCCTAAACTTCAAAATCAGGTAGATGAAGCCGTAGCCAAGCTCAGGGAATATTGCGACAAAGAAGGTATCTTCCCCACACCGTTCATCAGGAAAACCCTTACCGAGAAGAACATACCTTTCAAAACTTACATAACCTTCAGGATAGGAGAAGGATCTCAGGAAGAAGACAGGGCGTATATGTTCCTGCCCTTACCTCACGCATGGGGGATTGCGGAATGCTTGAACAGACTGATAACATAATAATCCATAGGAACACCCTACACCCCGAACCCTACATACCTCTGCCCCTTACATCTCTCAGACATCCTCTAATAAAACTACGGGGAATAATAACCCGGCTTCTACCGGACATCCATAAAACAAATAACAACGTTACAGCAGGAGCACGAAACGTGGTTGCAACACTATGTTCGGGAAGAAGATATCCGAGAACCTCGCCGTGAAGCTCCTGAAGGGGGAGAGGGTCTTTGTTAAAGGGCTGAAGTCCAGGAACGGCAGGCGGTACTCGGCTTACATGCGTATTGAAGAAGACAAGGTTAAGCTGGAGTTCAAGACTTGAAATATGTTATGAATTGCATATCATAAAACCCATGGTTGAGAGGGTTACCATCTCCATAGACAGGAGGCTCGTTGAAGAACTTAAGAGCTTAGCCAAAAAAGAGGGGGTAAGCCTTTCAAAACTCATTGCCAGATCTCTTGAGGAGTTCCTTATTGAAAGGAAGAAGAAAGAAGCAGGCAGGAAGCTTATGAGCATCAGATTAACCAAAGAGGAAGTTCAGGAGGCTCTTAAGGAACTTTCCCGCATCAGGAAGGAGGACAGATGGCAGAGTCCGAAACTGTAGGGCTGGATACGGGCTTCTTCATAAGACTGCTGGAAGGGGACGAGATGGCTGTTAAGGTGTGGGAAGGAGTGCTGGACGGTGAACTGAGAGCCCTGACTTCGTCTCTTGTTCTGTTTGAACTGAGGAGGATATTTCTTAAGCTCGGAAAGAGTGATAGGTGGGGCGATGTCAAAAGCGCCATAGTCCTGAACTGCGAAGTAGTTCCGATAGACATCGGAGTAGCGGAAGAGGGAGCTTCGGTGAGCCACGGGACGGGTCTTCCTGCCATGGATGCCCTGATTTACACCTGTGTCAGGAACGCGGAGAGGTTTTACACAACCAACGGCAGTTTTGAGGTTTTGAGAAGGAAGAAGAAGCCCCGTATTGTGAGGTTGTGATCTAAAAGCAGTGTGTTTCCTTACACTACAATCCAGAAATTGAAAATGTAGTGTAAGATACTGAGTTTTCATTAAGGGGGAATTTTTTTCGGAAGTATAATAATCTTCATTCGGGGAAGTTTTTTCGGAAATGGAGAAAGACAGGCTCCTCAGGATTATTAAGGAGAGCTGGTGGTATAAGCTGAAGACGGAAAACTATCCCGATGAGTGGATACGGGATGACCTGAGTTACTTCAGGCAGGTCGCAAGGCTCTCTAAGGAACTCATCCCATCGCTGAAGCTTGGAACTATGGGACTTTCAATGCTCAGGCTGTACCTGAAAAGGGTAAACTACAGGAAAAAGTTAAAGCAAAGGAGTCTGAAGTCCCTGCAAAGGAAATACGGGAAGCTCAGATATGTTTACTTTGTTGCTTATGTATCCATGAAACTGAGGAATATGGGATTTTCCCACGAACAGGTAAGAAGGCACCTTGTTTTCTGCCTGAGTATCTTCCCGATTATGCCCCTATGTGCGGTATTTATAGCTTATGAGAAGTACGTGAGAAGCAGGAAGAAGTATGAAGATGGAGGGGAGGGAAAAGTGCTCTCCAAGGTACCCGAAGACCTGAAACCGTATGCGGTTTTGTTCGCAGAGATACCAGAGATTTTGAAGTGAATCACAGAGCTTTACAATTTATTTATCCATTCTAATTGTTTTTGCTTTGCAAGAGGTATAAGACACTCCAAGGGAACTTTACTTACCAATTTTAAAATACCACCATATTGTTTTTCTCTTACATATTTTGTAAATTTTTCCAGCTCAGTCTTATAAGCAACTAAACAGAAAATAGAATGGCCTGTAAATTTCAAACCTCTTTGTCTTTTAATTAGCGATCTATTATACCAATCCATTTCATATTTAATTTGCTCTACCCATTTTTCATTAAACCCTCCGGTCTTTATTTCCACATAGACAAGAAATTTTTGGACTTCAGAATATCTCTTTGCTTTTTCTCTCGCCTTTGCTTCAATATACAAAAACACGTCCACTTTCTTTTTACCAAATGCTTCTTGTTCCGCTATTTTCACTTCCTTAAAATCGAGCCAATTCCAATCTTTATTGACGCATTTTTTTATATGCATTAAAGTTTCTTTAGTATCATACACAAAGCAAGCTTTTATTGCATCGTGCAAGTAAGGACTGCTTATTTTTTTTTCATTACCTTTTATTATAGTCTTGGAACTCTAAGTAAATTCCCACATCTCACCTTATCTGAAGGTCGTCATACTGAACCTGTGAGGTCATACTCTCTTCAGATGTAACCGCCGATATTATGTCGTAGCTCAAATCTTCTGGTGAAGGCTGTTCACCCTCACCATCTTCCTTAGAATTAGAACCGAGAATTCTGTCAACCGCTTCCATGAGCTTCTTTTTGGCCTCCTCGCTGTCTTCTTCTACTACTCCTTTAAACTCAGGATTGTTAACGAATTCGGAAAGGAGGCACAAACCCTTATCCTTATCCTTCCAGCCTCTATCCGATCTGCTCACGGGAATGAGGTAATGGTCAAGCCTGCCCTTAATGTCGCTCGTAAACCTGTTAAGTTTGCCCTTGACTCCTTTGAGATCGTTCCGAGGTCCCACGGCAAGAATAGCGGTTCCTATCTCAAGTTCGCTGAATTCCTCGGGTCTGATTTTGTAGTCATATCTCTGCATGGCTATCTCCGACCAGTGAGGGAGAACCGCATCAAGGGGACGCCTGAAGGGATTTTCTCCTCCTTTGGTTACGTTAATAAAGAACTTAAGCTCCTGCCCGAAGTACTCGGCGAGGTATTTCTTGGTCTCAGGATCCTCCGCACCTAAGATAAGCTTGATATTTGTGTTGTTAAAGATATTTTCAAACATACCTTTCTTTATCTCGTCCATCTGCTGCTTTGACTGGTGTATCAGCATTATCCCTATTCCTGCGCTTCTTGCCATTTCAAACATCCTCTGGAACTCGGGGACTATAACGTTGTGTGCCTCGTCTATAAACACCATGTCCGGAACCTCACTTTCCAGTCCTTCCCTCTGCTTAAAGGCGGCATAAGACTGAATGTCCATAAGTATCATCTTCCCGATGTCAAGGGACTCCCCGGAAGGGAAATCAAGGGCACGCAGGTTGAAGTACATCAGCTTTCCCTGCCTGAAGCCCTCCGCTATCTTTATGTCCGGGTCGTAGGAGTTGAGAAGCCTCGGATGGAAGCTGAAGGCATATAAGGAAAGATGCTGCTGGAGACCCCTCAGATACGACCTGAATTCCTTATTTCTCTTGGCTTCCTCATATATGCTTTTGAGCCAGAGGTAGTATATCTCGTCCTTCTCGCTACCCCTTAACTCTTCGGAATAGGTATCAAGCAGGTACCGGATTGAGTTGGGGAGAAAGGCTACTATTGAATACAAATCAAGGAAGTTTGCCATCTTTCCAGTTCTCGGAATTACCGAAAGGAGTCGCGTAATTGCTCTCGTGAACTCCTTCTGAATGTTCTCGTAGAAAGTCGCAGTTCCCCCCACCCTCGGCATGGTGGATATCACCATCACCGCTATGTGCTCGGGTTTGTTGTACTTGATACCGGAGTAAAGAGGGTTATAGGAAAGAGAATACTTAGGCTTCATGACGTCAAAGTACCAGAAGCCATCGGGGTAGGTTCCCATCTCTTTGAGCAGAGATATAAAGGCTTTAGGAATGCTATTATCACCCTTTGGGTCTATTATGAGAACACCCTTACCTATCTCAAGGAACTGCTTTGCTATGGGTGCTAATGCACTCTGAGTCTTCCCTCTTCCGGTAGGTGCTATAACATGGGAGTGTTTCGCAAACTCTTTTGCGGAAACCGTAATTTCAGGGTCCTTAAAAATAGCTATTTCAGGCTTTGCAGGGGCAACCCTGTATCTTCTTTCCGAAGCACCGACCCTCGTCGTAATAATCCGTGCAATCCTATATATCAGATAGCCGTAGCCGAAGAGAATTATCAGGGAAAGCATAACCGCTGATAGGGCAGGCATAGCAAAGAATAAAAGCAGAACCGCTAAAGGTCCGAGGGCAACTGCAGAGAAATACAGGAAAGCTGTAGTGTAAAAAGCCCTCTTAGGGTTCGGAGTCTCTTTAATTCTTCCTTTCAGCTTATTCCACGTTGAAGATACCCACCATATATACCCGACTGCGGGTGTTAGTATTGCAGCAATGTCTATCAGTATTTGAACAGGCATTTCGCCTTTACTCCCAGGAACTTGGCGATATACCAGTCAGACAGACCGGCGCGTCTCATAGCGTATGCGGTCTCCAACTGACCTTTAGTGGGTCGGCACGATTTGAGATTACACTTTACTTCATATTTATCCTTTATCCACCGCACCTGCGTTTCCGACACCCCGTACCTTTCCGCTATAGCCCGCATGGGAACTCCTACCTCTATCTCCCTGCAAATAGAGAGAACAGCCCTGAAAGGAAGTCGAGCTCTGAACTTCTTTGTTTCCTGCATCCTGAACCCTCCCTTTTGCTCAGGAATGCATTCAAAAGCTCTATTGCTTCTTCCAGAGAGGCAGGTTCCTTATAGCAGGATACTACTTTAGCAAACTCCATTATCTTGATGCGGAAAAGGGGATGTATTCTGTTAAATATCTCGTTGTAGCCATCCCGCTTGATTTTGAAATACCACGCCAGCTTAAAAATACCCCTGGCAAGCTCTATCAGTCCCTCACACCCTCTGTAGAAAACAAGGTTTTCAAAATCTATCTCCCTCTTACCATCCATCTGCTCAACTCCCCGTAGATTTTAATCGTATACTCTGACACCTCAGACGCCCGCCCTACGCCTTTGTTATAGCAGTCTACAGTCTTCCAGCTGTCTCCGAATCTGTGCCAGCAGAGGTTCAGGATGTAAGCACTGACGTTAAGGTTGTAGCACGGATCCAGAAGGAATGCTGGCTGAAGATCGAGCTTTCTTATCCACCAGCTGTTAATCTGTCCCAGTCCTGCTGAGTAAGAGTACCGTTTCTCCTGGGCATAACGCATCAGCTTAAGGGCTTCCTCCCTGCTACCCGGCATGCATGAGTAAAACACCTTGCCGCGTGAATGCTTGAATGGACAGTTTATTCCTTTATCCACTGCAGGAGCTATTATTTCTAAAGCATATGGATTCAAACCGCTTTCTGTCTTAACAATAGCATACAGCACAGAAGGGTTCAGGGAATATTTACCCGCCGCTTCCTCCAGGCACCCCGTCCCCGTTGCCGTAGCAATCCACATTGACATTCCTAAGAAAATCCTCTCTATTCTCATACTTTTGTATGCTCTATTTTAAGATATTCCATGCATATTTTTTGTGCAAGGGAGACTGCGAAAATGAAGAATATGAAAAAGAGAATTACTGTAACAATTAATGCACAGCTATACAACATAATAGAAGAAGAAGCGGTGAGGAAGGAGACGAGCATGTCCCATGTTGTAGAGGAGTGTATAGAAACCTGTGTGATGCTCAGGAAGATAGCTTTCAGGAAGTTAAGGGATATGCTCTCCGATAATGAAACGGAAGCTCTCAGGGAAGTAAGTAAGAGGATAATAGAAAAGCCCGTAAGCCACAGAATAATAGAGGAGGAGCTCAGGTCCCTTGTAGAAGCCCGTAAGATTCCTTCAGAGCTTGCAAAAAAACTTATGGACAAGCTCTCACAGCTTTCCCAGTGCGAACTTAACCTCATAATCCCCATCTTATAGACACCTTTTTATAACACCCGCACTTTTTAAAACAGTTTTTGCAGTTATAAGTTCAAAAACTGTCAAGGCTGTATCCGCACCCTTAACCTATCACGCCTTTGAAGTAGAGTACGACGACGAAAAAACGCTGGAGGAGTAATTAATTATCTAACGCAGTCAAAGCGATTTTAAACCAAGGGGTTTGGGTTATCTTACACTACAAAACTGATTTTAAACGCTCAAGACTAAGATTCTAATTTTCTTACACTACTTAAAATCTATACCCTTATGTAGTGTAAGACACTTACACACCCGCTACAGTTCGCCCGCTGTAGAGTAAGAAAGTCTTGTATTGAAAGGTTTTGAAAAGTCTCCTATAATTTAGATTGCGGGGGCTAATACCAGAAAGGAGGTGGGACGAGATGAGGTAGAGAGCGGGGACGAAAGGAAAAGGGTGTAAGGTTTAATAGGATGTCAGTTAAAAACCGCTGATTAAAGAATAACACGGGGGAGTGTGTTTGTCAAGTCTTTCCCCCATGTTTAAAAGCGGTTCGGTGTGTTTATTGAGCCCCAACGATTTCAGGGAGGTAATAATCATGGGTGTTAAGTTGCAAGAAATTTTGGTTTCCGATGGTAGAAGAAGATCGGGATGGTTCTGGGTTGATAACGAGATATTTGATATGGGTCTGAATCCTACAACCTTCGTGGTTTATTGCTTTCTCATCAGAATAGCGGATAGAAGTTCAGAAGTAGCCTGTATATCTGCCAGAAAAATGGCTAAGTTTCTGAACATGTCTCCTATCACCGTCCGTAAAGCTCTGAAAGAGTTAGAAAAACTCAATATGCTTAAAAAGATTCCCCGCAAGACAGAAAAAGGAAATAACCTTGCTAACCTCTATCAGCTTACAGCCAAAGAAGACTGGAAGTATCCGAATCCACAGGTGGGTCAAAAAATGACCCAGGGTGGGTCAAAAAATGATCCAGGGGTGGGTCAAAAAATGACCCAGGGTGGGTCAAAAAATGGCACACCCCCGAGTTTAGACTTTACCGAAGTCGTTGAGCCTCAACGGACAGATGAATCCAACCCACCCCCTATCAATACTTATAATGATCAAAAACCAGAAGATCAAAAATCTATAGATCAACACCATCATCATAGAGGTGCTGGTGATGATGGCAAAATCCAAAATTTAAAGCTCGGGAACGGGATAAACGGAGCGGGGCAGAGCTTAAGTAACTCCGGAAGGAAAACCTCCGCTTCTAAAAATAAAAAGCCTTCGGCTTTAAAAGATTCCGCCGACTCGCGCAAGGCGGAGGACCCGAGAGAGATTTACAATAAACTTTTAGAAAAGTGGCAGGATGTTCTTGAAGGGGTTGAACTTGAAAGGTTATCTGTAGCTCAGGTTATCTTCTTTCTGGAAAACTCTGCACTTCCTCCGGAGCAAACCCTTGAAGCAATTTTGAGGGACGACAGAAACCCGAACATTAAGAATCCTGTGGGTACTCTTTACAGCACTTTGCCGATGAAGGACGATCGGTACCGCTGGCTTTTAAAGATGGTGGATCCTCCTTCTATAGAGGATGAAGCATGGTATCAAAGATACATTAGCAAGCTTGAAGCTATCAAAGAGTTTTTTGACAGGTTGGGCATTGTCTTTAACGACAGGAAAGTTAAAACAGAGGAAGAAGCCCTGGAGCACCTTAAGGAGCTTGAACGCATTGCCTTCAAAGAGCTCTGGAATAAGCTGGATAGTGAGCGAAGGAAAGAACTGAAGGAAAAGGTCAGAAAAATTTTAGGGGAAAGAGATATGAAAGATAAGTCCGTGGTGAGGTCGGTTTTCATGAGCATGATTTCAAAAGAATTTGGGCTACCCCAGGGTGTGTTTAGTTTATATACATGTTAGGAGGTGATAGGATGAGGGTTATTGCTGTAGTAGGGACCGTTTCACTTCTCTTTATAACTTCATGTTCCTACGTTGCGGGTGAAGCTGCATCAAACTATGCCGCTTCAGGAGGGCGAACATTCAGCTATGTTGAGAACAGACCGCTTTCTTCAACCCTTACCGGTCACGGGGCTGCAATCAGTGTGGGTATGATACTTAACTCGATAGCGGGTATGTGGCTTGAACGGGAGAAACTGGAAAACAGAAGGAAGCTCGCTTTTGACTGCATGATGAGGGGTGCGAGTGAAGAGGAGTGCAAGATAGAAGCTCAGCACAGGGAGAGGATAAAGAGGATATACTTCCTGTCCCTCAATGCGGGGCGGTGTACGAAATCCAGATGGAACCCGTTCAGTGCATTCAAGAAGTGCTATGACGAAGCCTTTAGCGACCTGGAATCTTTGAGCTATGGTAAAACTCTGGAAGAGGCCCTGTATCGGGTCTATTACGACGATAAACTGATGAACTGCATGCCGGACCCTCTGGACTACAAAGAAAACACCGATGAGCTGAAAACAATTTACTTCAAGTGCCGGAATGAGGCAGAAGAATTTGCTTCTGAAAAACTGGCTGATATAAGAGGTAAGGTTAAAGAATATGCTAAAAAAGTTCAAGAAAAACGCTAACCGAGGTGCCTGAGAACCGCGAATAAAGAACCCTCTTAACCGATGACATCTTCTATAATCTCTCTGAGCTTCTTCCTTATCTCTGCCAATTTCTGTTCAATTTGTGCGATATCCTTCTCAAGATTCTTAATCTGGTCTGAAGTATCTTCTATATTTAACTTGTCCTTCACTGCTTCCAGTTTTCCCAGGTAAACGGATTTGACTTTCCCTCCTTCCCTAACCGTTTTGTAAACATAAGGACCGTGCCCTGCACCCTCGCGACATATGTTGCAGGACTCCTTGCCACACTTAACATACCTTATGGTAAAACCCTTCTTGGATAATTTTCTTTTTTTCTTTTGCAACCTTTCAAGTTTTCCCTCAAGCCCCATCACAAGCTCTCTGAGTCTTTCCAGTTCCCACATCCACTAAAGTAGTATAGTTTAACAAGTTTACTTTGTCAAGACTGGTTTAACCATTAAAACAGATTGACCTTTTCAAACAACGACGTTAAAATATGTATAGATGATGAGTAAACGTAGTAATGCAAAGAGGAAAACCATAGCTGTTAAAGATTTTGACAACGAAGAACTCTGGCTGGAGTTCAAGGCTCTCGTGATCAAAAAGAAAATGAAAATAGCAGAGGCTCTTGAGGAAGCCATAAGAATGTGGATAGACAGGGAGAGAGGAAACATACAGAACCCGCCTTCTGAAAACAAGTAATGACTAAGAACACTTGTA
>Ga0256839_1004777_pt1 | contig 12972 bp, 12 predicted proteins | sample 354166metaG_FD_185968 | JGI IMG/M metagenome (GOLD analysis project Ga0256839, IMG submission 185968) | Hydrothermal vent microbial communities from Mid Atlantic Ridge, Atlantic Ocean - 354-166 | ecosystem: Environmental > Aquatic > Marine > Hydrothermal vents | place: Atlantic Ocean: Mid... | reverse complement strand
GGTCTCCCTGAGGCGTTCATCGTCCAGCGTAAACCCCTTGATGATGTATTCCCGCAGCCGCTGGGTGGCCCAGATGCGGAACTGCGTGCCGCGGTGGGATTTGACCCGGTAACCTACTGAAATAATTACGTCCAGGTTGTAGAAATCGACCTCACGCGAAACCCGCCGCGCACCCTCGGTTTGAACTATCCGGAATTTCCGGATAGTTGCCTCCGGCGCAAGCTCACCCTCATCGTAGATGTTGCGGATATGTTCGTTTATGGTTCGGACATTTTTTTGAAACAACTCGGCCATCAGCTTCTGGGTCAGCCAGACCGTTTCATCTTCCAGACGTACCTGGATGCGCGTGCGCCCGTCCTCTGTCTGGTAAATCAGGATTTCAGAATCGGGGCTCTTATCCGGTGTTCTGATCATCAGCCGTCCTCCCCGTACTGTGCTTCGTCCTCTCGCACCTGCATCGGCCGGGTCATGCCTGCCTGTGCGTCGCACGCAGACAGGGCGTTCACCGACAGGTAGTAATGGGCCACCTTGGTTACTTCGTGCCATTCGAGCCGGGCCGGGTCCTTGACCGGCTCCTGAAGCGTTGGCTTTGTGGCGTAAATCACCTCTTTTTCTCCTTCTTCCGCCCCTCTGCGGTGTGAAATCCCCGCCCTTTAATTACCCAATTCACTACCCAACTCATTGGGTATTACCCAATTGCTATGTTCGGCTTATGTCCCGTTTGTCCTGTTTATGTCCAGTTTCTCAATCCAACGTGATGTCTTTGAGCCCTTTATAAAGCCTTTGCATCTAATGGCCCCTTTATGTGTCCCCTTTTGTTTTAAACCTCATGGTCCATTTGAGCCGTTTATGAGCCATTTCCAATATCACCTCCCGGTGAGCCATTTGAGCCATTTATGAGCCGTTTTTTAGGTGCCTCGTAATGTGCCCCCCGGCCTGCGCCTTTCAATACCAATATCCCTTGTCTTGCCAAATTATTAAGATCGCGTTTTGCCGTGGCCCGGCTCGCCCCCGTGATCTCCTGGTAGCGGATAGTAGTAATGCGTCGTTTCTGGCGGATGTGCTTGATGGCCCTCTGTTGGCGATCATTGAGATTCAAAGAGGCAATGACTTCTGTAGTCAGCCAGTCCCGCCACAATGTCACAACGAAGTGCGGCCCGCGCTGCTCGAAGTCGGGCTCGGGCAGGCCCGCGGCACGGCAATCTGCGATCATGTCCGTTGTGCCGGTGCCCACTTTCTCCGCGTACTTTATCCGGAACAGGGGTTCGGCGATCAACGGGTTGCGCGGAATCGGGCCATGGGGCTTTCGCAACATATCGGGGGTCAGCCCGGGAGGCAGTTCTCCGGGGTTCCACACCTCGACCCGGTCGGCAAAGACGATGACTTGGACAAAACCGTTATGATCGTAGTTCCGGTGGGCGACTGCATTGACGATAGCCTCCAGGATAACGGCGCGTGGAATTTCGAACGTAACAGGAGCCTGAGTGCTTTCCGCATGCGTACCCACCCGGCGGTCGATCTTGCCAAGGACAAACTCCACCGCCTCGTCAATCACTTCAATCAGACTCCCTTCATAGGGTTGCTGGGAAGCGATGGGCTTTCGCTTTTCCGTGCCGTGGAAATGCAGGCAATGGACCTGCACGTTGTTGAAGAATCGGCGCGGATTTTTTCCGAAAAGTAGTATGGCCGCGTTGGTTGGCCGGCCATCCCGCAAGAGGTTGAAGTTCTGCAAAACGGTCTTTGGAACTCGGGAACCCTTGAGCTTCAAGCGGCCCACGGCTTCGGCGGTTTCAACAAAGGCCGTTACCCGGGATTTGTCGATGTCCCGGAGCGTTGCGCCACCGCACACGCTGCCGTCAAAGGGCGTGGTTCTAAGCGCACCACGATTCTCAAGAAATTCAACAAGACTGGCGTAAACCTCGCGGATCAGTCCGGGAGTATCAGAAAAACGGCGTCTGGTGAGCTGGCGGCCTGCCCTCGCTACCAGCTTAGCCATCTCAGGCTCGCGCGATTTGTCGTTATTTCCTTTGATAAAGATCAGGCGTTCACTGTGAGTCCTGGTGGCGTGTTCAAACTCAAGTTCAGTTGGCGACTTCCCGTCCTTGTTCTTCCATCCGTACTCATTACCGAAAATGGCAAGGTAAATGTCCCTCTGTTCGACCTCACTCAGGTAGATATCGTCAGGCTTGCGGTCTCCGGCGGGTATGTCTTCGAACAGAAATACATCTGAAATGAACCGGCTCAACAAGGGATCATGCGTGATGAAATCCTTCACTGCGCGACGTTCCTCTGCGAGTTCTTTCTGAACGCTGCTGATGAAGATGCTGTAACGATTGGCGTCCGGTTTCTTCATTGCCGGTCCTTATCCCCATAAGGTGCTTCGTCCTCCGAGCGCATTTTGGCAGATCGCCCGGAATTGTCCTTCATCTACGTCTTTGAGCAGTCGTTCTTCAAGGTCAGCGTCGCCCAGTTTCCCGGCGTAGTAATCGCGCAGGATACGCTCCACATGAGCGGCGGGTATCACCTCGCCCACGACGTTGAAGACCGCATCGTCATCAAGAGCATCGCGGATTTCCTGCAGCTTCTCGAGCAGTCGCTGGAGTACGCGGCCCTCGATGGTATTCGTGGCCACGAAGGGGAAGTAGACCATGGCATCCTTGGTACGACGCAGGTAAAACGGCGCGCGCCGGCGATTCATGGCTTCCCTAATGGAACGTACGTCGGCGTAAGCGTCGGCGTCGAGCAATTGCAGGAACAGCGTGAAGTTGCCCGGGTCGCCCTTGTGCGGCGTTGCCGTAAGCAGCAGCATGTGGTCCGATGTGTCCCGCATGAGTTCGCCGAGCGCGTACCGAGCGGTCTTGCGTGCAGGCGGAGTCCAGGACATCCGGTGGGCTTCATCCACGATAACAAGGTCCCAGTGGACCTGCCTCAAACCGGGCAAGATCTCCGTCCGCTTGGCAAGGTCGAGGGACGTGATGACCTTGTTTTGTTCCAGCCACTGGTTGACGCCGAACTGGTCGCGGATATCGCCGCCTTTGAGGACAAGGAACTTCTCGTCGAATTTCTCTTTCAACTCACGCTGCCATTGGAAAGACAGGTTTGCCGGGCACACGACCAGGATGCGCTCTGCCAGGCCGCGAAGCTGAAGCTCCCGAATGAGAAGCCCGGCCATGATGGTCTTTCCGGCTCCGGCGTCGTCGGCCAGCAGGAACCGTACCCGCGCCAGCTTCAGGAGATAGTCATATACCGCCTCGAGCTGGTGCGGCAGCGGATCAACGCGCGAGATGGAGAGGCCAAAGTAAGGATCGAACTCGTAGGCGATGCCGAGCGAGTAGGCCTGCAATCCCAGCCTCAGGAGGCGGCCGTCCCCGTCGTAGCTGAAAGCGGAATCCAAGATGGTGAGGGTACTAATGTCTGTGTCGGTGAGGGTTACCTTGCGAAACCGCTCTGACTGTGTGCCGACAAGCCCCACAGTCCAAGTGCCGTCGCCACCGACACGCACGGTCTCCACGCGCATCGGCTCATTGAAAAGCGAGCCGATGATGACGCAACCCTCGCGTAATTGGCTACTTGACGTTGTCATCGGTTCCCGTCTCTCCCGCTATCATCTTGACGGTTGTCGTCGGCCCCACCTGACTTAACCCACTCGTCCACTTCTTCCTTGCGGAATTTCCACAGGCGGCCCATCCGGTGCGCAGGCATCTGCTTTTCGCCGATCCACTTGTAAACCGTGTCCCGCTTGATGCCGAGATAAGCCGCAATCTCATCTACGGAGAGCCATCGATCTTCCATCGTTAACTCCAGTCGCCTCGGTTCCCGTCTCACTCTCGAAACCTGCCAAGCTGTTTATTGACAAATTAGTTCGTACCGGACGTGCTTGATGGGCAGCCATCCGGACAAACCAGAACAAACTGGCTTATATTATATAAAAGTGCGCCAGTTTGTCAACTGGTTTTCCCGAGTCTCACCGAATGAGACCGAGCGAAGGGCTGTCATGGCCAGCGGGGTCGCCCGGTAAGGGTAGACCGGATCATGGTCGAATCTCCCCCCACATAGAGCCAAGCCGGAATAACGGCTCCAGCGGCCCACACTGGAACCAAGACCCGTCTGTAGAGGCTCGGACCGCCCGCCTGCCTGTGCGTGTTCGCACGCAGACAGGGGTGGAAGCCCTCGAGGCGGTCTATGGTGGGAAGGCGGGTTTCGGGGTCGCCTTCCTGCCGAAGTCGCGGCAGGCAGGCACGCCCTGAACCTCTCCATATCAATCCGGTCGTCCCGGACGGCATTGTGGGCCAGCCGGAAGAGCAGCTCGCTGTCCACCTGGGCGAACCGCGGCAGTTTGAACCGGCGGAACAAATAGTCGGCGTTGTAGATGGTGCCGTTGTGGGTGCCGATGACGTCCCCGGCCCGGATCGGGTGGTTGTTTCGGTTGATCCGATCATCCCCGCGGGTTCGCCACCGGGTGTGACCAACGGGGAAGTGATTCCGTAATGCATAAAAACAGCGGTTCAGGAAATGGCTACCGGCTCAATGAATTGGCTATTTTCAGGCTACCAGGGGTGATCCGATGCGGTTCTTACTCATAAGCGACACCCACAACGGTTTCCGTTCCACGGCCGTCCCGCTGTCTGGTGGTTTTCGTCCCGCCGGACAGACTGCCTGTCCGGCTTCCGGCGGATGCCTACCGGAGGAGTCCTCGAATCGCCGGAACGGGGTCGCGATGGATGCAGGCCCGTTAAATGACGGCGAACAAGAAACGGAGAATCGGCAGGGGTGTGCGGAGGCGTGTAACTGCTTGAGAAATGGGGAGAAACGACAAAACCCCGAGGGGTCACCCGTCGGGGTTCTGCGTTAACCAAGAACCGCCCGAATCGGCGGATTGTAATCCGGCTCCCACTGCAACCCTTATCATAACCACTCTCCATTCCTCTGTCAAGCCGTAAGCCTTCTAATTCACGGAAACATCAAAGTCAAAGCGCGTATGGATTAAAGCCGGGAGAGACGGCATGAAGAGACAAGAGCAGTAAATCAATAATTGATGGAGAAGAACGCAAAGAGAGGAAAAAGCGGAGCATTTTTTGTCCGTATTTGACAGCGGTCTTCGTCAAAAGTTACATCACGCGCATAATGGAGGCGATTTTCAATTCCCCGGCGGCCCCTGTTTAATTGAAGCAGCCGTGCAGGGCCGGGAGTTTGGCCTTTGCATGCGGATGCAGTGGACGAATAAAGACCATCTTTGGATTATTGTGCTGCCTGCATCCCTTGGAGCTTTTGCCGAATCCACGACTGTAACCAGGAAAGCTCCGTCCTGCCGCCTTACAGCATGTGCCCTTGAACCAGCGGGTATCAACGAATGTCTCAACAAGCCATACAGGATGACCATAGACTCTCCGCCAATCCATTGATCCCGCGCCTTGCATTTCAGTGCGGCTGCCGGCCGGCTCAGCAGGGCAAGCCGGTCGCTTCTGTTTCTTTATTTTCTTGAGCCGGTTGCCTGTTATCTTGACGCAGGCCTGTTGCCACATTAAGGATAATTGACAAAGCCCGCTTTTTCAGGTAATTTCAAATTCAATGATCCCTTTCAAAGACGATAATCCCGCCACCAGGTTTCCCTTTGTGACAATTTCCCTTATCGTTGTCAATACCCTGGTTTTTTTTATGCAGGCTGTCTCGCCTTCAGACCCCGGCAGGATCGCCTTCGCCTATGGAGCAATCCCCCGTTTTCTCCTGACGATGAAGACCGTCCAGCCCATCCATCCGGTTTTAACCGTGTTTTCATCCATGTTCATGCACGGCGGGCTCGTCCATCTCGGAACCAACATGCTTTATCTGTGGATATTCGGCAACAATATCGAGGACAGGCTGGGTCATGGACGGTTCGTCATATTTTACCTCCTGTGCGGTGTTGTGGCCGCCTACAGTCATGCGGTTGCCAATCCATCATCAATGATCCCCATGATAGGCGCAAGCGGGGCCATAGCCGGAATCCTGGGGGCATACCTGCTTTTGTTCCCCCGCGCGAGGGTGCATACTATTATCTTCCTGGGCTTTTTTGTCCAGGTGGTCAGATTGCCGGCGGTGTTTGTAATAGGCTTGTGGATACTTATCCAGTTTGCAAGCGGCCTGATGGACAATGCAGCGGCAACCCGGGGCGGGGTTGCATGGTTCGCACATATAGGGGGCTTTGTCGCCGGGGTGTTGATGATAAAGTTTTTTCTCCCCGCACGCAGGAAAAGGCCCTTATTCCGGTGAACCGGCTTCAATCCGACGGCGGCGATAAAAATGCCGGCGCGGGGCTGGCCGCCCCGGCCGTTTGAAAACGCCGGGGAGCCTCTTGCAAAAGTATGAAAATGCCTGTATATGTCATTTCGACCGGAGGGGGAAATCTTCCGGCGGCGGTGAGTTACAAAGACCTCTCTCTCCGTTCGAGGTGACGGCAGAGGACTTTTGCAAGGGCCTCCGGGATTAAAAATTTTTAATACAAGTATTTTTGAGAAATATAAAGAAACATCAAGTTATTCATCATTTTTTATCCAAATCACCCATTTTTTTGCCGTAATATAACCTTGTTTTACACGCGGATTCATATTATATTAGCACTCGCCTGGGTGGAGTGCTAAAGTGAGTCCTGTCAGGACTTGAGTTATTCATCTTAACACATCAGAAGAAAGGAGAAGACGACCATGAAATTCAAACCACTGAAGGACAGAGTGCTGGTTAAGTATTCCGACGAACCCGAAAAAAGCTCAGGAGGAATCTACATCCCGGACACGGCGAAGGAGAAACCCCAGAAGGGCGAGGTAATCGCCGTCGGACCCGGCAAAGTCACCGACGACGGGAAACTGCAGAAAATGGAAATCAAAGTCGGCGACGTAGTGCTCTTTGAAAAGTATTCCGGTTCCAAGATAAACATTGACGATACAGAGCATCTCATAATCAGGGAGGATGATATTCTCGGGATAGTGGAAGACTGAAAAAATATTAAAACTCATTCAAAAGGAGGAATAAATGGCAAAGCAATTACTGTTCGGTGAAGAAGCAAGAAAGTCGATTCTCAATGGTATAACCATTTTAAGCGACGCCGTAAAATCGACACTGGGACCCAAAGGCAGAAACGCTCTCCTTGACAAGAAATTCGGAGCGCCCACAATCACCAAGGACGGCGTGACGGTGGCCAAGGAAATCGAGCTGAAGGAGCCGTATGAAAATATGGGCGCCCAGCTCGTAAGGGAGGTCGCCAGCAAGACTTCGGACATCGCTGGTGACGGCACCACCACGGCGACTGTGCTTGCATACTCCATATACAAGGAGGGTATGAAGCACGTTGTAGCCGGCGCAAACCCCATGGAAGTGAAACGGGGGATTGAAAAAGCCGTTGACACGGTCGTTGAAGAACTCAAGACGCACAGCAAGAAGGTCCAGGACAAGAAGGAAATCGAACAGGTCGGGACAATATCCGCAAACAATGATTCCACCATAGGCAAGCTTATTGCGGAGGCCATGGACAAGGTGGGCAAGGACGGTGTCATCACCGTGGAAGAGGCGAAAAGCATGCAGACATCCCTTGACGTGGTGGAAGGCATGCAGTTTGACAGGGGGTATATATCACCCTATTTCGTGACCGACCCGGAGAGGATGGAGTGCTCCCTCGAAGATGCCCTGATCCTGATCCATGAAAAAAAGATCAGCTCCATGAAGGATCTCCTTCCCATACTCGAGCAGACCGCGAAGATGGGCAAACCGCTCATGATCATAGCCGAAGAGGTGGAGGGCGAGGCCCTTGCCACCCTTGTCGTGAACAAGCTTCGCGGCACGCTTCAGGTCTGCGCCGTCAAGGCGCCGGGATTCGGTGACAGAAGAAAGGCCATGCTTGAGGACATCGCCATACTCACCGGCGGCACGATGATATCCGAAGACCTCGGGATAAAACTCGAAAACGTCACCGTGAATGACCTCGGAAAGGCAAAGAAGATCACGGTTGACAAGGAAAACACGACAATCGTCGAGGGTGCGGGCGACCCTGAGAAGATCAAGGGGCGTGTAAAACAGATAAAGACCCAGATTGAAGAGACGACCTCCGACTACGACAGGGAGAAACTCCAGGAGCGCCTCGCGAAAATCGTCGGCGGAGTCGCCGTTATCAATGTCGGCGCTGCGACCGAAGTGGAGATGAAAGAGAAAAAGGCGCGCGTTGAGGATGCGCTCCACGCCACAAGGGCCGCCGTTGAGGAAGGCATCGTGCCCGGAGGCGGAGTCGCCCTCCTGAGAACCGCGCCGGCGCTGAACAAGCTCAAACTTGATGACGAGGACCAGCAGATCGGAGTTGATATTGTAAAGAGGGCGCTCGAGGAGCCGATCAGGCAGATTATAACCAACGCCGGCCTCGAGAGCTCCGTCATAGTCGAGAATGTCAAGAGGAACGAGAAGGCGAGCTATGGTTTTGATGCAAATGCGGAGGATTATGTGGACATGCTGGAGGTGGGCATAATCGATCCTACAAAGGTTACGAGGTGCGCACTCCAGAACGCCTCTTCAGTCGCAGCCCTCATGCTGACAACCAGCGTCATGATCACGGATATCCCCGAAGAGTCGAAATCTTCGGATATGCCGGGAGGAGGCATGGGCGGCATGGGAGGAGGCATGGGCGGCATGTACTGAAAGGATGCTTCCGCAACATATTAACCGTCAACCATACCCGGAGGGGGAAGGGGTCATCCTTCCCCCTTTCATTGTTAGGGCAAGCCTGCGGGAGAGACTGCCTCCCGCAAGTTTTATCCGGGGTAAGGTTTTCCCCTCTTGTTTAAAAAAACGTTTTGTAATATACTTCATACATATATTATGAAATATATAATTTCAACGGAAGAAGGAAGTATTCATGAAAAACATCTATTTTATAGAAGCAAAATCACCGGGTTCCCATATCTTCAGCAGGACCGCCCTGCCGCGGCTGGGTTCCGTCCTCCTGGGCACCATCCTGAAAAAGAAGGGCTATAACGTAAAGGTATTTATCGAGGACATCGCGCCGCCGGCGTGGAACATGCTGGAGGACGCCGACCTCATCTGCATCTCGTCCATTACATCCACTGCAACACGTGCATTCCAGATAGCCGGCAGGTACAGAAAGGCCGGAATTCCGGTTGCCATCGGCGGGCCTCATTCCACGTTCCTGCCGGACGAAAGCCTCGAGCACGCAGACTATGTCATACGCGGAGAAGGTGAAGAGACGCTGGTGGAGCTTATCGAGCATCTCGAAACAGGCAGGCCGCTCCACACGATAAAGGGCCTGTCCTTTAAAAACAGCAGGCGGGAGGCGGTTCACAACCCGGGCAGGGAGCTCCTCAAAGACCTGGACGCCTCTCCTGTTCCGGATTTCAGCCTTGTCTACAAATGGGCGGAAAAGGCCAAGGTGGTGCCTATCGCCACATCAAGGGGATGCCCGTTCGCGTGCAGGTTCTGCTCGGTGATCCCCATGTTCGGCAGGCAGTACCGCTTCAAGTCCATCGACCGCATACTGGATGAAATCAGGGCCGCCGCGCCGCAGAAACGCCACGTCTTCTTCATAGACGACAACTTCGCCGCAAACAAGAAAAGGACCAAGACCCTGCTGAGGGCGCTCATAGACAACAACATCAAAATCGAGTGGAGCGCACAGGTGCGCACGGATGTCGCCAATGATCCCGAGTTGCTTGAACTTATGGAGAAGTCGGGATGTTTTGCCGTCTTTATAGGCTTTGAATCCATCAACCCGAAGACGCTGTCCCTCTACAACAAGGGCCAGAAGCTTGAAGATATCGAAAATTCCATAAGGGCGGTGAAAAGCCATTCAATAAACATACACGGAATGTTCGTCCTCGGCTCCGACACGGATGACATAGGGACGATCAGGAACACGGAAAAGTTTGCCAGGAGACTGGACATCGACTCGATACAGTTCATGATGCTGACCCCGCTGCCCGGGACGCCGGTATTTGAAGACCTGAAAAATTCCGGGCGCCTTATCCACACGGACTGGAGCAAGTACGACGCCCACCACGCGGTATTTGAGCCGAAACTGATGACGGCCTTTGAGCTGCATGTCGAGACATTGAGGGCGATGGCCAAGTTTTATTCCTGGACGGCCATCCTGCGCAACCTCTGGAGGTTTGACTTCTACTATGCCGTTGTCGGCCTGTATGCCAAGAGGTCAGCAAAAAAGGCCATGGCCGGGGCGAGACACTATGTCGATCAACTGAAAGACCTGATCACCGACGAATTCGACAGGAGGACGGACAGTCTCAGGGAGTTCTTCCACCAGAGACATGGCAAATCGAAGAAAGTGATCCTCAACACCACGGCCCTTGAGAAGAACGAGTCACGCTTTTTCTCGACATTCCTCACCAAGCTCGACAGGAACCTGGTTGTCAAGAAAGAAGAGTTCAGGGTCAACAGGAATGCGCTTTCCATCACACCGCTTGTTGAACGCCTGAAGACCAGGCACCATCAGGGCATGCAGCAGTTGACCGATCTCTATGAGAAGTATAAGGACAGGATGGACTCCATCAGGGTGATCAACATGGAGTCCATCTCGCTTTACAGAACGTGCGTAAACATCGGCCTGCTGCTTAACGTAAACACGAAAAAGATCCGCAAGGCATACGAGCAGGCCATCAAGAGCATCGGCGGCAATGCGTTTGAATGCAACCTCGTCCTTGTGATGGTTGAAGATTAGAAAAGACAAAACGGGGCCGGCTACTGCTTCCTTTCGGAGTCCGCCGGCTCTTTTTCCCTGTCTTCCTTACTGCATATAGAGACGTCCCTCACGAAATCGGCACACTTTATATCTTTGCCGCTTACAGAGAATTTTTTCTGGCAGGTGGCCCTCCAGGCGCACAGAATACATATATCTTCAGACATCTTTACCTCCCTGAGTGGAATTTCCGCAACAGTTCACCAGTACTCATTATACATCATCAGGCCGATATTTACCCTTAATGTTGCATAAGCCGGCGACAGGGTGCGGGATCGCCGGAGGCGGATTTTACCGTTTTGCGCCTTTGTTTTTAATATGCTTCATCAGCCTGTTACAGTCAAGGGAATTCAGCACGTCTTTCTTTTCAAGCCATCCCCTCCTCGCCATCCTTACCCCGTAGTGCATAAAGTCGAACTGGAAGTCCGTATGCGCATCCGTGTTGACCGCCATGCATATTCCCATTTCCCTTGCCTTTTTAATATATATATCGTTGAGGTCGAGCCTGAGGGGATGGGCGTTTATCTCCATTACCGTGCCTGTCTGTTTTGCGGTTTTCAGGACCTCCTCCATATCGATGTCATAGGCGTCCCTCTCCCCGATAAGCCTTCCCGTCGGGTGTGCTATGATCGTCACGCAGGGGTTTTTCATTGCGGAGACGAGACGGCCCGTCAACTGCCTGCGTGACTGGCGGAAACCGGAGTGTATGGATGCGATCACCAGGTCAAGCTTTTCCAGAACCCTGTCGGGATAATCCAGTGTGCCGTCACTTCTTATGTCCACCTCAACCCCCGAAAGGAGCCTGACCCTGCCTGACTTCCCGTTGAAATCTTTTATCTCTTTATTCTGTTGCAGGATCTGCTCGATACTCATTCCGCGGGCGACTCCGAGACCCTTTGAGTGGTCGGTCACCGCTATGTATTCGTAGCCTTTCTTTTCCGCAATGCCTGCAAGCTCCTGAATGCTGTGGCTTCCGTCGCTGTAATCCGAATGTACATGAAGGTCGCCTTTTATATCCTTGGTATCCACAAGCCGCGGCAGTTTGTTCTCGAGCGCCGCCTCTATCTCTCCGGCGTCCTCTCTTATTTCAGGCGGGATGAAAGGCAGGCCGAGTATTTTAAAAACGTCGGTCTCCCGCCTGCCCCCGAGTTTTTTCCCTGTCCTGACATCAAAGATACCGTATTCATTTATCTTGAGCCCCTTTTTCGCCGCGAGTTCGCGTATCCTTATGTTATGGGCCCTGCTTCCCGTAAAATAAGCCAGGGCGGAGCCGAAGGAATCCTCACTGACCACCCTTAAATCCACCTGTATGCCTTCACTTGTCACAATGCTGGATTTTGTCGGTCCTTTCATGAGCACTTCCCCGGCATGGGGAAGATGAACGAATACATCCATTACCTTCTCCGGGTCCCCGGATGTTGAGAGTATGTCGATATCCTTTATGGTATCTTTCCACCGCCTGAGGCTGCCGGCGGCTACCAGTTCCCCGACAGGGGATTTCTTCCGCAGTTCGCGCATTATATCCTCGGCAACGGGAAGGACGCGCCCGATGGGAAAGCGGCCGGAGCGCCGCTTGATCATCGCGATCCCCCGCAGGATATTTTCCTCTGTGCGCTCCTTTATGCCGGGAAGGCCTTTCAGCCTGCCTTCTTCCGCATGCCGCCGGAGGTCGTCGATGCTTTTTATATTGAGCCTCTCGAAAAGGAGCATCGCGGTCCTCGGGCCCAGCCCGGGCACAGACAATATATCCGCAAGCCCCGGGGGCGCCTCTTTTTTCAATTCCTCGTAGAATCCCAGCCTGCCCGTGGTGACGTATTCCCGGATTTTCCCTGCAAGGTCGGCGCCTATGCCGGGGATCTTCAACAGTTCCTTCTCCTGCATGCCGGCCACATCCCTTGTGAGCCCGTCGATATTCCGGGCGGCCCTCCTGTAGGCCCTGATCCTGAAAGGGTTTTCGCCCTTTATTTCAAGGATGTCCGCTATTTCATTGAATATCCCGGCAATTTCCCGGTTACGCATAATTAAACCTTACAGCGGCGTAAAACCACCGCCTGCGGGCAGGGGAGTCCGCCTTATGCAACATTAACCTTACAGTGGCATAAAAATGCCGCCCGTGGGCAGGGGAGTGCGGCGGAAAAGCTTTATCCGCGATACCTTGGAGAGTATTCCGCACGGCTTATCGACATCCTTTGGAATTTCACTCTCCGTTACGTCCTGCAATAAAGACATATTTCCGATATCCCATCGCT
>Ga0256839_1004776_pt1 | contig 12976 bp, 10 predicted proteins | sample 354166metaG_FD_185968 | JGI IMG/M metagenome (GOLD analysis project Ga0256839, IMG submission 185968) | Hydrothermal vent microbial communities from Mid Atlantic Ridge, Atlantic Ocean - 354-166 | ecosystem: Environmental > Aquatic > Marine > Hydrothermal vents | place: Atlantic Ocean: Mid... | reverse complement strand
CGTATTTAAATAGAAACATATCATTATTTAAATCACTCAAACCAATGAAAATACTAGCACCATTAAGCTATTCATACTAAAATTGCTTTTTTCATAACTTTGTTCTGGCCAAGAGTGCCTAATCCATAATGACTTTATCTGATATCCAATCCCTCATTCAAGAAGACATCCAAGCTGTTGATCAACTTATTTTAAAGCGCCTTGCGTCCGATGTTGTGCTCATCAATCAAATAGGGCACTATATTATAACCAGTGGAGGAAAGCGCTTAAGACCGCTATTGGTACTATTGTCTGCCCGAGCATGTGGCTATCAGGGTTCAGAACACTGTTTAATGGCCGCGGTGATTGAGTTCATTCACACATCCACACTATTGCATGATGACGTGGTCGATGAGTCGGATACACGCCGTGGCAATAAAACGGCTAATGAAGTGTGGGGCAATGCCGCCAGCGTATTAGTAGGTGACTTTCTCTATTCCAGATCGTTTGAGATGATGGTTGAACCAGGCAACATTCGTATTATGCAAGTGATGTCTGAAGCGACCAATGTCATTGCAGAGGGCGAAGTGTTACAGCTACTTAACTGCCATGATGCGGATACCACCAAAGAGCGTTACATGGAGGTCATTCACCGTAAAACGGCAAAACTCTTTGAGGCCGCCACTCAAATGGGTCCGATACTGGCCAATAAGCCAGAACTTGAAGCCGCTTTTATTGCTTATGGTCGCCACTTAGGGGCAGCATTTCAACTGATTGATGATGTGCTAGACTATACCGCGAACGAAGATGAACTGGGTAAAAATGTAGGCGATGACCTTGCCGAAGGAAAACCTACCCTTCCTTTAATATACAGCTTAGAGCATGGTACAGAGAAAGAACAATCGATTATTCGCCGCGCCATCGAGTCAGAGGGTATCGCACTACTCACTGAAGTGACTCAAATAATTAAACACTCAGGTGCGATCGAATATACAAAACAGGTGGCACAAAAAGAGGCTGATTTGGCCAAAATCGCTTTAACCCCTCTTACAGACAGCCCGCTAAAAACTGCCCTCTGTTCTTTAGCCGACCTTGCTGTAAACCGATCACACTAAAAAAATTACCACCCTAAACCTTCCGTCCTTTTTTTCGACGTTTCATGTGTGCTTCGTACTCTCTCTGAACGCGCTCCTGCTCCTGCTGCACCAGTGCCGCATTTATTTTCGCCTCGGCTTCCGCTTGTAGTTCTTCATGATAACGTCGATACAACTCTAAATTGGCCAGCTTGGTCTTACTCCAGTCCACACGACGCATAATCCAGCGGATTAAAAATCGAATCACATGACATTGATCTAGGCTACTGTACAGCACTTCTGGCTGAGGGCGTGAACCATGCATTCGCTCAACAATAATTAACTGCAATGCTCGGTCGGCTCTAATACGAATAAAGCCAGTTTGATCATCATCAAAGCTCGTACTGTAAAACACTCGAATCACTTGACTCATGCTAAAAATGGCTTTAGCTAAAATGGTTGATTCTCGCTTACCATTTTGTCCCACTGTGTAAATAAATATATTTTGCGACATAATCTGTTTAAAAAACAGATCAATCTCATCAAATGAAATCTCTTGAGACGCTAAAGATTCGGAAGCCAGCTCACGCTGAATCTCCAATGATCTCTTCTCAAGTAACTTGATAAAATATCGAGCAGACGGTGAAATGGGTTTTGGATTATGCATTGATAAATACCTCTATTAATAGGTATCGGCTAGAGCCCTTAAACATTTACCTTATTTTTTAAAAAAACTACACCCACGTGACAAAGAGAGCTGAGCTTACTCAAGAGTGGAACCTTGGTGTATAAAACCTATAAATTCAGCTTTAAAAACGCTTCAAACTCATTCGCAGGCAAAGGTCGGCTTAATAAATAGCCTTGAACATATTGACACCCCTGTGCTCGCAAAAACTCAAGCTGTGCTTCTGTCTCAACCCCTTCTGCAACAACATCTAATCCTAATTTTTCGGCTAATAAAATAACCACTTCAACAATGGCGGCATCGTCGGAATCGGTTGTTAAATCCATCACAAAAGAACGATCTATTTTTAGGGTATTCATTGGAAACTGCTTTAAATAGCCTAAAGAAGAATAACCTGTACCAAAGTCATCAATGGCTAGCTTTAAATGATTATCTCTAAAGCTTATCATGGTTTTCAAAGCGCCTTCAACATCCTCCATAACACAGCTTTCGGTAATTTCTAATTCAATGTTTTTAGGGTCTAATTGACAATCGTGCAAGGTTTTTTGAATGGTTTCTAGTAAATTAGATGCCTTAAACTGCTTAGCAGACAAATTAACCGCCACAACCAAAGAGTCATCATATTTTTTCGCCCACGCTGCCGTTTCACGACAAGCCGTTTGCAAAATCCACTCCCCTAAAGGAATGATTAAACCAGTCTCTTCTGCTAAAGGGATGAACAGATCGGGCGGAATCAGTCCTTTTTCAGGGTGAACCCAACGTACCAAGGCCTCCATTCCCGTAATTTCATTCGTCAATAATGAAATTTTTGGCTGGTAATACAGCGTAAACTGCTCATTGTCGATCGCATGACGCATTTCGTCTTCCATCTCTAGCTGATCAGAAATAGCATCTTGCAGCTCTTGACTGAAATACTGATAGTTATTTCGTCCTTGTTCTTTTGCTTTGTAAAGCGCAAGCTCCGCTCGTTTCAGCAGGCCATCCACGTCAGCCCCATCACTTGGAAAAGTGGATATACCCACACTGGCACTAATATTAATATTATGGCCTTCTAGGAAAAAAGGCTCTGACAAAGCATCAATAAAATTTTGAGCTACCACAGAAGCATCTTCTGCTGTTTTTAACTCTGGTAGCAAGATTGCAAATTCATCCCCACCTAAACGTGCAACCGTATCCGACTCCCTCCCTAATGTCAAAAAGCGCTTCGCAATCAACTCTAATAATGCATCCCCAACGTTATGACCTAACGAATCATTCACTATTTTAAAACGATCTAAATCAATAAAAAGCACGGCTAATTGATGCTTCTCACGCTTTGCAATAGACATTCCTACCGACAATCGGTCATAAAACAACACTCTATTGGGAAGGTGCGTTAAAGGATCATAAAAGGAGAGCTCTTCCAGTTTCTCTTCTGCTTTTTTTTGCTCCGATAAATCACTAAAAACACCAACATAGCCTGTAGGTTCACCTTCATCATCCCTCATGACATTAATCATCAACCACTTAGGATAGATTTCACCATTCTTTCGTCTATCCCAAACTTCTCCTTCCCAAGCGCCCTGTTCTCTAATTTGAGTCCACATTGCTTGATAAAACTGTCGATCATGTCTTCCAGATTTTAATACATTTGGATTTTTTCCGAGTAACTCTGAACGCTGATAGCCCGTGATATTTTGATACGCCTCATTGATATCAACAATAAGCCCTTTATTATCCGTAAACACCACCGCTTCTGTTACATTTTCAAATACTTTTCGCGCTAGAGCATGCCCTCTTTCTAACCCTTTCAGGTGCGTAATATCGGTTAAAATACAACCAATTCCATAAATACTCTGCACGGCCGTTAAGCATGGAAACTTAGCTAATATAAAAACACGTTGAGCCCCCTTAATAGAGAACTCAATCTCTTTTTCCACAAAACGAGCCTCAGCCATTACCAAAGCATCCAACTCCGATAACACCCCACTAATGTCCAATGGAAAGAGTTCTGACTCAAACTTACCTTCCACCTCCGACTCAGTCAAATCAAACAAGTGCGCAAACAATTGATTTACTCGTATAATTTGACCCGATAAATCTTTAAACGCAATACATGATGGAGCATGATTCAAAACTGAATCGAGTAAAACTGAATCTATATTTAACGTACTGCTGTCATCCAATAAACCCATGCCGTCTCCATCCTGAAATGATTAAACCTCATGTTATGATACCTGCATTTGTAAATAACATTAAGGTTTAATGATGCGATATAATCAAATCCCCTTATTCTTACGATGACTTTTAACTTTCTCTCTGGCAGAGTACTCGTCCTAGTCCGCTTCACTACTTAACAACTTTGATAAATTTAGATTATGATGTTTATAGAATTTGAAGTCGGTTTTTAGTTTTCGGACAACCTCATAGTGAGCTTGATCGATAAATAGCACGCATAAAAAAAGCTGAATATATCAGCCCTTTTTACAATTTAACCTATAGTTTCAAGTACAGCCTAAAATGGAACATCATCATCGTCAAAGTCATTAGGGGCATACGCCGGTGCTTTTTGGGGCGCTGGTGATTGACCTTGCCCACCCATATTTTGGCCCATCGGATTCACGGGTGCTTGTCCTTGTTGCATGGGGGCGGCTTGGTTACGTGGTTGAAACTGGTTCTGCTGTGGCGTCTGATTGAAGCCGCCTTGATCAAAAGAAGCATCCCCGCCTGATCGATTAGCACCCCCCAACATTTGCATGGTGCCATCAAAACCACTGAGAACAACTTCGGTGGTGTAACGATCTTGGCCATTTTGATCTTGCCATTTACGGGTTTGCAGCTTACCTTCTAGATAGACTTGAGAACCTTTTCTAAGGTATTGCCCTGCAATTTCAGCTAATTTTCCAAAAATAGAGACACGGTGCCATTCCGTCTTCTGCTGTTTTTGTCCTGTGTTTTTATCGTTCCACTCTTCACTGGTCGCCACACTTAGATTAACAATTGCATTGCCATTCGCGGCATACTTAACCTCTGGGTCAGCCCCCAACGTACCGACTAAAATTACTTTATTAATACCACGCATATTTTTCTCTCTTCTTTATATTCTAATTCGCTAAGATTATCGACTCTGCTCGATATAATCAATTAAAGCCGCTTCATTCACTATTTTTCGATCTACCTTGAAATACGCTCGTTGCTCATCAACTAACACAACGGCTTCATACACCCCCTGATAAGTGAGTAACTTCTGTTCAATCTCTTTCGCACTGCTCGCGTCTATTTTTCCTAATGGAACAGATGCGATGCTTAATGGCAAAGGGTTTTCCATGGTCACGGCAGCAATAAACCAAATGGCTCCAATAACGGCTGTAAAGAGAAAAACGCCGTTATAGCCGTAATATTGATAAAAATAACCGCCCAATACCCCGCCCACGGCCGCACCTAAAAACTGACTGGTTGAGTAAACGCCACTGGCAGTTCCCTTTTTATCGGCGGGGGATAATTTAACCACCAGCGAAGGCAAAGAAGCTTCTAGTAGGTTAAAAGCGGTAAAGAAAATAAGCAATAAAATGAACAGTGTCCAAAAGCTATTTTCAATACCCACAAAGGCCAGTTGAACCAACGTAATAGTGGCTACGGCTCCCACAAACATATGTTTCATCTTACCCTTGCTTTCGGCCTGAATAATAAAGGGCACCATAAAGGCAAAAGAGAGTAACATCACGGGTAAATAGATGATCCAATGACTTAATATATCTAACCCTGCATTATCTCTTAAACTTAACGGCAACACGATAAACATGGCGGTTAACATCGCATGCAATACAAACACTCCTAGATCCAATCTTAACAACTGTTTGTTTTTTAAAATTTCTCTAAATTGACGGGGATCGGTCTGTGCTTCTCGCTGAAACTCTTGATTTTCAATGGTTGGCATGGCATATTTTACCAGTAATATACTCACAACAGCTAGGCCTGCAATAACCCAAAAAATGCCTCTTACCCCAAACCAAGAGGCTAAAATAGGCCCCGCAATAAGTGACAGCGTAAACGACAGTCCAATGGTAATACCCACAATGGCCATCGCTCGTAACCGGAACTGTTCGGTGACTAAATCTCCTACCGAGGCCATTAATACCGCGGCCACCGCGCCCATTCCTTGAATGGCTCGCCCTAAAATCATCATTTCCATGGACTCAGCCACAGCACAAACCATCGAGCCGACCATAAACACCAGCATTCCGGCAATAATCAGGGGTTTTCGTCCGTATTTATCCGATAGCATGCCGTAAGGAATTTGCAAGAAGGCTTGAGTAAGCCCATAAATGCCCATGGCAATCCCAATTTGCATGCCGGTTACATTCGCAAACTCATCTTCGGCAAACAAGGCAAATACGGGAAAAATCATAAATAGCCCCAGCATTCGAGTCGAAAAAATACCGGCAATGGAGAAAGCGGCTCGACGCTCGACTGGGCTCATAGATTTGGGTTCAGGAACAGACATAATCGGGGTAAATCCTACGCATATAAAAAGTTAACCAAGCTTAACGGAGCATTAGATAACGTTAATTAAAAAAACTAAACGTTAAATTATAACACTCCTTATAAAAGGGCTACGTTATAATCAACTGAATCTTTTAGACAGTTCAAAGGTGATGGCTATGTTATATTTTTCCTCCCCCCTATGGTTCAAATATCTTACGGCAGTATTAACTGTATGCCTAATCGGTATTACTTCGCCCACTTTAGCCAATCAAAATTTTCTCTCCCCCCCTTCTTCTAATACATTTAACCCTCAAATATCTGGCAATAAAGTCTATTTTTCTATTTCAGAATCTCTCAAAATGGATAATGATACTCTGATAATTACCTTAAAAGCCTCTGCCCAAGCACGCTCTGCAAACGTGGTTATGGAAAAGATAAACCGAAAAATGCAAGCCGCAATTTCGGCTTTAAAAAAATACCCAAAAATTGAGGTCAAAACAGTTCAATATCGAGTTCACCCTATTTACAACAAAGGGGAGACGATTCACCGCTGGAATGGCAGCCAATCTTTGACCATCACAATGGACGCCAAATCAACTCAACTTAATGCGCTCTCTGAGTTGCAAGAACACCTTGAGTATCAATCCATGCATTTCAAGATATCCGCCAAACAGAAACAAAAAGCAGTACAGCAACTCACTCTTACGGCATTAAAAACCTTTCAACAACAAGCAAAACTAATTGCCGACGCATTTGACTCGCCAAGCTATCAACTGCTCGAAACTCGAATTAACTCTCCCTCCCCTAAAACCAATCGACAAAACGCTGTGTTTACAAGCCGAATGGTCATGGCTGAAAGCATGGCTGCTCCCGCCATTGAATCTGGAAAAAGTACACTCACGGTTCATGTATCTGGCGTATTATTACTTTCTCAATGAGCTTATATTCAAACTACTTAAAAATGCAATTTGGAGATATATCGTAAACGCTTAACGTAAATTAAGTTGTTATAATACTCCCTTTTACTCCAAGATTAATGGGCAGGGCATGTTAGAAAACATTATTATCCAAGGGGCACGCACGCACAATTTAAAAAACATCGATGTAACGCTGCCTCGTGATAAATTAATCGTCATTACAGGGCTTTCTGGCTCGGGAAAATCCTCTCTTGCATTTGATACCATTTATGCCGAAGGCCAACGTCGTTATGTTGAGTCTCTCTCTGCCTATGCTCGTCAATTTTTATCCATTATGGAAAAGCCCGATATAGACCATATTGAAGGCCTCTCTCCTGCTATCTCAATTGAACAAAAATCGACCTCGCATAACCCACGTTCAACGGTTGGCACGGTGACCGAAATTTATGACTATCTACGCTTGCTATTTGCTCGTGCAGGCACACCACGCTGCCCCCGTCATGGCAGTGATTTAGAAGCCCAAACCGTCAGTCAAATGGTGGACCATACGCTTACCCTGCCAGAAGGCACAAAATGCTTATTGGTTGCACCGATTGTTCGAGGCAAAAAAGGGGAGCATGTTCACTTATTAGAGGAGCTTCAAGCACAAGGCTTTATTCGTGCGCGTATTAATGGCCAAATACATGACCTCGATGGTAGCATCCAGCTTGAGAAAAATAAAAAACATACCATTGATGTAGTGGTCGATCGCTTTAAAGTTCGTGCGGACTTAAAGCAACGCTTGGCAGAATCCTTTGAAACGGCGTTACGTTTAGCAGATGGCGTGGCACAAGTGCTTCCTATGGACGAACAAGATGACTTTGAATTACTTTTTTCTGAGAAGTTCTCTTGTCCTCAATGTGGTTACAGTGTATCTGAGCTTGAACCCAGGGGTTTTTCATTCAATAACCCGCACGGTGCTTGTCCAACCTGCGATGGACTGGGGGTAAAGGAGACCTTTATTCCTGAACGCGTGATTACGCACCCCGAATTGAGTTTAGCCGGAGGTGTGATTCGTGGTTGGGATCGTCGTCATAAATACTACTATGACCTGTTAAAAGCGGTGGCGGACTACTATCAATTTGATATTGAAACCCCTTGGCAAGCACTCACCACAAAACAACAACAGATTATTTTATTTGGTTCTGGAAAAGAGAAACTTCCTCTTCCTCATGGCAAATACAGTGATACTCGACGTTTTGAAGGGGTTATTCCTAATATGGAACGTCGCTTTGCCGAAACCGAAAGTAAAACGGTTCGAGATGAACTGGATAAATATCGAATCAGCCAGCCTTGCTCCAGCTGTAAAGGCGCACGTTTAAATGAAACGGCTCGCAATGTATTTGTAGACGACCGCAGCCTTCCCTCTTTAACGGCACTGCCGATTGGGGAGCTGCATACTATTTTTGGCCAACTCACCTTGGAAGGAGCAAAGGGCCAGATCGCCAGTAAAATTGTTAAAGAGGTGCATGACCGCCTAACGTTTTTAGTCAATGTTGGACTAAACTACCTCAGCTTAAGTCGTAGTGCCGACACCTTATCGGGTGGCGAGGCACAACGAATCCGCTTAGCGAGTCAAATTGGCGCGGGATTAGTGGGCGTAATGTATGTCCTTGATGAACCCTCTATTGGACTACACCAGCGAGATAATGACCGCTTACTCTCCACATTAATTCACCTACGCGATTTAGGCAACACCGTGATAGTGGTGGAACACGATGAAGACGCCATTCGTGCGGCCGATCATGTTTTGGATATTGGCCCTGGTGCTGGCATACATGGTGGACGCATTATGTCACAAGGCACTCCTGAATTTGTGGCCGCCGACCCCAACTCATTAACCGGTCAATACTTAAGTGGCAAACGAAAAATTGAAGTACCCTCGCAACGCTTAGCCCCAAAAAAAGATAAGTGGCTGACCATAGAGGGAGCGAGTGGCAACAACCTTAAAGAGGTAACCCTTAAGATTCCTGCGGGGCTACTGACCTGTGTAACTGGAGTCTCGGGTTCTGGAAAGTCGACGTTAATTAATGGCACCCTTTCTAAACTCGCCGCCAACATGCTCAATAAAGCCATGCACACACCAGCCGAGTACCGTGCCGTGCATGGAATGGAGCATTTTGATAAGTCGGTCAATATCGACCAAAGTGCCATTGGAAGAACGCCACGCTCTAACCCTGCGACCTATACAGGACTCTTTACCCCCATTCGAGAACTGTTATCGGCGACACCTGAATCACGTGCACGTGGTTATTCACCCGGACGCTTTAGCTTTAATGTCAAAGGCGGACGTTGTGAAGCGTGCCAAGGGGATGGCGTGTTAAAAGTAGAGATGCACTTTCTACCCGACGTGTATGTCGCTTGCGATGCCTGCCGTGGCGCGCGCTATAACCGTGAGACCTTACAAATTCAATATAAAGGTAAAAATATTCATCAAATTTTAGAGATGACCATTGAAGATGCCAGAGCCTTTTTTGATGTCATTCCGGTTATCTCTCGAAAATTACAGATGCTGATGGAAGTTGGCTTGGGTTACATAAAGTTAGGGCAAAGTGCGACCACTCTCTCTGGCGGTGAAGCCCAGAGGGTTAAACTTGCTAAAGAACTGTCAAAACGAGATACAGGTAACACCCTGTATATTCTTGATGAACCGACAACAGGACTGCACTTCCATGACATTGAACTACTGCTTAAAGTGATTGGTTACTTGCGTGATCAAGGAAATACCATTGTCATCATTGAACACAATCTTGATGTGATTAAAACAGCCGACTGGGTGATTGACTTAGGTCCTGAAGGAGGTTCACTGGGGGGGGAAATTATTGCAACAGGAACGCCCGAAGATATTTCCAAACAGAAAGCATCTCACACGGGTTATTACCTTAAAAAACTCCTGAATTAAAAAGAACCTACCAATAGCAGGGATATTGAGCAAAATCAACTTATGCTTAAGCGAACTATGCATAATGCAATGAGTAAACAAGCAAACCCTTTATAACCGATAAATGAACAATCCCCTCCTTAGGATTTTTTTAGAAATGATTTCGCTCCGTATCATCAAAACAATCGTATTAAGTACTTTAGTTCTATTTTCTTCATCAAGCTATTCATTGACAGAAGACACCCTGAAACAATGGCAAGATACCGCTTATATTCAAAGTGCTTTTAATGAAATTGCGCTTAAAAATGAATACCGCTCAACCCAAAAACGTGTTTTAAAATGGAAAGATCCCATTCGGTATGAGTTTGTCTACCATAGCAACATGAAAACGAATCCCTTAATAGAAAGTCTTTTTGGTGCACACCTACTACACTTACAAAGCATTACGGGTCACTCAATTCAACCCCAAAAAGCAGACCAAAAAAGTAAAGCAAACTTATTCATACACCTAACGCCCGATGCTTCTTACAGCAAAGTCATTAAATCCGTTGCGGGAAGCCAAGTAAAACATCTCGCTCAAAGAAGTCACTGCATGGCCAGCTTCAATAAAAACAAAGACAATGCCATCGTAGAAGCGCAAGTCATCTTACCTGTCGATCATGTCTTTAGCCGAGGGTTGCTCATCACCTGCATCGTCGAAGAGACGACTCAAATTTTAGGCCTGCCCAATGACTCTGATTGGGTCAATCCAAGCATTGCCAATGATGCGAGTAAAATTGAGCTGTTAACAGGACTCGATTATCTTCTACTAAAAATCCTATACGATAAAAGCCTTCAAGCGGGAGCGCCCTTTCCGCAAAACCAAAAAACGATTCAGCGCGTCATTAAAAAACTTGAATCTGATGGAGAGATAAAACACGCGAGTAAAACAATTAAGCAGACAGGATTATTTCCGCTCATTAATTGAGAACTTGCCCCTCTCTATTCTTTCGATTCTGCTAATAACGAAATCACCTTTCCTGCCAGCATTAAACCAAAAATACCTGGCATATAACTGGCTGTACCATTAACAACCCTACCTCGTGCACCCTCAATCGCCTCCATTGGGCCAGGGGCATTTGGTACTTCCGTTGAGAATACCGTCAATAGTCCTTTTTTAATTCCCTGTTTTTTAAGCCTTTGCCGCATATTTCGCGCTAATGCACAGCCATGTGTTTTAGAGATATCCGCTAATACGATTTTAGAAGGGTCAATTCTTCGACCCGCGCCCATACTAGAAACAATTGGAAGACCTTTTTTTAGTGCGGTTACCACCAAAGCGACTTTACAATTCAAGCTATCAATCGCATCCACAACAAAATCATAGGGGGGGGACAAAATATTTTCCATGTCTTCTGGACGAATAAACTGATAAGAAAGCTCAACTTGACAGCTCGGGTTAATCTCTAAAATACGCGACTTCATGACATCCACTTTTTTCAAGCCTATCGTAGAGTCTAAAGCCACCAACTGACGATTTTTATTTGAAGCACTTACTTGATCATGATCTAACAAGGTAATCGAACCAACCCCCGCTCTTGCTAACGCCTCTGCCACAAAACCACCCACGCCACCAATACCAGCAATCAAAACATGAGACTGCTGTAAATTGGTAAGTCCATCCTCGCCAAAAACCAACAAACTACGCTCAAATAAAGGGTTCGTCGCAATCAAATTATTTTCCATTTAAAACTCCACTTAAATTAAAGGCTTCTTGCGTATTCAAAGTCGTTTTTTCTAACACACTTTCTATCGAAGTATTCAGAATAGAGGCCACCTTTTCTGCCACTAAAACAATATCACTTAAAGAAGAGACCGCTGAAGGCTCTATTTTAACATGTGGAAAATCAGTCTCCAGCACTAAATATTCTAAACCAAAGTACCTTACTAGCTCATGATAACGACGTGCATTTTCTCTTTTTAGAACACCATTCACGCCTATTTTGAAGCCTAAGTTAACATAGGACTGAGCCAGCTCTTTACTCGCTCCTAATCCGTGAACCACACCCTTTACAGCCGTATTAGATAAAACGTCCAACATCTCGTTGTGCGCCTTTCGAACATGCAGTGAGACGGGCTTATCAAAGCGACGTGCTAATACCAACTGTTCAGCCAGTATTTCACGCTGCAATGCGCTACTCTTTTTATAGGGGGGCGTAAAATCTAAACCAATCTCTCCTAGAGCGACAACAGACTCTGTCATAAGCAAGCGTTCAAGCCGTGCTAAGGACGCTAAACTTGCTTTATCAACATACCAAGGGTGAATACCTAACGCACAAAATACATTTTTAAATCTTTGAGAGCGCTCTAATTGGTTCAACCAATCCAATGGTGACGTTGACATCGAAATAAAACAAACATCAAGCGCTAAATGAGTGTCATTATTCAATAAAACAGAAAAATAAGAAGGGGGGGGGAATAAAAGAGAGTCTAAATGACAATGTGAATCAATAATCATGATTAAATATTAGATATAAAAAAACCGGCTAAAGCCGGTCTTTTTAATGTGCTGATTACTCAGCTGCTTCTGTCGAATCTGCAACCGGACGGTCAACTAATTCAACAATAGCCATTGGTGCATTATCACCAGGACGAAAACCGCATTTTAAAATGCGGATATAGCCACCTGGACGAGTTTGGTAGCGAGGACCAAGCTCTGTAAATAATTTTGCAACCGCTGCCTTATCACCTAATCTAGCAAAAGCAGTACGACGATTGTGTACGCTGTCTACTTTAGCTAACGTAATCAATGGCTCAGCAACTCCGCGAAGTTCCTTTGCCTTAGCAACCGTCGTACGAATCACTTCATGATCGATAAGTGAAGCAGACATGTTTTTAAACATTGCCTTACGGTGCGAGCTGTTACGATTTAACTTACGACCTGTTTTACCATGACGCA
>Ga0256839_1004774_pt1 | contig 12979 bp, 10 predicted proteins | sample 354166metaG_FD_185968 | JGI IMG/M metagenome (GOLD analysis project Ga0256839, IMG submission 185968) | Hydrothermal vent microbial communities from Mid Atlantic Ridge, Atlantic Ocean - 354-166 | ecosystem: Environmental > Aquatic > Marine > Hydrothermal vents | place: Atlantic Ocean: Mid... | reverse complement strand
CGATGAAGAAAATAGATTAAAATATCTATTTTCAACATTTAATAAGCCAGATTATATTAATGAAGAAAAATACAACTCATCCTTAAAAAAAATAATATATGAAGAAAATGAGTTTTATAAATTTATAGTATCTATCCTTTATAAAAATGACCTAAAATTCCTAAGATCATTCTCTGAAGAAATACAAAAAATAACTTACCCTTGCGCTGAACTTATTGCCAATAATAAAAAAGAAAATATGAATGAAACTATAAAAACAGAACCAGAATTTAATGCGGAGGATATGTTTGATGAATTATTGTCAGACGATACTGAAGAAAAAGAAAATAATATTGAAAATGACCCTGAATTTGATTTAAGTGACTCACTTGACGCTGAAATATTAATTGAATCAACGACAGAAAAAGAGGAAATTGCAGAAATTCCCAGCGATTTATTAAATAATAATTTGCCCGAACAAATATTAGATAAAAAAATAGATGATGACAATCATAACAGTGACAACAGTGTTAATACCGATAAAATCAAAACTGAATAACAAACAAATAGCACATAACAATGAAGCTTTGGAGCCTGAAAAATAAATACATTTTGATTGTCGATGATTTTGCCGGCATGCGAACAATGTTAAGAAATATGCTAGTACCCTATCGCCCTGAACATATTGCAGAAGCCAACTCTGGCGAAGAGGCATTGAAAGCTATTCAGGATTATGACTTTGATATCATTCTTTGTGATTACAACCTTGGCCCAGGAAAAGATGGGCAACAAATACTGGAAGAAATCAAAGAGAGAGAATTACTCCCCTATTCTTCAATATATATTATGACAACCGCAGAAAATACGTCAGAAATGGTTATGGGTGCCGTTGAATACTCTCCTGATGATTATTTGTCAAAGCCCTTCACAAAAGAAGTGTTAATATCACGACTGAAAAAACTTTTAAAAAGAAAATCAAGCCTCAAAAAAATATCCTCTTCGACTCAACAAAGAGATTACGAGACTGCAATTAATTTTTGTGACGACCAACTTTCTGAAGCCCCAAATAATCGTTTTGAATTATTAAAAATAAAAACTGAACTTTTATTGCGCATCAATGATTATGATGCCGTTGAAGATCTTGTGAAACCTATTATTGAGGAACGTGAAATACCCTGGGCTCTATTATATCTCGGACAGGCATATTACTATCAAAAAAAATATGATGATGCAAAGTTTATTTTTGAAGATTTAATTGAAGATCATCCTAATTATCTATTTTCACATGACTGGCTTGCCAAACTTCATCGTGCCAATAAAAATTATACAGAGGCACAAAACATCCTTGAAAAAGCGGTAATAAAATCACCCAAAGCTATAAAACGCCAACAAACTCTCGCTGAAATTTCATTTGAAAATGAAGATTTTGATACATCAGAAAAATCATATAAACGAGTAACGCGAGCAGGGAAAAACTCATATTATTTAAGCCCAGATGATTATTCTGGGCTAGCCAGCGTCTATTTGAAAAAAGGAATGATTTCTGATGTTCTGGAAACAATTTCTGATATGCGAAAAGAATTCAGTCATGCCGATCCATTAAAGAGCATGAAATCACATATTAATGAAGCTTTTTTATACGATAAATTACAACGAAAAAAAGAAACCAATGAACGATTAGATATAATAATTTCAATTTTTTTAAAAGACCCCGGAACAATAACCAGCATCGATTCTATAGAGATGGCCAAACTTTGTTATTCTTATGAAAGAAATGATGATGGTAATAAATTTATACAGTATGCAATAAAAAACAACCATGACAATCAAAAAGCTATAGATGATATAATTTCTACTTTGATTAATCTTGGGATTTCCAATAAAGACATTAATACCCTATTAAAATCACGCGATGAAGTTATCGAAATAAACAACCGAGGTGTAAAACTGGCAACTACGGGGAAAATTTCAGAATCTATATCTTTATTTATTGAAGCAGCAACTGCAATGCCGGAAAATCATGTCATCAATCTAAACACCGCACAATCATTAATCATGCATATGAATCAGGCTGGTGCAACGGAAGAGCTAATCAACAAAACCAAAAAATATTTGGATAATGTAAAATTCACAGGAAAACCTACTGAAAAATACAAAATTTTAACGACATCATATAAAAACCTGATAGACACACTCAATCAACCATAACAACACCGAAACTCACGACAATGAAAAATAATATAGAAAAATTGGATTTTTCAACGATATTAGCAAGCAGTGTTCATGACATGAAAAACTCCCTTGCAATGTTACTGGGATCTCTTTCGGATATTTCATCTGAGTGCCAAGCCCGTAGCTGTTCAATAAAAAGTACACTTTCACGCATTCAACATGAAGGCCAACGGGTTAATCATGACCTTATCCAACTATTAACACTCTATAAAATAGATAAGTCTCAATATTACCTGAATATTGAAGAAATTAATATTTACGATTATCTAGAAGAAATAAGTCTGGAATATAAATATATCTTTAATGATCGGGGTATCGACATTTCTCTACAATGCGATGAAACATTATACGGTTTTTTTGATGCTGACCTTGTTTCTGGTGTATTAAAAACAATCATCAATAATGCGTATCAATATACAAACGATAAAATATTGATCAGCGCTGAAAGTATAGATGGGTTTATAAAATTAACCATTACTGATAATGGGAAAGGTTATCCTCCGCATATGCTGTTCGATCAAGCAATACATAAAACCGCAAGTCATTTTGGGTCGGGAAGCACCGGCCTTGGGCTTTATTTTTCTTCACAAGTTGCTGGATTACATCGTAATAAAAAAAAATATGGCTATATTAGGATCACAAACACCACCAACTCCAACGTCGCACTCAAGGGTGGCTGCTTTTCAATTTTTCTGCCATAATTTCTCATCACGATAAACTGCTCCTGCAATGGGTCAAAAAAACATATCTTTATATATACGGTATTAAAACGGCATTCAGTGTATAAAATGGCTCAGCTTCTCCCCAAAAACCAGACTAACAATGCTAAACCGCTCATAGTAGCAGGGTTTTCCAGCATATTAGTATTAATGGTTTTACTGATTGGACTCTGGAGCAAAAGTCTTTCCGACAATAAATACCTGCTATCCAGCATGGCTAACATCGCTGTTGAGACTGGACTAATTACAAAACTGTTCAACGCTATACATCAAAAAATAATCGTGTTGCACAAAATTAATGAAACACAAGATATAACCGGCAAAAAAAACCTCTATTCACAATATCAGGCAGCTAGCAATATATTATCCGGCATTTACGAACAGCTTGCTAAAATTGAATTCGATACAGAGGCAACACAGCCTTGGGATTCTATACAACAACAAATTACCCGTTGCAATACTATCGAAGCGATGTCAGCAGAACTTCATAAAAATGGGGATTATGAAAAAGCATATGACAACCTGACTAACAATATTCTTCCATTGCAGGGCCGCTTAATGAGCGAACTATCAAGCTTTCTAAACAAAAACCTATTGAACAGTACTGAAAATAGCGTTGATGACATCATTAACGAAGCAACAAATAAAATTTCCACAACTTATTTTTTTATTTATTTACTCGGTGGAATTTCTATTTTTCTCGGTATTTTTACTATTTTTATTCTTAAACGCACGGAAAATACTGAAGGGGCATTGATTGATCAAGGTGAACGGATTCAATGGCTGTATGAAGCGACATCTATATCCGGCATCAGTCTTGATGATCGTATTACTGAAACTCTGAAATTAGGCTGTCGCGTATTGGGTATGGAAATCGGCAAGCTGGGGCGGCAGTTTCCGGAAAGAAATGAATCCATTTTCCTTAATACTGTTGCCCCTCCTGAGCTTCCTGCAAAACGTGGCTTGGTTCTTCCGCTAGATAAAACATTTTGCAATATCACTTTTTCAGCAAATGGGCCAATTGCCATACAACACGTCAGTAAATCTACCTATAAAGATCATCCCGCCGCAGCATTCCTCGGCATGGAAGCCTATATTGGTACCACCATTTATGTGCATGACAAAAAATTTGGTACTGTCAATTTCTCCAATCGCCAGCCAATGGAAAAACCCTTCACACAAACGGATATAGATTTTGTCAATCTGCTGGGAAAATGGATCAGTGTGACCATGGAACAAATCATTATTGAAGATGAATTACAACAATCCAAAGATGCGGCAGAAGCCGCAAACCATGCAAAAACCGCCTTTTTGGCGAATATGAGTCATGAAATCCGCACGCCATTAACCGCGATTCTTGGCTATTCCGAAATGTTACTGGATGATGCTCAATCCCAAGAGGAAATAGAGCACGAAATTAATTCCATCATTACCAGCGGTAAGCACCTACAGCAAATTATCAATGACATTCTCGACTTATCAAAAATTGAAGCAGGGCAGCTCATTGTTGAATATCAGGATGTTTCACCCATAGTTTTCATGGATGAACTCGATGCAATTCTAGGCTCCCAAGTCAGTGAGAAAGGCTTAACATTTGATATGGAATACCTGTTCCCTATTCCAGGAATAATAAACACAGACCCTACCCGTTTAAAACAAATTCTCATTAATCTTTGCAGTAATGCTATAAAATTTACCCGGGAAGGCCGTATCAGTATTTCAATTCAATATCTTCCGGATTCAAACCAAATGAAAATCACCGTTACCGATACGGGCATTGGCATTTCGGAACAAGAACAAAAAAGGATATTTAAACCCTTCACTCAAGCCGATAACTCCACAACACGTATCTATGGAGGTACCGGACTTGGTTTATGTATCTCCAACCAACTGGCCAAAACTTTGGGGGGTGACATTACCGTACACAGCGAAAAAGGAAAAGGCAGTAAATTCACGACAACCATTGATGTACGTATTGCGCCAGACAAACTGGAAATGATTACTCAGCCTCCTATTCAAGAGATGCCTTCCTCTAAGTCACCAACCCATAGCCAAATTCAGTTAAACGGCCATGTATTATTAGTGGAAGATAATCGTGAAAACCAAAGACTCATTGCAAAATCAATCCGTAAAATCGGCTTATCGGTTGACATTGCTGAAAATGGAAAAATTGGTGTGGAAAAGGCGTTGTCGGGCAATTACAATCTTGTATTAATGGACATGCAAATGCCTGTGATGTGTGGACTAGAGGCAATACGAAAACTGCGTGACCACGGGTACGCTGTACCGATTATCAGCATCACGGCCAACGCAATGCAAGAAGATAAAAACAGCTGTTTCGCGGCTGGTGCCGATAACTATCTCACAAAGCCTTTGGACTTTGGTCATTTTTATGATGTGCTGTCTGCTTATTTGATTGCCGTTGAATGATAGAATTCCTATGTGCTTTTTCTATTTTACTTAATCGGTATAATCTCCACCCCACCCTCTGGCACCGCCGTGACATCCCGTAGCATCTCTTCTACTGCTGTCTTTTCATTGTTTAAGTTGATCACTACCCGTTCCAATTCATCAATGCGTTTCAATAGTGGCTTTTCGATCCTTTTAAGGTCTGCATTTTTCGCCTGTATATCCCGTAATTGCGCTTGTAATTGTTCGTTGCGTAAATAAACTTCCTCAAGTTCATTTTTATTAACAGGCCGAATACGCAATGCTGGACTTCCTTCTGCTTTGGCAGCCAACCTGGCCGCTGCATTGACCAACATTCCGGTTTGTTCACGTAAGTTTTTTTGCCTTGGATCAGGCTGACCCAGAGCATCGGCAATAGCCAGCAAACGTGATTCGGCAGCAAGCAGAATATTTTCCATTGCAGCATCATTGAGCGACCGCAATTCATTCACGGCTTGCGTAATCTGCACCAGATGATCAGCCTCAAAGGCAAAATGTTTAACTGCATCTTTAATGGCCGCTTGATTACTGGGATCACGCTCAATAACTGCTTGGGCATTTTTCAATGCCTGTAAGGTTTTTTTGTAACTCTTGGGTGCAACATCACCTGCTCCTATGGCCTCAGCCTGTTCCAGCACGACAATAACCTGGCCTAACTGTGCCGCTTTGACAAACTGTGATTCCAACCGTTGAAATTGATGCAAAGTAATAGCCTTGGCCCGCTCAAACCCATCTAGATTTTCTCGCTCAATACGCCGAAATAAATCTGACAATTGTGCCAACACATCATTATATTCGTTTGCAGAAGACTGATTAATACCTTTGGTAATGAGGGAGTCACGCACTTTCAAAATATCGTCTAACCGATGCTGTACTTCAGGTTTGGTAATCGCAGCCTGAGCCAGACTTTTATCAACCAGCATCAATTTACTGAAAGTTTGCATATTCAACGATGCTTCTGAGCCGGATTCTTTAGGCTCCAGCGCCAAAAACCGCGCTTCACTCAGAGCCTTTTGCGCCACCGCAAAAAAACCGGGGGAATAAAACGCCAGCTCCTCCCGTTCAGCACGTATCATATCGGCTTCTGTCTCCTTTAATGCCTGGGCGACAGTTTTCCCCTCAAATTGTTGCTGTATTCCAGCACTATCCACCATCACCCTCGGCTCACTCGCGCAAGCCGTTAATAGCAACCCTATTCCCAACCAACAAACACCCTGCCCCCAACCCGCATTACTTTTTTTCATCTCATTATTCACAACATTCCCCCAGAAACCCCGAACACCGGTAGTGCCCGCCCAACAATTTCGATAAACTTCACTGATGTCCACAACGGCCCCCCAAATCCCGAAAACCGGTGTTTCAAAAAACCCCGCTCAGCACACACCCATGATCACCCAATTCCTGCGCATCAAAGCGGAATTCCCCGACACCTTACTGTTCTACCGCATGGGCGATTTTTATGAACTGTTTTTCGACGATGCCCGTAAAGCCGCAAAACTGCTAGATATCACCCTCACCGCACGCGGTAAATCCGGTGGCAACCCCATTCCCATGTGCGGCATCCCCTATCACGCTGCGGATGGTTATCTTGCCAAACTGGTACGCAAGGGGGAATCCGTCGCCATCTGTGAGCAAGTGGGCGACCCAACTACCTCCAAGGGGCCAGTGGAACGTAAAGTAGCACGCATCGTCACCCCTGGCACAATTACCGATGAAGCCCTGCTGGAAGAACGCCGTGACAATCTGGTCGTCGCTATACAGGCAACAAGTGAATATTTTGGCATCGCCGCACTGGATGTTACCAGTGGCCGATTCAGTGTGCTGGAAGTAGAAGGTGAAGAAGCCCTAAATGGTGAACTGGAGCGACTAAACCCCTCGGAACTATTGCTCAATGAAGAAGCCATGCCAACCGGCATTGATACTGCACGCCCTGGCCTGCGCCGCCAGCCACCCTGGTATTTCGAACTGGACACCGCCACCCGCCTGTTAACCCAACAATTTGGCACCCACGATCTCGCCGGTTTTGGTTGTGAGCAACTCCCTCTCGCCATCAGTGCCGCTGGCTGCCTGCTGCAATACGTCAAAGATACCCAACGCACGGCCCTGCCACATTTACGTGGCCTGCAAGTGGAGCGCCGCGAAGACAGTATCGTGCTGGACGCCGCCAGCCGTCGCAACCTGGAGCTGGAAACCAATCTCGGCGGTGGTCGTGAACATACCCTGGCCTGGGTGATGGATCGCACCACAACCCCCATGGGCAGTCGTCTACTGCGGCGTTGGATCAATCGCCCGTTAGCCAATCACACCACCCTGCATCAACGTCACCAAGCCATTGCCATATTATTGGACGGCCACCGTTACGAAGAATTGCAAGGTATTTTACGTGCCATTGGCGATGTGGAACGTATCCTCGCACGCATCGCTATTCGTAACGCCCGACCACGGGATTTTTCCCAACTGCGTGACACGCTGGCGCGCCTGCCTGAACTTAGAAGAGAAGTACGCAGCATATTAACCGGCATCCTTACCGGGCAAGACTGCGCCTTACTGGAAACACTCGATGCCCGCATCGGCGACTACCCCGAACAACACGCCCTGCTCAGCGCCGCCATTATCGACGTACCGCCCATGCTAATCCGTGACGGCGGTGTTATCGCCCCCGGCTTCGACAGCCAACTGGACGAACTGCGCGCAATAAAAGACAACGCCGGACAATTTCTGTTAGACCTCGAAACCCGCGAACGCGAACGCACCGGCATTGCCACCCTCAAAGTTGCCTACAACCGGGTACATGGTTATTACATCGAAATCAGCAAAGCGCAATCCGCCAACGCACCGGACGACTACATTCGCCGCCAAACGTTGAAAGGTGCCGAACGCTACATTACCCCCGAATTAAAATCGTTTGAAGACAAGGCGCTATCGTCCAAAGAGCGCGCATTGACGCGGGAAAAAATACTCTACGAAAAACTCTTCGACCAGCTGGCTGAGGTACTACCCGCCATGCAAGACAGCGCCACCGCACTGGCAGAACTGGATGCACTCACCAACCTCGCCGAACGTGCCGAAACCCTCAACCTGTGCCAACCGGAATTAGTGGACAAACCCGGCCTATTGATCGAAGGAGGCCGTCATCCAGTGGTGGAACAAGTGCTGGAAGTCCCATTCATACCCAACGATGTACATTTCGATGAACAGCGCCGCATGCTAGTGATAACCGGCCCCAATATGGGTGGTAAATCCACCTACATGCGCCAAACTGCCTTAATCACCCTGCTCGCCCACGTCGGCAGTTTTGTGCCTGCCAGTCGCGCGGTCATCGGCCCGTTTGATCGCATATTTACCCGCATCGGTGCCTCAGATGACCTTGCCGGTGGTCGCTCCACCTTCATGGTGGAAATGACCGAAACCGCCAACATCCTGCACAATGCCACCGACCGCAGCTTGGTATTAATGGACGAAGTGGGTCGTGGTACCTCCACTTTTGATGGCCTCTCCCTTGCTTGGGCCTGCGCAGAAGAGCTAGCTACTACCGTACAAGCCTTCACTTTATTTGCCACCCACTACTTCGAGCTTACCACTCTGCCGGAAACCCTGACACACGTTGCCAACGTACATCTCGATGCCGTAGAACACGGCGACGGCATTGTGTTTATGCACGCCGTAAAGGAAGGGCCAGCCAATCAAAGTTATGGCCTGCAAGTCGCCGCACTGGCAGGTGTACCCAAAACCGTTATCAAACGTGCGCAACAGCGCCTGCTGCAACTGGAAAGCCAAAGTGCCAACGCGCCCAGCGGAAAAGCAGCTGAACAGTTTTCACTGTTCGCCACCCCCGTCTCGCCTGCGGAAAATCACCCCGCACTGGAAGCACTGAAAGACATCAACCCCGATGAACTGACACCCCGAAAAGCACTGGAAGCACTTTATCGCTTATGTGATTTGAACACGGCAAATAACAGCACACCCGCTTAATCCGGTCATCATCCCGCCTTAAAGAAATGCTCAGCACCGCCTAATTCGCTTTCAGGAAGCCGAGGTCTAAGGGGTTTTATTCAATTGCTCCACGGCTAAACAAGTTGAATTTTGGGCGAAGCTGGGCAATGGGTCGCCCACTCAATAACACCTGCTGACAGACTGGCTCTGATGCAAGGCATTGCAGAAATGCATATTCAAATACCTGCCGCACAACCTGTTAACCCGGAAGATGTATTTTCTGCCGTTGACAAGGCGAACTCAAGCGGACAACTGGGACAGAAAATCACTCGTGACACCTTGTATTACGAAGCCAGAAAAAATCGGACAAGATTACTGAATCAAGTTATGCCAGATGGTACCCACCATACCAGAAATTTTAATAATGGTTCATTTCTGCCCCAATAACTATAAAAAACAACTATGAATACTAATAGGAGGTAATGGCGTAGAAAAATATACTTTTTACAAACAGTTCCTGACATCCACTGAAATGCCGTTTGTCAATACAGATATTTTTGCCAAGCAACTTAACTCAGAAAACACCAAATCGTCAGTTACAAAGCAGAAATACTTGCCAGAAAACTACGGACAAAACTATTGCAAACAGGCAGTAATTTTTGCTTTGAAACCGTTTTCTACCACCCCTCAAAAATTGATTTTTTAGCCAAAGCCAAATCTCATGGTTATGAAACCATTCTTGTCTATATTCACCTGAAAACCGACGAATTCAATCAGGCGCGCGTAGCACAACGTGTACAACATGGTAGGCATAATGTACCAGCCAATAACATCATTAGCCGTATTCCGCGAACTATACTATACGCTGTATTCATAAAGGCTTGCCATTAGTTGATATTGCAAAGTTTTACGATAACGCATCCGCCAGCCTGCCATTTTCATCAATGGCATCGTTAAAAAATAGACAACTTCAAAAACAGTCGGGAACACTGCCTGACAGGCCTTTCCATGCCGGGACTTTCACCCAGCCAGATGCGCCACGTTTTTTGTGGTCGCCGCTAATTGACTTGTTAGGGCTTTATCGCTATTGTGTACGGAGTTACAGTACGTTATATAGGTGGCCGAAATGGACAGTGTTAGCGTAAACAAATTTAGAGATAACCTAAAAACCTTTGTAGAACAGGTAGTTACAGAGCATCTTCCGCTAAAGGTTACTCGCAGAAATGGTGATGATTTTATCGTTTTAAGTGCGGATGACTGGGAGAGAGAGCAGGAAACATTATATGTTTTACAAAACAATGACTTAATGAAACAAATTGCCGCTTCTTCTGCAACGCACGCAAAAAATAAAGGATATAAGCCTACAGCCGGAGAGCTAGATGAGATCACTGGTATTTGAGGGTAATACCTGGGCCACATATGAGACACTAAGGCAGAAAGACAAAAAGCTACACAAAGTGCTTTGCCGCTTATTTAAAGAAATGCTCCGTGACGATCCAATCAAAGGCACGGGGAAACCGGAACCATTAAAGCATAACCTCTCTGGTTTGTGGTCTCGCCGCATAAGCCAGAAAGACCGCGTTGTTTATATGTACGATAAAGACTACATCTATATCTTTGCTATTGGCGGACATTACGATCAATTTTAATTGCCCGTAGCAGTCGGCACGCTGGTTACCCAGCGTTCCCTGCACAGATCCCGGCGTGCGACTTTCCCGCACCGGGCTCTTATGCCATTGTTATGTCGGTCAAGCCTATGCACTAAGCCTGTAATCTAAAAAATGGGGAGACTTTATTTTATAACTGAGATAGGGTCTATATTGTCTAGGCTTTTCTATCAGTGGCTGATCTACACCCCTATACTCTCGTTTTCACTACAATTTATCATCATCATTAGGTTCAACATCAGGAACCTTCGACATTGCTTTAAGAAATGATTTTTTATTTCCTTTTAACGACTTTTCTTTCAAATAACTCTCAGTCAATAAAGCCGACATTTTTTCAGCAACAGCGGATGAGATAAATTGATTGATTGAAATGCCTTCTTTCTGGGCTAATGACTTCACTTCGTTATGCAATGAATCTGGCAGCCTTAAACTTAATGTGCTCATTTCAATACTCCTTTTTCAATCAATAACTCTTTTGGTGTTAAAACTTTGATATCAAATTTATCAACGCCTTTAAAATCCTTTTTATTGAACGTGATGATGTATTCGCTTTGTGACTCTACAGCAACTTCCAGCACTAAATCGTCTTTCGGGTCTTTTAGGAAAGGACGCCATAGATAGAATATTTTTCGAATGCTCGATTTACTCAATAAGTAATCCAGGATGGCATCAATATCTTCAGGGGAAAAACCTTCAAGTAACCCTTCTCTTTTTGCCACCGACTCATATTCCATAAACAGAGGCACCGATACATTTGGAATATACAAATTATCCGTTATTGAAATCAATAACTTATAGGAACTTCCCTTTTTAGACTTAAGGGCAGAAATTAAGATATTGGTATCAAGTACAACATTCGCCTGTTTCATCTACGGTATTATCGGCGATACCAAATATTTTGCAAGAGGCTGGGGACATTTTTACGCAGTCGCGGGAGGAACCCCGGTTACCCGGCATCCCTCGCACAGATCCCCGCATGAAGTTTTCCCTCACGGGGCTCCTCGGTTGTACTCGCTTTCGCAGTCAACAAAGACGACATCGACTCTACCACCATACTCTCGTTAATGCAGGCTTCGCACAACACATCGGCGCTGGCAAAGGCTTGAAAGTAAGGCAATGTTTCGGTCGCTCCCAAGTAAAACTACGCCGTCCACCACGCCGGTTTAACCACTTATACAGAGTTCCATCACATGTAGTTTGACGGCGTACAGTGCAGCCAGGTTGCCCACCACTCCAACGTAGTTGTAATATCCATGCAACTTCCCCGTTAGAAAGGACAGCAGCAATGAAGCCTTCATATGCCGGCTTCCCTGATGCGCTCAGAAAAGTTACGTTATGTTTATTTTTAATATTATACAACAGGACTGACCCCTTCTCTTCTCTTCTTTTTTGCGATTCGATTAACAATCTGCTAGCGTGCGTACGGAACTACGTTTAACAAGGATTGCGCATGAAGTCATTTCAGGGGTTTTCAACCCAACGTTACCAGCAGCATGATCAACTGATAACCAAACTGGTTAGAGAGTTTAATGGCAATAAACAAAATTTTATAGGCGCTTCGGACACACAAGTTACATCGCTACCTGATTTAATAGAAGAGCTTGTTAAGTCCTGGGTCATACAAGAAACAGGTGGTAACGATACCCGCTCGCTCGCAGCCTGGAAAGTGGATCCCGCGCAGGTAAATGTGCCCGGCGACTGGTCAGGCTTTAAGCAATCCGCCGGATTAACTGCACCAATAAAACGAAATGAAGGCACGATTAATCAAAACCTGAAAGCAGCCATTATCTGGCTGGCACGCAAAGGGTTTGGGAAATCTGGCCAACCGCCTCAAAATAGACAAAACGCATCCTTTGAAGGATGGCAAAAATCCTTTGAGCGTTATAACGGGAGAACCGTTATAACAGCCAACGGCAAAGCCTATAGCGTTAATTATGCACAACGTATTATTGACAGGGCAAACAATCCAGGCACGCAATACTTCATTCAACTGCCCAAACC
>Ga0256839_1004773_pt1 | contig 12980 bp, 14 predicted proteins | sample 354166metaG_FD_185968 | JGI IMG/M metagenome (GOLD analysis project Ga0256839, IMG submission 185968) | Hydrothermal vent microbial communities from Mid Atlantic Ridge, Atlantic Ocean - 354-166 | ecosystem: Environmental > Aquatic > Marine > Hydrothermal vents | place: Atlantic Ocean: Mid... | reverse complement strand
GCTTTCAGTTGGCCTACGAGCTGACTTGGACGAACGGAGGGCGTAGCCTGGGCGATGTGACGAACTATCTGGTCGCCGAAGGAGATGAGGATGTGGCCCGCGCGTTTATCTTTGGCGTTGTCTTTGGCTTCTGAGTAGATGGAGCAGCCGGGCTGGCGCTCGAAGCGCGTCGGCCCGGCATTTTTTCCGGCATGTACTATGGGGCGCGACGCAAGGTTGTTTGTGCTGGTACTGGTGGTACTGGGATGGGGCCTGGGGGCTACCGTCCAGGCTCAGGATCAGATTTTCCTGACGCCAGAAGAAGCCCGTGCAGAGGTGTTTCCCAACGGGCGTTATTATCAGCAGGACACGCTGCGCTTCTCTTCGGAAGAGGTGCGGCAGGCCCGGCAGGCTCTGCGTCGTGCCGAGCCCCTCGATTCAGTGCTGGTTGTGACGCGCGTTTACGGTCGGGACGGCAAATTTCTGGGGTATGCCGTGATCACCGAGGAGCTGGGCAAGTACCGGCCCATCACGTTCATCGTGGGCGTGCGTCCTGATTTTTCGGTTGAAAAGGTGGCGGTTATGGTTTACCGGGAGTCGCATGGGGGACAGGTGCGGCTGCCGCGTTTTCTTTATCAGTATCGGGGTAAGACGCTACGCGATCCGATTCAGACCTATCGCGATATTGTAAACATCAGTGGGGCTACCATTTCGGTTAATTCGCTGAACCGGGGCGTCAAGAAGGTGCTGTATTTTGTGACCACGTATTATCGGAAGCATCCGCCTGTGTTGACCTACCGACCGCATCGATGATGTCGTTTTCGCTTCGTTCCCTGCATGGCACTGCTCGCTGGCTGATTACCTGGTTTCTTATTGTGTTAGGCGTCGGTTACCTGACCGGCATCGTATTCGTTCGGCATACCACGCACAATACACCCCGGGGCGTTGTGCATCAGTTTCGGGGGAATGAAGACGTGCCGCTGGAGGAGGTGCAGGAGATCAAGTATCCCAAGAGCCCCTATGAGATGCTTAACATTTTGCATGCTCATATTACCTCGTTTGCGCTCATCTTTCTGGCGGTGGGAGGTTTGTTCATGGGCACGTCCGTCTCGGAGCGATGGAAGGCCATCCTGGCGCTGGAGCCGTTTGCCGCTACCCTGGTGTTGTTTGGTGGTATGGCGGCCGTGCGTTTTCTCCCGGAAAGCTGGGCATGGCCGGCGGCCTGGGTAATGCTGGTAGCCGGCGGTTCTACGTTCGTCTGTCTTTACGTAATGATCGGGCGAATCCTCTGGGAGATGTGGCAGCCGCGTAACCGTCAGGATGTTGCATGAAAAACGGCATTTTATATTTTTAAGAGCTTACCTTTGTCCGAGAGCGTCTTTCTCACCAAAAAAAGAAAAAACGCCATGCGGTATCTGTCCACGGTCTTGCTGGGGCTGTTTTTGCTTGCTGGATGTCGACAGCAACCGGCCGAGCAGCCGGAGGCACCGGCCGAGCCGCCACTGCCAGAGGGACGGCTGGCTGTGGAGGAGCCGGTGCTTTATGCCACGGCTGCTGGTGATAGTGCGATTGTGTCGCTGCGTATCGCTAACGGTACGGTCGAGGCCGACACGCTGGTAGGGGCCGAGGCGCCGGCTGTGACGCGCGATGTTGTGTTGCGCGAGGTGGTGGACGATACGGTGCAGACTACCCGTTCGGTCTCCTCGATCGTGATTCCGGCACGTTCACGGGTGGCGGTACAGTTGGTCCTGCGTAATTTGCAGCAGGCGATCGAGCCGGGACAGATGGTGCTGGTGGACCTGAGCTTGGCCCGGCAGGGGCGGCTGCGCGTACGTGTGCCGGTACGTGAAGCGGCAACCCCGAGCGAATAAGCTTATTGTCCGGTGCCGGCCGGTGCCCGCCAGACGTTATTGGTGCGGTCGATGTCGGGAAACCAGCGTTCCGGATCGATTTCGACCCGGGTGACGGCGGCATCGGTCGGTACCGTAACAGTCACCTGACGACGCCCTTCCAGCCATATGTTCACGTCGATAGTGTCCTGCACTTGCGATCCGTCGGCCAGCGTGAGCGTCAGATAGACGGGCATCGGCGCGTTTCCGAGGTCTTCGACCGTGATGCGCACGCCGCCTTCGATGGGCTCGACGGCTGCGATAGCCTGGTCGAGTGTCCACGTCTCAAAATACCAGGCATGCCAGAACCAGTCGAGGTCCCGACCGCTGATCCGTTCGAAGGTATGGAACAGGTCGTAGGGGTACGGATGCTTGAAGGCCCACTCGTGGATGAAGGTGCGGTAGGCACGCCAGAAAACCTCTTCACCCAGCAGTCCGCGGAGTGCTTCCAGTAGCGTGGCAGGCTTACTGTAGGAGGCGATGCCGAATGCAAAGTTGGAGTAGTGGTAATCGGAGCGGCGCATGATTTCTCCTTCAGCGCCCATGCGAGCCAGCATGAGATAGCTTTCCTGTTCGCCCAGACGGGGTTGGGTCCCGGGGAAGAAGTCGGTGCGGGCATGGTTTTCGGCAAACGTGGTGCTGCCTTCGTCTATACAGCTATAGCGACGCTCGTTAGTGCCCACGATCATGGGAATCCACATGTGGGCCAGTTCGTGTGCCGTCACGTAGTAGAGGGCGCTGTCGCCGGCGGCATTGTAGTCGCCGATGAGGGTCATCATAGGGAATTCCATGCCGCCGCCGATGATGCCGCCACCCTCTACGGCCGTCATGTGGGGCCAGGGATAGGGAAATCCTGTCAGGTTCGAGAGATAGCTGAGGGCGTGTTGCTGATAGCGCGTAACGTTGGCCCATCGGGGAGCGGTCGGTCGCCAGAACGTATTGATCTGCGCGTAGTCCGTCTGGCCGTCACCGTCGCGGTCGCCCACCGGGGTGCGGGCGCCTTCCCAGTAGGCCTTACGTACCAGGCTGAAGGCCACGTCGCGCACGTTCGTCGCCCGGAACCGCCATTGCAGGCGGCCATCGGTACCTGGCAGGGTAACCGGATCGGTATCCGGTTCGGCGATGCGTACCGGCGTATCGCTGGCATAGGCCTGGCGCATGCGAGCCAGCACGTCGGGTGCCAGCACGTCTTCGGGATTTTCGAACGTGCCAGTGGCCATCACGAGCCATCCGGCCGGTGCGTCGATCGTGACCTTGTAGTCTCCGTAGCCGAAGTAGAACTCAGCACGGCTCAGAAACGAGTCGGTAAACCAGCCGATCACGTCGTCATAGACAGACATGTGGGGATACCAGTAGGCCAGGAAGAAAAGGTTCTCGTCGTAACCCATGCGGCCACCGGCGCCTCGTTTGGGAATGGTGAAGGACCAGCGGAAGTCGAGCTGCACGGAATCGTTCGGTGCCAGCGGATGTGGCGGAAAAATGATCAAGCGGGTGCCGTTGACGACATAGCGCGGGGCGCCTTCGGGCGCCTCGGCTGGTGGGTAGGCTTCCTGACCGGCGACCCCTACGTAGTGCAGTGTGACGCCGCCGGTTACCTCGACCGACTCGTTGCGCACGACCCCTTCGGCATGGACGTTCAGGGGTAGTTCCAGAAAGAGCTGCGGGAGCGTGTCGGGTGAGCGATTGAAATAGATGATGCGTCCCTGGCCATCCAGGCGGCGTGTGGCGGTGTCGATGCGGGCGGTCAGGTCATAGCGGGCATGCTGTTGCCAGTAGTTCGGGCCCGGACGGCCGTCTAATGTGCGCGTGCCCTGTTCGATGGCCCGAGCAAACGATGGCGGTAAGGTCAGGGGGGCTGGGAGTGGACGCTCTGGACGAAAAGACGGCGCAGCCGGGGTTTGTTCCGTGGGACGTGAAGCAGCGCATCCCATCCCGAACAGCACGCCAACCAGGAACAGCAGAACAGGGCGCATAACAACAGGCGGGTTGGTTCTGTGATTGTCTGGAATATAGACGACGGCTGGCATTTCTGCCATCTTTTCCGGTATCAAAGTTAACGATTTGATAATACCGGAGCCTGCACGATTTACCGTGCGTTGACAGAAGGTTTTTTAGATTACAACAACATGCTAAAAGACGGCGCCAACAACCAGCATAGTGCCATGGGACAACGAACGCTTCTTCCTGCAACCCTGCTCCTGTTCGGAATGCTGGCCGGTTGTGGGCAGGGCCCGCAGAGCGGACAGCTAACCGGCTCGGTGCAGATTGACGGTTCCAGTACGGTCTATCCGCTGACCGAGGCCGTGGCCGAAGAGTTCATGAAACAGTATCCCGGGGTGCGGGTGACGGTGGGCATCAGCGGGACGGGTGGGGGTTTTTCCCGGTTCTTCCGCAAGGAGACGGACATCAACGATGCTTCACGGCCCATTCGTCCGGTCGAAGATTCGCTGGCCCGGCAAAACGGCATCGAATACATTGAGTTGCCGGTGGCCTATGATGGTATTGCGGTGGTGGTCAATCCCGGGAACGACTGGGTGGAGTGCATGACGGTGGAAGAGCTGCGGCGCATCTGGGAGCCAAACAGCACGATCACGCGCTGGAATCAGGTGCGGGCGTCTTTTCCGGATCGGCCCTTGAACCTGTATGGGGCCGGGACCGACAGCGGTACCTATGACTACTTCACCGCGGCCATCGTGGGAGAGGAGCATGCCAGCCGATCGGACTTCACGGCCAGTGAAGACGACAACGTACTCGTCCAGGGGGTCAGTGGAGATCCCAATGCCCTGGGGTTCATCCCGCTGGCTTACTATGAGGAGAACATGGACAAGTTGAAGGCCGTGGCGATCGACGATGGCAATCCGGACAATGGGGAAGGGTGCATCCTCCCCAGCACCGAAACCGTTGGCAACGGGACCTATCAGCCGCTTTCGCGGCCAGTCTTCATTTATGTGAATGCAGAGCGAGCCGACGATCCGGCGGTCGAAGCGTTCGTCGAGTTTTATCTGCAGCATGCAGGCGCGCTGGCTCTGGAAGTAGGCTATGTGCCGCTGTCGGCTGAGGCCTATGAGCTGGCGCTGGAACGCTTTCGGAACCGGGTCACGGGTAGTATCTTTGGAGGCGGCGGTTCGCAGGTAGGGATTAAGCTTGAAGACCTGCTCCAGTTGGAGCAGCAACAGGAAGCCGCAGAGACTGCAGAGTAGGCAGTTGGTATGCGCGAAGGGACAGGTGAACGGGTACGCTGGCATCGGCAGGGATTTCCAGATCTGACGCCAGAGGCTAACCTGTCGCGGGGGCCCAGGGAGCGGTTGATTCAGGTACTCCTTGGGCTCTGTGCACTGGTGACGGTCTGCACCACGCTGGGCATTGCGGCCATTTTGATCGGGGAGTCGGTGGCGTTCTTTCGCCAGGTATCGCTGGCCGAGTTTCTGGGAGATACAAGGTGGACGCCCCAGTTTGCCGAGCAGCACTTTGGCATCTGGCCGTTGCTGGCCGGCACGTTGATGATCACCGTGATTGCGGCGCTGGTGGCGATCCCGATCGGGCTGGCCGCGGCCATTTACATTTCGCAGTACGCGCCCGATCGGGTGCGGCGCTGGCTGAAGCCTTCGCTGGAACTGCTGGCGGGAGTACCGACGGTCGTTTATGGCTACTTTGCGCTGACGTTCGTGACCCCGCTATTGCAGCGCGTCCTGCCACAGATGCAGGTGTACAATGCGCTCAGCGCTGGGATCGTAGTCGGGATCATGATCATCCCGATGGTGGCGTCTTTGAGCGAGGATGCGTTGCGGGCCGTGCCACGTTCGCTGGCCGAAGGAGCCTATGCGCTGGGCGCCACGAAGTATGAGGTCGTGCTGCGGGTGGTGGTCCCGGCCGCGTTGAGCGGCATTATGGCCAGCTTTATCCTGGCGTTGAGCCGGGCGATTGGTGAGACCATGATCGTCACGCTGGCAGCCGGAGCCACGCCGCGCCTGACGCTCAACCCACTGGAGTCCATTCAGACCATGACGGCCTACATCGTTCAGGTCAGTCTGGGAGACACGCCCCAGGGAACGGTCGTGTACCAGAGCCTGTTTGCCGTGGGCCTGGTGCTGTTTATCCTGACGTTGGGCATGAACCTGCTGGCCAATCGTATAATCCTGCGCTTTAAAGAAACCTACTGAGCGAGATGACCGAAGTGCAGCAGGCGGTGGTTGCCCGATTCGACCTGCGGCTGGAGCGGCGACGGCGGCTGGGACAGATTCTGGCGGTGATATTGTTTCTGGCGACGGTGTTCGGGTTGCTGGTGTTGACAGCGCTTCTGGTCGAGGTGATACGGGAGGGGACCCCCTGGTTGGACTGGCAATTTCTTACGTCCTATCCCTCTCGTAAGCCAGAAGCGGCCGGGATCAAGTCAGCGATTGTGGGATCGTTCTGGCTTATGGTGCTAACGGCCATGTTTGCCGTTCCGGTCGGCGTAGGCGCGGCCATCTATCTGGAGGAATACGCCCCGCGCGGCTGGTTCCTGCGGCTCATTCAACTGAACATTGCCAATCTGGCCGGCATTCCTTCCGTGATCTATGGCATTCTGGGATTGGGGCTCTTTGTACGCTTTTTTGCGCTGGGACGCAGTCTGCTGGCCGGGGCGTTGACGATGAGCCTGCTGGTCCTCCCCATTATTGTGATCAGTACGCAGGAGGCGTTGCGGGCCGTGCCGCAGGGCATTCGGGAGAGTGCCTATGCGCTGGGCGCCACGCGCTGGCAGGTCGTCTCCAGTCATCTGTTGCCTATTGCAGCGCCGGGCATTCTGACCGGCATCATTCTGGCGCTGAGTCGGGCCGTTGGAGAGACAGCGCCCCTGGTCATGATCGGAGCGCTGACGTTTGTGGCCTTTCTACCGGCCAACCTATTGGATCCTTTTACGGTCTTGCCCATTCAGATTTTCAACTGGACGGCCCGTCCTCAGGAGGATTTCCGTGCGCTGGCGGCGGCCGCCATCATCGTGCTCATGGTCTTTCTGTTTTTGATGAACCTGAGTGCCATCCTGCTGCGAAACTACTACGAACGTCATCGTCCACATTGAACCTATGGCCGATCACGTTTCGCCCGCCGAAGGAGTGCCGACAACGGCATATTCCGAGCTGCATCGCGACCGCGAGGCGCAGCGCATGCGACCCAAGATGGAGGTGCGTAACCTCTACTTCTGGTATGGGGACAAGCTGGCGTTGAAGGATATTTCGCTACAGATTTTGCCCAACGAGGTGACCGCCTTTATTGGGCCTTCGGGCTGTGGCAAAAGTACGTTGCTGCGCTGCCTCAATCGCATGAACGAACTCATCCCGAACACGCGGCTGGAGGGGACTGTGCTGCTGGATGGTCGCGATATCTATCGCGCAATGGATCCTGTGGTAGTGCGGCGTCGGGTAGGCATGGTTTTCCAGAAGCCCAATCCGTTTCCGAAGTCGATCTACCAGAACGTAGCCTGGGGCGCCCGTATCAACGGCTACCGCGGCGATATGGATGAGCTGGTCGAGCGTTGCCTGCGCCTGGCTGCCCTCTGGGATGAGGTCAAAGATCGGTTGCACGACAACGCCTATGGGCTCAGTGGGGGACAGCAACAGCGGCTCTGCATCGCACGGGCGCTGGCCGTGGAGCCTGAGGTTTTGCTGATGGACGAACCGGCCAGTGCCTTGGATCCGATCGCGACCGCAAAGCTTGAAGAGACCATCCTGGAGCTCAAAAAATCCTACACGATCGTTATCGTTACGCATAACATGCACCAGGCCTCGCGCATCAGCGATACGACCGCTTTCTTCTACATGGGCGAGCTGATTGAGATGAACCGGACCGACGAACTTTTCACGCGTCCTCGCGAAAAACGTACAGAAGATTATATCACCGGACGGTTTGGCTAAGCTTCCGACCGACATGGTACATAGACATATCGACGACGAACTGCTGGTATTGCAGCGGCTGCTGTTCGAAATGGCCAATCTGGTCGACGAACAGATGGCCAATGCCATTGATGCGCTACTGCGGCGTGATCTGGAACTGGCCGCACAGGTGCGGGCCCGGGATGATGAAGTGGATGCGTATGAGCTAAAAATCGATCGGCAGTGTGAGCGCATTCTGGCACTGCACCATCCAGTGGCGGCCGAGTTACGCATGATCATTACCGCGGTGAAGGTAAATACCGACCTGGAGCGCATCGGAGATCATTGTAAAAACCTGGCTAAGCATACGCCCCATGTGGTGCAGGCGCCCGAAGCCCTGGCCCAGACGCGCATCGAAGAAATGGCCGATGCCTCGCGGGCCATGCTGCGCCAGGTGCAGGAAGCCTTCCTGAAACGAGACCGCCTGCTGGCCCGTCAGGTACTGGCGCAGGATCTGCAGATCGATCGGCTGCACCGGGAAAACTTCGAACAGTTGGTGCGTTTCGGGCAGCAGCATCCAGAGCATATCGAAGCCGTGGCCCATCTGATTACCGCCAGTAAGGCGCTGGAGCGGATTTCGGATCATGCCAAGAACATTGCCGAAAGCGTGGTCTTTCTGATCGAAGGCGTAGATATCCGGCATCGCAAGCTCCGGGAGCCGCAGGCGCAGGAGGGCGATCAACACTCCTGAAAAAAACAACAAAGCCCCGCTCGTCAGCGGGGCTTTCACGCAAGGGCAAACAACGGCACCGAGCAAGCCGGTGCCGCGGTTTATCGGCCGCTTACGAGATCTTAATCCGTACCGGTTTGCTCTCCTCCGTCTTCGGCGCCTCGATCACGAGGACACCGTTTTCGAAGTGGGCTTTGATCTTGTCCGGGTTGACGTTCTGGCCCAGGTTGAACGACCGGAAGAAGCGGCCATACCACCGCTCCATCCGGTGATACTGGGCCTCTTTGTGTTCCGGTTGTGGCCGTTCGCCGCTTACCTGCAGCGTGCCGTTCTCAAACGTGATCGTGACCTCGTCCCGCTTCAGACCGGGCAGGTCCATGTAGATAAGGTAGGCGTCGTCTGTCTCTACCAGGTCTACCGTGGGTGTCCAGACCGCCGACTCGACCTCAGGCCGCAGCCAGTTACCGAAGAAGTTCTCAAACAACCGGTCCACTTCCCGCTGCAGCTCCGACAGCAGCGACGTCGGCGACGTATAGCGCATCACCTCAGCCATGGCTCTTCCTCCGGTTTGGTTTTGAGGGTTACGCAATACGCCAACCGACCTGGCCGGTCGGACATCCTGTCGCATCCGACCAACCACCCGCTATAAAAGACAAACGGCATGCCTGTACGCATGCCGTTTGCCAGATGGGTCAGGCTGACAGCGTCGGGCTGTCAGTTTGACTAACGTCCTTTGCGCAACGGGTTGTCTGCCTGGGAGGCAAAGTGGGCGGCCAGCGCTTCGGCCCGGTCCCAGTGCTTGAGCGCTTCCTGAACAACCGGGTCGATCTGATTGAACAACGGAATCGACGCATCACGACCAAACAGTTGCCAGGCCAGGTAGGCCTTGAGCAGGATGCTGAGCGTTTCCCGGTGTGCTTCAGCCTGTGCGATCGTGAAGGGGTGTGTGGCATCCGAAAAAAGACCTTGCTGGCGCGCATAGTCCAGAAAAGCCTGCCACATCGAGTCATCGACAGTGAAGGATGCCATAAAGGCGTCCCGCCGGTTGTTCCACTGCTGGCGGATGGCTTGTTCATGCTGATTGAACCACGTGCGGATGAAGGTGGACGCCAGGTTGCGGCGGCTGATTTCCATCAGGATCGAATTCGTGTCGGGCGGCACGACAATGTCCGGCAGGATGCCGCCACCGCCAAAGACGGTGCGGCCGTGCACGGTCTGGAATTTCAGCGAGTCCGGGATCTCGTGAATGTAGTCTTCGGGATGGAAGACCGTGGTTTCATAGTCGGCAAATTTCTGCCGGTAATAGTCCTCGATATCCCCACCGTGATAGGGCGTTTGAATCAGCCGACCAGAGGGGGTGTAGTAACGAGCCACGGTGAGCTGGATGACACTGCCATCGGAGAGCGGAAACTGATTCTGCACCAGTCCTTTGCCAAAGGTGCGCAGGCCAACAATCAGGGCCCGGTCGTTATCCTGCAGGGCTCCGGCCACAATTTCACTGGCCGAGGCCGAATGGCGATCGACCAGAACAATCACAGGCTGGGTTTCAAAGCGGCCACCCGAGCTGGAGCGTCGCGTCATTTCGGCCTGCGCAATCCGACCGCGTGTGTACACGATCGTATAACCTTCGGGCAGCAGCTCGTCAACCAGCTCGACCGCGGCTTCCATGATGCCGCCCGGGTTGCCGCGCAGATCCAGGACCAGCCGATCCATTCCCTGCCGTTTGAGCCGGTCCAGATGATCCAGAAATTCATCATACGTGGTCATGGCAAACCGGCTGATGCGAATATAGCCGGTTCGATCGTCCAGCATGTACGCAGCAACGACCGTGTAAAGCGGAATGCGGCCACGGGTAATGACGAATTCCAGCGGCTCTCTGACGCCCAGTCGGCGAATGGTTACTTTGACCTTGGTCCCTTCGGGTCCCTTGAGACGCTTCTGGATCTCGGTGGAAGAGAGGCCAACCGCGCTGGAGTCCTCAATCGCAATGATCCGGTCACCGGGTTGCAGGCCGACCGCTTCGCTGGGTCCGCCGCTGATGGTGGCCACCACGCGAGCCGTATCTTCTACCATCTCGAACCAGATGCCGATACCTCCAAAGGAGCCCTGGTAGCTTTCTCGTAGCTCCTTCATCTCCTCGGCCGTGATGTACACCGAATGCGGATCCAGTTCGGTCAGCATAGCCCGGATAGCCTCTTCGGCCAGGGGCTCCGGCTCGACCGGATCCACATACCGCTGGGTGATGGTGAGAAAAGCCTCCTCAAGCTTGCGAAGACTGGCCAGCGTGTCGGTGTTGGAGACCGCCTGCTGTAGGTTCCATCCCAGTACAATGCCCAGTACCAGCAGCAGAATCGACGGAAGTGTGTAGCGCAGCGACTTTTTCATCGTGAACCCAATGGCTTGGCTCTTTTGAATAAAGATACAACCAGTTCACAGCAAAACGTACGCCGGATTAATCTAAATGGTTAAACATACGGATTGTTGCGAACCGGTTGCTTTTTGTTGAAACCCGGCCGTTTGTGCCGGCGTAGGCCGGCCGAACGCCTGTTCAAACCGGAGAGAGCCTCTATGCGAAGCAAAGGATTGCTGGCCCTTGTTGTCGTAGTGCTCCTGCTCGGCATGGCCGGCTGTGCCGGCTGCAGTACCTATAATCGTCTGGTTGAAGCTGACGAAATGGTTGCGCGTGCCTGGGCCGATCTGCAGGCCCAATATCAGCGCCGGGCCGATCTGATTCCTAACTTGGTACGTACCGTCCAGGCCTCGGCTACCTTTGAACGGGAAACTCTGGAGGCCGTTACCCGTGCCCGTGCCCGGGCTACTTCGATTACCTTGCGTGCCGAGGACCTGAGCGACCCGGAAAAGGTCCGGCAGTTTCAGGAGGCCCAGGCACAGCTCTCCAGTGCGCTGGCCCGATTGCTGGCCGTGGCCGAAAACTATCCGCAATTGCAGACCACCGGGGCATTCCGCGACCTGCTGGTGCAACTGGAAGGTACCGAAAACCGCATCACGATTGCTCGACGTGACTACAACGAGGCTGTCCGGCGCTACAACACACTGGTCCGGCGCTTTCCAACGGTGCTGGTGGCAAGTCTGACGGGTTTTGCGCCCAAACAGCCGTTTGAAGCGGCAGCAGGGGCCCAGACAGCGCCTCAGGTAGAATTTAGTCTCTGAACCATGCGACGACGAAGCCGATGGCTGGGCTGGACGCTGGGGCTATTGTTGCCCCTGGGAGCGCTGGCCCAACAGATTGAGGTCATTCCGCCCAGCGGGAAATGGGTGACGGATCTGGCGGACCTACTGACGCCATCCGAAGAGCAGATGCTGAGCCGGAAGCTGGCCGCCTATGCTGATACGACCTCGACACAGATCGTAATTGTAACGCTCCCTACCCTCAATGGTATTCCGGCTGCCGATTATGCGGTGGAGCTGGGGCGCCGATGGGGCGTGGGCCAGCAGGAGTATGACAACGGGATCGTGATTCTCGTAGCACGCAAAGAGCGCGAGGTGTTCATCGCTACCGGCTATGGACTTGAGGGGGCGATACCTGACGTACTGGCCGGCCGGATCGTACGGGATATCATAGTGCCGCGTTTTCGGCAGGGGGATTTTTACGGTGGGCTTTCGGCTGCGGTCGATGCGATCATTGCGGCTGCTCAGGGCGAATTCCAGCCGCCTGCACGCGCTGCCGATGGTCGCGGAGGATGGAGCAACCTGGCTACCCTGTTTGTGCTGCTGGTCGTGTTCCTGTTTTTCCTGTCGGCTGCCCGAAGCAGCGGTGGGCCTCCCCGTGGCCGTAAATCGGCCCGCTATCCCTACCGCGTTTATCACCGAACGCATGGGCTTCCTCCGGTCATTATCTGGGGCAGTGGCTCCAGTGGCGGAGGTGGGTGGAGTGGCGGCGGTTTTGGTGGTTTCTCGGGAGGAGGTGGAAGCTTTGGAGGTGGAGGCGCTGGCGGTAGTTGGTAAAAGACAAGAGACGATGGATCGGCTGGAGCAGCTACTGCAGTTCTATCAGGAAGATCCAGACGACGCATTCACGCGCTTTGCGCTGGCGCAGGAATACTGGAAACGAGGCGATACAGCGCAGGCGCTGCACTTCTTTGAAGGCCTGGTGCGTGACCATCCCGACTACGTGGGCACTTACTACCATCTGGCCCGCCTCTACCGGGAGCTGGGACGAACGGACGATGCGCGGCGTACCTACCAACAGGGGATTGAGATGGCGCGTCGGACAGGAGATGTGAAAAGCCTGGCCGAATTGCAGGACGCCCTGATGGCTCTCGAACTGGGGGAGGAGTAACGGGGCGTTGAGGGCACCCTCCGAAGGACTGCAAAACGGACGTCTCGCCGCGTATCAGGAGGAGTGACGGGGGCTGGGGGACCCTCCCTGAAGGGATGCAAGGAAGCAGCTCTGCCAGAAATCTGACAATCACGCCGGAATAAGCGTTACGTGCTGCTTCAGAAAATTTTGCTCCCCCTTGTAGGGGGGGCTGTCCGCCAAAGGACTGAGGGGGTTATTCGCTGGGCAGAAGC
>Ga0256839_1004772_pt1 | contig 12982 bp, 9 predicted proteins | sample 354166metaG_FD_185968 | JGI IMG/M metagenome (GOLD analysis project Ga0256839, IMG submission 185968) | Hydrothermal vent microbial communities from Mid Atlantic Ridge, Atlantic Ocean - 354-166 | ecosystem: Environmental > Aquatic > Marine > Hydrothermal vents | place: Atlantic Ocean: Mid... | reverse complement strand
CAGAAACACTTTGATAGCTGAAGTAGCCGAGGCCATGGTAAGGCTGTGCAGGGTACGGAATTCGCTACGTCAGCTATTGCCTGCCATGGAAGAAGCTGTGCGTAAAGCGTCGGAATACCTCTCTTCGCGTTTTTGGCGAAAGCTGTGGCTAGAGGCGATGGATGCAGGGTTCAACTGTACGTGCTGTGCTTACAGAGACGGGCGTTCTATAAGCGGATGTAGTGTAACCGTGCCTCCTTTTGGTTTTGATCCCGAAGAAGAACAATAATCGCTTGGATCGCAGTTTGCCCGGGGTGCTCGATTCTTCAATGTTGGGAGTAAATGCAGCAGCCATGAAAAATTTCTTCTTTCGTTTGATAAACCTGTATTTTTTACTGCTCTCGTTGCCGTTGCCCGGGTTTACGGCATCCCCAGAGCCTTGTATGGGCTTGCAGCGGGATACCCTGCCCATTCCTTGGGAGCAGATGGATTTTACCGGCCCGGAAAGCAAGCCGGCCGCAGTAGCAGCTTCACAAGGAAAGACTTCCATTTGGATTTATCCCGCTGCTGCCGTGCTTGGCGGCGGTCTTGCCTGGTGGCTGAAGGAGCGGAGTAAAGCACCAGCTGATGAGCCGTCACCAAACTGTTCTTTCAAACCTGCTTTTGAGATTTTGAAGGCGCGTTGTGGTTTATCCGACGGACAAATTACAGTGGAAATTTCTCCTCCCGGCAGTTATGTGTATGCTTGGTCTAACGGAGATACCGGTCAGGTATTAACCAGAGTGCCCGCAGCTCATTATGTTCTTACGGTTACGGATGTGAATTTGGCTTGTTCGAAGGCTTTTGATGTCGAGCTTGAGGAAAGGCCTCCTCAATACATTGAGGATTTGTCGGTGCAGCCGGCAGATTGCCCTCAAGGAGGAGACATCAGTTTTGTGGTTTCCGGAGGAGAGGGGCCCTTTCAAGTTGTCGTAACGGGGCCTTTAGGGACAAACACTTTTTCCGATGTTTCTGCAAATAGCTTGTTCGATTTGGCTTCTTTCGTCTCTGTGTTATCGGGTAACTATACGATAGAGGTTGCGGATCAGGCTGCCGGTCTTTCCTGTGTGGATTCGCTAAAAGTGGAAGTAGGACAGGTTCCACCTTATACCTTGCAAATTTTGCAGCTGTTGCCTCCTTCATCTCCTACGGCAAGTGATGGTAGCATACATCTCAAAGTGGAGGATGTCTTGGCTCATCCCCCGCCTTATCAAATTTTGGTTAATGAAGTGTGGGTGAGTAGTAGCAATAGTCCGGATTTCTTTTTGTATGATTTGTCTGTAGGGACTTACCATATTCAGGTATTGGATGGCTTGGAATGTCCGTCAGAAACGCTTAGCGTAGAATTGGCGAGTCCGTTTGGTTTGTCTGTGGGGGCGGGAGAAGGCCTGATGGTTTTTCCTTGGATTGGCAGGTACGAGCAAGGGAATCGCGAGTATCCGTATTCGGATAGTTTGGCAGTTCAAACAGTACAAAGCAGTTCTTTTGTTACCGGTGTTTTTACCCATTCGTTGGGTTCAACAAGGAGAGGGCGTTTAGGGTTAGAGCTTACTGGTGCTAGAGGAAGGGCGTTGTATGGTAGTTCGCTTGGAGGGAGCCGTGTTGTGCATGCTGATTTTTATGGGTTGCAATCGAACTTGACAGTGGGGCATGTCTTCCATTTGCCGAAAGGCAGAGTACTTGTATGGCCAGACTATCGGCGTGTGAATGCCTCCAAGTTTTTTCGCTTAGCTGTTGAGCTTAGCGGAGGCCTTTATGGAGATTTGTTGTATGGTGTACCGGTTTACGAATCTTTTGGCATAGGCTCAGGGGTTTACGTAAGAGGAGGTTTGTTGTTGCGTTGTGTTTCGGATTTATCCATAGGTTCCCGGTCTGTGCTTCGTTTGCCTTTGTCGGTTTATCTGTTTCGCTCGACACCTCCGGCTTTGCGTTTCAGGCCTTCTTTGATTTGGCATTTTTAAGCATGTGGCCTGTGGTTTGTTGATTTGTCGGAAGGTGCATGGGTTTAGTTATACCTGTGACGAAGTGGTTTGGGAGGTGTCAGCCTCCCAAACTCCCTAGCTTTCGTTCATTAGTGAGTTGTACATGTCCCAAATCATTTCGGTTTGGGTATAATCGCCGAGAAAAATGGTGAAAAATTGGGAGGAAAGAACCCTTGGTACAAATTTGCATGTGGCGAGTATAAACTCATATAAAGTGCATTTGTTTCTAAGTTGGCGGGCACAGGCTAAAAACGACATCATATATCAAGATGAAACCAGAAATAAAAATATCATCCATTTCCAGAAAAACGACGTCTCAGCAAAGCGATAATTGTTATGCCGTTTTGTGGATTCAAAATAAAGTGGAGGGAATAGAGATCAATAAAACCTTATACAAAAATGTATCCAATGCCGTCTTTTTCTTAAATCCGGCTTTTCATTGGAAGGTCTTAAAAAAAGATACTTCTACATCGTCGGGTTACGTGTTGTTAATCCCTAGACATGTCTTGAATCATCCCAGCTTCAAAAACCTTCACATTACCGAAGTTCGCCTTTTTAGTGCTAATGAAATACCCAAAATAAATCTTTCTCCGGGTATAGAGGTTCGCATTCAATCTATTCTTGAAATGCTTGATGAACTGCTTAGCACCAAACTGAAGCATTGGGAAGACGCCATACTTGCTCTACTGAAAACCTTTTTTGTTTACTGTGACGGCCAGTGTAATATCAGGTCTGTTATTACAGACAATAATAACGCAAAATCAAATTTGGTGTATAGGTTTAAAAAAAGCATAGACCAGTACATAACTCAATGTCATGAAGTGGCATATTATGCTAACATGCTTAATGTGTCAGACAAGTATTTAAATGAGTGTGTGAAAGATGTTTTGGGGGTAAAAGCCAAACACCTTATCAAGGAGCAACTGGTTCTGCGTTCTCGTCACAACTTGAAATTTACAAATAAAACTATTAAAGAGGTGGGTTACGAACTGGGCTTTTCTTCTCCTAATTACTTCAGCTATTTTGTCAAAAAGCATACTGGTTATACCCCTACACAACTGCGAAAAAGTTGATTTCCCGAACTCCCTAGCTTTCGCTCATTGGTGAGTTGTACATATCCCAAACCATTTCGGCTTAGGTACATGCTTGTTGCGAAATAGTTTGGGAAGCTTCGGTGGCCCAAACTCTCTTTTGGCACTTCTCTGATGTTGCGGGAAAGCTACTTTTTTTGTCTGTTGTTGATGGAATATACCAGCAGCAAGATGGCAAATGAAAGGCAAAACAAAATCAAGGAGTAGGTGTTGGCTGCCGGATAATTGAGCGATTCGACTTCGTCATAGACGGCAATGGAGGCCACTTTGGTTTTTCCTGGGATGTTTCCGCCAATCATCAGTACCAGGCCAAATTCACCGATGGTATGGGCGAAAGATAGCACCAATCCGGTGAGTAAAGCGGGTTTGATGTTGGGCAGGAGCACTCGCCAGAGGGTGGTGAGGTGGGATTTGCCCAAGAGATAGGCGGCTTCTTTGAGGGAAGGAGAGAGGTTGCTGAAGCCGGCCTGTATGGGTTGCACCATGAAAGGCAAGCTGTAGAGAACAGATGCAAGTACCAAGCCTTCAAAGGAGAAAACCAGGCGTAGGCCCAGCCAATTTTCAAGCCAATGACCAAAGGCGTTGTTGGGGCTGAAGGCAATTAGCAGGTAGAATCCCAGTACGGTGGGGGGTAATACCAGTGGCATACTCACCAAAGCTTCTACTATGGGTTTCCACTTGGCGTTAGTATAAGCCAGCCAGTAGGCCAGCGGTAAGGCCAGCACAAAGAGAAGCAGTGTGGTTGTAGCAGCCAGGCGGAAAGTGAGAAGCAGAGGTTCGAGGTCTATAGGCATGTGTATCAAATCTGTGTTGTTCGGTCTTGGTTCATTTTATTGAGGACGATAGCCGAAATTATGCAAAATTTTTTGAGCTTCGGTGGAGAACAAGAAGTCGCGAAAGAGCAGCGCTTCCTTTGAGGGTTTGGAGGAGCCCTTTAGTACGACAACTCCTTGGGCAATGGGGGTGTACAGAGAATCGTCTAGGGCCGTCCACTTGGTTTGTTGTTTAATTTCCGGAGCGTAAATAATCGATTTTGCAGTAAAGCCCAGTTGGGCGTTTCCCGAAAGGATGAAGTGATTGACTTGGGAGATGCTTTCTCCATAGATGAGCTTAGGTGCAAGTCTGTTTGCCGTGTCTATCTTTTCTAACACTTCTCGTGCTGCTTTGCCGTAAGGCGCTGTTTTGGGATTGGCCAAAGCGATGTGTCGGACCTTTTCGCGGAAGAGTTCATCGAGTTTGGGCCGGATATGGGGCTGTTTCGTCCACAAGATGAGTTCTCCATATGCATAGATTTTGGGAGGCCCGTTGGTGAGTCCGGCTTTATAGAGTGCTTGTGGATACTTCAAATCAGCGGAGAGGAAAAGGTCAAAGGGAGCGCCCTCGGTAATTTGAGCTGTGAGTTTACCCGAGGAAGCCAGGGCGTATGAGCAGGGTATTCCGGTTTTTTTTTCAAAAGCCAGGCTCAAGGCCTTTATGGCGTATTGCATGTTGGCAGCAGCAGCTATACGCAGAGAGGGAGTGGAATGGCTGCGGCAGGAGAAAAGTACCAAAAGGACGAGCAAGTGATGTGGCTTCAATTTTTTCTGCAAAGAAAAGCATTTGGGTCGGAAAGCTCTTTGATTGTGTTTTTCACAATTATTTGAAAGGCTCATCCGTTGAACTATACCGACGGTTGTCAATCTCTTTTTAATGATTTACTTTTGCGGAAAGCTCTTTCCCGAATGCCGGTCCGGAGAATCAATTGATTGATATGAAGATGCACAAGGCTTGGTTTCCTGTTGGTTTGTTGGTGGTTTTTTTAGGGCTTCCGGCAAGCATTTCAGCTCTTACAGACAAATACCGCATTATGTGGCGAGAGGATCCTGCCACCAGCATGGTTATTGCCTGGAACCAGGTCTCCGGCCATTCGCCTCGCCTTTATTACGATACCGAAGATCACGGGCAGAATTACGAAGCTTACGCTACGGTAACCCTGCCGAGCAGGGTGGTGCAAGCCAAGGGAATGAACAACCACTTTGTTCGGCTCAACGGCTTAAAACCTCATACGACTTATTACTTTCTCATTGTGGATAGCGAGGGAATGAGCAGGCGCTTTTTCTTTACTACGGCACCTGACAGTCCTGTGCGCGTGGCTATTGTAGCAGGAGGTGATTCGCGCAACAATCGAGAAGCCAGGCGTGATGCCAATCTGCTGGTTGCCAAACTGCGCCCTCTTTGCGTCATGTTTGGTGGCGACATGACCGCTTCAGATGTGGCTTCGGAATGGAAAAATTGGTTTGACGATTGGCAGCTTACCATAGCAGAAGATGGTCGTATGACACCTGTGCTCGTTACACGTGGAAATCACGAAGCTTCCAACAAAAGCTTGGTTGACCTTTTTGATATTCCCTCCGAAGAGGCGTATTACGCCCTGTCTATCGGCGGCAATCTCTTGCGGATTTACACCTTAAATTCTCTCATTGCCGTGGGAGGAAAGCAGAAACAATGGTTGGAAAACGATTTGAAATTGCATCGGGATGTGATCTGGAAAATTGCGCAGTATCACTTTGCCACGCGTCCTCACACTGCCCGAAAAAAAGAGCGAAATGAGCAGTTTGTTCACTGGTCTTCCCTTTTTTATCAGTACGGTGTGCAGTTGGTCGTTGAATCGGATGCTCACGACGTGAAAACCACTTGGCCGATTAGACCGGCTTTGGGGCCTGATAGTCATCAGGGATTTGTTCGAGATGATTTGAATGGAACGGTTTATGTCGGAGAAGGTTGTTGGGGAGCGCCTTTGCGCCCTGCTGATGACCTCAAACCCTGGACGCGGGCAGCAGGTAGCTTCAACCAGTTTAAATGGCTGTGGATTGGGCCGGACGAGATAGAAATACGCACGGTGCGCGTAAATGGAGCCTCAGGGGTAGCCTCTGTTCCTCGTGATAACCCTTTTCAAATTCCCAGAGGTTTGACTCTTTGGAATCCGCCTACGGGAGATGTGGTCGTCATCAACAGGCAGATAGAAGACCCCTTTCAGCCCTATCCTTCCACAGAAGAGGAGTTGGTCAGTAGGGAAGGTCAAACCGGAAAGGCCTCTTCAGAGGCCTCTGCCGGTATGGAAATCTGGAGCTTTGAAGTGCGTCGTTTTGGCACGGGACTTAAACTTTTTTGGGTGGTTTACAACGAACCTGCAGGTTTGGAATACGAGCTGCAGCGCTCTGAAGATGGGGGGCAGACCTTCAAAACCATAGGCGAGCTTAAAGGCAGAGGGTTGCGGCGCAATGAATACGAGTATGCCGATTCCGATTTGTCGAGTGTGCCGGGCAAAAAGCTGCGCTACAGGTTGCGCTATCATCGGGCTAATGGCACAACAAGTATTTTTAACCCTAAGCAAGAAGCGGAATTGAGTGCTTCGAGCTGGGAACGCTTTCCCAAGCTGGTACCCGATACGCATACCGGCAGGGTAAAATTTGCTTATGAGTTAAAGCATACTGCTGATGTTCAGGCTATTTTATTGGATTTACGCTTGAAAGAAATAACGTCTATGAGTCTAACCGATCAACCGCCCGGCAAATACCTGAAAGCCATGGATTTGACGGTTTTGCCTCCGGGGCGCTATTTGCTGGTTGTGCGGGCCGATGGCCGGGTTATCAGGCGTTATCGCGTGCAAAAATGAGGGTACTTCACCTCTTTGACCGCTACCTGAACCATACCATGAATTGGGCATGGCGCTTGTTGAAATACGGCCCGCCAAAACCCCTGGTTGCAGCACCATTGTTGGTGGAAAACCGTTTTTTGGATTCCGATTTTACCTTTCTACCGCCTTTTTGGCCTCGTCGTTTTAGCACGGAGTGGGAAATTACCCGCTTTCATCAGGCTTTGAGCTCTTTGGCTTGGAAGTATAGCCGTTTGTATCAGCACTTTTTGTATCGCAAACTTCGGTCCAATCCGCCACAGCTGCTTCACGCTCATTTTGCCCAAACAGGCTGGTATTTTCTCGATTTGGCGAAAGCCCTGAAACGCCCTTTGTTGGTCTCTTTTTACGGCTATGATTACGAGCGTTTGCCTCAGCGCAACCCTGTATGGCGACAGCGCTATGCCGTTTTGTTCCGGCAGGCAAGAGCTTTTTTTGTCGAAGGGGAACACGGAGCTTTTTTGTTGCGCAGCATGGGGTGTCCCGAAGAAAAAATCCGAATCTTGCCTCTTGGTGTGGAGCTTCCACCCGAATCTTTGAGCTCTCCGGAAAAAGAAGCAGGCGTTTTACAGCTGATTCAAGCAGCTACCTTTACGGAGAAAAAAGGGCAGATGGATACTTTGCAAGCTTTTCACCAGGCCCTGCATCAAGCCCCGAATATGCAGTTAACTTTTGTAGGTGAGAAGGCGCAGCCCGAAGTGTTTTCCCGTTTGCAAACCTACGTCAAAAACCATCAATTGGAAGGGAAGGTTCAATTTGTAGATTTTGTGCCTTTCGGCAAATTTTATTCGTTTCTTGCTCAACACCATCTCTTTTTACATCCTAGCCGCTATGCCGCTGACGGAGATTGTGAAGGAGGAGCGCCTGTAGTCTTGCTCGATGCACAGGCTTTGGGTTTGCCGGTAGTGAGTACAAGGCATTGTGATATTCCCTCTCGCGTTCTTCATGAAAAAACGGGTTTGCTGTGTGAAGAAGGAGATGTAGATGGCCTAGCCCGGGCTTTGTTGTATTTTTATCAAATGCCTCTTGAAGAGTACAGGGCTTTTCAAAAGGCGGCTCGACAATTTGTTAGAGAATCGTTTGAGGCAAGACTTATCGGCCGCAAATTGGAAGCCTTGTATCGGACTTTTTGCTAAGGAGCGTATAGCGTTTCTTCTTTGCCACAACATTTGGAGTGTTGAGAAATGCTAGACATGAGCGGACTGAACTTTTCGCTACCTGCCGGTTTACAGATTTCGGCTATTGTATCGATGCGGGGTTTGGGTAGAATTGCTACCTTTGGAGGTCATCAAAGGAAACTGCACATGAAAAGTTTATCCGCTTTGTTGTTGGCTTTTTTGGCTTTTTCGCTGCGAGCACAGATAAGCTCTCCGGAAGAATTTTTGGGTGATTATCCGCACAATTTACGCCTCACCATCGGGTAGTGGACTACTTTGAATACGTGGCCGGGCAAAGCCCTCGCGTGATGTTGCAAAGCTATGGTTTTACGCTGGAAGGGAGACCTTTGCTCATTGCCATCATCAGTACCCCTCAAAATTTAGAAAAGTTGGAAGAAATTCGCCTCAACCATTTGAGACGGGCAGGCTTGGCGATAGGAGAACCGACCGATGATTTCAGCCCGGCCATCAGTTGGCTGAGTTTTGGCGTGCATGGCAATGAGGCGGGTGCCACGGAAAGTTCCATGCGGGTTTTGTGGCGATTGGCGAAAGGAGATTACGACGAATTTTTGCAGAAAAGCATAGTCATTATCGACCCTTCTATCAATCCGGATGGCTTTTCGCGTTATGTGAATTGGTATCGCTCTGTTTCGGGTATTTTCTCTATCCCGCAGCGTTCTTCCCGCGAGCATCAAGAGCCCTGGCCGGGAGGTAGAGTCAATCACTATTACTTTGACCTCAACCGCGATTGGGCTTGGGCTACGCAGTTTGAGACTAAACAACGTTTGATGGTCTATGGTCGTTGGATGCCTCACGTTCACGTGGATTTTCACGAGCAGTATCCCGACAATCCCTATTATTTTGCTCCGGCAGCCCAGCCGTTTCACGAATACATCACACCTTGGCAGGCCGACTTTCAAACGCGTATAGGGCAAAACAATGCAGGGGCTTTTGATAGGCAGGGTTGGTTGTACTTTACCAGGGAAATATTCGACTTGCTCTATCCGTCTTATGGCGATACTTATCCGACTTTTAACGGAGCCATTGGTATGACTTACGAACAGGCGGGGCACGGCATTTCAGGCAGGGCGATTCTCATGGAAAACGAAGACACACTCACTTTGGCCGATCGCATAGCACACCACACCACTACGGCCTTGCGAACCATAAGAACGGCTGCAGAGCAGGGAGCTGATTTGGAAGAACAATTTGCCCGTTATTTTCGCCAGGCGGTAGAGCATCCGCCAGGCAAGTACAAGGCTTATGTGGTCAGCTATAGCAATGGACGCGACAAATTGCAGTCGCTAACCCGTTTGTTGGATTTGCATGGCATTCGCTACGGTGCTTTGGGCAAAAGCCAAAGTTTGCGAGGTTTTGATTTTGCCAGTGGCGAAGATAAAATACGGCAGATGCAGGCAGAAGACTTGCTCATTCCGGTGAATCAACCCAAAGGGGTATTGGTACAGGTACTTTTTGAGCCGCACACCACCATACCGGATTCTCTGACTTATGACATTACGGCTTGGGCTTTACCTTTTGCCCGAGGTCTGGACGCTTTGGCAGTGGAGCGAGAATTGCCTCTATCCCAGCCTTTTGTCCTGGAATCACCCGTTTGGCAACAACCCGGAGATGAGCAGCCCTATGCTTATGTGTTCCCTTGGCGCAGTGCGGCTGATGCGCGTTTTCTGAGCGATTTGCTGCAAGCGGGCATAGGAGTGAGATTTGCCGAAAGGCCTTTTACCCTCCATGGGCAGAAATTTGAACGGGGAAGCCTGGTGGTTTCCAGGGCTGATAACCGCAAGCTTGAGGGCTTTCACCGTAAGGTGCAAACTTTGGTCAAGAAGAACGAGCGCGACATGTATGCCTTTACCGGTGGTTATAGCGATGTCGGTCCTGACCTTGGCTCGGAGTCTATGCGTTTTATCAGAGCCCCTCGCGTTGTAATACCCGGAGGATATGGTGTTGATGGAAATGCCTTTGGCCATACGCTTTATTTCTTTGAACAGGTATTACATTACCCCGTTGTATCTGTAGAGACCACCAAATTGAATCGACTTCCTTTGGAAGAATGCGATGTTTTGGTGTTGCCTTCCGGCAAATATGCTTGGAATGAGGGGGATTTGAAAAAGTTGCAGAGCTGGTTGATGCGAGGAGGTCGTCTCATTCTTTTAGGGCAAAGTGTGCGCAATTTCGCCGGTAAGCAATTTTTTAAGCTCAAGGCCAAAAATTTGCCGAAAGGCCCCGGCTCTCCCGAGATAAGCTTTGCCGAGCGAGAACGTGCGGGAATAGCTTCTGCCATGCCCGGCGCCATTTTAACGATAAATGTAGATGAAACGCATCCTTTGGGTTTTGGTCTGGGCAAGCACTATCACCTGTTGAAGTACACCAATGTTCTTTACGAATATTTGGAGAGTGGGTGGAATGTAGGTTTTACGCGGGAAGATGTTTCTACGTATGGATTTATAGGGCAGCGCATTGAGCAGGAACTTCCCAACAGCTTTTTCTTTGGCGTACAACCCATGGGAAAGGGCGAGATTGTTTATCTGCCTGACAGCCCCTTGTTTAGGGCTTTTTGGGAGCAGGGGTTTGTATTGATGGCTAATGCTGTTTTTTTCTGATCATTTGTTTTTGGTCTGGGCTTAAACAGCTGTTGGCCTTGGTGTCTATTTGATTAAGAGCAAGGGGTTTAATAGTCCATGTAGTGTCGCGTTGCATTAAGGCGAATGCCTAAGCCTAGATAGTTGACTAAGTCGTTGTGTTCGGGCAAAGCGCTGGTTTTTTTTCGAAAGAACCAATTGGCTTCGAGGGTGAGGTTGTGTTTCAATTGGTAGGCGATTTCCAGGCCGGCCAACAGCGTTTGTCCTCTGATACCCTGCCCGATGACACTACCTTCGGTTACTTGTCGATTGTTGTAATAAGAAGTCAGAATGTCGCTGCCCCAGTTTTCGGTTTCCGTGTCTTCGCCGTAATGGGCACGTATAATGCGGGCTTTAAAAAACCAGTGAGCCGAGGGTTGATAACGCAAAATCCCCAAATACTCGATAAAGTTGGCTCCCAGAGGGTGAGCCAGGGGCTGGCTGTAGTGAGAATAAGTGGCTGTACTGTCAAAGTGGGTGTAAGTATAAGGTCTTACCCAGTTGGTTTCTAGTTGTAAATCCAGGTGATCTATACCGAAGGCATCAATGTACTTGAGGCCCAGTTGAATGCCGTATTTATTAGCCCACCACTTTCTTTTTTTGATGAACAATTCATCGAAGACGAACTCGTCCAGCATGAGTTGGCTGTAAAATTGGAAGTGATGCCAAAAATTGTAACGAGCTGTGAGGCCAATGAGCACGTTATCCGGGCTGCCGAGCAGATGTTCTACAGTGCGATAGAGAATAACCGGATTGAGATATTGCAGCTCAAATCCATGAGGGCGTGAAAAGACGACAGCTTCAAAGAAGCCCAGACTGAGCTGGGGGATGGGCTGATAGCTAAGGTAATGGGCAGCCATGTATTTTTTGGGGATGACCCGTTCAGGAGATTCACGCACGCTTTCCAAACTCATTTCTGCGAAGATGTTCTGATAGTGCAACTTCCAAACCCGCCAATTGAATTTCAAGTAAAAGTAGTCGGTGGCGAAGTCTGAGAGCAATAAAGAACGGTAACCCTCTCCAATAAAGTTGCGTCCGTGCCCGAGTTGCATGCCAATATGAGGAGATAGGTAAAACCCTATGTAAGCGTCGGAAAGCAGATAGTCGTAAAGACTATCTGTTTTAAACAACCGGCTGTAAGCTTCGTATTTGTGGAAACCCGCTCCGGGCAAAGATTGGTGTTGGGCTTCCCGCTGATGAACGTAAGTGGGGTAGCGCATTTGGTTTTCCAGAATGCGTGAGTGAAAGAAAAGCCGATTGTCAATATCACCTCGTAACACAATACCTCTTTGGTTGATGAGGTAGCGCTGATGGCCTCGGCTGTCAAAATCCATTCTAAAATTGAGAATGGGATTAAAACGCAGGTGAAAAGCTCTTTGATTGATTTCGTATAAATTGGCCGGAGAGCGGTACAGACAAAAGGGCTTTGCACTTTTTTTGAAAAGACAAAAAGGGCGGTGGGAAAAACGCTCTTTGTGGCTGGCGAGTTGTTTAATTTTTGTTGTTTCTACTTGCTTTAAAGAATCTTGCAAGAAAAAGTGCTCTTTGGCTTCCTGCGTTCTGTGCTTTTTGGCAAGTCCGTCCAAAACGGGGATACCATTACCATATCGTCCCAACCATTCATTATTGTCGTCATAGAGATATTGCAAATCTTCCCTATCCAGCCTGGTAAACCGGATACTGCTGTCTAATTCCAAATGAAGGGCATAGCTGATGGCATCTCCGCGCAAATAAGGCCTTATTCCACTATGAAAAGGAATCGAACTGTTCCCTTTTATGGCTAATCGTTGAGTGATGTACTCAGCTCGGCTTTGTAAAAGAATACCACTTCCCTGGGCTGGAAGCAAAAAGGGTGCTAAAAGGAGTGAAAAGATGGCAAACAGGTGCTTCATAGAACTTTCCTTCTGGATATACTCATGGTGAAGTGGTTTGGGAGGCGTCAGCCTCCCAAACTCCCTATCTTTTGCTCGTTTGCGAGTCGTAAATGTCCCAAACCATTTCGGTTTGGGTATAATTAGAAGCAAAGGTAGGAGGAAAAGTGAGCAAGTTCCAAACTTTTTACATACCTGCTATGCGCGTAGGCTTTGGATGAATGGAGTCTTTGAGCTTGGGCAAAATCGCGATGAACGTGAAATCGGAAATAGCTAACCCATTAACCTATTGACTCAATTGGCCCGATTAGCCGGATTTCCTCTATCTTTGCTTACATGAAGAAACTGCCGATAGGCATACAGGATTTTGGCAAACTTCGTGAAGGGGGGTATCTCTATGTCGATAAGACTAAAGCCATCTATGAGCTTTGCAAAGGAGCCGGTTATTACTTCCTCTCCCGCCCGCGCCGCTTTGGCAAGTCGCTGCTAGTGAGCACCATGAAAGAGCTGTTCAGTGGCAATAGGGAGCTGTTTGAGGGGCTGTGGATTGAGGA
>Ga0256839_1004771_pt1 | contig 12988 bp, 9 predicted proteins | sample 354166metaG_FD_185968 | JGI IMG/M metagenome (GOLD analysis project Ga0256839, IMG submission 185968) | Hydrothermal vent microbial communities from Mid Atlantic Ridge, Atlantic Ocean - 354-166 | ecosystem: Environmental > Aquatic > Marine > Hydrothermal vents | place: Atlantic Ocean: Mid... | reverse complement strand
ATACCGGATCAGGCCTTCGTCATTGCTGACGGCCTTGGTGCCTTTGCCATAGCTGACCCGCGCTGCTTGGCAAATGGCGCTATCGTCACCCATATAATCAATGACGCGGACAAACCCGTGGTCGAGCACGTTATGCGCGGTATAAAGATGTTGCTCCATCCCCGGAACGGTGGCGCGCAGGGTTTCGCTGCGCTGGCTGCGCTGCGCGTCTATTTCGGCTTGTTGTTCTGGGGTTATTGGCATGGAATGTCCTTTGTGGTGGTTCACGGCACACTATATATTGATGATTCTTGTATAGGAATCACCATATAAGAGGAAATCCAAATTGATTGCAATTAACTGGCAATAAAGAAAATCTATAAATTTCAACGGCACCTTTCTGGAAACTTTGCAATGAGCGCCATTGTTTTGTTGTCACAATAGGCCCGCATTGCTCCACCCGACATGGAGCGCACTGGTTAAAGGCAGTGCAGACAATTGCACTTGCCCCCAACCTGTCTGATCGCAATTAGAGATATAGAATCCCATCACCTTATGGCCGTGCCGTTGGTGATTGTGACCCAGAGATTATACAGTCGGGCGCTGGATGTTCCTGCGCCAGCCCCCGCAATAACCAAGGTATGAAATTAATATTTGCGCTTACAATACAGCAAAAATATGGCCGGCAAATACCGGCCATAGTGTTCTTTTGATCAAGAATATCAGTCCTGGACCGGTTCGCCGAGTGTTAGCGTCAAAATCAAGACCCCCAAAAGAACCAGCGGAATGATCCAGCTATCGGATCCACCCATGGTTTGCGGGGCCTCGATTATGGCGGATTCAATATTTGGTGCAACATAGCTGCCTGCAAATGCGGCGCTTGATAATGATGCCAGTGCAAGGCTTGCAAGTGCTTTTTGCATAATTTATCTCCTGAAAATTATTTGCACTACATAGATGGCCTAAAAACATTAGGTTAATCAAGTATTAATGCAGTTATATTCCCGTTAATAACTATACCCGAGCAGTCAAGCGCGCATAGGGGCGCAGTATTTCATTGCTTTGTGCGCGCCGGAACAGCACAATTGCCCCGTTTGAATGGCGCGGATCAAAGGCAAAGCCTTTGGTCGAAAGTTGGTCAAAAACCGATTTCACCCCGCAAAGGCCGGTAATATGGTCGTGCAATTCCAGATAGATACGATCAACGCCAGACAGATCGGCATCGGAAAAAATCATCGCCTCGGCACCTTCGATATCACAAACAATCAGGTCAACCCCGCGATCCAGCAGCAGTGCGTTCAAATTTTCAGTCGCCACCTTTATTTTGCGTTCATAGGGGTTTGGGCCGGCCATCAAAGACCCCATCCAGAAATCGCTACGCTGATAAAACACCATTGAATCAGCCTCGCAATTGGTTAGAACCGCGTTAAGTCGCTCAATATTGTGGACATCGTTAACCAGATGCAAATTTTCCATAAATGGCATCAGGTCTGGATTGGCCTCAACCGAAATTACCAGTTTAACTCCGCTTTGGCGGGCCAAAAGCGTGGAAATAAACCCGATACCGGCACCGATATCCAGCACCGTATCACCGTCTTGAACAATCAGCGGAATTTGCGCGGCTTCTTCGGCCTCGAACTGATGGGCCAGAATGGCTTGTTCAATCGGGGGGGTTATGATGCGGGGGTCAAACGGAATGCGGACATTGCAGGTTTCCAGATATTCAAATTCGCGTGCACAAGATTTTTTCATACACGCAATTTGGCATTAGTTTGGCGACCTGTCTACCCCTGGTTGCATTTACCTTGGGCTGCGCTTGGCCAGAATGCGCTGTAATGTGCGGCGGTGCATGTTCAGGCGTCGCGCGGTTTCGGAAACATTGCGATCACATAATTCAAACACCCGCTGGATATGTTCCCAACGCACCCGGTCTGCGGACATCGGGTTTTCAGGCGGTGGCGGTTTGTCATCGGGCAAGGCCAGCAACGCATTGCAAATATCATTGGCATCCGCGGGTTTGGCCAGATAATCGGTCGCGCCGATTTTCACCGCCGCCACCGCTGTGGCAATGGCGCCATATCCGGTCAGAACAACAATGCGGGCATCGGGGCGTTTTTCGCGGATCATTTCCACCGCATCAAGGCCGTTTCCGTCCCCGAGCCGTAAATCACATACGGCATAAGCAGGCGCAGAAACCGCGATTGCCCCACGCGCTTGCGCCACAGATTCGGCCAAAGTTACAACAAACCCGCGCTTTTCCATCGCGCGGCCCAAACGGCGCAAAAACGGTTCATCGTCGTCCAGCAACAGCAAAGATGCGTCTTCGCCGATCTTCCCAAGCGTTCTTTCCGCCATTTTACACTCCGTTTTTGTATACATATTAGCAAAACTGAATGCGTTGGTCAATCAACCCGTATTTTTAGATTGCCTCCGCATAGCAAGCGATGGTTTTTGCCATTGCTTCGGGCCGGTCTGCCCGTGTGAAAAATTGTAAAAGCCCATAGTCAGGTGCCATCAAATAGGCATTGGTGGAATGGCTGACCAGATAATACTCATCATCCGGCTCGTGTTCCTCTGCCCCGTAAAAAATTTTATATTCTTTGGCGACAGCTTTAATTTCTTCGGCGCTGCCGGTCAGGCCAACCATGCGCGGGTGGATATAGCTGACAAAATCCGCCATTACTTCGGCAGTGTCGCGTTCGGGGTCGACCGAGACCATTACCGGTTTGACCATAATGCCGTCTTCCTCAAGAATTTCGACGGCCTCGGCATTGCGTGCTGTATCCAGCGGGCAAACATCGGGGCAAAACGTATACCCGAAATAAATCAGGGTCAGCCCGTCAATCACGTCCTGCTCGCTAACCCGGGTTCCCGTATGGTCAATCAGGGAAAACGGGCCGCCGATCTGGCTATTGCCGGCAACTGAGCTGGTGCGGCACTGGGCAAACTGGTCAGCCCCGCGTTGGCTAACGATATAATAGGCCCCAAGCCCGATGCTGACCGACAAAAGGCTGGCCGCGCCATAAAGAATTGCAGGTTTCATATCAGCTCCTAATTTTTGACTGTTATGCACCGAGCGTGCAAGCTCTGCAAGTCAAGTTAGAATATCAATGCTTTTCATTCCCTGATAGCGTGGTAGTTTGCCCCAATGGTGCATTCTCCGGCAAATATGGTTATTAACGCAGCCCGATATAACTGGATGCGGCTGCGAACACTGGTCATGTTGCGCTGGCTGGCCATTGCCGGACAATCCGCTGCTGTAATTATCGCGACACGGTATCTGGATCTTGATTTAAGGCTGGACCTAAGCGCAACCACAATCGGCATTGCCATAGGGTTTAATATTGTTGCAATCCTGATTTTCCCTGAAAACAGGCGGCTGTCTGAACGGGCCGCGCTGAATACTTTGCTGTTTGACCTTGGCCAGCTTGCGATTCTGATTTATCTGACCGGCGGCTTGTCCAACCCGTTTTCAATGTTGCTGATTACACCGGTGGTAATAGCGTCAACCGCACTGAACCTGCGGGCGACCATGATCATCGGCTTTGCGGCGGTGGTGATAATTTCAATTCTGGCATGGCAGTTTTTACCCCTGAAAACTACAGACGGCACGGTTTTGATTATGCCGCCGGTTTTCACCTATGGCATGTGGGCGGCCTTGTTGATTTCCACCGGGTTTCTGGCCTTTTTTGCCCGTCGCGTTACCGCCGAAACCTATTCCATGAGCCAGGCACTGGCCGCAACCCAAATGGCGCTGGACCGCGAACAGCGCCTTACCGCGCTTGGCGGTGTGGTTGCCGCCGCCGCCCATGAACTCGGCACACCTCTGGCCACCATAAAGCTGGTTTCAGCGGAAATGATAGACGAATTGGCTGACCGGCCAGACCTGCGCCAGGACATGGAACTGATCCAGAGCCAAGCCAACCGCTGCCGCGATATTTTGCATGATATGGGCCGCGCCGGCAAAGACGACACCCATCTGCGCCACGCGCCGGTTTCTGCCGTAATCAAAGAAGCCGCCGCACCGCATATCTCGCGCGGCAAAACCATCACCATTCGGGTGAACGGCAAGCCGTTTGACAAACAGCCAGGCAACCAGCCCGAAATCCCGCGCTTGGCGGAAATCATCCATGGTATTCGTAATCTTGTTCAGAACGGGGTTGATTTTGCGGAAAAAAATGTCTGGATCGACATCACATGGAATTCCGAAGCCATTCATTTGCACATTGGCGATGACGGCCCCGGATTTCCGCCCGAATTGCTGGGCCGGATCGGTGACCCGTTTGTGCGCAAACACCGTCAGGCAAAGCCCGACCCGAACCGCCCGGGATACGAGGGCATGGGGCTGGGCCTGTTTATTGCCAAAACCCTGCTGGAACGCTGTGGTGCCGAGATTAATTTTGCAAATGGGTCGGAGCACCGCTTTAATGCGGCAAAAGCCAGAATTTTGGCGCCTAATCAATCGCGATCAACCGGTGCCATTGTCGAAGTTATATTTTTGCGAAAATCGTTTGAAGTGCCAAGCGATGATATTCGCGCGGCTTTGGCTGACAACCCCGTAAATCCGGTAGGTTAACCTATATGATACATAATTTTTCCCTTGATTCTGCCGCGCAAACCGCTGATCTGGCAGGCCGCATCGGACCGCATTTGCAGGCCGGTGATGTTGTGTTGCTGTCGGGTGGCATCGGCGCAGGTAAAACCCATTTTGCCCGCAGCCTGATCCAGGCGTTGCAAACCCCGCTGGGTCTGGTCGAGGATATTCCATCGCCCACATTTACCTTGGTGCAGACCTATCCGCTTGGTAATGTTGAAATCTGGCATGCGGACCTTTACCGGATCGGCTCGGTTGATGAAATCTTTGAACTGGGTCTGGTCGATGCCTTTGAAAATAATATTTCGTTGGTTGAATGGCCCGACCGGCTGGGTTCTGATACGCCGTCTCGCCATCTGGCGCTGGAATTCCGGCAGGGTAAATCCGAAAACTGCCGCAACTTGAAAATCACCGCAAAAGGCGATGGATGGGAATGGTTAAAAAATGTTTGAACCAAATCAAGCGCCTCGCATCATGGCCCTTCCGGTGGGGTATGATTTTTCTGCGGCTTTTATCGCCGGGTTGCGTGCCCGAATGGCGGGCTGTGAACCCGGGGAATGGGCGCGGATTACCATTTTTGTCAACACCCGCCGTAGCGCCAGACGGTTAAGCGACCTGCTATCCACCGGACCGGCAATCTTGCCGAATATCCGCGTGATCGGCGATTTGGCCAAAGATCCGTTTCCCGGCCTGCCCCAACCGGCCAATGCGCTGGAACGACAGCTTTTGCTGGCGGACCTGATTGGTGCGTTTCTGGATAAGCAATCCGATCTGGCCCCGAAATCCGCACGATTTGATCTGGCAAAATCACTGGCGGCATTATTGGACGAGCTGGATGGCGAAGGGCTGGAGATCGATAGCCTGAAAGATATTGAAATCGACGGGCAGTCGGGTCATTGGCAGCGCAATCTGATGTTTCTGAACATTCTTAAAGATTACGTAGCCGCCCTTGGCACGAAAATGTCGGGGGCCGAGGCGCGACAACGGGCTGTGATTGCTGCGCTGGCGGCTGAATGGCAGGAAAATCCGGTGCAAACGCCGGTGATTATTGCCGGTTCAACCGGGTCACGCGGGGCCACGGCTTTGCTGATCAAAGCGGTGGCAAACCTGCCGCAAGGGGCGGTGGTTTTACCGGGGTTCGATTTTGGCACACCGCCCGATATCTGGAAAACCCTGTCCGAGGAACACCCGCAATTCGGCTTTGCCAAACTGGCTAAAACTGTCGGGTTTGAACCGGCTGATATGCCGGTCTGGCACGATACGCCCGCTGAAAATGCCAAAAGAAACGCATTGGCTTCCCTGTCGTTGCGCCCGGCGCCGGTTACCGCACAATGGCTGGTCGAGGGACCAAAGCTGCTGCCGGATTTGGCCGCAGCCTGCCGGAACCTGACCCTGCTAGAGGCCCCAAACCCCCGTCTCGAAGCCACGGCAATTGCCATCAAATTGCGCGAATCCTTGCATCAAGGCAAAAAAGCGGCACTTGTCACCCCTGATCGATTGCTGGCGCGGCGGGTTTCGGCGATGTTGCACCGCTGGAATATCACCCCCGATGATAGCGCCGGTCAACCGGCACAGCTTTCGCCGCCGGGGATATTTTTGCGCATGATTGTGGCGATGTTTGACACAAAACCAACGCCTTTACAGGTGTTGGAACTGTTAAAACACCCGCTTTGCAGCATTGGCGCGCGTGGCCCGCATTTGCAATTCAGCCGCAATCTGGAACGCAAAGAACTGCGTGGAGGGCCTGCTTTTGTTGATTTTTCGGCCTTTCGGGACTGGGCTGAAAAAGCCGGAGCAAAGCAATGGCTAGCGCAGCTTTCCAACATAATTTCCCCGCTGCAATCCCTGCCCGACACCACCATTAGCGGCTGGGCAAAGCTGCACCGCCAGATTGCTGAATCGCTGGGTTCGGATGATTTATGGGGTAAAGAGGCCGGCCGGGTGGTGCTGGATATCCTTGAATCCCTTGGCAATTGTGACCATCAAACCTTGTATTCTGCCACCGATTATCGAGGGCTATTTGCCAATGCGTTAACGGGCGAAATACGCGATGATCCGGTTTTGGCCCATCCAGACATTGCCATTTGGGGCACATTGGAAGCGCGGGTTCAATCGGCTGATCTGATCATTCTGGCGGGGCTGAACGAGGGCATCTGGCCACAAGCCAGCCGCAATGATACATGGTTAAACCGCGAAATGCGCCGCCAGATCGGGCTGGAACTGCCTGAGCGGCGTATCGGGCTTTCGGCCCATGATTATCAACAATGTCTTGGCGCGGCGCAGGTGGTTTTGTCGCGTGCAATCCGCGACGGAGAAGCGCCGACCGTGGCATCGCGGTGGCTGATCCGGCTGCAAAACCTGACCGCAGGGCTGGGGGAAGCAGGCGAAACCACACTAAACGAAATGCAGCAGCGCGGCCAAACCCTGTTGCATTGGGCCACAAATCTGGACGCAAGCCAATCCTTGATCCCGCCCGCAGCCCGTCCTGCACCCGCGCCGCCAATCTCAACCCGGCCAAAAGGGCTGTTTGTTACCCGAATTGAAACGCTGATACGGGATCCTTATGCGATTTATGCAAGATATATCCTGAACTTACGCAAATTTGAACCCCTGACCCAACAGCCGGATTATCGCGGAAAAGGTAATGTTCTGCACGATATTCTGGAACGGTTTATATCTGAAACCATGCAGGGGCTTCCGGACAATCCGGCACTTGTTTTTGATAAAATCATGATGCAGGAGCTTGAAAAATCCGTGCCTTGGCCAGCAACCCGGCGGCTGTGGCGGGCCGGTTTTCTTAAAACCCGTGACTGGTTTTTAGAAACCGAAATTGCGCGGCGCCAAACCGCTACGCCCGCACGTCTGGAGGCAACCGGCAAACGTATCTTGCCCGGCGGGTTTGAATTGCGCGCCAAAGCCGACCGGATCGATATTGATGCAGCGGGTAATCTTTTGATCTATGATTACAAATCAGGCAGCAAACCATCCGAAAAACAAATCCGTAAATTTTCGGTGCAATTGCCGCTGGAAGGTGTAATTGCACAAAATGGCGGGTTTGACGGGATAAACCCCGCCAAAATCAGGTGCCTGCAACTGATTTATCTGGGTGGTGACGGTGATACTATTTCTTTTGCAGAAAATGACGATGCCATGGAAAATGCATGGGAAAACCTGTGCAGCCTGATCACACGTTATCAATCGGAAAATGTCGGGTATCCGGCACGGTTACGCCCCGATCTTCAGGCTTTTGAGGGTGATTTTGATCATCTGTCGCGTCGTGGCGAATGGCAGGATGATGACGTTTTTTTGGTGGAAATATTATGAGCAAACAAATCATCCAGCAGGCATCCGATGCGCAAATACTGGCAGCACGACCGGATTTCTCCAGTTGGGTCAGCGCCAATGCCGGGTCAGGTAAAACCCGGGTTTTAACCAATCGGGTGTCACGATTATTGTTACGTGGCACGGATCCGGGCAAGATTTTATGCCTGACCTTTACCACTGCCGCTGCCGCTGAAATGCAAAACCGGCTTTTTGAACAATTGGGCCAATGGGCCATGTTGCCCGATGCAAAATTGCAAGCCGCCCTGCAAGAACTGGGGGAGCCCATTCCCGACAGTGCGGCATTAAGCGCAGCACGCACCCTGTTTGCCCGCGCATTGGAAACGCCGGGTGGCCTTAAAATCCAGACCATCCATGCTTTTTGTGAATCGCTTTTACACCGGTTTCCGCTAGAAGCCCGGATTTCCCCTGATTTTGAGGTGATTGATGATCGGAAATCCACCGAACTGCGGTTCGATGTTTTGAATGATCTGGCAGAAACCCGTCGTGAAATTTTTGATGCCATGGTTGCTGCCCAATTCAAAGACCCTGCGGAATATATTCCGGATATATTGAAATATCAGGAACAGTTTGAAAAAGATTTTGACCAAACCGCAATGGCAGGCTTGTTGGGGGCCGAACCGGAGCTGAGCGAACAGGAAATTCTGGGCCGGATCATGCAAGGCCTGTCAGACCTTGATTTGCGGGCGCTTGCCAATGCAATGGCCAAAACCGCCAAGCCCGATGCCAAACGGATTTCAGCCGAGGTTCGCGCCGCCGAGGCTTTGCAAGATTACGAGAACATATCGGTCTCTGCGGCACTGCTTGCCTTGGAAGCGGCATTTTTAACCGCTGGCAAGCCACGTTCAACCGCGCGGTTTCCGGTAAAAGCGGTAAAAGATGCCTTTCCTCCGGCTTTTGATCTGGTTACTTTGCTGATCGAACGGGTAGCAATTGCCCGCGAAAGCCGCCTTGCCTTGGCAACCCTGTCCAAATCACGGGTTTTGCATGAATTTGCCCAAGTATTCCTGCATCGCTATGCCAACCACAAAGCCGCAATTGCCGGTCTGGAATTCGAAGACCTGATCCGAAAAACCGATACATTGCTGCGAAATTCGGAAATGGCGCAATGGGTTTTATACCGGCTGGACGGGGGCATCGACCATATTCTGGTGGACGAAGCCCAGGATACCAGCCCCATGCAATGGCGCATTGTATCGTCATTGGCCGAAGAAATTTACGCAAGTGCGGAGGCCGGTCGCCCGCGCACCGTGTTTGTGGTTGGCGATGAAAAACAGTCTATTTTTTCGTTTCAAGGCGCTGACCCTCGTGAATTTGCCCGAATGCGAACCCTGTTTGATCAACAGCTTTTGTCCCGCGGAACCAAGCTCGCCCAAGGTGAATTATTGCATTCTTTCCGCTCGGCAGCGCCTATTTTACAACTGGTCGATACAGTTTTTCAAGGTGAGGCTGCTGAAGGGTTAAGCGAAAGTATCACCCACCTTACCACTGATAATACCCGCCCCGGACGGGTGGAAATATGGCCGTTTCTGGAAAAACCGGAAACGCCCGAGGCAAAAAAATGGTTTGAGCCCATAGATGCCCCCGCCCCCGGTGATCCACAAATTTTACTGGCCAAAACCATTGCTGATCGTATCGCAGGGCTAATTGCATCGGGCCAGGAATTGCCGGGCAAAAACCGCTCTATCCGTGCCGGTGATTTTCTAATACTGGTGCAATCGCGCAGCACCTTGTTTCATGCCACCATCAAGGCGTTAAAATCAAAACAGGTGCCGGTTGCCGGATCGGACCGCCTGAAGGTTGCCGAAGAACTGGCCGTCAAAGACCTGATGGCGGTGTTGCAATTTGCCAGCACGCCCAATGATGATCTTGCGCTGGCCTGTGCATTGCGGTCGCCTTTATGTGGATTTTCCGAGGCCGATTTATTTGCCTTGGCCCATAATCGCAAAGCCACGCTTTGGCAGGCAGTTGGCGCCCATGAAATGCTGGGCGATATTCTGGGGCGGGCTGATTTTGAACGCCCCTATGAATTGCTGGAGCGCATTTTGATTCACCACAAAGGCCGTGAAAAATTATTGGCAAGGCTTGGCCCTGAATCCGAGGACGGTATTGACGAATTATTGCATCAGGCCCAGATGTTCGAGAGCAAAAACAACCCCAGCCTGACCCGGTTTCTGGAATGGATTTCAACCGATGAACTGGAAATAAAACGCCGGATGGATGCCAGCGTTGATCAGGTTCGGGTGATGACTGTGCACGGTGCCAAAGGGCTGGAAGCCCCGATTGTGATTTTGCCGCAAACCGTCAAAAAACCCAATAATAGCAGCGCCAAAGTAATCTCTATGGATGATTTGGCAATAATAGGACTGGGTAAAACCAATGCGCCGAAAGTGTTGGAAGAAGCAATTGATCAACAAGATCGTCTGCAAGGGCAAGAAAAAAACCGGCTTCTTTATGTGGCTCTGACCCGCGCTGAAACTTGGTTGATGATTGCCGGTGCTGGCGACCGTAAAAAAGCGGATGCAGACTGGTTTGGCATGGTGCGTGACGCCGCCGAGGCCCTCGGGGCGACGCATGACAGGGCCGGACGACTGGTATTTGAAAACCATTGGTCGGCTGAAAATCTATTGCCAACACACAAAAAAGAAACAGCCGCTATATTGCCGGAATTCTTGAACAAACCGGCAAAACTGCCGGTGAAACCACCCAAACCGCGCAGCCCTTCAAACCTTGGCGGGGCGCATAGCGTTTCTGGAACAACCGAGGATGAAAACGCCATTTTGCGCGGCAACCAGATTCATTTATTGCTGGAAAAGCTGGTCAAGATTGCGCCCGAACACCGTTCGCAAGCAGCGCAAACATTGCTGGAAGGTGCCGCTTTGCCGGGGGTCGTTTCCGAGGCATTAAGCGTGTTGAGCGCCCCTGGGCTGGCTATGATCTTTGCCCCAAAAACCCTGCAAGAGGTCGCAATAACGGCTGATATTCCCGGTATTGGCCCGATTTCCGGTCGCATTGATGCGCTGATAACCGGCAAAGAAATCATCGCGGTTGATTTCAAGTCAAATGCGGTTATTCCGCAATCCGCGGCTGAAACCCCCGAGGCCTTCTTGCGTCAGATGGGGGCATATCACAGTGCATTATCCCAAATATGGCCGGGGAGACCCGTCAAAACCGCAATATGCTGGACAAATAACGCCAGTTTGATGGAGATTCCGGAAAATATTTGCGTGACCGCATTACAACGGGCCGCTGTGTCTTGACGCTGGCGGCTCGGGTTCCTAAATTAGAAAAAACATATTCAGATATTTACAGGAGTGCCAAAATGGCCACCATCGCAGTTACCGACGCCACCTTTCAATCCGAAGTTCTTGAATCCTCGGTCCCCGTTGTTGTTGATTTCTGGGCCGAATGGTGTGGCCCATGCAAAATGATCGGTCCGTCACTGGAAGAATTATCGATCGAATACGGTGATACGGTTAAAATCGCCAAAGTAAACGTGGATGAAAACAGCAATAGCCCGGCATCTTTGGGTGTGCGCGGCATTCCGGCATTGTTTCTGTTCAAAGACGGTAAAGTTGTTTCCAACAAAACCGGTGCTTTGCCAAAAGCTGCCTTGAAAAGCTGGATCGACGGCGAAATCTAGGGTCGGGACCTATTAATATTTGGGTCTCCCCAAGGGCGTGGTTTCTGTTTCAAATGATGTAGGGCGACCCTGCACATGTCGGTTTGTTATCGGCTTTCAGAAACACGGCTTGAATCCATTAAATCCTATTTTCCGCGCTCGCACGGGTGCTTTGCGTTGATGATCGCCGTGTTCTCGGCGGCATCATCCATGTGCTGAGGCGTGGGCTGCAATGGCGGGATGCTCCGGCTGAATGCTGCCCTCACATGCTCTTCGGCGCCACTTGTATAGCTGCTTTCGCCATGGTTTGACCTTGCCGAGTCCTGAACCTGGCCGGTTCAGGAGCAGAAAGAGTAAATGCACCTGTGCTCAACAGTTATGCATAGTTTTTGTGGCGCGTTACCGCGGCCGGAAGGGATGCGGCAACGCGCCACCACATTCTTATGGATTGCAATTTTGGAATGTATTATGCAGGGTGGTTAAAAGCCTTTTCAATTGGCCTGCCAAAGATTCGGGGACGTTATGACCAAACACAACCAGCCAGTGCTGGATATTTCGCCAAAAGTCAGCGATGAAATCCGCCAGACCACCTGTTATATGTGCGCCTGTCGCTGTGGCATCAATGTCCATATCAAAGACGGCAAGGTCAAATATATCGAGGGCAACAAGGATCATCCGGTTAATCGCGGTGTGCTTTGCGCCAAAGGTTCAGCCGGTATCATGCAGCATTATTCGCCTGCGCGCCTACGCAACCCGATGAAACGGGTGGGCGAACGTGGTGAGGGCAAGTTTGAAGACATTTCATGGGACGAGGCATTTGATATTGCCGCTGGCTGGCTAAAGCCCATCCGCGAAACCGCGCCGGAAAAGTTGGCGTTTTTCACGGGGCGTGATCAATCCCAATCCATGACCAGCTGGTGGGCGCAACAATTCGGTACGCCCAATTATGCGGCCCATGGCGGGTTTTGTTCGGTCAATATGGCGGCTGGCGGTATTTACACCATGGGCGGCGCGTTTTGGGAATTTGGCTCTCCGGATTGGGATCGCACCAAATTATTCATGATCTTTGGCGTCGCTGAAGACCACGATTCAAACCCCATTAAAATCGGCCTGGGCAAGTTGAAAGCGCGCGGTGCCAAAATAATCGGCGTTAACCCTGTGCGTTCGGGTTACAACGCCATTGCCGATGAATGGGTCGGCATTACGCCTGGCACCGATGGTTTGTTTATTCTGGCGCTGGTGCATGAATTGCTGCGCGCCGGCAAGGTCGATCTGGATTATCTGATCCGCTATACCAACCTGCCGTTTTTGGTGAATACCGATAATTCATCCGATGAATCCGGCCTGATGATCCGCAATAAAAACGGCAAGGAAATGGTTTGGGACCGTGTGAATGGCGTCGCTGTCCCGTGGGATACCAAGGGCGTTAAACCGGCGCTGCACGGCGATCA
>Ga0256839_1004770_pt1 | contig 12989 bp, 13 predicted proteins | sample 354166metaG_FD_185968 | JGI IMG/M metagenome (GOLD analysis project Ga0256839, IMG submission 185968) | Hydrothermal vent microbial communities from Mid Atlantic Ridge, Atlantic Ocean - 354-166 | ecosystem: Environmental > Aquatic > Marine > Hydrothermal vents | place: Atlantic Ocean: Mid... | reverse complement strand
CAGAAATTCCAGCCCCGAGCGCGCCGCATAGCCCACCGCGCCGTAAAACGTCCAGGCGGTGCAATAGATCGACAGGCTGAGCGTATACACCAGCGGCGAGCGCAGCCAGCCGAATTTGCCCTGCCGTGCCCGCCGGTCCGCAGCAAAGGCAATCAGGAACAGCGCCACCACATAGGCCAGACAGACCGCGATCAGGGTGTTGAAGGACAGCATCAGTCCGGCGCGTCCTGTTGCGCGTCAATCCTTCGCAGCCGGCGCGCCAGAACCATCGCTACCACAATCAGCACCACCCAGACGCCAAACAGGTAAATCATCCCGACCGAGGTTAACCGCCCCCCCTCACCGCCCCACAGGATCGGCAGGCACAGCGCCAGAAAACCAAGCACCGGCAACAGGCGGGCCGCATCGGTGGTGCGGCGCTGGCGGTAACTTTCGCGCTCCAGAAACAAGGGCCGGCGGCGCTCGCTCACGCCTGCACCAGCTCGTGAATGGCGGCCAGCACTTCCTTGTTGGAAAAGGGCTTGGTCATGAACCGGCTGGCGCCCAGCCGTTCGGCCATCTCGCGGTCCTTGGTCTGGCCGCGCGCGGTCAGCATCAGCACAGGCAAATCCTGCCCGCCCTGCGCACCGCGCAAGTCCTGCAAAATATCATAACCCGAACGCCCGGGCAGCATCACATCCAGAATAACCACATCCGGCGCATGGCGCAGAATCGCCTCCAGCGCCGTGGTCCCCTCGGCATGGGTTGCCACAGTCCAGCCATCGCGCTTCAGTATGAAACTGATCGCCTCGATAATGTTTGGCTCGTCTTCGATCAGAAGAACTTTTCTGCCCACCTGTCAGCCTCCCCCCGTTGGTCCAATGACAGCCTGGCCCTGTTGGCGCTGTGGCACTATCCATAAACTGGGGCGCTGTGTCAAAACTTCCTTGCAACCCGCGCCAGAAACAATGTGCCGGTGATCCCCCAGAAGGCGCCGAAAAACAGAGTCCAAATTGGCGTGCCCATGCCCAGATCAAGCCCCAGAAACCCGGCACCCTTCACATAGGGCAACACATACAGAATACTGGACAGCCACGGCAGAATGCCCAGAACAGTGCCCTTCAGAATCGGTTTGCCGTTATAAACCGGGATCAGGAAAATCAGCCCCCAGACCGCACTAAACACCACACGGCTGGTAATCCAGCCGATGCTGAACTCCGGCACCATATGAAAACCCAGCGCCGGCGTTACCCCCAGCGTGCCCAGCAACCAGACCAGAATACCGCTGCTTAACCCGCCCAGCGCGCCTGCAATCAGAACCAGCACAAGTGTTTTTATCATCGTCTTCCCCAATATCTTTGTTCTCTCAAGTATCCGCGCCGCAGGCACGCCCCGCAGGGGCAGAATAATCGTGCGGCCCGGCACGGGCCTCCGTTTTCTTAAACCTCTTGCGCCAGAATTGACACCTCGCGCCGCGCGGCACAACCGGCACGCGGACATATCCGGCAGGACGTGCCCACCGGCTGTCCTCCCTCGCCCAAGCCGCTCGCGCGATTTTCAGGGATCACCAGCATCACCGCCTCGATGATCTGCACCCCGTCAAAACCCGTCAAAACCCGCGGCTGTGCCACCGTATAGGTCAAAAACCGTGGCGCGTCCCGTCCCGATTGCTGCACCACAGCCCGTAAAGGCACCTGCGGGCGCAACAACACCTGATACAGCGGCCACAACGGACAGGCTGCACCGAATTGCGGCATCGGGAACCCTTCGACCGGTTTGCGAAACAGCAGGGCACCCGAGGCATCACAAGTCACCAGCCCCACAGATGCCTGCCCGTCACCATCCGGCAAACAGGCCAACCGGCGCAGCACTGTTGCCAGATCCACCCCGAACTTTGCGGCCAGTTGCACCGGATCCAGCCCCTCGGACACGGCCGCCTGAAACGGCGCCAAAGGCAAAGCCAACGCATCCACCCGATAGCGCGCCAGATAATCGGCCACAGCCCCTTCTGCCGCCACTTCCTGCCCCGCTTCAATTTCCGGCAAGTGATATCCCCGCGCCTGCAAATAGGATTCCAGCTCCTCTTGCGGTGAACTCAACGTGCTTTCCACATCCCCCGCCCCGTCCAGATAGGACACCAGCGCACCCGCCCCCTCGGCCAGCCGTTTCGCATCCTCCAGCAGATTGCGCTGGAACCGCGCCTGCCACTCCGGCTCGACCGCATCGCCACCGGCCAGAATAGAGGCCGTAGAGCGGATCGCCGCAGCGGTGGACAGAACCTCGTGCAGGGATGTGGACAGATAGGGATCATGGGTCAGGCGGTCGGTCAGGGCCGCCACGGTATGCTCCAGCCGCGCAATCCGTGCATGCTGTTCGGCGACCACAGCCGCCCACCCCGGAAACCGTCCTGCGAAATCCTCGACCCGGGCCAGTTCTGCGCTATCGATCTGACTGCCGGCATCACGCAGGGTGGCCACCAGTGTGGCCTCGGCTCCTTCGGACAGGGCGGATGGTTCCACCTGCAATTCCCGCGCCAGATCCAGCAGCAGTTTACCGCCGATTCTGCGCTTGTTGTGCTCGATCAGGTTCAGATAAGCCGGCGAAATCCCGACTTTCTTGGCCAAAGCGGCCTGTTTCATCCCCGTCTCGGTCCGCTTGGCCCGTATCCGGCTTCCGGTCAGTGCAAGGCGCGGCATTGGCATTTCCTCTGTTTCTCAAGGGGTTCAATATCGAGGTCGAAAATTTATTTACAATAAGCAATCGCATACTGTGTATTTATTAACAATATTACATAGCAATTCAAGGTAGTTGTTGCGGGATTAACCCCTTGTCGCCGATGATGCGGGCATCCTTGTAAAAAAGGTTTTGTCTGCGCGGAGGAGGTGCAGACGCTAACTCGGGATTAAACTCGATAACGGGAGGAACTATATGTCCAACTCAAAACTCACACGTCGCGGCCTGCTGAAAACAGGTGCGGTGGCTGGTGCAGGTCTGGCGATGCCGACCCTGTTTACCGGCAACGTCTGGGCCGGCAGCCACGGTGGCTATACCAACGCCCCCAGCAATGGCAAAGTCATCCTTGGCTTTAACGTGCCCCAATCCGGCCCCTATGCCGACGAAGGCGCCGACGAACTGCGTGCCTATGAACTGGCGGTCGAGCACCTGAACGGTGGCGGCGATGGCGGCATGATGAACACCTTCAGTTCCAAGGCGCTGGACGGCACCGGCATCCTTGGCAACAAGGTTGAATTCGTCACCGGCGATACACAGACCAAATCGGACGCAGCCCGCGCTTCGGCCAAATCCATGATCGAAAAAGACGGCGCGGTGATGATCACCGGCGGGTCTTCCTCGGGTGTGGCGATTGCTGTGCAGGGTCTGTGCCAAGAGGCAGGCGTTATCTTTATGGCCGGTCTGACCCACTCGAACGACACCACGGGTAAAGACAAGAAAGCCAACGGTTTCCGTCACTTCTTTAACGGTTACATGTCTGCTGCCGCTCTGGCACCTGTGCTGGGCAAAATGTATGGCACGGACCGCAAGGCCTATCACCTGACAGCCGATTACACATGGGGCTGGACACAGCAGGCATCGATCGCCGCTGCAACCGAAGCCATGGGCTGGGAAACTGTCAACAACGTGCTGACACCGCTGGCCACCACCGACTTCAGCTCCTACGTTGCACCGGTTCTGAACTCGGGCGCCGATGTTCTGGTTCTGAACCACTACGGCGGCAACATGGTGAACTCGCTGACCGCTGCCGTGCAATTCGGTCTGCGCGCCAAGGAAGTGAACGGCAAGAACTTCGAAATCGTTGTTCCGCTGTATTCGCGCCTGATGGCGAAAGGTGCCGGCGAAAACGTGAAAGGCATCTTTGGCTCCACCAACTGGCACTGGTCGTTGCAGGACGAAGGCTCCAAGGCATTCGTTAAATCCTTCGGCACAAAATACGGCTTCCCGCCCTCGCAGGCCGCACACACCGTATATTGCCAGACCCTGCTTTATGCCGACGCCTGTCAGCGCGCAGGCACGCACAACCCCTGTGGCGTTGCCGAAGCTCTGGAAGGCTTTGACTTTGACGGTCTGGGCAATGGTCCGACGCATTACCGCGCCGACGATCACCAGTGCTTCAAGGACGTGCTGGTTGTGAAGGGTAAAGAGAACCCCGAAAACGAGTTCGACCTTCTGGAAATCGTCGAGGTAACACCGCGTGAGCAGGTTGAATATGCCCCTGACCACCCGATGTTTGCCGGTGGCGAACTGGGTAAATGCAACCCGGGCGCATAAATTAGCCATTACTCAAACGGCTACCCCGGTCGCGCGATCCTTCGTGCGGCCGGGTTCAATGACATTTGCATCGGGCGGGGACGATGGACCAGATACTTCTTCAAATTCTGAACGGATTGGACAAGGGCAGCGCCTATGCGCTGATCGCACTTGGACTGACCCTTATTTTCGGCACCTTGGGTGTGGTGAACTTTGCCCACGGGGCCTTGTTTATGATCGGCGCGTTCTGCGCGGTGACACTGCAAAAGATCCTGAGCTGGTCAACCATCACCATTGATCCAACCAAGACCGATTTTCTGGGCAATCCGGCCAAGATCAAAACACCTTATGTCGAAGCCTGGTTCGGCCCCGAAATGGGCGCGGCGATCATCGACTGGTCTGTGCCGCTGGCCATCCTGTTTTCGATCCCGATCATGATCCTGATCGGTTTCATCATGGAACGCGGGCTGATCAAGCATTTCTACAACCGCCCCCATGCCGACCAGATCCTTGTGACCTTTGGTCTGGCGATTGTCTTGCAGGAAATCATCAAACAGTATTTCGGCGCCAACCCGATCCCGACACCGGCCCCTGATGTATTTCGTGGTTCGTTCGATTTCGGCATGTTGCTGGGGTTTGACCCGAACGCCATCATCTACCCCTACTGGCGGATCATCTATTTTGTTTTCTCGCTGGGCGTTATTGGCGCCGTCTTTGCCTTCCTGCGCTTTACCACCTTCGGCATGGTCGTGCGCGCCGGCATGGCCGACCGTGAAACCGTTGGCCTGCTGGGCATCAACATCGACAAACGCTTTACCATCATGTTCGGCATTGCCGCCGCGGTGGCCGGTGTGGCAGGTGTGATGTATGCACCGATCAATTCGCCGAATTACCACATGGGCATGGATTTCCTTGTGCTGTCTTTTGTTGTGGTGGTTGTCGGCGGCATGGGCAGCCTGCCCGGCGCGGTGCTGGCGGGGTTCCTGCTGGGTATCCTCGAAAGCTTTGCCTCGATGAACGAAATCAAACAGTTCCTGCCGGGAATTGACCAAATTATCATTTACCTGACCGCCATCGTCATCCTGCTGGTCCGCCCGCGCGGATTGATGGGCAAACGCGGCGTGATGGAGGAATAGAACATGCTGGGCCTTAACAAACGCGACACCAGGTTCCTGATCATCGTGATCTTGCTGACCGCATTCACCCCTTTCCTGATGCAGCCCTTCCCCGAAGGCAGCGCCATGGCGCAGTTCAACGGCGGCTACCCCGACCTGATGCAGCGCGTTGCCATATTCGGCATCTTTGCCATCGGGTTCAACATCCTGTTCGGCCTGACCGGCTATCTGTCCTTCGGCCACGCCGCCTTTCTGGGTGTGGGCAGCTATTCTGCCGTCTGGATGATGAAACTGCTGTCGATGAACATCATCCCCGGCATTATCCTTGCCATGATTATGTCGGGCCTGTTCGCCCTGCTGATCGGCTGGATTTCCCTGCGTCGATCGGGCATCTATTTCTCGATCCTGACGCTGGCCTTTGCGCAGATGTCCTACAATCTGGCCTATTCGGTGCTGACCCCGCTGACCAACGGCGAAACCGGCCTGCAAATCCGCCCCAATGATCCGCGTATTCTGGATGGCGAAAATGCGTCACCCTATACCAACCTGTTCGGTCTGGACATGAGCGCCTCTTACAAATGGGAGGTGTTCGGCCACCAGTTCACCTTCAACACAGGTTTCTATGTCTGTGCGGTGATCGCGGTGATCGCATTCTATATCAGCCTGCGCATCTTCCGCTCGCCCTTCGGCATGATGCTGCGCGCCGTGAAATCCAACCAGCAGCGCATGTCCTATACTGGTCTGAACCCCCGCCCCTACACATTGGCTGCCTTTGTGATCTCGGGCATGTATGCCGGTCTGGCCGGTGGCCTGCTGGCCTCGATGGACCCGCTGGCCGGTGCCGAACGGATGCAATGGACCGTTGGCGGCGAGGTGGTGATCATGACCATCCTTGGCGGCGCGGGCACTTTGCTGGGGCCGGTTCTGGGCGCAGGTGCGATCAAATATCTGGAAAACATCTTCTCCAAGATCAACGATACTGTCCTGCACGGCTGGTTTTCCGCCCTGCCCGACGGGATGGAGGATTTTCTGGTAATGATCATCCACCCCTTCGTTGGCAAAGGCTGGCATCTGACCCTTGGCCTGCTGTTCATGCTGGTTGTGACCTTCCTGCCCGGCGGGCTGGTTGAAGGCGGCAAGCGCATCATGGGGCTGTTCAAGCGCAAACCCAAAGGCGAAGGGGATGACCCCGAGCACCACCCCCAATCCACGCCGCATGTGGCCGAGTAAGGAGAAACGATTATGGGTATCCTTGAAGTCAAAAATGTCGGCAAGCGCTTTGGCGGGTTGCAAGCCCTGGGCAATGTGAACCTGTCGGTGGCCGAAAACACCGTGCACGCGATTATCGGCCCTAACGGGGCGGGAAAATCGACCCTGCTGAACGTGCTGGTCGGCAAACTGATCCCCGACACCGGATCGGTGATGTTCGACGGGCAATCCGTGCTGGGGCGCAAGCCGCATGAAATCAACCAGATGGGCATTTCCCGCGTGTTCCAGACACCGGAAATCTTTGGTGATCTGTCCGTGCTGGAAAACGTGATGATCCCCTGTTTCGCACGGCGCGACGGATCATTCCGGATGCACGCCTTTGAAACCGTTTCACAGGAACGCGACATCATTGATGAAGCCGAGCACATTCTGAACGACGTCAATATGCTGGACAAACGCGACATGCACGCCGCCAGCCTTTCGCGCGGTGATAAACGGCGGCTGGAAATGGCGATGTGTCTGGTGCAAAAACCGCGGCTGTTGCTGCTGGATGAACCCACAGCGGGCATGGCCCGCGCCGACACCAACAACACCATTGATCTGCTGAAACACATCCGCGACACCCGCGACATCACCATGGCAATCATCGAACACGACATGCACGTCGTGTTTTCCCTGGCCGAGCGCATCACCGTTCTGGCGCAAGGCACGCCATTGGTCGAGGACACACCGGAAAACATCAAAGGCCATCCCAAGGTAAAAGAAGCCTACCTTGGCGAGCAGGCGCAGGAATAAAACCATGAGCCAAACCGAAAACACCCCCTCTGCCCCCGCCTTTTTCTCGGTCTCGGACCTGCACGCCTATTACGGCGAAAGCTATATCGTGCAGGGCGTTTCCTTTGACGTTCCCGAAGGCGAGATTCTGGCCCTGCTGGGTCGCAACGGGGCTGGCAAAACCTCTACCCTGCGCGCGATTGCCCGTCTGGACGACCCGCAGATGACCCACGGCGAAGTCTGGCTGGACCATCAGCCCCTGCACGAGATGAAGGCCTATCAGGCGGCGCAGGCCGGCTGTTCGCTGGTGCCCGAGGACCGGCGCATCATCGCCGGCCTGACGGTCGAGGAAAACCTGCAACTGGCCCAGATCGTCGAGCCTGTCGGCTGGCCGCTGGAGCGCCTTTACGAATTGTTCCCCCGCCTGAAAGAACGCCGCAAGCAAGAAGGCGTCACCCTGTCGGGCGGCGAACAACAGATGCTGGCCATCGCCCGCGCGCTGGCCCGCGACATCAAGGTGCTGCTGCTGGACGAACCTTACGAGGGGCTGGCCCCCGTCATTGTGGACGAAATCGAAAAGACCCTGAACCTGATCAAGGAACAGGGCATCACCACCGTAATCGTCGAGCAAAACGCCCTGCGCGCCCTCGCCCTTGCCGATCGCGCGGTAATTCTGGATACTGGCACCGTTGTATTTGACGGGCTGGCCAGCGAAGTTCTGGAAAACGACGAACTTCGCGCCGAATATCTGGCTATCTAAATCCGACCAGCCCGCATCCTGGGCCTTATTGATAACTCAAGTCTCCGGAGACCTGAAAATGACCGATAAAACATATCCGCCCTCTCCCGAATTTGTCGCCAATTCCCATGCGGACAAGGCCAAGTATGATGCGATGTATCAGGCCTCGATGCAGGATCCCGATGCGTTCTGGGGGGAACAGGGCAAGCGGCTGGACTGGATCGAACCCTATTCCAAGGTCAAGAACACCGATTTCACACTGGGTCAGGTCGATATCAAATGGTACGAGGACGGCACCCTGAACGTCGCTGCAAACTGTATCGACCGGCATCTGGAAACCCGCGGCGACCAGACCGCTATCATTTTCGAACCGGACGATCCAAAAATACCGGCCCAGCACATCACCTATAACGATCTGCACGACAAGGTGAACCGGATGGCCAATGTGCTGCTGTCCCAGGGGGTGATGCGCGGCGAACGCGTGGTGATCTATATGCCGATGATCCCCGAAGCCGCCTATGCCATGCTGGCCTGTGCCCGTATCGGCGCGATCCATTCGGTGGTGTTTGCAGGGTTCAGCCCCGACGCGCTGGCCAACCGGATCAATGATTGTCAGGCCAAGGTGCTGATCACCGCAGACGAGGCCCCGCGCGGCGGGCGCAAGACTCCGCTGAAATCCAACGCCGACGCGGCCCTGCTGCACTGTTCCGACAAGGTGCGCTGTCTGGTGGTCAAACACACCGGCGGCCAGACCACATGGATCGAGGACCGCGATGTCGACGTGCTGGCCTTGATGGAAACCGCCAGCCCCGATTGCCCGCCCCGCCCGATGAACGCCGAGGATCCGCTGTTCATCCTTTACACATCCGGTTCAACCGGCAAGCCCAAGGGCGTGCAGCATTCATCCGGCGGCTATCTGGTCTATGCGGCGATGACGCATCAATACACCTTTGATTACCACGATGGCGATGTCTTCTGGTGCACCGCCGATGTGGGCTGGGTCACCGGCCACAGCTATATCATCTACGGCCCGCTGGCCAATGGCGCCACCACGCTGATGTTCGAAGGCGTGCCCACCTACCCCGACGCCAGCCGCTTCTGGAAGGTGTGCGAAAAGCACAAGGTCAACCAGTTCTATACCGCCCCCACCGCCATCCGCGCGCTGATGGCCTTCGGCAATGATCCGGTCACCACCTGTGATCTGTCATCGCTGAAACTGCTGGGCACTGTGGGCGAGCCGATCAACCCCGAGGCCTGGAACTGGTACAACGATGTTGTCGGCAAGGGTAAACTGCCGATCGTTGACACATGGTGGCAGACCGAAACCGGCGGCCATATGCTCACCCCCCTGCCGGGCGCAACCCCGACCAAACCCGGCTCGGCCACATTACCGTTCTTTGGTGTCAAACCCGTTGTTCTGGACCCGCAAAGTGGCGAAGAAAACGTCGATGTCGAAACCGATGGCGTGTTGGCGATTGCCGACAGCTGGCCCGGCCAGATGCGCACGATCTATGGCGATCACGAACGCTTCGAAAAAACCTATTTTTCAGATTACAAAGGCTACTTCTTTTCCGGTGACGGCTGTCGGCGGGACGAAGACGGCTATTACTGGATCACCGGCCGCGTGGATGATGTGATCAATGTTTCCGGTCACCGCATGGGCACCGCCGAAGTCGAAAGCGCGCTTGTGGCGCATGTCGATGTGGCCGAGGCCGCCGTGGTCGGCTACCCGCACGACATCAAGGGTCAGGGCATCTATGCCTATGTCACCCTGATGAACGGGGTCGAGCCGTCGGATGAATTGCGCAAAGACCTTGAAAAATGGGTGCGCACCGAAATCGGCCCGATCGCCAAGCCGGATCTGATCCAATGGGCGCCGGGCCTGCCGAAAACCCGTTCAGGCAAAATCATGCGTCGCATCCTGCGCAAGATCGCCGAGAATGATTTTGACGCATTGGGCGACACCTCGACCCTTGCCGACCCAAGCGTGGTAGACGAGTTGATCGAGAACCGGATGAACAAAAAGGGCTAACCCGCGCCCCCAAAAGAACAGACCAAACCCCGGCCACCACGCCGGGGTTTTTTTACGTTTAATATCCCGCATAAAACCCGTTTGACAAAAAGAAACGGCGAGGCCCGCAAAAGACCCCGCCGCTAACTTTGTCGCGATTGGCTGAACCTACTTCAGCGCAATATCCGTCACGGCATGTGTCCAGGCCCCCTCGGGTGCCTTGGAAATCACAGGGTCCGAACCGCCACCCATCAGCGTATCAACTGTGCGCTGGTAATCGGCTTCGTCCAGCTCACCGTTCGAACCGGCCGTCAGTTTGGCAATTTCGCCCATCATACGAACCTGATGCTTTTCGGTCTGCGCACCGGTTTCATCGGCTTCCAGAACGATCATCGCGGCTTTTGTCGGGTTTTCCTCGGCCCACTTCCAGCCCTTCATCGAGGCGCGCACGAAACGGGCCAGTTTGTCGACTTCGGCAGGATCGGACAGCTTGTCTTCCAGCACATAAAGACCATCCTCGAGCGTCGCAACGCCCTGATCCTCGTATTTGAAAGTGATCAGATCCTCTGCCGCAATGCCGGCGTCAATGATCTGCCAGTATTCGTTATAGGTCATGGTCGAAACGCATGCCGCCTGCCCTTGCAGGATCGGGTCAACGTTAAAGCCCTGCTTCAGAACCGTTACGCCGTCCGGCCCGCCATCGGTGGACAGGCCCAGTTTGCCCATCCATGTCAGGAACGGATATTCGTTGCCGTAGAACCAGACACCCAGCGTCTTGCCTTTGAAATCGGCAGGTGTCTTGATGCCGGTATCCTTGCGGCATGTCAGCATCATGCCCGACCGCTTGAACGGCTGCGCGATATTCACCAACGGCAGACCGCCTTCGCGGGCGGCCAGTGCAGAGGGCATCCAGTCGATCACCACATCGGCACCACCACCGGCGATCACCTGTGCGGGGGCAATATCGGGGCCACCGGGGTTGATGGTGACGTTCAGATCCTCGTCCGAATAGTAACCGTTTTCCAGTGCCACATAGTAGCCGGCAAACTGTGCCTGCGTGACCCACTTCAGTTGCAGCGTCAGATCATCTGCCGCCTGGGCCAGACCGGCCGCAAAAGCCATCGCACCGGCCAGCGCCGTCGTTAGAAATTTGTTCATTTGGTATTCTCCCTAGGTTGTAGTCCATTGGTATTATGATTCAGCGTCTTTGTGAAGGGTGCCAGAAGGTAATTCCCTTTTCCAGCATCGCCACGGCACCATAAAACGCCGACCCCGCCAATGCGGCGACAAAGATTTCCGCCCAGACCATATCCAGCCCCAGACGGCCCACCTCGACCGAAATCCGGAAGCCCATGCCGCGGGTCGGCGAGCCGAAGAATTCCGCCACAATCGCACCGATCAGCGCCAGGGTGGTGGCAATCTTCAACCCGTTGAAAATGGCGGGCATGGCCGCCGGCAGGCGCAGTTTGAACAGCGTTTGCCAATAGCTGCCCGCATAGGTGCGCATCAGGTCGCGTTGCATCTGGTCGGTCGCCTTCAGCCCCTGCACCGTGTTCACCAGCATCGGGAAGAACACCATCACAACCACCACAGCCGCCTTGGACTGCCAGTCAAACCCGAACCACATCACCAGAATAGGCGCTGTGCCGATGATCGGCAGGGCGGCGATAAAGTTGCCCACAGGCAGCAATCCGCGTTGCAAAAATGGCGAACGGTCAATCAAAATCGCCGTAAATATCGCGGTACCACAGCCGATAATGTATCCGCTTAACGCGCCCTTGAACAAGGTCTGCACCAAATCGCCCCACAGAATATCCAGCGACGACATGAATTTCACCCCGATCATTGAGGGCGGCGGAAGGATCACCGGCGGCACCTCAAGGCCCCGCACCAGCCCTTCCCACACCAACAGCAATGTCGCGCCAAAAATCGTCGGAACCAACAGTTTGACCAACCGCGTTTTGCGCAGGGATGAATTGGCCAGTTTGATATTCACAAAATAGGCTACAGCCCAAATTACCAGAACAGAGATAATCCAACTCATCGCCAGCCACTCCTGTCAATTCCGATGAAATACCCAATGGCGAACATCACTAAAAATAAACTAATAACCATCACCAATGGTTCAAACCAGCCACGTTGTTCCATTGGTTTTCGCTGGATGATTCTGCTGCCCAAAAATATCCAGCCCCATGTCAATGCACCAATGACAAATATACTGACGCCTTGATCCGTGTAAATCCAACTCATCGGTTCATCCCCATACGTTTCAGGCTGATCCGTTCGATTATGCTGATCAGCGCCACCAATGTTGCCGCCAACGAGGCCGCCGCAAACAAAGCCGCCCAGATTTGAATGGTTTGGCCGTAATAGCTGCCGGTCAGCATACGCGCACCAAGCCCACGCAACGGGCTTGAGGACAGTTCGGATACAATCGCCCCCACCAGCGCCCCGGCCATACCGATTTTCAGCGATGTGAACAGGTAAGGCGTGGAACTGGGCAGGCGTAGCGCCCAGAAAGTGCGGCTTTTGCTGGCGTTATAGGTTTTCAGCAGGTCCAGTTGCATGTTGTCGGGGCTGCGCAGGCCCTTAACCATGCCCACAACCACGGGAAAGAACGACAGATAGGCCGCAATCACCGCTTTGGGCAACAGTCCCTGCATGAAGGCCGGTTGATAGCCAAATAGAGCTGTGGCCGCATCCTTGCCCAGAAAATCGGTCGCGCCGATGGTGGACATCACCACCACAATCATCGGCGCAATGGCGATGATCGGCACGGTCTGGCTGGCAATCGCCCAGGGCATCACGCTCATATCCATCGCGCGGTTATGCACGATGCCGATGGCCAGCAGGATGCCCATGCCGGTGCCGAAAATGAACCCCAGCAGCGTAGCCG
>Ga0256839_1004769_pt1 | contig 12994 bp, 13 predicted proteins | sample 354166metaG_FD_185968 | JGI IMG/M metagenome (GOLD analysis project Ga0256839, IMG submission 185968) | Hydrothermal vent microbial communities from Mid Atlantic Ridge, Atlantic Ocean - 354-166 | ecosystem: Environmental > Aquatic > Marine > Hydrothermal vents | place: Atlantic Ocean: Mid... | reverse complement strand
AAAAGCCCGCCGGATATCCTTTGTAAGCTGCTGGAAGCCCAGCGCGCGGACCCTTATATCACCGACACCCATATCCGAGATAACCTTAACGTAATGCTTATTGCAGGGCATGATACCACGGCGCGCACGCTTTCGTGGTCGTTTTACCTCAGCGCTTTTGCCCCCGATATTCAGGAAGCCGCCAGCCTTGAGGCCCGCAAGGTGCTCAAGGGGCGCGCGGCGGGGGTAGAGGACCTTGAGCACCTGCCGCTTTCGATGCAGATCATCAAAGAAACCATGCGGCTTTATCCGAGTTTCCCGCTGTTGGTGCGCAAATCAGAGGTCTCCGAAACCCTGCACGGGCTGGCGATGAAAAAGGGCGACCAGATCCTGATCCCGCTTTACGCCCTGCACCGAAATTCGCTTTATTGGGATGAACCAGACAGCTTTATCCCCAGCCGGTTTGACGGCCAAACGCAGATAAACAAATACGCCTACCTGCCCTTTGGCGGCGGCCCGCGCATTTGCATCGGTGCCAGCTTTGCCCAGATGCAAGCGCAAATCCAGCTCGCCACCCTGCTCTCGCGCTTCCGCTTTTCGCTGGTTGAGGGCCGCACCCCGCAGCCCAGCTTGAGCTTTTCGCTGATCTCGCGCAACGGCATTCACTTGCAGGCCGAAGCGATTAAAGGCTAAAAAAACCCGCTCAAAATCGCCAGTTTTTACCTCTGGTCTCACACCGTATTCCTCTTCTACTAAACTAGTTTAGTAGAAGAGGAATGCGTCATTTTATCCGCTAACTATCAATAGGTTACGTCATTTATTGAAATTTATTAGGTCCAAAATTCAGAGGTTAAACCTGTTATCCCTCGGGAAGCCCCTCGGGGCCATGCGGCCAGCGGCGGCGCGTTTGCCTTGCCACTCGGTGAGCTCGGTTACGGTGCGGGTGCGGCCACCTGAATCCAGCCATTGCAGGCCGTCTTCAAGGTTAAAGCTCTTCAAATCGCTCATCTCGCCGTCTTTATCGGCGTATTTTTGCAGGCGCACGCCTTTGCCACGACCAAGGCGGGGCAGGTCGGCGGCGGGGAAAACCAGCAGTTTCCGGTTAATGCCAACGCAGGCGATATGGGAGCCGACAACAGGCTTGCAGACCCTTGCGCGCACGTCACCCTTTACGTTCAGCACCTGCTTACCGCTGCGGGTTTGGGCGATCACATCATTCTCCGACACCACAAAGCCATCGCCCGCGCTAGACGCAATAATCAGCTCCCGCGCGGGCACATGGATAAACAGGTCCACAATTTCGCTCTCGTTTGGCAGGTCCACCATCAGCCGCACCGGCTCGCCCATGCCGCGCCCGCCGGGCAGGCCAGCCGCCGCAAAAGTGTAAAAGCGGCCATTATCGCCAAGCAGCAAAAGCTTGTCGGTGGTGTGAGCGTGGAAGATAAACCTGCCCTCGTCGCCATCCTTGAACTTCATCTCCGCATCGAGCGCGGTGTGCCCCTTCATCGCCCGAATCCAACCCATTTTCGAGCACACAACCGTAATCGGCTCTTTCTCGATCATGGCTTCGATCGGCACCTCTTCCACATCGGGCGCATCGGCCAAAGTGGTGCGGCGGGCGCCGATTTCGGACTTGCCGAATTCCTTCTTGGTTTCGCGCAACTGCTCGATGATTTTCATCCATTGCTGGGTCACATCGCCAAGCAAGCCTTGCAGCCCCGCCTGCTCTGCCAGCAGCTCACCCTGCTCGCGCTTCAGCTCCATTTCCTCCAGCTTGCGCAGGCTGCGCAGGCGCATATTCAGGATGGCTTCAGCTTGCACATCGCTCAGCTCGAATTCCTTCATCAGCATGGCCTTGGGGTCATCCTCATATCGGATAATTTCGATCACGCGATCAAGATTTAGAAAGGCAATAATATAGCCGCTCAGCACCTCAAGGCGGCCCTCGATCTTACCAAGGCGGAACTTTGTGCGCCGCACTAGCACCTCTCGGGCGTGGTCAATAAAGGCGCGCAGCATGCCTTTTAGGCTAGTGACTTGCGGGGTTAGCCCGTCAATCAGCACATTCATATTCATCGAAAAACGGGTTTCAAGGTCACTTTGGCGAAACAGCGTTTCCATAAGCACTTGCCCATCCACAGTCTTGGCGCGCGGCTCCAGAACCAGCCGGATATCCTCGGCACTTTCATCCCGCACATCGGCCAGAATCGGAATTTTCTTCAGGTTGATGATTTCGGCGATCTTCTCGATCAGTTTGGATTTTTGCACCTGATACGGAATTTCGGTGACCACAATCTGCCACTGCCCACGGCCCAAGTCCTCGGTCTCCCAACGCGCCCGCAGCCTAAAGCTGCCCTTGCCGGTGGCATAGGCTTTCAAAATATTTTCACGCGGCTCCACCAAAATGCCGCCCGTGGGGAAATCCGGCCCCGGCACCAGCTCTGCCAGCGTTTCATCCCGCGCGTTTGGGGTGCGGATCAGGTGGATGGCGGCGTCACACAGCTCAGCCAGATTATGCGGCGGAATATTGGTGGCCATGCCCACGGCAATGCCGCTGGCGCCGTTGGCCAACAGGTGCGGAAAGCGGGCCGGCATCACCACCGGCTCTTGCAGGGTCCCATCGTAATTGTCTTTGAAATCAACGGCGTTCTCGGAAAGCCCCTCCATCAGAGCCACCGCGATCTCGGTCATCCGTGCTTCGGTATAGCGCGCCGCCGCAGGGTTATCGCCGTCAATATTGCCAAAATTTCCTTGGCCATCCACCAGCGGATAGCGCACGTTGAAATCCTGCGCCAGCCGCGCCATGGCATCATAAATCGCGGCATCGCCGTGGGGGTGATAGTTGCCCATCACATCGCCCGTAATCTTCGAACTTTTCCGGTAACGCCCCTTCGGGTCCAGCTTCAGCTCGCGCATGGCATACAGAATGCGCCGATGCACCGGCTTCAGCCCATCGCGCGCATCTGGCAGCGCGCGATTCATAATGGTGGAGAGCGCATAGGTCAGGTAGCGCTCACCCAAGGCTTGCTTGAGCGGCTCGCGGGTAATAATACCACCGTCTTCGGGGTCCATCTCGGGGGTGTCTGCTTTCTTGGCCATATATGTGGTGTATATCCCGCTCCGCTATCGGTCCAGCCCAAAAAGCAAGTCCAGACAAATATCAGCGGATAGGTTGAAATGCATATCTGCATACCCATGTATACGTATATGAAAAATGGAGCGCAAAAATGATGTGTAAGACATGTAGATTCTGGTGGCCCTATAAAGGCGGAAGCCTGACGAACCGCAAAAGCGTTAAACAAGAGGACGCCAAAACCGGCGAATGCCGGCGCAACTCCATCAGCCGCACGATAGCCGATGATGGTAGTTTCCCCAGCTCCAAATCGGAGCAATGGTGCGGAGAATATGAAAGCCGCTAAGCTGTGATGAAAATCAGCCGGAATTGGCACCTTCCGCTTTGCGAAAATCCGAGGTAAGCGTAGCAAAACGGGAGTGACACATGCAAAAAACCATCCTGATAACAGGCTGCTCTAGCGGCATTGGCTATGATGCCGCCCATACGCTGCACAAGCGCGGCTGGCGGGTATTTGCCACCTGCCGACAAGAGGCAGACTGTGCGCGGCTGCGGGGCGAAGGGCTGGAGAGCTTTTGTTTGGACTATGCTGACGAGAAGTCTATCGCAGAAGCCGCTAAGGAAACGTTAAGCCGCACGGGGGGCACGCTGGATGCGCTGTTTAACAACGGTGCCTATGCCATTCCGGGGGCAACAGAAGACCTGCCCCGCGATGCCCTGCGCGCCATTTTCGAGGTTAATCTGTTTGGCCAATTTGACCTGATTAATCGCCTGCTGCCCGCCCTGCGCCCGAACGGGCGGGTGGTGAATTGCAGCTCGGTGCTTGGTATTGCCGCCCTCAGGATGCGCGGGGCTTACTGTGCCACCAAGTTCGCCATGGAGGCGATGACCGATGCCATGCGTTACGAGAATTACGACTCGGATATGCGATTTATTTCCATCCAACCCGGCCCTATCCCCACCAAAATACGTAGCAATTCCATCCCGCATTTCGAGAAGTGGATTGACTGGGAAAACTCCGCGCAAAGGGCCGTGTATGAAGGCAAGTTGCTGCCGCGGCTATACAATGAGAATAACGGGCCGGACCGCTTCGAGCTGCCCTGCTCGGCGGTCACAAATGCGCTGGTCAAGGCGATTGAAGCCCCCAACCCAAAGCCGCGCTATATGGTCACAAAGGCCACAATGATAACCGAAATCATGCGGCGCATCTTGCCGAAACGCCTGCTCGACCGTATATATGCTGGCATGTAAAGGAGTGACATAATGTTTTCTGATCCACTATTTTTTCTGGTGATAGCGGCCGCGGCGTCCACGCTGGCTGTGCTGGTTCTGGGCCTGCTGAGCTTTGCAAAGTCGGGCGCATTTCACAAGCGAAACGCCAATAAAATTATGCGCTGGCGGGTGGGTTTGCAGTTCCTCACTGTGGTGTTGTTTATGACATGGATCTACCTCACCCGTGGGTTTTAACCGTTGGTAACGCTCAATAAAATCTATACCCGCACAGGGGATGGTGGTGATACCGCGCTGGGCAACGGCGCGCGTGTAGCCAAGGAATCCCTGCGGGTTTCAGCCTATGGCACAGTGGATGAAACCAATGCCACCATCGGGATGGCGCGGCTTTATGCCAAGGGCGAAATGGACGTCGCCTTGGCGCGCATTCAAAACGATATGTTTGACCTGGGAGCCGACCTGTGCCGCCCGGAAATGGACAAAGATGCCGAGGCCGATTACCCGCCTTTGCGCGTAAATACGGCGCTGGTTGATCGGCTCGAAGCCGAGATTGACGCGATGAACGCAGCACAAGAAACACTCAAAAGCTTCATTCTGCCCGGTGGCTCACCCTTGGCAGCGCATCTGCACTTGTGCCGAACCGTTTCGCGCCGCGCTGAAAGATTAACCGTTGAACTATCTCGTATCGAGGCCGTAAACCCTGCTGCTATAAAATACCTTAACCGCCTGTCGGACTGGTTTTTTGTGGCGGCGCGGGCCGCAAATGATAACGGCAAAACAGATGTTCTTTGGGTGCCCGGCGCCAACCGCTAGCGCCTAACCAGAAGTTTTTCTTGCAGTGCAGCAAAAATGCTGATTGACTGCGCGCGCAACCCCCATTTATGGGCCCAAAACTGGAGATTCGCGCTATGAAGGTGCTTGTGCCTGTCAAACGTGTGATTGACTATAACGTAAAAGTTCGCGTGAAAGCGGATGGCAGCGGAGTTGATCTGGCAAACGTAAAAATGTCTATGAACCCGTTCGACGAGATCGCGGTGGAAGAGGCGATTCGCCTGAAAGAAGCCGGAACGGTGAGTGAAATCGTAGCGGTTTCGATCGGCGTAAAGCAAAATCAGGAAACCCTGCGCACGGCGTTGGCCATGGGCGCAGACCGCGCGATTTTAATTATTGCGGCGGATGATGTGCATCAGGATATCGAGCCATTGGCCGTGGCCAAGCTACTAAAAGCGGTGGCGGATGAGGAAAATCCGGGCCTGATTTTGGCGGGCAAACAAGCGATTGATAACGACATGAACGCAACGGGCCAAATGCTCGCCGCGCTTTTGGGTTGGTCGCAAGCTACGTTTGCGTCTGAGCTGAATATTGAGGGTGACAGCGCCACCGTGACCCGTGAAGTTGATGGCGGATTGCAGACCATCAAAGTGAAAATGCCAGCGATTGTGACCGTTGATTTACGGCTCAATGAGCCGCGCTATGCTTCATTGCCAAACATTATGAAGGCCAAGCGCAAGCCGCTGGACGAGAAAACACCCGCGGATTATGGCGTGGATGTAACGCCGCGCCACAGCATCACCAACACCGCCGAGCCAACAGGCCGGAGTGCGGGCGTAAAGGTGGCCGATGTGGCTGAACTGGTGAGCAAACTTAAAGACGCGGGGGTTATCTGATGGCTGTTCTTTTATTGGCAGAGGTAAACGGAGCCGAGCTTTCGGTAGACCAAACCGCAAAGGCGGTAACGGCCGCAAAGGCGCTTGGCGATGTAACGGTGCTTTGCGCCAGTGCGGGCTGTGGGAGCGCGGCGGAAGCTGCCGCCAAGCTTGATGGCGTAGCCAAAGTGCTCTGCGCCGATGATGCCGCCTATGGCAACGGCTTAGCCGAGCCGATTGCGGACCTGATCGTGAGCCTTGCAGGCGATTATGAGCATATCGTGGCTGCGGCGACGACCAGCGGGAAGAACATCTTGCCACGGGTTGCGGCGCTGCTTGATGTGATGGTGATTTCCGATGTGACGGGCATTATCAGCGCCGACACATTTGAGCGCCCGATTTATGCCGGCAATGCGGTGCAAACCGTGCAAACCTCTGATGCCAAGAAGGTGGTTTCGATCCGGACAACCGGATTTGAAGCCGCTTCCGAGGGTGGGAGTGCTTTGGTTGAAGGCATTGCGGCGGCAGGCAATCCCGGCCTCTCCGAATGGGTGGAAGACAAGGTGCAAACCTCTGATCGGCCTGACCTGACATCGGCAAAAATTGTCATTTCCGGAGGTAGGGGCGTGGGTTCAGAGGAAAACTTTGCACTTATCGAACAATTAGCTGATAAACTGCAAGCGGCTGTCGGGGCCTCCCGCGCGGCGGTAGATTCGGGCTATGCACCCAATGATTGGCAGGTCGGGCAGACCGGAAAAGTGGTTGCGCCCGAGCTTTATATCGCCGTGGGCATCTCCGGGGCTATTCAGCACCTCGCGGGCATGAAAGACTCCAAAGTGATTGTGGCGATCAACAAAGACGAGGAAGCCCCTATCTTCCAGATCGCCGATTTTGGCTTGGTGGCAGACCTGTTTGACGCCGTGCCAGCGTTGACCGAAGCGCTCTAAACTCTTGGCCCGCCGCTTTGGCGGGTCACTTAACCCCGAGGATTTTTCATGGCTATTCAAACCGTTGGCATTATTGGCGCGGGGCAGATGGGCAACGGCATTGCACATGTGTTTGCCGCAGCTGGATTTGACGTGCTTCTGCATGATATTTCGCCTGAAGCGGTAACAAAAGCGCTTGCGAAGATAGCCAGCAACATTGATCGGCAAATAAAAAAAGGCAAACTGGCGGAAACGAATAAAATAGATATTCTTTCTCGCATCAAATCTTCTGACGCGCTTGATGTAATCGGAAAATGCGACCTGATTATTGAAGCCGCAACCGAAGTTGAAAAAATCAAGCATCAGATATTCTCAGACCTTGCACCGCATTTGGGGGAAGATACGATCCTGACCTCAAATACCTCATCAATTTCAATCACGCGTCTTGCGGCCGCTACGGCCAAGCCCGAAAAGTTTATGGGGCTACATTTTATGAACCCTGTGCCCGTGATGCAGTTGGTTGAATTAATTCGTGGTATCGCAACAGATGAGCCGACATTTAGGGCGCTCGAAGAGGTCGTAATTCGGTTGGGCAAAACCTCTACAAGTTCGGAAGACTTCCCTGCTTTTATCGTTAACCGCATCCTAATGCCAATGATTAACGAGGCGGTTTACACGCTCTATGAAGGTGTAGGGACCGTGCAAAGCATTGATACCTCACTGAAATTGGGCGCCAACCATCCGATGGGCCCGCTGGAATTAGCCGATTTTATCGGGCTAGATACCTGCCTGGCAATTATGAATGTGCTGCACGAAGGATTGGCTGACACAAAGTATCGCCCATGCCCATTGCTGGTTAAATATGTCGAGGCTGGTTGGTTAGGCCGCAAATCTCAGCGTGGGTTTTATGACTATCGAAACAGCCCACCCGTGCCGACCCGCTAGCGGCCCTCACCGAAAAAATCATTCACCAGCGCATGAAGTGCGGTCATTAACTGCACTGCTTCCGGGCCTTCGGTTTTCACTTCTATCTGTGTGCCTTTTGATGCTGCAAGCATGAGCAGGCCCAAAATCGACTCCCCGTTTGCTGTTTCGCCGTCTTTGCTCACGGTTGCCGACGCGTCAAAACGCTCACATATTTCAACAAATTTTGCGGACGCACGGGCATGTAAGCCCTTTTCATTTTTGATATAAAGAAACATCTAACCTTAACCTTTTTTACAAGGCTCCATTGAGTTTATATACTTGCGGCCCGCTTCGCAGGCACAGCGCGCTGAGTCATCTAGCGGTAGGTGTCGTGATTTGGCGAGTTGCACTAAAAGTGGCAAGTTGGCCCCGTAAATCACCTTTCGCGCCCCACTTTCACAGGCATTTATAGCTAGGTTTGAAGGTGTGCCGCCAAAAAGATCGGTTACGACAACCACACCGTCGCCATCATCTACCTCATTTACGGCTAACCGTATTTCATTTTGCTTAGCATCGCGGTTATCCCCACGCGAAATTGATATCGCCTTGGTGCTTTGCATTTGCCCCACTACATGCTGCATCGCCGCTAGATATTCCGCCGCCAATCCTCCATGGGCCACAATAACGATGCCTATCATTTTTGCTCGCCCTCCTCTGGCCAACGCTCCATTTCTTTATGCCGAGTACTGACAATCCAGCCCTTCTCTGCCAACGCCCATGCCAGCTTTTCGGCAATGAAAACAGAGCGGTGCTGCCCACCCGTGCAGCCCAAGCCAATACTAAAATAAGCTTTACCCTCGGCCTGATAGGCTGGCAAGAGCAGCTCGACAAATGACTGCAATTTTTCAAAAAACGGCGTAAAAAGCGGGTCTGCGGCAACGTATTCTGCTACTGAAGGCGACAAGCCGGTAAGCGGGCGTAAAGCGAGCTCCCAGTGCGGGTTTTGCAAAAAGCGACAGTCAATCATCATATCCACACCGCGCGGCGTTCCGCGCTTATATGAGAATGATTGCACAGAAACAGACAGCCCGCGGCTCTCGGATTTGTCAAACCAACGCGCCAGGTCAGCGCGAAGTTGATGCGGGCTTAGCTCACTGGTATCTAGCAAGATATCGGCGCAGTCCCGCAGGCTACGCAGCGTTTTCTCTTCCTGTTCAATCCCCAATGAAGGCGAACCATCGGGTGATGCAGGGTGCCGCCTTCGGGTTTCACTGAAACGGCGAAGCAGGGTTTCGGTTCTGCAATCGAGGTAAAGCAGCGTGGGCTTAAAATATGGTTTTTCTGCTATGTTTTCAATGATTTCAATAAGAGCTTCACAAGAAAATCCACGGGTTCGGGAGTCAACACCTATCGCCAAAGTTTCCCCCGTGGGTGGGCCGTGAAGCATGCGATTGATCAAGTTAAGCGGAAGGTTATCAATCACCTCCACTCCAAAATCTTTAATAGCTTTAAGCGCCGTTGTTCGCCCTGCACCTGCTGGGCCGGTTACAAATACGATCTCTTGTTTTTTTTTGGTTCGGTCCAAAATCATCCTGTCGGCAAAATTTGCCCACCTCCTAATAAACACCACACAATCGCGCCCAAGTTGGGGTTCCCTTTCCCGTGAATGCATGGAAAGTTAATATTTAGCACCCGAACCGAAGCGGGCTCGGGCAGACGAGATGACGCAGTTTTATCCAAATCCACTACGATTACCAGCTTAGCAGGATCACATGCCTTCACTGATACGAGACCAACGCCTCGAATCTCGATGATACCGCCAATTGTCTTGGGGCAAGACAGCATTATTTCACCACTATTTTCAGTTAATATAACAGCATCATCAGCGACAAGACCAGCACCAAGCGCCATGAGTTGCAAAGCCAACTGAGACTTGCCAGTTCCCGGCGCGCCAAGGATCAGCCCCCCCCGGCCCGCGCGTGAAATCGCAGTGCCGTGCCGCGTGGTCATCTTGGTAGTTTAACGATAAACAATGCACCGTCTGCCTTCGTATTGCTCGCCACAATTGTGCCCCCATGGGCTTCAATAATTTGCTTAGAAATTGCTAGCCCTAGGCCAGAATGTTCGCCAAACTGCTCCACCGGGCGCTCAGAGTAAAACCTCGAAAAAATATCATTTAAGTTGTCTTCAGGTATACCGGGGCCGTTATCGCTGACCTCAATCAGCAGTTCATTCGCATTTGTGGCTGAAATCGCAACCTTTACCCAACCGTCATTCGGCACAAAGCTAAGGGCATTGGTTAGCAAGTTGGTAAACACCTGTTCTAATCGGCTAGATAACCCCCGCAAATCGCAATTTTTTGCAGTATTCTCATACCTGAATTCAACATCGGGATATCCGCCTCTCTGCTCAAAGCTGTGCAACATCCCTTCGAGCAAACCGCAAATATCAACATGCTCCCACGTGTCTCTCACCAGTTCTCCCTCTAGCCTTGAGGCATTTGAAATATCTGTTACCAATCGGTCAAGCCGGTCAACGTCACTCTGAATCACGCCTAAAAGCGCCTTCCTGGACTCCTCATCGTCTACATAACCCAGTGTTTCAACCGCAGACCGTAAAGACGTAAGCGGGTTTTTAATTTCATGAGAAACATCAGCGGCAAAGGATTTATTTTCGTCAATGCGTTCGAGTAACGCGTCCGTCATGTTGCGCATAGAGCGGGATAGATCCCCTATTTCATCGGGTCGAGCCGAAAGATCAGGGATATTTATCCGGGCCATATTGAGCTTTTCACCGGCTTCATCTTGGGCATTTTGCGCGGCGGCGGACAAGCGCCGCAAAGGGCGGGCTATTGAATTGGCTAACACCATAGACAGAACAATGGATGAAATAGTGGCCAATAAAAACATTTGCAAAATTTGCTCGCGCGCACTGCGAATGATCGTATCAACTTCGCCTTGGCGGGTAGAAACAAGGATAGCTCCTGCGGCCCCATCACGGCCGCTGATAGGCAAGGCGGCCGCGATATAAATTTCGCCACCAATTGAAAGATCAATATTCTTGGTTCGCCCATTGGCTGTAATCGCCTCTGCCGCCAATTCGCCTAATTGCTGATCTAGGTTTTTCTGGTTCGCTTCAAGTGAGTTCGCTACTAAGGAGAAAGAAACGGAAGACCAAATGGTCTGTAGGAGCCGAGTCAGCGCATCGGAACTGGCCTCAGAAGTGGATTTTGGCCGTTCACTGGGCGTAAAAGAGAGAACCATGCGGCCATTTTTATTATAGATTCGGACGATTGAGCCTGAATTTGCGACCATTGAATCAATAAAAGAGCTAAAAATTGCGCCCTCAAAATTTTCGTATTCCGGCTCTCCAGCATGGCTACGAATGGCCGCCGAAATCATTTCCGCCTGCCGCCCCAATGCATCCCGCCGGAAAGCGACTTGCGAATCCTGCGATTGATTCAAATATAGAATACCGCTAACGAGAATGCCCAAAGCAAGAAGGTTAAAAAGGATAATTTTTCTGGCCAGTGGAGACCGGTTAAACACCACCCACTTCTTGGATTTCGGGTCGCTATATTCGATCCGATCCAAGCTCAAAAAGCTAGAAGAAATTTCCTCTTTTGGCCCCATTTAGGCCTCGTTATACCGGTAGCCGACTCCGTAAAGGGTCTCGATCGACGTGTAACCATCATCAACTTTCTTAAACTTTTTACGCAAGCGCTTTATGTGGCTGTCAATGGTTCTGTCATCCACATAAACTTGATCACTATAAGCCGAATCCATCAACTGATTGCGCGACTTGACCACCCCTGGGCGTTCAGCAAGCTCATGTAAAATGATGAACTCGGTTACGGTCAACACCACCGGGATTTCCTTCCATGTTACCTTATGTCGTTGTTTATCAAGCACTAAAGAGCCACATGTAATCACATCCTCATCCGGCTTATCCTCTTCAGAATTTAATGAAATATCATTGCGCCGCAAAACGGCTTTAATCCGCTCTATCAAAAGCCGTTGTGAAAAGGGTTTGGCAATATAATCGTCAGCGCCCATTGAAAGGCCAACAACCTCGTCCATTTCGTCATCTTTTGATGTCAGAAATATCACCGGCAAAGTCGATTTTTGCCGCAAGCGCCGCAACAGCTCCATCCCGTCCATCCGAGGCATTTTCACATCGAAAACCGCCAAATCCGGTGGGTTATCTTGCAATCCAAAAAGAGCCGACGCCCCGTCATTATAGGTTTCGACCTCGAACCCTTCTGACTTCAGTGCAATTGAAACTGAAATTAAAATATTACGATCGTCATCTACCAAAGCAATTTTTGCCATATTAACCTCCGGCCTTCGCGTTTCGCCACTGTCTCGCATATTGTCCAAAGTTGCAACCGACCTTCGGAAATGTTCCATTTTGTTGCGCTGCGACATTATATTCGCAACAAGCGAAAATAACACTGGATTTTACATTTCTGATCCGCTTTACCAAATTCACACAAACTTGCTGGCGAATGACCCATATCAGCAAGCTTGTTTCTTGGGAACAGGGGCTATAGCCCCGAAAATGGAGCATCCAGATAATGATGACTGGTAAAGTAAACCCGGCGCAAACGCTTGATAAAACGGGGATTTCTGGCTTGAAAACCGTTCACTACAATCTTTTGGAGCCGGCCTTGATGCAACACGCTGTTGCCCGCGGCGAAGGCGACATCGGCAATGGCGGCGCGTTTCTTGTCTCGACCGGAGAGCATACTGGCCGCTCCCCAAAAGATAAATTTGTTGTGAACGAACCTTCGGTTCAAGACAGTATTTGGTGGGAAAACAACCCACCCATGGAAATGCAAGCCTTTGATAACCTTCATAAAGACATGCTGGCCCACCTAAAGGGCGGCGAGGTGTTCGTTGAGGATCTTCACGGCGGTGCGGACCCAGAGTTCCGCCTAAATGTTCGTATGATCACCGAGCTAGCATGGCATGCGCTCTTTAATCGGACCATGCTTCGCCGCCCAGAGCTTGCCGAACTTGAAAGCTATGTCCCTGAATTCACGTTCATAAACTGCCCTAGCTTTAAGGCAAACCCTGCGCGCCACGGGTGCCGCTCCGAAACCGTAATCGCACTTAGTTTTGAGAAAAAGCTGGTGCTGATCGGCGGCACATCCTACGCCGGTGAAAACAAAAAATCGGTGTTCTCAGTGCTAAATTATCTGCTTCCAGAGCGCAACGTAATGCCAATGCATT
>Ga0256839_1004768_pt1 | contig 12994 bp, 14 predicted proteins | sample 354166metaG_FD_185968 | JGI IMG/M metagenome (GOLD analysis project Ga0256839, IMG submission 185968) | Hydrothermal vent microbial communities from Mid Atlantic Ridge, Atlantic Ocean - 354-166 | ecosystem: Environmental > Aquatic > Marine > Hydrothermal vents | place: Atlantic Ocean: Mid... | reverse complement strand
AGCGTGCTCAGCTCTGTATCCTCGGCATGGCTCTGCACCGGCTGCGGCTCCTCTGCGGGCCGGGCTGGGCGCTTCTCCTCACCTACCGTGCACCCTGAGAGCAGCGCCGCAAGCATCAGCAGCACCATCAGCCGGCTACTCGCCACCACCGTAGCTCACCTCCCCGCCCCACTCGCCCCTCATGCCTGAGGTACGCCACACGCCACTGCCGTTGAGCCGGGCAGCGCCCCTGCCGTAGGCTCTGAGCACCAGCTCCTCGCCCTCTGCTCTCAGCCATATACCCCTGCCGGTCACCTTCACCTTTCCTTCCCCCCTGTAGGTTGCGCTACCATCCGGGTGCCTGAGCACATCACCCCAGCCTGTGGCACTGAGCCTCCCCCTGTCAACCCTGACAGTGAGCCTGCCTCTGCCCGCCAAGAGCACCCCGCCACTGCCCTCAAGAGCCACGCTGCCGTTGCCGCTGGCATAGAGGTAGCCAAACCCGGCAGCCTCAGCCTGCCCGGGCTCTGCCTGCCTGAGCTGCACTATAATCTCCCTGAGCACTCCAAACATCCGGCGCAGATGCCTCTGAGCCTCCCTCAGCTCCTGCCTTCCCTCCCTGAAGAGAAGCGCCGCATTCGCAGGCGAGCTTATAGCCGAGAACTTCTCCTCAGCGGCGGCTGTTTTCTCTCCGGCAGCCTCCAGCTCATCCCTGTACTCAGAAAGCAGCCTCTCAAGCTCGGAGGTGTCGTAACCAGCCTGCTCCAGCGCCGCTATCCTTACCTCCAGCCTGTCGCCTATCTCCTCAGCCCTCTCAATCACATAGCTGAGGCGGCTCACCGCAATTGAGCCGGCTGCGCTCTTAAGCGCCACCCTTGCCTCAGCCCACCCGGCACGCACCTCCTTAGCTATCTCCACCAGCTCCCTCCTGCTCTCCGCCTTTTCAGCCTCTTCCCTCTTCTGCTTCAGGAAGTCTGCATGCGCATCCAGCTTGGCATAGATGCGCGCCTTCTCCTCCTCAGACAGGGTGGACACCTCTGCCCTCGCCTTCACCAGCTCAATGTGCGCCAGCATGGCGTCAATGGCTCTGAGCAGCATGAGCCTCAGCACGTCTTCAGGAGGTCCGCGCCCGAACATCCCCCCCATGCCGCTGTACTCCTGCTTGGCACTCCTGTACATCTGCATCGCCCTCTGGTAGTTGTCCTTTGCCAGCATGTACCTGTCCTCCGGCTTCTTGGGCACGGGAGGCATGGCATGGGCAGCGCCCAGCATCGCCGACACCAGCAGCACAGCCACCGCAGCAGCACGCACAGCCTTCATCACCATCACCTCTATGACAGAACTCAGCGCTGCATAAATATAATGTTTCTTTTGACAGGTAAAATTTAAAGCTTTACGATACTTTATTTTAGTTCATACTCCAGATATCTCGTCCCGAACGCTTTATGAAAAAGTATTTAATTGTGATACGGGCTACTAATTTCCATGAGGCTGCTGCTGATTTTCCTGCTCAGCATGCCGCTGGCTGCAGGGGCTGAGATATACGGGGCTATCTACAGCTGGGAGCTTGAGCCGCTGGACAATGTGCTGGTGTGGATAAACACCACCCCCGAGCAGAAGGTGGTGGCGAGGGACGGCACCTACTCCTTCACCGTTCCCCCGGGGCACTACCTGCTCATGGCAAGCTACAACGGCACCCTTCAGCTTGAAGCTGAGGAGGAGGTCACGGTGGTTGAGGAGGGGAGGTACAGGATAGACCTGATACTTTTCCCTGTGCTTGAGGAGGAGCTCCCCCTTGACGAGATAGACACACCTCTCCCGGGCGAGGGTGGGTGGCAGGTGCTCGGCGTCGCCCTGGCTGCAGCCGCGCTTGCCACTGCTGCGGCATACCTGCTGCTCAGGAGGAGGAAGTCAGAGCTGGAGGAGCAGCTTCCCGAAGAGCTGGCAGAGCTGCTGGACATCATCAGGAGGGAGGGTGGCAGAATCAAGCAGAGCGAGCTCAGGAAGATGGTGGGCTGCTCCGAGGCGAAGCTCAGCCTGATGCTGGCTGACCTGGAGCACAGGGGAGTGATTAAGAAAATCAGAAAGGGCAGGGGCAACATAATCCTGCTGCGGGATTAGCGCAGTGGGGGGAGGGGGACCCCCGGAGTTATCGGAGAAGCAAACCCTTAAACCTCCGGGGGCATGGGTTAATATATGCGGAGGGTTATTAAAGTTTGTGCCTCAGGGAGGTAGCTGAATGAAGGTTCTGATACTTGCGGGAGATGTGGAGCTTGAGGCAGAGCTCTACGACACCCCCACCGCTGAGAAAATCTGGGATGCGCTGCCCATAAGCTCGGCAGTGAGCCGCTGGGGTGGCGAGATTTACTTCCCGGCAGGTGTGGAGGCAGAGCCTGAAGAAGATGCAAGGGAAGAGCAGGAGCCCGGGAACATCTGCTACTGGTGTGCCGGCAGGGCTGTGGCGATATTCTTCGGCAGGACACCTGCGAGCACCTCAGACCTGCCCAGAGCCATTGAGCCCGTGAACCTCATAGGCAGGATTTCCGGAGACCCATCGGTTCTGGAGAATGTTGAAGAGGGCGAGCGCATCAGCATGCTGCGGCTCAGCCCTTAGCCTTATCATCCTCCCTCTCCAGCACCTCTGCCACCTCCCTTGCCATGGACACCAGCTCCTCAGCCTTAGCTTCAATCATCCTCAGCCTCTCCAGCACCTCCGCTGCCGGCAGCCTGCCCTCGGCAGCCCCCCTGCCGAGGGCGTAGAGGTACCTGAGCCTCTCGGACTCGCCAATCCCCGAGTAAGCCACCATCACCTCCACGCTCTCAGCCCTCCTCACGGGCACATCACCACCCCTCACCTCCGCGCACACGTTCTCCTCAATCCACAGCCTTGCGGGTATGCTGCCCACGAAGTCCGTGTACCTCCTCGGACCGTACACCACCACCAGCGCTCTGGATGCGCTCTCAACCCTGCAGGGCAGCACCGTCTCCTCTGACGCCTCCCTGGTGAGCTCCACCACCAGCTCTGGCGTGGGTGCATTCCTGCCCAGCTCCCTCTCAGCCAGCCCGACTGTTGAGACGCCCGAGAGGGTGTTTATCACGTCCCTGGCGCCCAGCACCCTGCTCCCCAGCTCCTCCGGCGAGGAGTAGTCACCTATGCGCAGCAGCCGTGAGAAGCATTCCACGACCCTCCTGTTAATCGCCTTCAGCTGCGCCTGCACCCTGCCTCTGCTCAGCCCCCCGGCATCAACTGGAAAAACCGCATCGCTCACCTCTGCAATTCTCCTGAAGCTCTCCGCGAAGTTGGCGAGCACTCTCGGCTCGGCATGCTCCTCCGGCAGTATTCCCAGGTGGTAGACCGGCTCCGAGTAGCTCCTCTTCAGCTCATCAATCAGCACATCCACCCCACCACCGGTGCCCCCGCCGTAGGCGGAGACCACGAACAGGCAGTCAAAAATTTTTCTTATGCCGTCAATCAGCTCAACCACCCTGTACCTCTCGCCCTCAAACACCTCCCTTCCCGTGCTGATGTCCCTTCCGGTGCCATTCCCATCCAGCAGCTTCTCCCCCAGCAGCAGCGAGTGCCTGTGCCCCAGCGCCCGCAGGGTGAGCTCATCGGTATCAAGCAGCACCGCCTCACAGCCGGAGGCTCTCGCGAGCTTCAGGGCGATTATGCATCCCGCTCTGCCCGCGCCCACCACCGCAGCCCTCAACGCCCTCACCGCTCAGCCGAGCTCACCTCTTCTGCGCCTCAGCAGCACCAGCAGCACCGCAGCCACCAGCAGCACTGCCGCACCCGCCCCTGCATAAACCTGCAGTCTCTTCCTGCTCTCAGCCCGCTCAAGCTCAGCCTGAGCCTCGGACAGCACGTCCCTGGCGATGCTCAGCGAGTTCTCGGCGCTCTTCTTCGCAAGCGGAATGCTGCCAGCGCGGTGCAGCTCCTCGGCTGTGCTCAGCGCGCTTCTCGCACTCCTCAGCCTGCTCTCCAGCTCCTCCGTGCCTGTTCCGAGCTCCTTCAGCCTCTCCATCAGCCTCTCTGCACTGGCTATGGTCTCCTCAGCCTCCCGCATGGTCTCAAGCGTCTCAGTTATGAGCTCGCTGCTCACATTCAGGAAGAGCTCGGTCTCCCTCTGGTAGCCGCTGTTCTCCTCATCATAGTAAACATAGGTTGAAACCTCCACCGCCCTGAGCACCGTGAACTTTCTCACTGTGGGGGCGCTTCCAAACACCTTTATCCTCACGCTCTCCAGTCCCTCAGGCAGCTCCAGCTCCACCTGTGGCTTCCTGAAGCTTCCCGCGCTTCTCCCGTTGATGCTCACCTCAATCAGCGGCTCGGCAAGTGCCACGCTCACGTTCAGCCTTGCCTCCCTCGGCTCGGGACCGAGCTTTTCAAGCACCACCGTTGCAGCCACAGGGTCTCCGATGCTTGCATTCCCCTGGGGTGAGATTCTCGCCTCCTTCACCTTCAGGTAGTCAGGGAACCCCTCAGCCTGCGCCGCACCAGCCAGCAGCATGAGAACCAGCAAAACCCTCAGCACCTTCCATTCCTCCTCAAAACCTTATATCCTCAAGCAGGCTCCTCAGCTCCTCGGGCATTCCTCTTCTCCGCACCTCATCCCTCAGCACATACCTCTCCATCACCCTTTCCACACCCGTAATTATCATCCCTGCACTTAAATATTTGGAGCCCGGCACGTCTCGCATGTGCACCTCCACCTCTGCGCCCAGTCTGTCAGTCAGCCACTTCCTCGCAAAGCTCTCACCGTATAGGCTTCTCGCCTCCCCGGTGAGCAGCAGGCACACCTTCTCCGGCTCCACAGCCTCCAGGTCTATGAACACCCTGTCCCTGAGCATCCTGAACACCACATCCCTCAGCGGCATGCGCTCAGCTCTCAGACGCAGGTACGCCACGCTCGCCACCCTGTCCTTGATCTCCCTCATCAGGTGCACGTGGGAGAAAGCCGACAGAAAGCCCCGCAGCGTGGCGGTGAGCTCGCGCTGCGCCCTCCTCAGCTCCTCGCCCCTGGCTGTGAGCACCCCCAGGTCAAGCAGAATAGAGCCATCCACGCTGTCCAGCACCCCTCTGCCATACCTGCCCACATTTCGCAGGTAGTGCATCCCCTCGCTCCTTGACGGCAGCACAAAGGCTCCAAAAAGCTTCCCCGGGTAAACCTTCCTCAGCCTCTCAGCCACCACCGGCGTTCCCCCTGTGCCCGTGCCGCCGCCCAGCCCCGCGAAAAGCATGAAGGCGCTGACCCTGCCCAGCCCCCTCACCGCCCTCAGCAGCAGCTCAATCTCCTCCTCAAAAATTCTGCGCCCCAGCTCCACATCCCCTCCTGTACCGTGCCCCTTCACCCTGCTCCTGCCCAGCAGCACCCTGAACTCCTGGGGTATGTGCTTCAGGCTGAGCAGCGTCTCGCTGGTATCGCAGGCGACGCCCTTGGCTTCCCGGTGGGAGAGCACGCTCAGCAGGCTGGAGAGCGCATCGCTTGCGTGCATCGTGTCAACTGCGGCGCATCCCGCCCCACCGATGCCGATGAAGGAAAGCATCCCTTCACCCTATGCTCTCAATGTCCCCCAGCAGGTGGCTGAGCTCTCTCTCGTTCCTCTGCTCCGCGCTCACCCTCTCCTGAATGACCTTAGCCCGCTCCAGCAGGCGCTTCAGCCTCTCAACCCTGGTCAGTCCTGCGAGCAGCACCACACACCCCACGTGCTTCTCCTTCGGCAGCGGATAGTCGCCGCCCCTCACCTCTGTGCCCTCAATTGAGCTCTCCAGCCACTCCCTCGCCTTCTCAATGCCCTTCCTGTCAAGCAGCTCCGGGGGACCCGCTATAACTATGAGCGCCCTGGTTGCCGAGTGGTAGTCGCAGGGCAGCAGCAGCCTGCCCTTCACCGCCCTCTTGGTCACGGACAGAATCCTGGAAGCTCTGCCAACATCGTACTCATCCCTTCTGAACAGCCTTCCCAGCACCCCCGGCTTCCTCACCTCCTCTGAGGCATAGCCTATGGTGCAGATTCCGCCGTCCTTCATCGTGTTTATAATCTCGCTGGCATCCACCACCATCTCGCCCACGTGCTTGCGGTTCTTGACCTCGCCCGCCCTGCAGAGTATCCCCAGGCGCTTCACTATCTCGTCGTTGATTCTGTCGTAAGCCTCCCGCACGCTCTCTCCGCTCCTCAGAAAGGCTCCATTATCCACCAGTATCACCGCATCAGGATGCGGCAGCAGTGCCTTCAGGCTTCTCGCTGTGTTCAGCGTGTATATATCACCCTCGTTCTCGGCAGGCAGGATTCCTATGGCATAAACCGGCTCATCGTACACCTCCTTAAGGTGTTTCGCCACAACACTCACACTTCCGCTGCCCGTTCCACCGCCAAGCCCTGCAACCACGAAGAAGGCATCAAAAGAGCTCACATTAAGCTTTGCAACTCTGTTCAGTATAATCTCAATCTCATCCTCAGCAATCTCTGCGGCGAGCTTGTTGTCTGCACCCACGCCGTGTCCCTTAACCACCGTCTCCCCTATGAGTATCCTGTTCTCCTTCGGTATGTGCTGCAGCCCCATCAGGTCTGACATGGCTGTGTTCACAGCCACCGCCTCAAAGGTGTGGGGCACATGGCTCTGCCTGTCCCTCAGCACAAAGAGGTCCGCAATCTTGCCACCCGCCTGTCCCAGACCAATAACCATCACTCTCATCTGCGCAGCCTCCGCTGCAGGAAATCTTATATCTCCCGCTTATATATACCTTTACTTTCCCTCTCGGACACAAACTTTGGCACAGCTTGGCTCAGCGGGTCAAAGCTCTCAATTTTCCTGACAAGCATGCACTTCATGCTCACCTTGCTGTGCAGAGAACCCGGCAGGCGCAGTATGCGCTTCACGTCCACCGTAACCTTTGCATCCACCATCTCGGCGTTTATTCTGCGCACCAGCTCCATCAGCTTTTCAGTGCCCTTCTTTTTCAGCTTTCGTGCGAGCACGCCAGTGCCCTTCTCCAGTCCCTGCACCAGCTCCTCAAGTTCGCCCTCGCTCAGCAGCACCTCTCTTGCCCTCTTCGGCACCCCCGCCTCCCTGAGCACAGCCTCGCTCAGCCTCGGAAGCAGCAGCCGCATTCTCCTTCTGAAGTGGGCGGGGTATCCGAAGCTCAGCTCAGAAAGCTCCGGCACCACTCCAGCAGCCACGTAGTCAAGAATCTCAGCCCTCTCCCGTGAGCCCAGCTCAAGCACCTCCCTGTCCGTAACTCTGAGGTGGTATCCCCTGCCGGAGTAAACAAAGTGCATCTCCTTAAGCCCGAAGTCCTCCCTCAGCACCTCGGCGATGCCAAGCACGTGCTGCTTTGCCTCTTCTAAGCACAGCTCGCACACCTCACCCTTAGCGCAGCCGCACCCCCTCACCGGCAGATCCTTTGCATCAACATCAAACACCAGCTCTGCTCCGAGCCAGCCATCCCTGCGCTCTGGTGTGCGGTAAAGCGAGACGCTGGAGTACACCCCGTAGGGTGCAAGTCTGACCAGCACACCCTGGAGCTGCGCCACCGAGGCAATGCGGTTGTACCTGTCAGAGGGTCCAGCACCGCTGTGGTCAAAGCCGAACTCCCGCATGCTCAGGCTCTTCACTATGAACTCCGGGAGCTCAGCCGGGCTCCACTCCTCGGCATAGAACCTGCGCCTCTCCTCCAGCGTAGCCTCACCGAACATCTCCGCCTCCTGAGTACCTCTTCCTGAAGTAGTAGCTCAGCGGGTTCTTCACCTCCCTGCAGTCCCTGTCCATTCTGCACAGTGCAGGCGCCTCCCTGCGCACCTTCTCGCAGTTTGGCACAAAGTACCAGGGGCTTTTTCCAGAATCCTCAAGCCTCGGCTCTGCGGTGAGACCGAAGCCCAGGTGGTAGTTGATGTTCATCCTCTCCGCGGGCTGGTCCTGGAAAAGCGGCGGCGAGCACCGCTCCGCAGCCTGGTAAATCACCGGCAGAATCTCCTGGGTCACCACCCTGATATCATCAACGAAGTCGGCTATTCTGGCGTCTCTGCCTGCATTCCTCGGAGCGATTCTGGCATAGGAAATGAAAGAAGTCAGCAGGACGGTGATGGCATAGTTTCTCAGTCCGCTGCCCACACCTGCCAGCGTTGCCTTTACGCAGGGTGGAAACAGCTCCGGCTTCAGGGACTTCCCCTCAACCGCCGCGGCGACGTGCCTCTCGCCGAGGCGGCGCAGCATGCCCGCGAGCTCCTCAACATCCGAGCCTTCTCCGCGGGTGTCCCTCATGAACTCCACACACCGCTCAAGCACCAGCTCTGTGTAGCAGCTCATCGCCTGCTCAAGGCTCAGGAGCACGTAGCCCCGCCTCAGGAACAGCGAGGTCAGCTTCATCCTGCCCCTGCGCACCGCCGGCATCACAAGCCTCCAGTGCACCGCAAACTCCGGGGTTTCGCCGGTGACTGAGCCGATTTTCCTCAGCTCAGCTCCGCCGACGCCCGCATCTTCAGCTCTGATAAGCTCAAACCCCTCAAGCAAGCCTGCAAGCAGCTCCGGGTCAAAGCTGCTCCGCCCCCAGCCAAGCTCACCCAGCGCCTCCTGCAAGCTGCGCTCAATGTATCGCCTGAGCACCTCCTCTGCAGCCCTTATTCCGCTCTCGCCAGCCAGTCCTGCAGCCCTCATTATCAGGTGCAGGGCATCCACCTGCACCCTGATGCTGAACCTCTGCCACCTGCCTGCAATTATCTCCGCCGCTGCAGAGTAAGCCTCCCGGGGAGGCGCATCAGAAACCAGCCTGAGTGCACGCTGACTGAGGGGATTGAGCACCTGCGCGAGCATCACTCGCTCTCTATGCGCGGCGCTAAGAGGAAGCTCAGGCTTGCCGAGCCAAGGTATTCCAGCTTCAGCGGGATGTCGTTGCCGATGCTGAGCCTTGCGCTCTCTGCCAGGTCGCCTGCTCTTGTCATGTCCCTCAGGTAGTCAATGCTGAACATGCTCCTGGCTGGTGCCTCGCAGGAGAAGCTGATTGCCTCCTCTCTGCTGATTTCCACCTCCACGCTGCCGAGGTCGCCGCTGCCTGAGATTCTGAAGCTCTGCTGGTCGCAGGCGAAGGTGACGTGCTCGCTGGCAATTTCCACGTCCTTGATAGCCTCGCTCAGCAGCTTTGGCTCAATCTCCACGGCTGCCAGGAAGCTCAGCTCGGGCACACGGAGCTCCTCATCGCCCACCTCTATCAGGGGCAGGCTGAACCTTCGCTTAGCCCTGCCGTGCAGCACTATATCAAGCTTCTCACCATCTGCACGGAGCTCAACGCTGTCAGCGCTGCCTGCCCGCTTCAGGATGGTGTTCAGCCTGTCAAGGTCAACACCCAGCACCATCTCTGACCCGCACTCATACTCGTCAAAGCTGCCCGCAGGCAGCAGAAAGTCAACCAGAGCAACGTGCGCGGGGTCCATAGCCCTGAGCCGCAAGCCAGCCTCGCTCGCCTCTATGTTCGCCTCGTCTATCATGTTGCTTATCGCATCCATGCTCAGCTTCAATACCTTCGCATCACTCAGAACCGCTCTCATGCTATCGCCTCCTGAGCTGCTCAACCGCATACTTCACCTGCTCGTATAGTCCCGGTTCAAGCTTCTCCATATCCTGCACCACCTCAACCTCTATGACCACGCCCTCCTCAACCCTCGGTCTGCCCACCACCCTCACCCTCCTGCCCTCCTGCACCTGCTCAAACACCTCGGGGTCGGAGAACAGCAGCACCGCCCTGCCCGTGCCATCATCCAGCAGCGCCGTTCCGCCTGCAGAGTCACGGTCAACCACCGTTCCGAGAACCCTGACCCGCCTCATCTCATTGGTTATGTTCTCTATCTCAGTCTCAACAGCCGGCGCCCTTCTGCGCTGCTCCCTCATTTCATCTCCCTCACCCTGACATTCCTGGCGCCTCTCGCCATTATAACCTTGCCTGTTCTGGCAATCTCAATTATTCCATAGCTCCGCATGAGCTCAATAAACGCCCTGAGCTTCTCCTCATCTCCTGTAATCTCAACGGTCATGCTCTGCTTGGATACGTCCACGATTCTCGCCCTGAATATGCTCGCATACTGCACCACCTCTGCCCTCGCACGCTCGCTCTTGACATTCACCTTTATCAGCGCAAGCTCCCTGACCACGCTCTCCTCCTGCCTGAGCTCGCTCACCTTCACAACCTCAATCAGCTTGTTGAGCTGCTTCATCACCTGCTCAAGGGTCAGCCTGTCGCCGTGCACCGTCATTGTTATTCTGGATATCCCCGGAATCTCCGTGCTCCCCACCGAGATGCTGTCTATGTTGAAGTTTCTTCTTCTGAGCATGCCTGCTATCCTCTGCATCACCCCCGGGCGGTCCTCAACCAGTGCCACGATAAAGTGCTCCTCTGTCATGCTCAGCCTATGACCTCCTTCAGGCACTTCCCGGGAGGCACCATCGGGAAGATGTTGCACTCCCTCTCAATCACGAAGTCCACCACCGCGGGCTTGCCCGAGTCTGCCGCCTGTTTAAGGGCGTCCTTTATCTCTCCTGGCTTCTCCACCCTGATTCCGAAGGCGCCGAAGGCTTCCGCCACCTTCACGAAGTCCGGCGAGCTGCCTAAGTCAACAGCTGAGTACCTGCGGTCATAGAACAGCTCCTGCCACTGCCTGACCATGCCCAGGTAGCGGTTATCAAACACCGCCACAATCACGTTTATGCTGTTCTCCACCGCCGTGGCGAGCTCCTGGATGTTCATCAGGAAGCTCCCGTCCCCTGCGACGTCCAGCACCTTCACCTCAGGCTTTGCCACCTTTGCACCTATAGCCGCCGGAAAGCCGAAGCCCATGGTTCCCAGCCCTCCGGAGGAGATGAAGGTTCTTGGCTTGCTGCGCCTCATGTAGCAGTGCGCCCACATCTGGCACTGCCCAACCTCTGTTGTGACCACATCATCCTCACCGAGGAACTCCATTATCTCCTTTATCACCCTGTGGGGCTTGAGGGGCACGTCATCATAGTCAAGCTCCGGCTCAAACTCCCTCTTCCATAGCTTGACCTTTTCAATCCACTCCCTGCTCCTGCCCTTCCTTTTCATCTCTGCAAGCACCTGCAGGAGTCTGGCAAGCACCCTGCGTGCATCGCCCACCACAGGGATGTGAGCCTTTACATTCTTCCCGATTTCAGCCGGGTCAATGTCAATGTGGATTACCTTAGCCTCGGGTGCAAAGCAGCTAACCATTCCCGTGCTCCTGTCGCTGAAGCGGGTGCCCACGGCTATGAGCAGGTCAGACTCTGTTACCGCGTGGTTCGCCTCCCTTCTGCCGTGCATCCCCAGCACACCCAAGGAGAGGGGATGGGACTCGGGAAAGCTGCCCTTGCCCATAAGCGTGGTCACAACGGGTGCGGGTATGAATTCCGCAAGCCTCATGAGCTCGGCGGAGGCGCCAGAGATTATAACCCCGCCACCCGCCAGAATCACGGGTCGCTCGGCATCAAGTATAGCCCTGGCAGCCTCCTTTATCTGCTTGGGATGACCCTCATATGTGGGTCTGTAGCCCACCAGGCTAACCTCTTCAGGGAACTCAATCTCAGCCACGCCCTCCTGCATGTCCTTGGGCAGGTCTATGAGCACTGGCCCAGGTCTGCCGGTCTGGGCGATGTGGAAGGCTTTCTTTATGACTTCTGGAATCTCGGCAACGCTCCTGACCTGAAAGTTGTGCTTGGTTATGGGCATGGTTATTCCTATAACATCCGTCTCCTGGAAGGCGTCCCTGCCGATGAAGGGCGTCGCCACCTGCCCGGTTATGGCAACCACCGGAGAGGAGTCCATGTAGGCGTTGGCTATGCCTGTGGTGAGGTTGGTGGCACCTGGTCCTGAAGTGGCGCTGCACACCCCAGCCCTGCCGAGCACCCTCGCGTAGCCATCTGCAGCATGAGCTGCACCCTGCTCGTGCCTCATCAGTATGTGCCTTATGCCGGAGCTGTACAGGGAGTCATACAGGGGTATTGAGGCGCCTCCTGGAATGCCAAAGACCACCTCAACACCCTCTCGCTCAAGCGCCTGAACCACCGCATCAGCACCCTTCATCACAGCCATGCCATAACACCTGCTCTTCTTCTCATATTCCCACCTGTGCTTAAAAATCTTTTTGGAGAATCCCGCCCCTGCGTATCAGCCCGCCTGCTGTTCAGCCTCACCGGCGCGTCTGCCGTGCTTTTTATTTCTCTGCTTCCTCTCATGCCTTCTGAATATTTTTCTGAGTTCGGTGTGGATGAACCCCTTCTCCTCTATGTCAGCACGCTCCTCTTTTACCGTGAGCTTTATCACCAGCACCAAGGCGAGAATGAAGACAGTCGCCATCGCCAGGCTCAGAGGCGGCAGCTCCATGGCGCCCGTGAGTATAATCTCCCTGAGCACAGCAACTAAGGTGATTTCCGCCATGAAGCTGACGGCAACGCGATGCTCCTTCAGGTAGATTATGAGCATCCTGTAGGTTTCCACGAGGATCATTATGTAAAGAATCTCTGAAACCACACGCTTGAACTCAAAAGCATGAGATATCTCAAAGAGGATGTTTATCAGCACCCTTATGCTAACGTAGAACACCACAACCGAGAGGGCGATTATTATCAAATCCTGTGTGGTTTCCAAGGTCTTTCTGAAGACGTCGTGCACCCTGCGGTAGAGCACCCTCTCCTCGTTCACGGCACCACCCCCCTCAAAAAATAAAATGTCCCGGCGGCCGGATTTGAACCAGCAACCTAGGGATCTACAGTCCCCCGCTCTACCAGGTTGAGCTACGCCGGGAGTGTGAATAAAAAAGGGGTTAACAGGGGAAAGAAAATTTAGTCAAAGTCTGTGTCGCTGCCGGTGTCGCCACCGCCAGAGTCGCCGCTGTCCTTGTCCTTGCTCTCGGTGCTCGCTGCAATTACGTCGTCAATTCTGAGTATCATCACTGCCACTTCGCTTGCCGAGTCAATAGCCTGTGCTTTTACTGAGAGTGGCTCCACGATACCCTCTGCGATCATGTCCTTCACCTC
>Ga0256839_1004767_pt1 | contig 12997 bp, 12 predicted proteins | sample 354166metaG_FD_185968 | JGI IMG/M metagenome (GOLD analysis project Ga0256839, IMG submission 185968) | Hydrothermal vent microbial communities from Mid Atlantic Ridge, Atlantic Ocean - 354-166 | ecosystem: Environmental > Aquatic > Marine > Hydrothermal vents | place: Atlantic Ocean: Mid... | reverse complement strand
GACCCTGTTGCAGTACGCCAAGGTCTACAACCATCAGATCCCCCAAAAGGCCTTGGGCCACTTCTCACCCATCCAGGCCCTCAAAAACTGGCAGAAAAAACACCCGGAACTCTTCAAAAAACGTGTACACAATCTCACGGGGCTTGACAGATAGGCATAGGAGGACAGGCCGGTGCCGAAATCGTCCAGGGCGAGCCGACAACCCAGGTCCCGCAGCCGCGCCAGAAACGGACGCGCCCGGGGCAGGTCACCGATCGCGGCGGTTTCGGTGATCTCGAAGCACAGACGCCCGGGCGCCACTTGTCGGCTGCCCCGCTCGATGAGTGCCAGCAGTTCCCCGTCCCCCAGCGACTGGCCCGACAGATTGATGGAATAGCACCCTGGATGACCGGGAAACCGGGACAGCAGCGCCAGGGTCCGCGCCACCACCCAGCGGTCGATCCGAACCATCAGGCGGTAACGCTCTGCCGCCGGTAGGAATTGCCCCGGAGAGATCGGCTCTCCTTCCGCCTCGTGAAGCCGCAGCAGGATTTCATAGCGCGGTGTCGTTTCCCCGCTTTCCCTCAGGGAAACGATCGGCTGCGCGTACAGACGGAAACGCGCCTTTTCCAGGGCCGTCTCGATCCGGCTGACCCAATTCATCTCCCGGTCGCGTTGCCGCAGCGTCAGGTCGTCACAGCGATACACGTGGATTTGATTGCAGCCCCGTTCCTTGGCCATGAAGCAGGCGGCGTCGGCGCAGCGGAGGGCCGCATCCCAGTCGCCGATCCCCGGTTCCAGCGCCACCAGACCAAAAGCGGCACGGACCGGAAACACCCGATCTTTCCACGGAAACCGCCATCGCTCGAAGTATCGTCGGATCTGCCGCACTTGCGCCATCGCCCGGTCCAGATCACAACGGCAAAACAACCAGGCGAATTCGTCGCCACCCAGGCGGGCGATACAATCACCCGCCTGAACCTGGGCGCGCAGCAACGCCGCCACCTGGCGCAACAGCTCATCGCCGGCGGCATGGCCGCAAGTGTCGTTCACCACCTTGAACTGGTCCAGGTCGAAATAGCACAACACGTGGCGTTCGCCCCGTCTCACCCCGTCAAGGGCGGCGGTCAGGCGTTCTTGAAACTCGTAACGGTTGAACAGCCCGGTCAGGGCGTCGTGACGGGCCTGGTGCTGCAACTGGCGCCGGGCCCGCTGTTTCGCCAGAGCCAAGCCGAGAAGAATCACCACCTGCTCCAACAGACGCTCGTCGCGAGATTGCAGACGGGCGCCCGGCTTCAGGTGGAGCACCAGCCAACCGCAACAGGCTCCTTCGGCCCGAATGCACAACTGGACCACCGGCATGCCGTTTTCCTCCGTCTCCTGTTTCCAGGCGTTCCCGCGTCCATCGTCGTCCCGGTCCAACGGACAACAGGGAAGAGAAGGGAACGGCACATCGTCGAGACCCAGGCTGGCGACCCGAACGTAATCCCCCTGCTGCTCCTCCCGTAACCAGACGGCGGCACGGGGCTGGAGGGGCAGGGCGGGAAAACCCGTCAGCAAAACCAACACCTGATGGAAGAAATCGGACGAATCGTCCAGTGCGGCCCTTAGAATGGCACCGAAAAGCCGTTCCTCCTCCGCCTTGCGCCGGGATTCCACCAGCATTTTCTCGAGGAAGATCACCGCCAGCAGCGCCAGGACGCTGACCAACAGTCCCGGCAACTCGTCCGGTGTGCCCCAGGTCAGGACGTGCCAGTCCCGGGTCTGCCTTTTCAGGGTCCAGGACTGGCGCAGCGTCATCAACAGCAGCATCGAGGCCAGAAAGCCGATACGCCAGTCCCGCAGGCGACGCCATACCAACAGCGCCCGGCACAGTGCCGCGATGCGGATGGCGATGGAAACGACGAGAACGAAGCTCACACGCTTCCCTTTATTTGCCGGGCTCCTCGAGGATCTTTCCGGACTCGGCGTCCACCCGGACATGACGCACCCGCCCGTCCGGCGTCAGCACCCGGATGACGTGCACCGTCCGTCCCTCCTCGGTGACGGTCTTGCCACCCAGAACACGCCCGTCGAACCGTTCCTTGACCCGTTCGGCCGCGGCTTCGAGATCCACCGTCGCCGCTGCAACGACGAGGGCGACCGCACTCAGGACCGTCAGCAAGATCGATTTCATCGCATAACCTCCAACTCTGCCGCCGCGTTCGCCAGCGCCGATCCCAACGACGTTCCCACCCGCCGCGCCAATCGCCGCCAGACGTCTTCCACCGGGGTGAAATCGACGACCCGCTCGGCTCCCACCACCTCGCGGGCCACGAGATCCACGTCCCCCAGCCCATCGGCCAGCCCCAGCTCGATGCTCTGGCTGCCGAGCCAGATCAGGCCGGAAAAGATCTTGGGATCGTCCTTAAGGCGATCGCCCCGTCCTTGTTTGACCGCTTCGATGAACTGGCGGTGGATTTCGTTCAGCAAACCCTGCAGATGGGCCCTTTCTTCCGGCTTGACCGGGGAAAAGGGATCCATCAGCGCCTTGTGTTCCCCCGCCGTCAACAGGCGCCTTTCGACACCGAGCTTGCGCAGGGCCTCGGTGAATCCGAAGCTGCTCATGAGCACGCCGATGGAGCCGACGATGCTCGAGGGATTGACGTAGATCTTATCGGCGGCGGCGGCGATGTAATAACAACCGGAGGCGCAGATGTCGCCGACCACCGCGATGACGGGCAGATCGGGCTTTTCCCGCTTGAGCCGGCGGATGGCCTGATAGACCATGGCGGCCTGGACCGGACTGCCGCCCGGCGAATTCATCTCCAGGACGATTCCCTTGGTGGTCTTGCTTTCCGCCGCCCGGCGTAAGCCCCGGATCAATGCGGCGGCGTTGGTGGCGGAATCGGGAAGAATCATCCCCTTCACCTGGACCTTGGCGGTGACCGCCTTCTCGCCGGTGGGGAACGCCAGGGGAAAAGGCCCGAGCAGCTTGACGGTCACCGCCACCAGGTAGGCGAAGAACAGGAACTTGAAGAAAACGTTCCAACGCCGCGCCCGGCGCCGCTCCGCCACGCTCTCCAGCGCCAGTTTCTCCACCACCCGGCGTTCCCAGGAGGACGATTCGGTTTCAGGACCCTGCGTCATATCGCCTCGCAAATTATCGATCAATCATATCCCGAACAAGATGAACCTTAGCAGAATCTCAGGGTCGGTAGTGGATGCGATAGATCACTCCCCGCAGATCGTCGGAAACCAACAGGGAACCGTCGGGCAACTGCAGCAGGTCCACCGGCCGGCCCATCACCTTGCCGTCCGGCCGGAGCCAACCTTCGGCGAACACGTGTTCCTTCACCGGTCTGCCGTTCTCGAACACCAGCCGCACCACCCGGTAGCCGATGGGCCGAGAGCGGTTCCAGGAACCGTGCTGGGCGACGAACAGGTTGCCCCGGTACGGGGGTGGAAACTGGGTGCCGGTATAGAAACGGATCCCCAGGGGGGCCACATGGGCGGGAAACCGCCAAGCGGGGGGCTCGAATCGGCGGCAGTCCACGTCCCTGCCGAACTTGGGATCGGGAATGTCACCCCCGTGGCAGTAGGGAAAGCCGAAGTGGAGTCCGGGGCGGGGAGCACGGTTGAGTTCGTCCGGGGGACGATCGTCGCCGAGCCAGTCGCGGCCGTTGTCGGTGAACCAAAGGGTGCGGGTGCCGGGATGCCAGTCGAAGCCGACGCTGTTGCGCACGCCGCGGGCATAGACCTCGAAGCCGGAACCGTCCGGATTCAGGCGCACGATGGTGGCGTAGATCTCCGCCGACTCGCAGACGTTGCAGGGCGCGCCGACGTTGGTGTACAACTTGCCATCCGGACCCAGACGCAGATACTTCCAGCCATGCCAGAGATCGCCGGGAAAACGGTCGAACACCACTTCCTGCCGGGGCGGCCGGTCCAGGTGCTCGGCGATCTTCGGAAAGCGCAGAATTCGGGAAACTTCGGCCACGTACAGGTCGCCCTGATGGAACACCACGCCGTTGGGCATGGTCAATCCTTCGGCGATCAGGTATTTCTTCTCGGCCCGGCCGTCGCCGTCCGAGTCCCGGAGGGCGTACACCCTGCCGGCCTTGCGCGTTCCCACGTAGACCGTGCCGTCGTCCCCCAGCGCCAGGGAGCGGGCGTCGGGAACGTCCCGGGCATAGAGGTCGATGGCAAATCCCGGTGGCAGCTTGATCAAACCGCTCACCGGATCGGTCAACGCATAGGCGGATGGCAACCACAAGATCAAAAACAGGGCTAAAATTTTCATCCGGACCTCCCCTCAGGTTTGGGTTCCGATCATTATCGGACTTGCCATGGCGATCGTCCACCCGACCCGGTCGCTGTGATACCTTAGAGATTTTCACCATGACCAACCATCCTGGAGGCAATTGAACCCTATGTTGCGAATTTTGCTGTTTGTAGCGACCAATGCAGCGATCCTGGTGATGATCAGCGCCCTGTTCCAATGGTTGGGACTGGGCACCTTCCTGGACCGACAGGGCGTGCATCTGAATCTCAACGCCCTGCTGGTCATGTCAGCGCTCATCGGCATGACGGGGTCGGTCATTTCCCTGGCCCTGTCCAAATGGATGGCCAAGACCTCCATGGGGGTGCAGGTGATCGACCGTCCCCAGAACCGCACCGAGGCCTGGCTGCTGTCTACGGTCGCCACGCTGGCCCGGAAAGCCGGCATCGGCATGCCGGAAGTGGGGATCTTCCCCAGTCCGGACCCCAACGCCTTCGCCACCGGCATGGACAAGAACCACGCCCTGGTGGCCGTCAGCACCGGCCTGCTGGAGACCATGGACGCCGACGAGATCGAGGCGGTGCTGGGCCACGAAATCAGTCACGTGGCCAACGGCGACATGGTGACCCTGGCCCTGGTGCAGGGGGTGGTGAACACGTTCGTGTATTTCTTCGCCACCGTCATCGGCCACATCGTGGACCGCACCCTGTTCCAGTCCCAGGACGAGGAAGGGGGCTATTACGGCTACGGCCCCGCCTACTACATCACCCAGCTGGTGGCGCAAGTCTTCCTGGGGATTCTCGCCACCATCATCGTCATGTGGTTCTCGCGCTGGCGCGAGTTCCGCGCCGATGCCGGCGGCGCCCGTCTGGCGGGACGTCACAAGATGATCGCCGCCCTGGAGGCCCTGCGCCGCTATGCCGAACCCCGCGACCTGCCGGGGGAATTCGCCGCCTTCGGCATCAACGGCGCCATCGGCCGGGGACTGGCCAAGCTGTTCATGAGCCACCCCCCCATCGAGGAGCGTATCGAAGCCCTGCGGCGGATGGGGACCTGATGGAAAGGCGGCCGCTGGCCGCCTTTTTCATTTAGGGGGTCAGGCGACTGCCACCCGGTTCCTTCCCTGCCGCTTGGCCCGGTACAGGGCCTCGTCGGCCCGCTTGAGCATCTGTTCCGGGGTCTCCTCCGGATGATTCAAGGTCGCCACCCCGATGCTGGTGGTGATGCGCAACCCCGGGGCGATGTCACTGCAGTCCATGGCGGCGATCCGATACAGAAGCCGCTGGGCCAACAACTCGGCTCCGTCTGAAGCGGTGTTGCTCAGCAGAACGACGAATTCCTCACCGCCGTAGCGGAAGAGCATGTCGCTGCCTCGCACCGTCTGCCGGAGGCATTTGGCGATCTTGACCAGGGCGGCGTCCCCAGCTGCGTGTCCATGGGTGTCGTTGATGTGCTTGAAATGGTCGATGTCGAGCACCAGGAGCGACAGAGGCGTTTGCTGGCGCTGGGAAAGCTTCCACTCCCGCTGGAAGGCGTCGGTGAGGGCCGTGCGGTTGTAAAGCCCGGTCAAGGGATCGGTGTAGGCGGAACGCAGCGCCCGATAGTACAGCAGGGCATTGCGCAAGGGATAGAGCAGATAGCACAGCAGCACTTCGAAGGATTGCAGTTCCTGCTCGCTGAAACGGCGCCGCCGCATCAGGATCAATTCACCCAGATCCTGCTCCTCCAGCGTCAGGCGGTAACTGCAACTGTGCCGGGCCCGCTCACCGCCCTGAACCTCGAGACTCAGATCCGGGTTGCGATAGCGAAACCCGTCGTGGGGAATCCAGGCGTGGATCTGCCGGCTGAACAGCGGCAGCAGTTGACTGAGTTCGAGAGTGGTTTGCAACAGACTCAGCAACTCCAACTGCTGCTCCTGCGCCGGTACCGGCTCGCGATCAGCGGCGGAATTGTGGATCACCGCCAGATTGGTTCGTTCTTGTCCCATGACAGACCCCTGATGTTGTCCATTGCGGAGGCAATGCGCAAGGGGGGACAAGCGATAACCGTGCCAAATCTGAAGACAACAAAAATCAACCGGTTACCGGATCATACGGGAAAATTTTCCGCTTCGTCGGGATTTTGACAGGAACACAGGGCGGTAAATTGCCGCCCCTTACCCTCGATCTTTCGGTCGGAGGGAACCGGAAAAGCAAACGGGCAGACGGCAAGTCTGCCGCCTAGACCATGCCCAGCTGCAACTTGGCGGCTTCCGACATCATCTCCCGGGACCAGGGCGGATCGAACACCACCTCCACATCGACCTCCCCGACGCCCGGCAAACGCTTGACCGCCATTTCCACGTCCTGCTGGATTACCGGGCCCATGCCACAGCCGGGCGCGGTCAGGGTCATGACGATCTCCACCCGATTTTTCCCGTCTTCGACCGGCGTGACCCGGACGTGATACACCAGCCCCAGATCGACGATGTTGACCGGGATTTCCGGATCGTAGATGGTCTTGAGCACCGCCCAGACGTTGTGCTTGACCGTTTCCGGATCGGTGCCCTCCTTGAGCTCGGCGACGACCGGCGGCTCCTTGCCCAGGGCGTCGGCATCGTCGGCACGGATGCGGGCCATGGTGCCGTCCTCGGTGAGGACGGTATAACTGCCGCCCAGCGCCTGGTAAATGGTAACCAGCTCGTCCTTGTGCAGCTTGACCGGCGCCCCGTCGGGCACGCGGACCGCCTCGACGTCCCGTTGAAGAACGACGCTTTCACCCTGACCGTAGTACATGATGCTCGCCCCGAAACGTGAACACCTGACCGCTGTACGGCCGGCTCGCCGGCCCCAGCAGATAAACATACAGTTTTGCTAAGGATTGGGGACAGGTCAAGTCGCTTTCAGTTCCCGGAAAAGCGCGCCGTCGAATCGGACTCTCGACCGGGCCGGGAACCAGAACGTTGGCGCGCAGATTGCCGGACACCTGCCATTCTCGTCCCAGAATCCGCGCCAGCGCCTCCAGGGCCACCTTGGCGACGCCGTAGGCCCCCCAGTAGGCCTCGGCCCGGCGGGCGGAAGAATCGGAAGTGAACACCACGCTGGCGTCTTCGCTGCGCTGCAACAACGGCAACAAATGATGCACCAGCAAATAAGGGGCGTTGAGATTCACCTGAAGGCTCTCGAACCAGCGCTGGGGCGTCAGACAGGCCATCGGCTCCAGAAAGTCCAGCTGGGCGGCGCTATGCAGCAGGCCGTCGAGCGCCGGATAGCGGTCCGCCAGGACGGCGGCCAATTGGCGATAGTGGTCCGGCGAGGCGCCCAGTAGATCCAGGGGAAACAGGCCGACGTCGGCCTCGGGCCGATGCGCCAAAATTTCGTCGCGCAAGCGCTCCAGGGCGGGGACATCGCGATCGAGCAGGACGAGCCGGGCCCCGGCGGCGACACAAGCGTGAACCGCCGCTTTTCCCAGGGCCCCGGCCGCCCCGGTGATCAAAATCGTCCGGCCGGCCAGGGTCGCCGGTTCCGGGTCCGGCAGCGTCAGCGCTTCCATCAATGGGCCAGGCTCGGAGAAGTCGCCGTCGTCAAAGCCGGCAGCGCCTCCCACAGGGCGAAGGACAAATCGGACGGTTCATCGACGACGATGTCGGCCCCCCAGGTTTCCGGATGATCTTCCGGGGCCAGATAGCCGTAGCGCACCGCCACGGTCACCATGCCGGCGCGGCGCCCGGCTTCGATGTCGCGTCGGGCGTCGCCGATATAGACACAGCGGGATGCCTCTGCCGCCGCCAACCGGCAGGCCAGCCACAGGGGCTCGGGATTGGGCTTGCCCAACGGGGTGTCGTCGCCGCACACCACACAGGCGGTACGGTCCAGCAACCCCATCTGCCGCAACAGGGGAACGGTCATGGCGCGGCGCTTGTTGGTGACGACCCCCCATTTCAGGTTCCGGCGCTCGATCTCGTCCAACAGTTGCGCCATCCCGGGAAACAACTGGGTCCGGTCGCTGAGATGTTCGAGATACACTTCCCGCAACAGGGCCATCCGGCGGGCGAATTCCTCCTTGTCCTGCTCCCGGCCGAAGGCCAGGCGCACCATGCCCGGGGCCCCATCGGACACCGCCAGACGGATCACCGACTCGGCCAGCGGTTCCCGCCCTTCCCGCACCAGCACCGCGTTCAGGGCGTAGGCCAGATCCGGCAGGGTGTCCAGCAGAGTGCCGTCCAGATCGAACAGAACGCACTGCAGGGTCATGGTTTCTCGAACGCCATCAGATAATTGACCTCGATGTCGCGGCCCAGGTGAAACCGCCGGGTGATGGGATTGTACTCGACGCCGCGGATGGCCAGCGGCGCCAGATCTACCGCCCGCGCCCAGGCCGCCAATTCGGAAGGACGGATGAATTTCTCGTACTCGTGGGTTCCCTTGGGGATGAGGCGCAACAAGTATTCCGCGCCCACGATCGCCATCAGGAAGGACTTGAGGTTGCGGTTCAGGGTGGAGAAGAACACCTTGCCGCCCGGTTTGACCAGGCGGGCGCAGGCGGCCACCACCGACGCCGGCCGCGGGACGTGTTCCAGCATCTCCATGCAGGTGACCAGATCGAAGGATTCCGCCTCGCGCTCGGCCAGTTCCTCGGCGCTGATCCGTTCGTATCTCACCGTGTCCACCCCCTGCTCCAAGGCGTGCAGCTCGGCGATGTCCACCAGTTCCGCGCTCAGATCGATCCCCAGCACCTCGGCCCCTTCCCTGGCCAGCGCCTCGCTGAGAATACCGCCGCCGCAGCCCACGTCCACGATGCGCTTACCCGGAATATCGGCCAATTCCCGGATAAATTGAATCCGCAGGGGATTGACCCGGTGCAAGGTCCACAGCTCGCCGTCGGGATCCCACCAGCGTTCGGCCTTGCCGGCGAATTTTTCGATTTCTTCGGGATGGACGTTTTCTTGACGCATTTTTCCTGCGATGAGTTGCGAACCGCGTTCAGGGCACGACGACGAACTGGCCCATCATACCGCCGTCTTCGTGCTCGAGAATGTGGCAATGATACATGTAAGGATGATCCGGATCGGCGAAATCGGCGAAGCGGGCGATGACGCGCACGGTTTCGTCGGGCATGACCAACACGGTGTCTTTCCATCCCCGCTCGGCGGCCGGCGGCGGCGAGCCGTTCCTGTCCAGGATCTGGAATTGAACGTCGTGTATATGGAATGGATGGGCCATGTTCGACTCGCTGCGGATCACCCAGATTTCCGTATCCCCCAAACGCACCGTTTCATCGATACGGCGCATATCGAAGGATCGGTCGTTGATAGTGAACGGGGAGAAGGCCTCACCGCCATCGGCATCCGCCCTGTTCCCGCCACGCCCCATGCCACCCATCCGCTCCCGGAGGATGAACGTGCGCGTTCTGACGGCGGCGGCGCTCGAAAGCCGGTCGATGACGGTCAATCGTGCCGGCAGGGATACGCCGTTATCGCCGACCTCCCCCACCCGAATATACATGACGGGGAACGTCCGCCGATCCAAGGCATCGGCCATCATGGGTCCCCTGGCGAGGAGGGGGCTGATCTCGGCGGAAAAGCTTTGCAATATCAAATAGCCGCCGGCGTCCTGCCTCAAATCGAGCAGGATTTCGGCTCGTTCCCCGGGGGACAAGCGGAGGCGGTTCAAGGGCACCGGGGCTTCCAGCAGACCGCCGTCGCTGGCGATCTGGAAAAACGTCCGCTCGTCGGAGAATCCCAGATGGTAAACGCGGGCATTGGAGCCGTTGAGCAGACGCAAACGAATCACTTGAGCGCTGGTTTCCAGCGTGGGGGTGATCGCGCCATTGACCAGAATCCGGGAGCCGCGCATACCCATGGCGTCCCGCATGGTATTGATTCGGTAATGCATGGTGCCATCAGGATCGATGTTCCGATCCTGTATCACGATGGGAATGTCATCCACACCATAGGTTTTCGGCAGCGGCAAAGCCTGGCTGACGTCGTCATCGACGATGAAGAAACCAGCCAATCCCTTATAGACGTGCTCACCCGTCTTGCCATGCAGATGGGGGTGATACCACAGGGTGGCGGCCGGCTGCATGATCTCGAAGGACGGCTGCCAGGTTTCACCGGCTTCGATGACCTGATGGGGACCGCCGTCCATGACGGGGGGAAGGTGTACGCCGTGCCAATGAATCGTCGTACGCTCTCCCAAATGGTTGGTGACCTTGATCAATGCCCTCTCCCCTTTGGAGAGGCGAATCGTCGGGCCCAGATAATCTCCGTTGATGCCGAACGTTTCGGTCGAGGTGCCGGGCAAAAAGCTTTTGCGGCCGCGGCGCAGATCGAGTTCGAAGACCTTCCGCCCGGTCTCGTCCCGTACCCCGGTCAGCAGAGGCGGTATGGGCAGGGCATTGTCATTGTCGACGAAAAACAGCCTGCGCACCGCCAGCGGGCTCAACCACGCCGACCGGTCGAACACGTCGGCACCAGCGGGAACGGCCACGGCGTAGAAGGCATATTCGCCCGCCGGAATGTCGCGCGACAATTCGGGTATCGCGAACACGCGCCTGTTCGCCGCACGACGGTCGACGCCGGTGGCGTAGGGATGCGGCTCGCTGGTGAAGCGGATGGCGGACGAATCCCCTGATACGAACGACAACGGCCCGTCCGGCAGTCTTCTCAAGGCCAGATAGATATCCGCCGCGCCCTCGTCCCCCTCGGTCTCCAGTTGCAATTCCAACGGCTCCCCCGCTTTTTTCAGCGGATGGCCGGGAATGTGCAGGGTCACGCGCCAGGCCGCTTGCACCGTCAAGGCCAGCAACCCCAACACGATGCCCGCGAACACTCTGAAATGCCGTTTTTGCATATCTCTATTCCAAAGGTTCGGCGAGACGGATGGCCCAACGGCGCACTTCCGCCCGCAATGCAGCCCAATCCAGCCGGGTCGGATTCCGCTGGGCCAAGAGGCGCCGGCCGCCGACCCAGACGTCGGTCACCTGGTGGCGACCGGCGGCATAGACGATCTGGGAAACCGGATCGTAGAGCGGCTGGGTTTCCGGTTGATCCAGATCCACGGCGACGATGTCGGCGTACTTTCCCGGCACCAAGGAACCGATGCAGTCATCCATCCCCAGCGCCCGCGCCCCGCCCAGCGTCGCCATCGCCAGCACCTCGGCCGCCGCCAGCGCCTCGGGATCCCGGGCGACCGCCTTGCCGATCAGAGCCGCGCTGCGCATTTCCCCGATCAGATTCAGATCGTTGTTGCTGGCCGCCCCGTCGGTTCCCAGCGCCAGGCAGGCACCGGCCGCCTTCAGTTCCGCCGCGGGACAGAATCCACTGGCCAGCTTGAGATTGGACTCGGGGCAATGCACGACTTTGACCCCGCGCTCGGCGACCTGGGCCACCTCGGCCTCGGTCAGGTGCACCATGTGGACCGCCAGCAGACGGTCATCCACCAGCCCAAGGCGATCGAGACGCGCCAGGGGGCGCTCGCGGTGGCGATCCAGGCTCTCATGGATCTCGATCTCGGTCTCGTGAAGGTGAACGTGAACCCGGAGGTTGCGGTCGCGGGCGATCTCGGCGATACGGGCGAACATCCCGTCGCTGACCGAATAAGGCGCATGGGGGGCCAGCAGCCAGCGGACCCGGTCGTCGGCGGGATGGCGGTCGAGCAAGGCCAGGTTCTTGTCGAAATACTCCTCCGGACAGCGGGCCCAGGGCGTGGGAAAATCGACGAAGATCAACCCCAGGGCGGCGCGGATGCCCGTTTCGATCACCACTTCCCGCGCGGCGTCGGGGTGGAAGTACATGTCGGCGAAGCAGGTGGTGCCGGAGCGCAGCATTTCCACCACCGCCAGGCGGGTTCCGGTGCGGACGAAATCGGCGTCGACCCAACGCATCTCCCGGGGCCAGATGTGCTCGTTGAGCCACGCCATCAGAGGCAGGTCGTCGGCGAGCCCGCGCAGCAGGGTCATGGCGGCATGGGTGTGAGCGTTGACCAGACCGGGAATCAGGGCGTGGCCGGGCAGGCGGACGACTTCCGCCGCCCGGAAGCGGGTTTCCGCCTCCTCCCGCCCACACAGGGCGACGATGCGACCGTCACGGACGGCGACGGCGCCGTCCACCAGTAGCGCGCCGGGCGGAGCGACCGGTATAATCCAGCCGGCTTGAATCAAGGTATCGACGGGCTCCATGGACTCACCCCAGTTGAGAGCCGCAAGACTGTAGCATGGAATCTACCGCAATGCACCCTTCGGACCACGACCGGGTCCGCGCCTTGCGCTGGACCGAGGCGGGCCTGGAAATCCTCGACCAACGCCGGCTGCCCGACCACACCGAATACCGCCTGTGCACCACGGCCGCCGAGGTCGCCGACGCCATCGCCACCATGCAGGTGCGGGGGGCACCGGCCATCGGCATCGCCGCCGCCTATGGTGTGGTGCTGGCGGTGCGGCGGCATCACCGGGAAGAGCCCGGGCGTTGGCACGAAGCGGTCGAAGCCGACATAGAGCGGCTGGCCCGTTCCCGCCCCACCGCGGTCAACCTGTTCTGGGCCCTGGACCGGATGCGCCGGGTGGTACGATCGGCGCCGGACGATCCCGTCACCGCGGCCCTGGCGGAAGCGCGCGCGATCCACGCCGAGGACGTGGCCGCCAACCGGCGGATGGGTGAACTGGGGGCCGACTGGATCGGGGCCGTGAGCGGGGTGCTCACCCACTGCAACACCGGCTCCCTGGCCACCGGCGGCTTCGGCACCGCCCTGGGGGTGATCCGCACCCTGTGGCGACGGC
>Ga0256839_1004766_pt1 | contig 12997 bp, 18 predicted proteins | sample 354166metaG_FD_185968 | JGI IMG/M metagenome (GOLD analysis project Ga0256839, IMG submission 185968) | Hydrothermal vent microbial communities from Mid Atlantic Ridge, Atlantic Ocean - 354-166 | ecosystem: Environmental > Aquatic > Marine > Hydrothermal vents | place: Atlantic Ocean: Mid... | reverse complement strand
GTGGTCTTGTGCGCTAAATCCCATCTCTCTTTCCTTCTAGCTGGGGAAGCTGGCGGTGGTCAGGTCGTCAAAGTCGGTGTAGCTTCCCCGGGCGGTGATCACCGCCTCAAACCAGGCCGTCCTGGGGGCAAGCTGTATCACCGCCAGGTCGGGGCGGAAGGCCACCACCACGACTTTGAGGACCACCCCGATGGAGCCCACGAAGATGATCTGCTCGCCGCCAAAGCGCAGGCCGTCCTCCAGGTGCTGGCGCAGGGTGGTGTCGGAGAGGCCCTTGGTCTCCAGGCGGAAGTAGGGAAACTCCACCCGCATGCGGTCATCCTCCAGGGGGGCGGCCGGGCGCACCACCTGGGTCTGGCCTCTTAGGTCCCTGAGCAGGCGGACGCCTTCGGCCAGCCTCAGCTCCAGCCGGTAGTCCGGAAGGTCAATGTGGTCAACAAACCCGCTCCAGAAGCGAAGCATCGCCTAACCTCCTGCCAGCCTCAGGGTGCGCAGAGTGCTCTCCAGGTGGTCGCTTACCGCCCTGGCCACCTGGTCGGGGTCACCCACCACCCCCTCCAGCGAAAGCCTCACCTCTACCCCGGCGGGCTGTGGGGAAGGGGAAGCGGGAACCAGCTGGGTGGGAAAGCTCACCGCGAGCACCTGCTCCAGCTCGGGCAGCCTCAGCACCGGAGGGCGGCGCTTCCTGCGCAGCAGCCGACCGATGGCTGCTCCCAGCAGCCCTCCCACCAGCCCGCCGGCCAGGCCGCCGATGAGGGCTCCCGCCACTCCACCGCCCACCGCCTCACCCACCTGCTCAACGATGGTGCGCTCCAGCCGACGGACCAGGGAGCGGGCTACCGCCGCCAGGGCCTCCTCCAGGTTGCCGCCCCGCCCCAGCACCAGCCCCAGGCGGAGGGCGAGCCGCTCCTCCAGCGGTGCACGGATGAAGGGATCAGGCGCCATCGCTCCCTCTCCTGATGCCAAACAGGGCAGTGCGTTCCAGGGCGGCCTGGTTGATCAGCCGCTCCCCCTCCTGGGGGTTGCCGCCCGCAATGAGGGCCAGCCCCATCTGCTCCAGTTTCCTGAGCTGGACCAGCCTCATCAGCTTGGGAATCTCCTCGGGGGAGAAGCGTTCCAGCATGCGGTCACCAAGGCTGAGCTCGGACTGGAGCCAGGCCATCACCAGCTTGAACTCACCCATCCTCCCCACCCTCCAGCTCAAGCTCCCGACCGATCACCTGGGCAACCAGCTCGGCCAGCTCGTCGGGGGTGAGCTCCTGGCTGAGCTCCCCAGGCTCGCGCTCCACCGCCCTGGCGGCAAGGTCCAGCAGGCCCTGCAGTGCTCCGCCCAGCTCTCCCCGGCTCAGGCCCCGGGATTCTCCACCGAAGAGGGCGGGGGGCAGGCGGTGGTAGAGGTCCAACCAGTCGCCCACCGTGAGCCGGCGGGCGGTGAAGCGGCGTCCGCTGGAAAGTTCAATGGTGTAGTAGTGCCTGCTCATCCTACGGGCTCAGGTGGGCAAGCTCCGCATAGGCGGGGCCGGTGAAGGTGAGCTTGCCCAGCTCCTCGCCCGGATGGGACTCGTCCCACAGGGCCTCAACCAGGAGCTGGCCGCTTACCATCTCATCGCGGCGAAACTCCAGCGCCCCCACCGGCCGAACCACCGCCTGCCAGATGGTCAGGGAGAGGCTGGACTTGCCGTCGGGGTGGTGGTGAACCAGGCGCACCTCCACCGGCGTGAGCTGGCTGTCGCTTACCCCAAGAGTGACCCGGGCCGGGGCGGTGTAGGTGTAGCTTATGAGCACCAGCTTGCCCTCCGCCTGGCCGCCGCTTAGGGCGGTGATCCAGCCCTGGGTGGGGTCGTAGGTGTAGTCCACCCCCTCCTGGTAGGTGGTGCCCCCGCTGGGGTCGGTCACCGTAGGGCTGGCGCTGGGCTTTTCGGCCAGCTGGTAGGGCTGGTCGGAGCGTAGCACCGCCAGCTCCTCGGTGCTCACCGCCTGGCCTGCCGGGATGAGCTGCTTCATGCCCGCCGCCATAAGGTAGGGCATGCTCTCCGGCTCAAGCCTGCCCACCACCCCGATGAGGGTGAGGGAGCGGCGGGCCGGGTAGGCGGCCCTGAGGGTGGCCAACCCCCCATCGCCCCCCAGCTCCAGCCGGCTCACCTCCTCCTGGACCTCCAGCCGGCAGAGCTCCAGCTCGCCCAGGTAGCGCCGGTCCACCCAGAGCCGGGCAGGCCCGAAGGTGTGGGTTGAGATGCCGTTAAGTACCATCGCCGTATCCTCCTGGTGGAAGCAGGCCAGTTAGCTCAATCTCCGCCTGGGCGGCCACCGCATCGGGGCTGCCCCGCTCGCGTCTGAGCCCCAGCCTAAGCCAGCGGGTGATGGTGAGCCTGCCCAGCTCCGCTCCGTCGGCCCGGTAGCCCTGGGGGGTGGCGCTAACCGCCCGGACCGGGACCCGGGCCCCCACCGGAAGCTGTGCGAGCACCCGGGTGAGGTCGGCCATGGCCTGCCCCACCCGGTTCTCCCGCGCCAGCCTGGCGAGGAGGAAGCGGCCCCTGATCAGGGTGAGGCCCTCCCCCGCCCGGTCCTCGCCGCCGATCTCCACCGTGGTGAGGACAAAGGCGGGCAGGGTGTGGTGGGGATTGAGGTCGTCGCCCCAGTTGGGGTCGCCCGGGGCGGTGGCGTCGCTCAGGGAAAGGATATGGTCGCGCACCGATACGATCACCTCAATCAACCCGCACCACCTCCAGCACCACCGCCACCGGCCCCTCCTCGCTGCCCAGCACGCGGGTGGCCTCCACCGCATACTGGACCCCGTCCAGGGTGAGGCGCTGGGCCTTGGTCAGGGTCTGGTCGTAGCCCATCACCAGCCGCAGGCGACGAAGGTCGGGGGCGCGCAGGGACTGGGCGGTGGGGGCACCTGCCATCTCCACCCACTTGGGCAGGCTGAGCAGGGGAACGGTGACCACCGCCTGCTGCTCGCCGCTCTGGTCGTACCAGGTGACGGTCAGGGTGCTCTCCCGGCCCAGCCGGCGAAGCAGGCTCTCCAACAGACTGGCAGGAAAGGCGTTCACAGGATCGGCTCACCTCCCAGACTCAATGGCCTAGGCAGGGCGCTGATGGCCGCCGCCTGCCGCCTCACCTCCTGGGCCGCCTTTTCAAGGTCGCCGCTCAGCCCGTCCAGCCTTACCTTCTGGGCAAGCCTTGCCCGGTCGCTTGCCACCATGAGCAGGGCGGCGGCGGCCGCCTGGCGCAGGTCCGCAAGGTAGGCCAAAAGCTCCAGCCTGCTACCCGCCGCCGGGGCGGTCTGGAACTCCACCCTGCCCTCGCCTCCGTGGAGGGTGTAGGGGGTGACCTGGGGGTCCACCACCGCCCCGTCCAGCAGGAGCTCCGCCCCCTGGTCAAGGATCCCGCCCCGGGGGGCGGCGTAGAGGGTGGTGGGCTCGGGGCCGATGGGGCTTAGGCTCATTCTCACCCGTCCATCCGCGCCGGCGGAAAGCCCCAGCCGGGCCAGCTCCCCGGGGGAAAGCCGGTGGCTCCACAGGATGGCCTCGTACTCCTCGGTGGAGAAGAGGGGTGCCTGGGGGTCGCGGTCCCCCACCAGAAGCTTCAGGTAGCCTGCCGCGTCCACTCCATCTCCCTCCTGCTCATGAGCTCATCCAGGGACAGGGGCCGACGATGGGTGAGGCTCTTTAGCCGCCGCCGGGGGGTGGGCCGGGAGCCCACCCCCATGAGGTTCTGGCCGGTGATCCGGTTGATCAGCCGGAGCCGCCCGATGAAGGTGCAGGCCTGCTGGACCGAGAGGGGACGGTTCACCGCTAGACCTCCACGATCCCCTTGAGGCGCGCGATGGCGTCGTCCCGGAAGACGGCCAGCCCCACGTACCACTCAATCAGGGTGCGGTAGACCGGCGGGTTGGAGAGCAGGCCCAGGTCCTCAACTTGAATGCCGCCGTTGGTGATCCCGGCCACGAACTGGTCGGCCCCGAAGCGCACCGCCCAGACCGAGCAGGTGGTGGTGTTGGTCCCCTGGGTCTCGTTGAAGCCCAGGATGTCTGCCCCCTGCTCATCCTTGTCCACCACCTCAATGGGGACCCCGTCGTAGCGGAAGACGCTGCGCCCGAAGTCATCAAACCCGATCTGGATCAGGGTGGACTGGCGGGCCAGCTTGGTGAGCTGGCGGCGCACGTTGCGGTTCATGAAGATCACGTCGGGGCCGCCCACCACCGCGTCCACCAGCTGGTCCATCATGTCCAGGTCCAGGGGCGCTCCGTCCACTCCCGCCACGATGGTCTGGCCGGCGGTGACCCGCTGGTCCAGCCCGTCAAAGCTGTTGGGGTTGGCGGTGCTGTCGCCGTGGAAGAACTCCCGGGTGAAGGCCAGCGCCAGCGCCTTCACCTTGAGCTCGGTCTGGATGGCCCGCTGGTCGTTGACCGAGCCTCGGGTCTGTTGCAGGTAGCGGTCCACGTCGGCCACCCCGCCCAGGATGACCAGGTTCTCGCTGCGCTGGTCAAAGGTGGCGGTGGACTCGGTGTAGGGCTGGTTCACCGAGCGAAACTCCACCCCCGGCAGGGCCTGGGTGCGGGCGTAGCGGAAGCTGTTTCCCTCCACTTCAATGAAGGGCAGGTACCTCAGGACCGGACTCTCGCTGGCGAAGGTCTCAATGACCCCCTTTCTCAGCAGATCGGTCTCCAGCTTGGCTGCCTCTTGCAGTGTCAGTGCCACTTCAAAACCTCCCTAAGTGGTTTCTCTCTCAGCCCTCCAGGGAAGGGCTCCTCTGGTGGTAGGCCAGGCGGATGAGCTCGGGGCCGGAAAGCTCCCCAAGCTCCACGGCAGGCTCCCTGAGGGGCGGGGGAACCGCCTCAAGGGCCGCCGGCCCTTCCTCTCCCGAATGGACTGGCGAAGCTTTCGCCTCGCCACCTGGTCCGCTCTCTCCCTCTTCGCTCACCTCCTGCTCACCTTCCTGCTCAATCTCTGGGGTGAAGACCACTTCCACCTCCACCTCCTGCTCCTCGGCCCCATCCTTCTTCTTCTCCCCTTCGGGAAGCAGTTCCTTCATCTCCTCGCTCAACTTCTTTCACCTCCTGGCATGGGTTCAAAGGAGAACTCAATCTGGGGCAGGGGGGCGCCCGGTGGCCCGGGTAGGGCGCCGCTCAGGCGGCCAAACTCCACCGCCATAAGAACAGCCCCCATTGCCCCCTGCTCAAAGATCAGCCCGCGCTTGCGGGCGGTGAGCCTCTCAATTGGGTGCATGAGCAGGCTCAGGGCAAACCCCGACAGGGCGCCGATGCTGGAGAGCTCCGAAGGCTCCATCAGGGCCGCCCCGGAGAGCTCGCTGATGAGCTGGCGGAGCATCCTCAGGTGCTCCCCCGCCGAGGCGGGGTCTACCCCTGGCCGGAGGTAGTCCAGCTCCACCTGCTCTCCCACCACCGAGATCACCCCGTCGGGACTGGGCCCTCCCCCCACCACCTGGCCGTTTACGTTCTTTATTAGCGGGGTCAGGGTGCGGCTGAGGTAGCGGCTGCGCTCGGAGAGCTTCAGGTTGAAGTCGTCAATCAGCCTTATGAGGTCGCGCAGATCGCTGGTGCCGTAAATGCGGTCGGGACGGGGGCGGTTGCGAAGGTGAATGAAGGGGACAAACCCGGCCGGGTAGGGAACCCGCTCGGCCACCTGGGGCCGGCCGCTGCGGCGAAAGATCAGCCCCACCGTCTCCGGCTCCACCCGCCGGGGCCGGTACCTCACCCCGGAGCCGGCCATCAGCTCCTCGCGGTGTTCATAGAGCTTGCCTCCCCGCCGGCTCTGGTAGGTGATGCGCACCATGCGCGGCCCCCCTTCGCCCGGCTCAACGTCAAAGTGGAGCGCTGGGATCAGCTCCAGGCGGGGCAGCCCCCCCGCCTCCTCGGGCAGGCGCAGGACCAGCAGGGCGTCGCCGCTTACCGCCAGCTCCACATGGAGCTCCTCCAGCAGGGGAGCCACCGCCTGGCGGAAAAATTTCTCCGCAAACTCCCCCTCCTCCGGCCGCTCGGCCCTGACCTTCACCTCCCTAAGCCCCCCCAGCACCCAGCCCATGGGCCGCTCCACCACCAGGCGGGCGAAGTTCACCTGCACCCGGGGCGGCTGGACCTCCTCCGGGTAGCCCAGGAGGCTGCGCCAGCGCCTGGGGTCGGAGTAGGGGTCGCCGGCATAGTAGGCCCGATAGAGCCGGAGCCACTGGTGGCGCACCTGCCGTTTGGCAAGATAAGACTTTGTATCAATATACCAGCCAGTAGCCGGCCCCTGGGCCGCGTCTGCCTTGACAATTGCCATAATCGCCCGAAATTATACAGAGAAGGACAAGCCAGCGTCCAGTTTTGTCAAGCCCCCTTGCTAGGGTGGCACTAGAATTGGCTGCCCATGCGCTTCTACCTCTATCAGGTGGCCCACGCCCCCGAGCCAGCGGAGCTAGCCGAGCTGGTTGAGCGGCGGGCCTTCTCCCCTAAGCGCCGCTACGGCTTTCAGGTGCTGGCGGCGGGGGCGGGGGATCTTCTCCTCTCCTTCAAGCTGCTTGAGCGCAAGACCCACGAGGTCTTTGACGGCCAGCAGGTGGTGAAGGAGGAGTTTGATGTCCTTACCGAGGTGATGGCCTACTTTCCGGTGGAGCGGGGCAGGGCGCTCATCTCGGCCCGGGGCAAGCGCTTTGAGTTGATGAGTGCCGCCCTCAGTACGGTGGTGGAGGGCGGGGTGAGTTTCTCCTCGGCACAACTCAATGTGCGCGAGCTTGCCGCCTCGCTGGTGGAGCTGGGCTATCCCCTCTTCTCCCTCACCCTGAAAAACTATCCCCTCTCCGATGGGGCGCGGGGGAAGCTCACCGTAAAGCTTCTCAGCGAAGGGGAGGCGGGAAAGCTCATTCAGGAGTGGGGCCACCTGCTGGACGGCTTCGTAGCTGGCGAGCCGGGGGAGAGCTTCCGCATCGGATTTGATGCTCGGGGGGTGAGCCTGCCGGCGGAGGAGGTCAGCGATGCCACCCTGGCCCGGCTGGTCGCCCTTACCGCCCCCTACTGGTTCTGAGCTGGACCCCTCTCGGAAGCGCTTCCAGCGCTCAGCTCAAGGATCCTCTCCCACTGCTCCACCCGGTCCACGTCGGTGGCGATCTCCGGATAGGGGGAGAGGTAGAGCTCTGCCCGCACCCCAAACAGACGCCTGATCTGGCCCTTGAGGTCCGCCGAGGTAAGACGGCCCAATATGGCCCTAAATAGCACCCCCGGCCCGATGAGCAGGGCCATCCGGAGGGGGTTCTTGCGCGCCCTGAGGAAGGCTTCCAGCCGGGTAAGCAGTGAGTCCAGGCGGTCGCGCCGGAGGATAAAGACGTTGCCCCCGGTGAGCCGCTTCCCATCCAGGGGGACGGTGGTGCGCCGGAGGCCGGGAAACCTCCTTCGGCAGAGCTCCACCTCCACCGCCGGATAGATCCCCTCGGCGGGCGGGTCGCTCTGCTGGTGAAACTGGATCAGTTCCCTAAGGTGACGGCTCTCAATGAAGGGCAGGTCGGAGGAGAGGATGAGGAGGTAGGGCTGGGAAATGGAAAGCTCCCTCAGCCTGGCCAGGTTCCCGCTGATGGTGCTTCCCGGGTCGCTGCGTCTGGTCCCCTCGGGCAGCCTCTGCCCCGCCACCACCTCGGGATGGGCAAGCACCAGGGGGGGTGTGCCGGTGGCCTCGGCGGCCACCCGGCAGACCCGCTCAAGGAGGCTTTCCTCCCCCATCCTCAGGTGGCAGCGAAAGCCCGAGGGGACAAACCTCTTCCATTCATCGCTGGGGGTCTCCCCTGCCAGCACGACCGGTAGGTATGTTGCTTCTTCTCCCAACCCGGTGCCGAGTATAGGACGGCCACTAAAATCCCCCCAGTGGTTCGGCGACCTCCTTCACGGATTCACCCCGTCGTCCTCCTCACCCTGCTGGAGGCGACCGGCCGCTACGACCCAAAACTCAGAAGCTGGCTGGAAGAGGAGTTTGAGCTGAGCCTTGCCCAGCTTGAGGAGCTGGCCCGCTTGGGAGACTATCTCTCCCTCACTCCGGTTGAACGGGTCCAGACCCACCTGCTCCAGTCCAAGCGCTACAGCGAGATCGTACGCCTGGCGGGGGCCAATGCCTACCTCTGGCTGGTGGGGGAGGTGGGTGGGGCGCTACTTGCCACCCTGCCCCGGCGCGCCCGCATAAGCCGAGCCATCCGGGAGGCGGCCCGGTCGATCCGGCCATGCCTGGCCGACGGTCACGCCGGTCTCTTCCGGTGGGGAAATTTCGTCAAGCTGGAGGTCTCCTCCTCCCCCTTCGCCCGCGGGCGAACCAGCCTGTTTCCCCTCTGTGGGTTTATTGAGGGCTTCATGAACCAGGCCCTGCTCAGCTACCGGGTTGAGGGGGTTGTGGTGGAGGAGGTAGTCTGCATCGCCTCCCACCCTGACCAGCCGGTGTGTGAGTTTGTGGTGACCGATTCCCACAGCGGGAAAACGAAAAAGGGGGAGTGAGCTCCCCCCCTCTGGGGTGAGACCCACTCCCCCTTCCTCTCGCCTAGAGAGGAGCCTTCTGATTCGGTGCCCGGGGGTCTACTTGACGGCTTCCTTGAGGGTCTTGCCCGGGGTGAACTTGGGGGCCTTCTTGGCGGGAATGTTGATCTTCTCCTTGGTCTGCGGGTTGATGCCGGTGCGCTTCTTGCGCTTGGTCACCGAGAAGGTGCCGAAGCCGGTGATCTGGACCTTCCCGCCCTTCTTGAGGGCCTCGGTGATGGTGTTGAAGGTGGCCTCCACTGCCGCTTTGGCTGCGGTTTTGGAGAGACCCGCCCGGTCGGCCACGTACTCGACCAGCTGGGTCTTGCCGAGGGTTGCTCCCTTCTTGACTGCCTTGGCCATCTGTCCTTCCTCCTTCAAAGAGTTGGCTTGGTGACGGCAATCTTAGCACCCCGCTGCTACTTTTGCAAGCTATATAAGGAAATTCCTGCCCCGCATGGTTTTGGTTTCCTCTCCCCGGGTGAACTTCGGGCTAAACCTCTCCGTCAGGGAGGAATGAGACTTATAATGGTCGGCTCTGCGAGGTGGTCGCCATGACGATTATGGAGCACATCCGCCGCTACGGGCCCATCTGGGTCATCGTGATTGCGGTCTTCTTTGGGCTTTCCATCCTTGGCGGTTTGGGCATCGCCAACTTCGGCTCTAGCGTCCAACAGGTTGCCCCCCAGCTGGAGCAGGCCCAGCAGGAACGGATCAAGTCGGAGGTTGACAAGTTTCCCATCTTCACTGAGATTGAAGGCCGCCAGATCAAGACCGCAGATTTCATGCGGGCCTATGAACTCACGCGCGACAACCAGATGCAGACCACTGGCGCACCCATAGACCCAGACGGAGAGGGGAAGCTCATGCAGCAGGTGCTAGACAGTTTTCTTCAGGCCGAGTTTCTCATTAAATATGCCCTTGACCGTGGTGAGGAGGTGTCTGACAAGGAGGTCACGGAGAATATTGAACAGCTAGTCCAAGGCTACCTAAGGATTGACCCTAACCCCCCCACTGCCTTAGCTGCCATCCGGGAGAAGATTAAGGCATGGCAGGGGAGGAGTGAAGCTCTGAGGCAAATTTTGGCTAGAGAGCAGATGAGCCTTCCCCGCTATCGCCAGGAGGTAAGGAAGATCCTGCTCACCCAGCGGGGAATGAAGCTCTACCGCGAAGAGACGCTGAAGAAGCTTAAGCAGGAGGCACTGGACCGGGCCAGGGAGGTAAAGGAGAAGATTGAGAAGGGAGAGATGAGCTGGGCGGAGGCGGTGGAAGGCTACCACGAGGACTACCGCGCCAGGGAAACCGAGGGGGAGATGAAGGAGCCCATCGGCCGCGACACCTTCCCCGAGTCGGAGGAGACCGATTCGGTCTACAAGGACATCCTCCTGCCCAAGCCGCCAGAGGGCTCCATCGTGGGTCCCTTCTTCCTCGGCAACGGGGTCTACGTCTTTAAGATTGAGAAGTGGATAGAGATTGACCCCGAGGAGGCCAAGGAGCGTTTGGGGGAGCTAGCCCCCCAGATCCGCGAGGCCAACGGCTGGGACGAGGACCACGAGGTTACGGTGGACGATGTGATCGCCTTTGAGCGCAAGGCCAAGGTTAAGGCGATCAAGTTTCGCACCCAGTTTGAACTGGCCATCAATCAGAAGCTCAAGGAGGACGTCCAGAACAGCAAGATCGTCATCTACTACCCTTTCCTCAACGCCTGGCGGGCGGTCAAGGGCTACGACGACCTGAGTCCGGAGGGAGTTGAGCAGGGGAGGAAGTTCACCGACGAGGAGAAGACCCGCACCGACATTGACATCAGCGGAGGCACCATCAACATCAAGAAGGTCACCCCACCCCGCTACAACGAGGCGGTTGGTTTTCTCAACCAGGCCCTGGAGGCTGACCCCGAAAGGCCGACCTACCTCCTCTACCTTGCCCAGCTCTACCGTGAGTGGTGGGACGACTGGCAGGCCTGGGAGCAGTTCAAGTCGGAGCAGGAAAGCTCAGGTGAGGAGACCGACGAGGAGACCCTGAAGCGCAAGAAGCCCTGGGACGGCCCGCCTCCCTTCAAGAGCGAGGAGGAGCTCAAGGCCAAGGTGAGAGACCTTCTGGAGCGGGCCCGGCAGGCCTCCTTTGACCGCTACGAGTACAACCCCTACCTCTACCTGGAGCTAGCCAAGATCTACCAGCAGGAGGGCAAGACGGAGGAGCTTCCCGAACTGCTAGATGACATCCTCACCTACGCTGGTCGCGACAAGCAGCTTTTGGAAGATGCCAAGGCGTTGGCCGAGGCGGCTGGGCTTGAGGAGCAGAAGAAGGAGCTGGAGGAGGCCCTGGCCGACATCGCCGCCATTGAGGGTGGACTTACCGAGGTTGAGAGAGAGGGGGGGAGTGAAGCACAGGCCGAGGAGGAGGCCAAAGGGGGGACCGGACAGGGTGAGGAGACGACAAGCGGAGAGCAGGGGGCAGAAGGTAAAGCCCCAGCTCCCCAGCAGCCCACCAGGCAGGCCGAAGATCAGGGCCAGCAGGGAAGCTAGCCGAAACACGAAAGACTGAAACTCTGCTTCCTCTAGGAACTACCAACCCAGTCATGGGGCAGACAAGGGAGGGGTGAAGTTGATATTGATTTTCAGTTTAGTTTCTGCTACACTCTCCCCGGCTAGGAAATCCGGACAAGGAGCGAGGCCATGTTTGAGTCTCTGGTCATCACATTGAGGGAGGGGATTGAGGTGGCTCTGATCGTGGGGATTGTTTGGATCTACCTCAGGGAAACAGGTAGACGAACTCTGATTCCTGCGGTCAATCTGGGTCTGGCCCTCGGAGTAGGCGCATCACTCCTCCTGGCTTATTTCTTGGCCCAGCTTAACCTTTCCAGCTCTCTAGTGGAGGGAACGCTGATCCTTGTGGCTGCCTTTTTCGTCGGCACCCTAGTGGTGTGGATGATGTTTACGGCTAAGGAGATGGGCAAGGCCATCCGGCAGAAGGCCGAGAAGATAGCCTCCTACAAGTATGGACCGGCTGCTTTCCTCGGCATGATTGCTTTTATCTTGGTTATGGTTCTCCGGGAGGGCTTTGAAACGGTTGTCTTTCTCAAGAGTGTCTGGATGACTAATCGGGGTGACATCCTTAATGTGATTGGGGCGGTCCTAGGTTTGGTGATTTCAGTCGTCTTTGGAGTTCTGTTCATAACCGGCTCCATGCGGATCAACTTGGAGCGCTTCTTCAAGGTGACCAGTGTGGCTCTGATGATATTCATCGTGCAGTTGGTCATTTATGGGATGCATGAGCTGGGTGAGGCAGGCGTTATGGGCTGGATGCCTGCTCCAGCCATGGGAGTGATTGACACCATTGCTGAGTACAACGTCCTCTTCATCTTGGCAGTGGTTGCTATTCCGGTTCTCTTCCTCACCCTGCCCACTTCCAAGGAGACCCTAACGCCCCAGCAGCGGAGGCTCAGATTCTCTGCCGCCGCCGTTGGGCTGGTGGTGGTCTTTGCTATCGGCTACAGCTACGTGAGCCAGAGGGTAGCCCAGGCGATAAGCGAGGTTGCCCTGCTCATTCCCGAGGCAGGGGAGATTGAGCTGGAGCTGGAGGAACTTCCTGCCGGACAGCCGGTACTTTTCTATGTCCGTGAAGGTAGTGAGCAGATCCCCCTGGCGGTGGCACGACTGGATGGGGATGTGGTAGCGGCGACTGGAAGACTCACCCCCGATAGCAGGCTGACCCTACACCAGGGTTCCATCTATCTGGTTGAGCAGGAGGGGGCGGAAGAGGAGCTCTATCCCCTGGTGCCGGTTGAGGTGGAGGTTGAGGGGGAGGAGATTGAGATTGAGCTGGAGGAGCTGGAGGAGGCGCTAAGCGAGCTCAAATGACTTGACCTTCGGCCCATCCGCTAGTCCTCCGGCTAGTACAATCTCCCTACAATGAGCAGGGGCACCAGACCCTGGCCTTGGCCCCTTTGGCTTCTCCTCTTACTGCTAACCACCGCCTGTCCCGGCCTGACCAGTGCGGCTCAGCTGGAACTCAAGGTTGAGCCGGTCTCCTCCCTGAAGGAGGCCTTCCCCAACTCCAAGGTCCGCTCTACCCAGGCCCTGGCCAGGGGGACGGCCGGCTTTGACCTCTATCGGGTGAGCTTTAAAAGCGGCTTTGACCGGGTCGTCGGGGTGCTTGGCATTCCCAAGGGAGCCAAAGGGAAGGTCCCCGTGGTGGTGATGGTCCACGGCCTGGGGAGGGACAAGTCGGACATGTTTGCCCTCTACGGGAAGCTTGCCGCAGGTGAGGGGCTGGCCATCCTCTCCCTGGACCTGCCCAACCACGGCGAGCGGGCGGCGGGCGGCGGGCGGTCGGCCGCAAGCCTCCTGCTTCCCATGACCCAGGGAGTGAAGGATGTGCGCCGGGCGGCAGACGCCATTGAGGAGCTGGCGGGGAGATTCCCTCTGGACCCGGAGCGGATCGGCTACCTGGGCTACTCGCTGGGCTCCTTTGTGGGGCTAAAGGCGGTAAGCAAAGACCAGCGCT
>Ga0256839_1004765_pt1 | contig 12998 bp, 10 predicted proteins | sample 354166metaG_FD_185968 | JGI IMG/M metagenome (GOLD analysis project Ga0256839, IMG submission 185968) | Hydrothermal vent microbial communities from Mid Atlantic Ridge, Atlantic Ocean - 354-166 | ecosystem: Environmental > Aquatic > Marine > Hydrothermal vents | place: Atlantic Ocean: Mid... | reverse complement strand
CGAGGCTCGACGGCTCACTCTCGGCATGAGTATTTTCTATTCGCTACTCGCTACTCGCTATTCACTATTCACTCTCAAAATCGCGTCGCCAATCAGGGCCAGTTCATGCTCGCCGGAAAAACGGTGATCGCTGTCTTTTTCCAGATGCACGCTGAGATGCGACGCCTCTATATGCTCCGCAAGGCGCATCACATGTTGCCATGGCACGACCTCGTCCTTCATGCCGGAGAGAATATGCACCGGGCAGGGCACAGAAAAAGGCGCGTTCAATATGCTTTGCCGTTTGCCATCGTCAAACAAATCCTTGGTATAGACCATCACGCTGTTGTCATAATCGGACGGAATTTCGACCCGCCCCTTTTGTTCAAGCTCGGCCAGACGCGAAGCCGCCCATTGTTGCGGGATCAGTGCGCTGGTGAAATCCGGCGCCGGGGCAATCAATATAATCCCCGCCAATCGTTCCGGTCTTTGTCTTGCCAGCAGGCAGGCAATCCATGCGCCCATGGAAGAGCCGATCAGAATCTGTTTGCCATTGGTTTTTTGATCAAGCATGGCAAGGGCGTCTTCGGCCCACAGCCCGATTGTACCGTCCTCGAACCTGCCTTCGCTTTGCCCATGGCCGCGATAATCGAATCTTGTAAAGGCGCGATCTTGTGCCATGGCAAAGCGGTTCAAAAATTCGGCTTTGGTGCCGGTCATGTCGGAGGCATAGCCGCCGAGCCAGAAAAAACCGGGCCCCTTTCCTGACCTTTGGTAAAAGGCAAGGGCAGGCTTATCGGGGCGGCGCAAAAATTGCAGCCCATCTGTTCCATTGTCTGTCATGGTGACATAATTGAAGAATGGCGGAGTTTGTTGCAAGCGCTTCTTGACTTTAACGCTTTTCGGTCCGACCAATCAGAAGATATGGCAGAAATCGACCTTCCCACCCCCGGCCCGGAGGCCCTGAAAGCCCGCACCATTTTGCAGGTCATTCCCGAATTGGAGACCGGCGGGGCCGAGCGCACAACACTGGAAGTGGCGGCGGCGATTGTAAAAGCGGGCGGCCGGGCCTTGGTGGTGTCTGAAGGGGGGCCTTTGGTGGAAAGGCTCGATGCTTTAGGGGCTGAACATATCAATCTGCCGGTAGCATCCAAAAACCCTTTCACCATGTGGGCCAATAAGGGACGCTTGGAAAAACTCATCAAGGCCGAAAAAATTGATCTCATCCATGTGCGCTCCCGGGCTCCGGCATGGAGCGCCTATGGGGCAGCGCGGGGCACCCATATTCCCTATATCACCACCTATCACGGGATTTACCGGGCCAATTCTCCCTTGAAGCGGGTCTATAATGGGGTCATGGCCAAGGGTGATTTTGTTATCGCCAATTCAAACCACACCAGAGAGCATGTGTTACTGGAGCATTATCCTAACCGGTTGAAAGATGATGCTCATCTGGTGACGATACATCGCGGGGCGGATCTGACCCGTTTTAACCCCGAAACGCTGACGCAATCGCGAATTGATGCGGTTTTTCAAAGATTTGGCGGACAAGGCGCGTTTCGTTTATTGATGCCCGGACGCCTCACTTCGTGGAAAGGGCAGCGTTATGCCATTGAAGCGGCGCGACATTTGCAAATGTCGGGAGAGATGACTCGCCAAGGGAAGACTTTCCGGTTAGTTTTTGTGGGTGGGGCACAAGGTCGCGATGCTTATGAGCAGGCATTGCGGGATTTGATCGCCGAATATGGTCTGGAAGATATGGTGGCAATCGCCGGACATTTGGAGGACATGCCTGCGGGCTATCGCTGGGCTGATGTGGTGTTGTCCATGTCGGAGCGGCCGGAGGCCTTTGGCCGGATTGCCATAGAAGCGCAGGCCATGGGACGTTTGGTGGTGGCTACCAATCATGGGGGGGCGCGCGAAACTGTGCTCGATGGCGAAACCGGTGCTTTGGTGCCGCCTGCTGACGGGGTGGCGGCGGCCAATGCCATAGCGGCTTTGGCATCTTTATCGCCGGAGCAGCGGGTAGCGCGGGAGGTCAAGGCAAGAGAGCGGGCGGTGCGGGAATTTTCCACCAAACGTATGACAGATCGCACAATAGCGGTTTACGAAAAGGCGCTGGCCTGAGGGATAGGCTGGAGCAGTGTTTGAATGGGGTAAATCTGGTTGGGTAGTAAAGCGTTATGAAAATTGGGCGTAATAAAAAAATTCTTGTTCTAAAGGGTGACGGGCTGACGCAATTTGTTGAGGCGGAGCCTGCCTTTGCGGCCATTCGTGCGGCGCATCCGGAAGCTTCGATTGACTTGTTGACCAGTCATGAATTGGGAAGGCTGGCCAAGGGCGCACCATTTTTTGACCGGGTGCTGGCGGCGGGACCGTTTCCGGACAAGCAATCGCGCAAAAATTTTTACTCTCAGCTTCGTCGTATCGGCTATGCCAAGGCCTATGATCTGAACGGCACACCGGAATCTCTGGAAATCAAAAAAGCGCTGACCGGCTTTCGCGGGGTGCCTTGGGTTGGGCCAAATCGTGTTGTCTCCAAAGACAAGGGCCATGTTTTTGTGCCGTCTTTTGCCGGACCGGCCATGCGCAAATTATTGAGCGATGCCGGATTGGAAGTACCCCAGCGCCTGCCGGATCTGGGTTGGGCCCTGGATGGACGCAAGGATGCCGCCAATATGCGCCCCTCCTGGTATGGCATTACCGGGGATTTTGCCTTGCTGATACCGGCGATGAATGATTTATGGCGCTGGCCGGCGGAATATTATGCGGAAGTCGCTAGCGCTCTGGTTGAACGCGGGGTGACGCCGGTGCTGATTGGTGGTTCGGATATGAAGGCTTTTGGCCATGAGGTCTCGCAACTCATGGTGCAAATTGGTCCGCGGGGTGGCGCACGGGCGCTGGTGGATCTCACCGACAAGACCGATCTGGCGCAATTGGCGGCCTTGGCCAAAGAGGCAAAATTCTTTGTTTCGGGTATTACCGAAGAGCTGCAATTGGCGGTTTCGGTGGGCTGCCCCGGCGTGGTGATTGTTCATCCGGAAGCCGAGCAGGAGGTTGAGGGGCTTTATGGCCGTCAGATAGTTCGCTTCACCGCCGAGGATATGGAAACGCTGGCCCCGGAGACTGTGGTTTCCATGTTATCGAGCATGGGATTGCTGACCAGTGATAAAAAGCAGCAATCGGCGTGATTTTGCGCGCCAAAACCGGAAAAATCATCGTAAATTGTTTTATTGATTGGCAAGGTAAGGCCAATTATATGTAAGAGGCGATATGTCAGGGCATCGCGTCTCGAAGCATATTCGTTCCAACTTTGTTTTGAAGCAACCACAGGAGAAACTAACATCGCACGCAGACCTATGAGTACCGTACCACCCAAACAGAGTGGTCCGCGTATAAACGACCAGATACGCATTCCGGAAGTACTGGTTATTGATGCCGAAGGAGAGCGCCACGGGCCGATTCCAACGGCTGAGGCTATAGAGATGGCCCAAGAGGCCGGTCTCGACCTTGTAGAGGTCTCCCCCAACACCAATCCGCCAGTGTGCAAATTGCTTGATTACGGCAAATTCAAATATCAGCAGCAAAAGAAAAAAGCGGAAGCCAAAAAGAAACAGAAAATTGTCGAGGTCAAGGAGATCAAGATGCGTCCGGAAATTGACGATCATGATTACCAGACCAAGACCAAGGCCATGACCCGCTTTTTTGAAGAGGGCAATAAGGTCAAGGTGACATTGCGCTTTCGCGGCCGGGAAATGGCGCATCAGGAACGCGGCATGGCGCTCTTGCAGCGGGTGCAGGAAGATTTCGAGGACATTGCCAAGGTTGAAGCAATGCCGAAACTGGAAGGTCGCCAAATGATCATGGTTCTGGCGCCCAAATAGATCGCCGAATATCGCAAGGATTAAGAGGAAACAAGCGCTATGATCTGGCATCAGCTATTGATTGCAGCGGGGGTGATGGCGATTACCTTTTTCATTCATGCGGTGATGATAACGGTGGCGGCGATGGTGTTGCGGAAAATTGTTCGCCATAATCGCGGTCACCTTACCTTCCTCCATGACATTTTGTGGATGATGTTGCTGTCGGTCTGGCTGTTGGTGGCGCATTCTCTGGCGATTGCGGTTTGGTCCGGGGTTTATCTCATGCTCGATATGGTGGCGGATTGGGAGGCGGCGCTGTATTTTGCCGGGGCGACCTATACGACCCTCGGCTATGGGGATGTGCTGGCACCGCAGCAATGGCGGATTTTGACCGGGGCAACCGCATCCAATGGATTGTTATTATTCGGCCTGTCGACGGCTATTCTGGTTGATGCCAGTGCGCGCCTGCGTTTGGGTGCGAATTAGGCGACTGACCGCAGGGCTTGGAGCCGGTTGAAAAATAGTCGCATTTTCTATCTGTTCGGGCTTTTCCCGGTGATATGGGCTGCTATAACACCTGCATTGAAAATGCCCTTTTGATCGTTGCCGGTGCGGGGTGATTGATCGGCCGGATCGGGGGCTGAATATGAGTGGGAGCGGATTTGGCTATGTCTGCTGCCCTGCCTTGGAGGAAACCCATGTTTGAATCTGACACGCCCGAAGCTGTGCTTGATGCTGCGCCTTTTCTGGAAGCGGCCACAACCCATAGCAATCTTACCGAAGAGGCGCTCTATCAGATTACCGTTGAGCAGGGGCAGGGTGAAATTGCCAAAGGTGGGCCCTTGGTGGTCAAAACCGGCAAACATACCGGACGCTCGGCGCAGGACAAATTTATCGTCAAGCGGGCTGTCTCCGAAGATACAATCTGGTGGGATAATGCCGCCGCCATCAGCCCGGAGCATTTCGACGCGCTTTATGCGGATATGATTGCCTATGCCAAGGGCAAGGAGCTTTACTGCAATGATTTGTTTGGCGGAGCCGATGAGCGCTATCGCATCAGTGTCCGTGTGGTTACAGAGCTGGCCTGGCATGGTTTGTTTATTCGCCATCTATTGCGCCGCCCGAGCGCAGAGGAATTGGCAGTATTCAAGCCGGGCTTTACCATCGTCAATCTGCCGGGTTTTCTTGCCGACCCTGCAAAACATGGTTGTCGCAGCGAAACCGTGATTGCGGTTGATTTTGACCGCCGGATTATTCTGATTGCCGGAACGTCTTATGCGGGCGAGACCAAGAAATCTGTTTTCAGTGCCTTGAATTATTATCTGCCAGCCAAAGGCATTATGCCCATGCATTGCTCGGTCAATGTCGGCAAGGAAGAAGATAGCGCGATTTTCTTCGGGCTTTCCGGCACCGGCAAAACAACCTTGTCGGCAGACCCCAATCGTGAGCTTGTTGGTGATGATGAGCATGGCTGGTCGCCCGACGGTTTGTTCAATTTTGAAGGCGGGTGCTATGCCAAAATGATTCGCCTGTCGCAAAAGGCCGAGCCGGAAATTTTTGCCACCACGCAAAAATTTGCCACCGTATTGGAAAATGTGGTGATGGATCCGAAAACCCGGGTGCTGGATCTGGATGATGGCTCGCTGGCGGAAAATTCTCGCGGGGCTTATCCCATCCACTATATTCCCAATGCGCGTCTGAGCGGCGTTGCCGGGCATCCTAAAAATATTATCCTGTTGACGGCAGATGCCTTCGGGGTGATGCCGCCAATTGCAAGGCTGACCTCGGCGCAGGCCATGTATCATTTTCTGTCCGGCTATACGGCCAAAGTGGCGGGCACGGAAAAGGGTCTTGGCAATGAGCCGCAAGCGACTTTCTCCACCTGTTTTGGAGCGCCTTTCATGTCGCGCCATCCTTCTGTGTATGGTGATTTGCTCGGTAAATTGATTGAAGAGCATGATGTTGCCTGCTGGCTGGTCAATACGGGCTGGACCGGTGGGCCTTATGGCACTGGCGAGCGCATGCCGATCCGGGTGACGCGCTCCTTGCTCAATGCTGCGCTTGACGGCTCTTTGCTGGAAGCAGAATTTCGGGTTGACGAGAATTTCGGTTTTGATGTGCCGGTCGAAGCGCAAGGGGTTATCAGTAAAATTTTGACCCCCCGCGATACTTGGGAAGATGGCGCAGCCTATGACCGTCAAGCCAGAAAACTGGCCGCCATGTTCCGGGAGAATTTCAAAATATTTGAGGCCCATGTATCGGATGCCGTAAAAGCATCCGGACCCAAGGGCTAAGTGCCGGTTTAACCGCTTGGAACCTTTATAAAATGCTTTCTTATCGCCATGGCTATCATGCGGGCAATTTTGCTGACGTGCTAAAGCATTCGGTCTTTATGGCAGTTGCGCGCTATTTGCAGCAAAAGAAAAGTCCGGTGCTGTTTGTGGATACCCATGCCGGCGGTGGTATTTATGATCTGGCTCATGATTATGCCAAAAAAACAGGCGAATTTGAAAAGGGAATAGGACGGCTTTGGCCTTTTGCCGATGATATGCCGGATATGTTGAAGCCTTGGGCGGAAATTGTGCAAAACGTGCAAAAGGGTGATAGCCTGTCGCGTTATCCCGGCTCTCCTTTTTTCATTCGCCGATCATTGCGGGTTCAGGACAGGGCGGTTTTGTTTGAACTGCATTCCACCGAGATCAAGACCTTAAAGCAGGGCTTTCGTGGCAATGATAAAATTCTTGCCTTCCATGATGATGGTCTAAAGGGTTTGCGTCGCATGGTGCCACCGCGGGGGCCTTATGAGGGCATGCGCCCGCTGACATTGGTGGACCCGTCTTACGAAATAAAAACCGATTATGACGATGTGCCCGGCGCCATGTTGGCGGCTTGGAAACGGGCCCCGCAAGCCAGTTTTATCATCTGGTATCCGGTGATTGATCGCGAGCGCACAGAAAAAATGATCCGTCGCTATCAACGCTCCGGTATTAAAAAATTATTGCGTATCGAGCAGGGTATTGCCGAAGATGGTGCTATACGTGGCATGACGGCGGCAGGCCTTCTGATTATCAACCCGCCTTATGTTCTGGCCGATGAAGCCCGCGCTGCCCTGCCATGGCTGCATGAGAAGCTGGGCGCTGGCGGCCAATATCTGGTCAAGGAACTGGTTGGCGAATAGGGTTTTATTTCACAACCCGTCGGCGTTGATCGTCTATCCCCATAGCCAGTACGAAAGGGTCCTGTTTTTGCCGGGCAATAAAATCGGCCTTGCAGCGCATATCCAGCCATTGATTGGCGATGAGTATTTGCGCCACTGGCGGGCCCATGCTGGTGCCGGGGCCCAGAATAATCAGCCTGTCCGGCGCAAATTCTTTCAAGCCAATTTCAACGCAAGCGGTAAAATTATAGGTCTCGGTAATTTGTCGTGTCAGCGTGTAAGCATGCAAATTTTCAAGATCGCAAAAGCCTGACTGCCATATCTCCCCGCGCCCATCAATCAATGGTAGAGACGGTTTGGCAAATAGCGAAGGCGGCAAAGCCTCGACGGCCATCTGGCTTACCCCGGCAAGCAATGGCGTGTGAAAAGCTGAATGGCGGGCAAGGCGAAAGGGAAAACGCTCATCGGCGGGGGGCAGGCTTTGTTCCAAGGCCGCAAGCCCCGCCTCGTCGCCGGCCAGAATAGCCATGCCGCCAAGATGGATACTGTTAAAAGCCGCGCCGTTTTTTTGGGCAGCGGTAAGCGCCTGTTGCACAAATGTCGCCCGATCTGCATCGGGTTGCCAATCAGCATTGGTGACGGGATAGACCAATTGCCCGCCGACCCCGTGTTCTTCCATCAAGGCCCCCATTGTATCGACGAGCTGTATAGCATTTTCGGGAGACAAGGCGCCCGCAGCAGCCAAAGCCAGATACCAGCCAAGGGAATTGCCGGTCACCGCGACAATCTCATACCGGCTCTGATCAATATCCATAAAGTCGGCCAGAGCGCAGGCATAAATCAGCGCGGAAGCATTTTCACTACTGGCATGGCGCGAAGCGGTATAATTTTTTGCGCTGTCCAATTCGAGAATCGGGGTGCGGCCATGGGCCCGGCGGAAATCATCAATTTGCGCGAAAAAGCTTTGTTTATCGCCGTGATAGCGGGCCAGATAGCCAAGCTCCGGCTTGCCATAAGTGCCCCGCCCCGGGGCGATGACAATAGCGCTTTGCCGGGTCATTTTTTGTCTCCCTTTTTAAGCGCCAAGGCCGCATGGATGATATCGGCCTCGCTTGGCAGCACAAAATAGGCAGCGGCTCCGAGGGGGATGAAGCTGTCTTTTGCGGTTATTCTTTTTACGGGTTGGCTAATACCGGCTTCTTGCAAGCAGGTCCATAATTCTTCGCTGACCGAGCCGGTCTTGCGACATTCATCTACAATGAGAACGGATTTGGTTTTGCCAATGGCTTTGACAATTTCGGCGATGGGCAAAGGTGATAGCCAGCGCAAATCAATCAGGCGCGCTTTTATTTTATGTTCATCGCTTAAAACCTTGATGGCTTTGCGCGACAGAAAGGCGCCATTGCCATAGCTAATAATCGCCACATCGCCGCCATCGCCATCAATGCCGATTTTGCCTTGGGCGATAATCTCGGAAGCGGGCGGATAGACAAAACTCATCTTCCCGTCGCCTTCCTCGTGCAAATCCTTCACCCCGTAAAGGGCAATCGGTTCGAGAAAAATTACCACCCGACGCTCCTCCGCCGCAAGGCGATAGCATTCGCGCAGCATTTTGACCGCATCATCCCCGCGCGATGGCACTGCTAAAATAATACCGGGAATATCCCGGAAAACGGCGATGGAATTGTCATTGTGGAAATGTCCGCCAAAGCCGCGCTGATAGCCAAGGCCGGCAATGCGAATGACCATGGGATTGGCGAGCTTGCCATCAGAGAAAAAGGAAAGCGTTGCCGCTTCGCCGCGTATCTGGTCCTCGGCATTATGGACATAGGCAAGGAACTGGATTTCCGGGAAGGGTAGAAAGCCGTTTTGTGCCATGCCGATGGCAAGGCCGAGAATGGATTGCTCGTCCAATATCGTATCAAATACCCGCGCCGGGCCGATTTTTTCCTGTACCTTGGTGGTTGCCCCATAGACGCCGCCCTTTTTGGCATTGTCCTCGCCAAATAAAAGCGTGTCCTTGTCGCTGGTGAGAATATCGGCCAGCGCCAGGGAGATTAGCCGCGACATATGTTGCGGGGCTTCCAGAGCGCGCTTTTCTTTTTTGAGAAAAGCTTCCCGCGCCATAAGGTCAAGTTTCCGTTTTCTGGTCGCGGGCTCGGGGGTAATGGCGCGCATTACCGCTTCGGCTGTTTCCAGTTTGGGGCGGGTGCAGGCCTGCTCGGCAATGCGGGTGATGCGGGCCTTGATCTGCGCATCAAAGGCCAAAATATCTTCTGCGGAACAAACGCTTTCCTCAATCAGGGTGCGGGCTGACTTCAACAATGGGTCTTCGCGCTCGGTGGCTTCTATGGCTTCGCGGGATCGATAGGACAGCTCATGGTCGGAGCCGGCATGGCCCATAAGGCGAATGGTGGACAGGTGCAAAAAGACAGGGCGGCGCTGTTGACGGGCAATATGCTCGGCCGCTTTGGCAGCGCGCAAGGCGTCAAGCATTTCAAGACTGTCCCCGGCGACATATTTCAGGCCGGCGCGGGTCTCGTAATTGGCTTTAATCCAGCCGGTCGGGGTTGGCACGGAAATGCCGATACCATTATCCTCGCACAGGAAAATAAGCGGCAGGGGGTGATGGCGAAAGGCCGTATTGGCAGCGGCATTGATGGCACCGACAGCGGTTGAATGATTGGCCGAAGCATCGCCGAAACTGGCGATGACCACCGCATCATGGGGCATGGCGCTGTCTCTTTTGCCAAGGCGCTTGGCGAGCGGAATGGAAAAAGCCGCGCCCATGGCTTTTGGCAAATGCGAGGCAATGGTTGATGTTTGTGGGGGCACTTGCGCTTGCAAAGAGCCAAGCACTTTATGGCGACCGCCAGAGACCGGGTCTTCGCTGGAGGCAACAAAAGAAAGCGCCATATCCCAAAGCGGGGTTGCCCCTTCCAGCTGGCGCTGGCGCTCAATTAAGAACCCCCCCGAGCGGTAATGCAAAAATGCCATATCGGTGACGCGCAAGGCGTGGGCGACACAGGCATTGCCCTCATGGCCGGCCGAGCCGATGGAATAAAAGCCGCGTTTTTCCCGCCCCAGCCGCCGGGCCATATAATCGAGATGGCGGGACATGAGCTGGGTTTCAAAAATATGGAAAAGCTGGTGCTTGGAAATGCCAATATTGGCAGCGCGGAGGCCATGGTTCTGTGCCGGCAAATCACCGGAAGAAAGGCGTTCACGAAATTGCCGGTCCAGTCTTTGATCAGGGGTTTCCATGGGGTATCTCGCGCGAAGAGTTGCTCTTGGGACCAAAATACCTCCCTATACCGCATGATGCAGGAAGGCCAGAGGTGGGCGTGGTTTTTCGACCTTTTTTGCGAATAATTCGCGACAGGGATGACAAATCCTGCCCGTCCGCCTATGCTGGGGGCAGAGAGTAGAGTGACTAAAACAATAGAAAATAAGAGGGGGGGCTAGGCCCGTGACCAAAGCATCTGATCTGTTTATTGAAGCGCTGGAAGAAGAAGGCGTTGAATATATTTTCGGCATTCCGGGGGAGGAAAATCTCGATTTTCTTGACAGCCTGTCGCGGTCAAAAAAAATAAAGCTGATCCTGACCCGCCATGAACAGGCGGCGGGATTTATGGCCGCCACCTATGGGCGCTTTACCGGCAAGGCCGGGGTGTGCCTTTCCACATTGGGGCCGGGGGCGACCAATTTTGTTACCGCCGCCGCCTATGCCCAATTGGGCGGCATGCCGATGATGATGGTCACCGGGCAAAAGCCGGTGAAAAAATCCAAACAGGGACGGTTTCAAATTCTTGATGTGGTCGACATGATGGGACCGATTACCAAATATACCCATCAGATTGTTGCGGCCGATAATATTCCGTCCAAAGTGCGCGAGGCTTTTCGTTTGGCCGAAGAAGAAAAGCCGGGCGCGGTGCATTTGGAATTTCCCGAAGATATTGCCGAAGAGCATAGCCATGAGCGCCCCATGAAGGCATCCATGGCCCGGCGGGCTATTCCCGAAGAAAAAGCCATTCGTGCAGCCGTGCAAAAGATTGAGCAGGCCAAAGCACCGATTATCGTTATTGGCGCCGGGGCCAATCGGAAATTATGTTCGAAAATGCTGACGCGGCTGGTCAATAATTCCGGCATTCCTTTTGTAACCACCCAGCTTGGCAAGGGCGTGATTGACGAGCGCCATGATTTGTTTCTGGGCAATGCCGCCCTGTCGGCGGGGGATTTTGTGCATCGGGCGATTGAAGCATCGGATCTCATCATCAATGTCGGACATGATGTGATTGAAAAGCCGCCATTTTTTATGAAGCCCGGAGGGGCGGAAGTTATCCATGTTTCTTTCCGTTCGGCAGAGGTGGATCCGGTTTATTTCCCGCAAATTGAAGTGATTGGCGATATTGCCAATGCCATCTGGCAGATGGATACGGTGTTGAAAAAGCAATCGCACTGGAATTTTTCCGCCATGATGCGGGTGAAAGAAAAGCATGACGCCAATATTCTCGAAGGGGCCGATGATCCGCGCTTTCCGGTCTATCCCCAGCGCATGGTGGCGGAAGTGCGTAAAGTCATGCCCGATGATGGTATTATCTGTCTGGATAACGGGGTTTATAAAATCTGGTTTGCGCGCAATTATCGTGCCTATAAGCCCAATACGGTATTGCTGGATAATGCGCTTGCGACCATGGGGGCCGGGCTGCCTTCGGCCATGGCGGCGCATCTCGTCTATCCCGATCGCAAGGTGATGGCGATTTGCGGTGATGGTGGTTTCATGATGAATTCGCAAGAGCTGGAAACAGCGGTGCGGTTGAAAATGAATATCACGGTGGTCATCCTCAATGATAATTCCTATGGCATGATCCGCTGGAAACAGGCCAATATGGGTTTTGATGATTGGGGCCTGCAATATGGCAATCCGGACTTTATCAAATATGCCGAAAGCTATGGCGCCATGGGCTATCGGGTGGAAGACACGGCCAAACTTGGGACCATGCTGGAGCATTGTCTGAACGCACCGGGGGTGCATTTGGTTGAAGTGCCGGTGGATTATTCCGATAATGATCGTATTTTGAACAAGGATATTAAAAAGCTGAGCGCTGCAATTCGTCTGGATGGCGCGTCCGGGGTTGATGCACCGATAGAAGCGGGGGATGATACCCCGCCAAGGAAATTCCTCAGCCGCTTGTTCAAACAGCCGAAATAGAGTCGCGTTATGGGGAATAAATTTCTGTCAAAAGTTTTTGGGGGCAAAAAGTTTTCTGCCCGGGCGCCAGCCAGAGGAGCTCTTGCCGTGAGCGTGTTGAAAAAAGCCTATCCCTATTATCTTGCCAATAAAGCGGTCTATGCCAATGAGGATTTGGCGGTCACCGATAAATATACCGGCGAGATTGCGACCCGCACGGCGCTGGCCGATGAAAAGGCAATTGATTCAGGCATCGCCGCCAGTGTCAAAGCGGTAGAGCCTTTTGCTAAAATGGCCGCCTATGAGCGCAAGGCTGTGCTTGACCATTGTGTGGCGCGCTTTACCGAGCGCTTTGATGAAATGGCCATGGCGCTTTGTATCGAGGCGGGCAAACCGATTCGCGACGCAGAAGGCGAAGTAACGCGGCTCATCGATACATTTCGCATTGCCGCCGAAGAAGCTGTGCGCCTGCGCGGGGAATTGCAAACTCTGGATATTTCCCCCCGGGCCAAAGGCTATCGCGGCATGTGGAAGCGGGTGCCAATCGGGCCATGCTCGTTCATTGCGCCGTTTAATTTCCCGCTGAACCTTGCTGCCCATAAAATCGCGCCGGCTTTGGCGGTGGGCTGTCCTTTCGTCATGAAGCCTGCTTCGCGAACGCCTTTGGGGGCGCTCATCATTGGCGAGATCATGGCCGAGACCGATTTGCCGGAAGGGGCGTTTTCTATCCTGCCGGCATCCCGCGACGGGGCGGATTTGTTTACGGTGGATGATCGGTTGAAACTATTATCCTTTACCGGCTCGCCGG
>Ga0256839_1004764_pt1 | contig 12999 bp, 14 predicted proteins | sample 354166metaG_FD_185968 | JGI IMG/M metagenome (GOLD analysis project Ga0256839, IMG submission 185968) | Hydrothermal vent microbial communities from Mid Atlantic Ridge, Atlantic Ocean - 354-166 | ecosystem: Environmental > Aquatic > Marine > Hydrothermal vents | place: Atlantic Ocean: Mid... | reverse complement strand
GCAGGGGGAGGGTCCGCTGCTGGGGGTGAGGCAGGGCTTCGTGAGGTTCAGGGGATGCAATCTGAGCTGCAGCTACTGCGATACCCGCCTGCCTCCAGGGAGATGCAGGGTTTTCACCGGCGGTGGAGTTACCGAGCTGGAGAATCCTGTTACTCCAGAGCGGGTGGCGGAGGTGCTCCAGAGCTACGGCAGGCTGCACTCGGTCGCGCTTACTGGTGGTGAGCCACTGCTGTACCCGGAGTTCATAGAGGAGCTTGAGGTGCCTTTTCCGCTTTACTTAGAGTCCAACATGACCCTGCCGGAGAGCGCACGCAGGCTGAGGGGTAAGCTGAGGTACGTGGCGGGGGATTTCAAGCTCAGGGAGGTGCTGCCACAGGAGGAGTATGAGGTGCTGCGCGAGAGGACGCTGGAGTGCTTCCGTGTGCTAAGGTGCACCAAGCGCAGGTTCACCTTCTGCAAGCTCGTGCTGCCGGAGAGGTTTGATGCGGCTGGGGTGGTGGAGGCTGTGGAGGAGGTGCGGAGGTGGGTGGGGCTGGTGGTGCTCCAGCCCGTGTGGAACTCGCCGCCGCCCGTGGGTGAGCTGCTGAGGCTGCAGGGCAGGCTGATGGAGCTGGTGGATACCAGGATAATCCCCCAGACCCACAAGCTGCTGGAGGTGAAGTAGGTTGTGCAGGCTTCCGGGAGAGGTGCGGGAGGTGCTTCATGGGTATGGCTTCAGGCAGGCTGAGCTGGAGAAGCTGCCCGAGGCGCCAGGCACCTACCTGCTGATTCTCAGGGTGAGCCGTGCCTCTGTGCGCACTAAGGCTAAGAGGTTTGAGATTGAGCCGGGACGCTACCTCTACGTGGGCTCTGCACTTAGTGTCTCGGCAAGGGTCGGGAGACACCTGCGCAGGGAGAAGCGAAAGCACTGGCACATAGATTTCCTGCTGGAGCACGCGGTGGTGGAGGGGGTGCTGGTGGCTGAGGCGAGGGTTGAGCAGGAAGTTGCGCTGGTGCTGTGCAGGCTTCTGCCGCATGTCCGTGGTTTTGGATGCTCGGATTCCAAGGCGGTATCGCATCTGTTCGTGCTTGAGCCGTGCACTACCTGAAGAACTCTTCACTCCAGTCTATCCTGCCGGGAAGGTAGCGCTTACCCCCGCCTTCCAGGATTTCAAGCACGCAGCGTGCCGTCTCTCTTACGCTCCGGCGGGTGGTGTCTATCTCGTAAACTTCTCCATACCTCTCCACGCTTTCAGTGAGGCAGACGTCCAGAGCTTCTGCTTCAAGGTTCTCACGTATCTTGCTCTCACTGTAGCCACGTGATTTAAGGCGATGCTCAAGCTCCTCCGGCGAGCACCGCAGAACCACAACAATGGCTTTTTCAATCCTGAGAAGGTGTGCCAGATGCCCCTCCAGAATCACGCCACCCGTGAGGTGTCTTTCAACAGCTTTCTGGAGAAGCTCTAAGTCAACTTCGTGGGTCTCTCTTGCCTCGTCGTAGCCGCAGATTGCCTGCTCTGCAAGCTCGCCGAGGTGAAGCACTCTGACCTGAAGCTTCCTGCCGAGCTCTTCAGCTACCGCCGTTTTTCCCGTTCCCGGTGTGCCTGTGATTATTAACCTGAGCATCTCCACTCCTCTGGAAGCCGAGGGTTTCAAGGTCGCGGTAGATGACGGTTCTTGAAACTCCGAAAATTTCAGCCACCCTGGCGATGTTTATTGCGGAGGGGTCGTTGTTGAGCAGGGCTATCGCCTGTCTGAGCCTGCTTCTTCTTGCGCCTGCGGTGTCTGCATCCTGAAGCGCCTCCTCGTTCACCGCAACTATTATGGTGGTGTAAACCCTGCCGGGAAGGTGCATGTCAACTGTCTTCTTGTAGAAGCTTACCACACTTCCCCGGAGGCTGGCAAGCTCAGAGTTTATTGATTTTACAGCCCTTGCAACTGATGCCTCCCGGGAGTAGCCCCGAACGTTTACGCCGAGCACCCGCTTTTTAATGGGCATCTCACCTTCAAGGGCAAGGGTGATGCTTACGGTTACGCTGGAGACACCTATTTTTATGCTGTACTGGGCGTCTTTTATGCGGCCTTCTTCACGTTCAAGCTGGCTGTTTATTTTTTGCAGAGCCTTTTCAAGGGCTGTGGCTACGTCAGCTCCCGTGGTGGAGACGCTCAGAATCTTCATACCAGGCTGAACTCGCCCCGGGTGGTTAATATCTCTTCTCTTACAGATGCCGAAACATGCCGCATCAGTTTTATGAGGTTTTATGAATCTGTAATAAATCTGATTAATTTTTCTCAAATAGGTTTTTATATGCACGCTATTATAAATTAAGCAAAAATAAAGGAGGTTGCCCGATGGAGGATATGGAAAAGTATGCCATAGTGCAGAAGGATATGGAAAGCTTTGCGGTGGTGCCGAGCACCCCCACGGGACTTGTTACCCCGGAGGTGCTGCACAGAATCGCAGAGGTGGCAGAGAAGTACCAGGCTCTCGTGAAACTTACCAATGCTCAGAGGTTTGCACTTGTGGGATTTAAACAGGACGCGCTGCCAAGGCTCAGCGGCGAACTTGGCATCCCACTGGCGACTCCCGCGGGGTCCGTGGTGAGAAGTGTTAAAGCCTGCCCTGGCAGCGTGACCTGCCGGCTGGGACAGCAGGATTCGCTTTCCTTGGGGATGGAGCTGGATAAGAGGTACCACGGCAGATCGCTACCATCAAAGTTTAAAATCGCCGTCAGCGGTTGCCCGAATTCGTGTGCAGAGTCTGCAGTGGTTGATTTTGGCGTGATAGGTACAAGGAAGGGATTCAGAATAATGGTTGGCGGAAATGCAGGCGCAAATCCAAGAATAGCGGATGAGCTTACCACGGTTGAGACCAAAGAGCAGGTAATGGAGATTGCAGAGAAGGTTATTGAGTGCTATGAGAAGAATGCCAGGAGAGGGGAAAGACTGGGCAAAATGATTGAGAGAATCGGTGGAATAGAGAAATTCAGGGAGATGGTGCTCGGCGCTGAGTGAGCTTCAGGATATACGCCATCTGCCCTTTTCCAGACTTTCTTTTATTTCTTCTAATCTGCTGAGAAGCTCGGGGTCCAGCTCTTCGGTTTCTCCAAGCTTGGCTCTCAGCACGTCAATGAGTTTGAATTTTACCCTCATGGCTGCTCCCCACCTTTATGCCTGACAGTTTCTCCTGTAACGCTGCCACATATTTATTTTTTTCGCCCAGTACCCGGCTAAGGCGGGATGCGCGAAAGGTTTATATACCGCCCTTACTGATGTGGCGTCTGTGAGGTCTGTCCCCGTGGCGGTGCGAAAGGTATAAATATCTGCCCCGCCGCGAGATATTGGCAGACAGAGAAAGTGGAGGTTGGTAGTGTGGTGAGTCTGAAAAAGATAGGTGTGATTGCAACGGGTGCACTGTTTGTTGGCGCCACCGTTGGAATGGCAGGCGCTGTGACGGTGCCCAGCGACTTTAAGGCGAGCATGCTGGCTGACAACGGCGTGGCAAAAGCTCAGCTCGTGGTCGGCAAGGATGCTCCGGGCAAGGATGCTGATACAGAGAGCGCGGAGATTATCCAGGATGCCGTGAAGACCAAGCTCGCTGTTTCCGGTGTCGGAGGGGACATTACGATAAAGTGGCAGAGCAAGGACCTGGATGGAGATGGTGATCAGGACGATGATGCAGACATTAACGTTCCGTCCAACAAGATGCACTATGATTTTAAGAACACCTCACTGTTCTATGATGCGGATGGCGATGGCAGGCCCGATGTGGACAGCGACGACTATCTTCTGTACAATGGCGTTGAGCTGAAGGCTGGCATAGGCAGCGTCAAGTACTCTGCGTATCTGAACTTCACTGTGCCGGAGGAGTGGTCCTATGTCAAGGTTTCGGGTCCACATGGCACTGAGAAGATTCGTGACAACAAGTATTTTGTCACGAAGATTGACAAGACCAACGATCTGATCAAGATAGGCATACCTCAGATCTGGACGAAGGGCATTGGTACGGACTATTCCTGGGAGGTTGAAGGCAGGGAGATTTTCGTTGATGTGGTGAACTCCACAGCCACTCCGAAGTATGTGGACCTTTCCATAGACGGCAACATTTACCGTGTATCCTTTGATGGCACCAAGACCTACAACACCAGTGACGACATAGATGATCTGTTTGCGGGCACCTTTGTGGTCAAGGAGCCTACCAGCGACACCCGTGCGACCATCGTTTACGTACCTGAGGATTCGCAGGTTGACCTTATCAACGATGAGGAGGCTCTTGGCTACGAGAGGGTTCACATACCTGATGTTGCAGCGGACGACTCCCTGGACTCAGACACCAACATAGAGGTTCACCTGCATTCCGGCACTTCCACGGTTGGCGAGGACGAGATTCAGGTTCTTGAGGGCACTCCCTACGAGGTTGAGTACGACGCTGACAACGATGTGTTCAGGATCAGGGTTTCAGCGGAGGCAACGGTTGCAAGCGGCAGCAAGGTGAAGTCGAAGAGGAAGCCTGGCAAGTACTTCCTGGACTCCGACAAGACGTCCTACGTGACCTTCACCATCACCGGCGGCGAGGAGAAGGCACCTGAGCTGGAGATAGTGAACGAGGACGAGGCTGACAAGGACAACATGAACCTGGTGCTCATCGGCGGACCGGTGGCGAACAAGCTCGTGGAGGACCTGGTCACAGCGGGCAAGAGCGAGGTTGACTGGTACAACAGCGATGGCGACATTGAGGTCATAGCCGACGCCTTCGCTGATGGCAAGTACGCCATAATCGTCGCCGGCAGGACCAGAGAGGAGACCAGAGCGGCTGCCGAGGCTCTGGCAGACGCGCTGTAAAGGGGCAGAGAGCCTCTTTCCCCTCTTTTTTAGTTTTTTACGTTTATCTTTCATACTGCGTTATCTGTGCGTTTATTTCGTGTCATGTCTTCATCTCCCCCTCAGTTATTCATCGGAGCAGAAGTAACTGGAAAATTGTTAAATATCTCCATTCTGGTTAAATGCTGGACAAAGACAGCCGAGGGAGGGAATTGAACCCCCGAGAAGCGGATCTGCAGTCCGCCACGTTACCACTCCGTCACCTCGGCTCTGGTAGTAGTTTCAGAACCTAACGACATAAATCTCTCTTCTCGGTACTTCCAGCCTTTAGCATGGATGTATCTAACCAGAGAAGAAGAGAAAGCTCTGGCAGGCGAGTACGGTTATGCGGTTCAGAAATCCATGGAGCTTCTGGTAGCACTCGGTGACGTGAACGGTGCGGATAGGCTGATTTCTGTTACAAGCGTTCAGGTATCCGGGGTCTCCTACAAGACCATAGGCGATGCTGGTGTGGAGTTTCTCATGGAGTTCTCCGGCTCAGGTGCAGGGGTTAGAGTTCTCACCACCCTCAACCCCGCGGGAGTTCCTTTGAGCGGCGAGCTTCCTGTGCCGGAGCATTTTCTGCGCATGCAGGGGAGGATACTCTCAGCCTACCGCCGCATGGGAGCCGTGCTCTCCTGCACCTGCACACCCTACTACGCCTGCAACCTGCCCCGCTATGCTCAGCACATCGCCTGGGCAGAATCAAGCAGCGTTGCATACGCCAACTCAGTCATAGGTGCAAGAACAAACCGTGAAAGTTCAATTTCAGCGCTTGCAGCAGCAATAACAGGAAAAACACCTCTGTATGGTCTTCATCTTGATGAAAACCGTCAGCCGACCCATGTGATTGAAGTGCTCACAGAGCTGCGCGGAGAGCTGGACTATACCTGTCTTGGCTACCATGCTGGCAGGCTGGGTGGAGTGCCGTTCTTTCAGGCGAAGGCGGTGCCAGCCCCGGAAGAGCTCAAAGCCCTCGGTGCAGCCCTTGCAACGGGCTCAGTCTCCATGTTCCACTTCTCCGGAGCAACTCCAGGCAGAGCTTCGGTGGAGGGGCTGGAAAAGATTCAGGTGGGCAGGGGGGAGCTTGAAGATGCTCGCGAGACCCTCACCACCTGCGACTCCCCTGAGGTTGTGGCGGTAGGCTGTCCCCACGCAAGCCTCGGCGAGGTTCTCAGGGTGGTGGAGCTCTCGCCAGCCCGTGAGGTCTGGGTCTTCACCTCCATGCAGGTCAAGCAGCTTGTGGAGCGTCACCTTCGCCTGCCCGAGAACATAAAGCTAATACCCGACACCTGCATGGTGGTGGCGCCCTTGGAGGAGATGGGAATAAAGAGCATCGGTGTCACCTCAGCAAAGGCAGCCTACTACTGCATGCACCTGTCTCGCATGCAGGTCAGGCTTGACTCCCTTGAAGCACTGCTCTCATGCGAGGATTAACATGACAAGCGCCGTTACGGCGATGCCTGCCCACACAGGCACGCTCCAGCGCATCACCTTGCTGCCGTCCAGCGGCGGCACGGGCAGCATGTTGAACAGAGCCAGCCAGGCATTTATCATGGCGCCAAAGCTGAATCCTGCGAGCAGGAAAAAGGCAGCAACGCCAAGGTTGGCGAGTGCTCCTGAGGCTGAGATTATCCCGTCCTCCCTTCTGGTAATCCCTCTGAAGCCTGGCACGATGTACACCGCTCCCGGGGCTATGAACAGCAGCCCCAGCGCCACCACCAAGAATATGGCAATCAGCAGCCCCATCTCCCACATTCTGTACTCAGCCCAGCACCCGTACCTCTGGGCTGTGAACTTGTGGGCGAGCTCATGGGCGATGAAGCCTGTGCTCACGCCCAGCAGAGCCATAAGGAACACCCCCACATCCGGTATCCCCCTGCTGTAATGGAAGGCAAAAACAAAGGCAATACCCACTGCCGACACTCCCAGCTCCTTGAGCTCTCTGCCAGAGAACCTGAACTTCAGGTGCTCCACCTCCCGCTTGCCGGGATATCCTCATAGTACAGCAGGTTGACCTCCGGGGGCAGTAGTATCCCTCCCGCTCTGCGCACCTCAGCCTTTGCCACCCTGCCGGCGAACTCCACCTCTATCACGTCCCCCTCCCTCCCCCTGCTCAGCGCTCTGCCGATCTCCCTTCTTGTAAGCGTGCCGAAGTTGCTCTGGCTGGTGTAGCTCACCAGCACCAGGTCACCCTTTCTGATACCCCTCATGCTCATAATCTGTCTGAACATGCTGGGGGAGAGCAGCGTAACCAGCAGGAATACAAGCAGCTTATGCTCCACCTTGAGCTCCACCATGCTCATTCCCAGGAACACCACAATCAGCAGCAGCAGGTAAAACTTGAAAAAGCTCAGCACTCTCATGCGCAACCACTATTTCTTATGCACAGTTTACCATCATAAATCTCAAAAAGGAGGAAGGGATGGGGGAGTCCGGCAGAGAGACTCCCCTATTCTGGCATCAGCTCCTCGCCATCTCCAGCCTCTTCGGGCGTCTCACCTTCGGCAGCTTCTGGCACGGTGGGGTGGTCATCGTCATCACCGTCAAGCAGCGAGCTGCCCCTGCCGGTGCTGTTGTTGGCGTCTGTCTCATCTTCCTTCACCTCCTCCTTCTCTTTCTCTATCTCAATTATATCCTCAACCTCTGCCACGCTCAGGTTGGCGCGCTCCGCTATCTGTCTGATTATCTCGTCTGTCTGCGTGGTATTCAGCACGAATCTCTGCTTTATCCCGCCGAGCTCCAGCTCAACCTCTGTAATGTTGCCCTTCACCTCTGCCTCAATGCTGCGCTCATCCTCGCTTTCATCCTCGCTCTCAACCCTGAGCTCCTTCTCAACCTCGCCGTCCTCTATTCTGCCGGCTCTCGCCCTGCCGTCCTCTCTTTCAAACTCAATCTCAAGCTCGCCGCCTTCCCTCTCAATCTCAATCTCCCAGCCGCTGCCTCTCATTTCAATCTCAAAGTCAGCGCCCAGTGCGGTCATGTTTATCGCCTGCAGTATGGCAGGCTTCGCCTCCTCGGGCACCTCCTGGTACACCTGTGTGAGCACCTCTATGTGTCTGGCGGTGACATTTCTGAGCTTCAGCTCCACCTCTGTTACATTCTTGCCCTCCTTCTCTGCCTCTTCAAGCTCCTTCTCTGCCTCCTCAAGCTCCTCAGCATACTCAATGCTGAGCTCCACCACCTTCTCTGTCTCATTCTTCTGCTTCATCACCTGCAGCTCTGCCAGTCTCTCTTCGGCAATCCTGAGACGAAGCTCCGCCTTCTTGGCTGGATCAAAGGTCAGGCTCACCATCAGAGCCTCAAACAGCCTGTCAAGGAAGTACAGCGGGGAGTCGGGGGTAATCCCTGGCTCAACCTCTACCTCCACTTCAACCTCTGAGCCAGCGTGCACGGGCTGCAGCACCAGCCACATTGCAACCAGCACACCCAGCAGCCATCTCATTTTTCATCACCTCCTTGATTAAAAATACACCCCTGGATGTACTTAAAATATCTCCAGAAACCGTTGCTTTAAATGTCGTAAAATGGTTGACAACGGTTTATTTCGGTATAAGCAGTGTGAGAATCGTTTATTCACGTGAACCGTTGCTTTTCTTTTTCCGGAACAGTTTAATATACTCTCCGAGCAGTTTCGGGTACATCGCCGGGTTGAAGAGTATGTTGGTGACGAAGTAGCACTCGTGGGTGCAGTGGCACTTTCCGGAGGCTATGTCGCCGATGACCCTTTTAGCCCTCTCGCTCTCCAGGATTCTCGGGATGCTGTAGCCGCTCTCCCTCAGGTTCCCCAGCTTCTCGCTGAGAATCTCGCAGGGATAAACGTCGCCATTCTCGGTAACAACCAGGTTGAGCCTGCCCGCGTAGCATGGTATCAGCCTTCTGTTCTGTCTGGCTGTCTCGTATATCAGCCTGCGCTGCAGTATGTCCTGGGCGGTTTTCAGGCGGCTGCCGGCGAAGCTGTAGCTTCCGTGCCTGCTGTCAAGCTTCCTCTCCAAGAAGGAGATGGTCTCCCTGTACTTCTCCAGGTCAACCTGCTTCATCCCGGTGTCCCTGGGATTCCCCCTGACCAAGGACACGGTGTGCGTCCTGATCTCCGGCATCTCCCTCTCAACAAACCTGAGCACTTCCATTATACTGTCCTGGTTTGCGCTGCAGAAGACGGTGTTAACGCCCAGCTCAAAGTTCGGATACCTGAGCAGCTCCTTCACCAGGCTGTAGGTCTCCATCACCTTCTCAAAGTTCCCCCTGACCCCCCTTATTGCATCGTGCTCCCCCCCTATGCCATCCAAGGAGAGCTTGAGCACCACCACGCTCTCGGGGCAGCTCTTCACTATCTCCCTGGTTCTCTCGTATATGAGCTCCGGGAGAAGGGCATTGGTTGGCAGCGTGAGTATAGCGGGGCGGTTGTTCCTGTAGAACACCTTAGCAATCTCCACGATGTCATCCCTCAGGAAAACCTCACCGCCCGAGAACAGCAGCCAGAGAAGCTCGCCCATGGACTCGCTGAACCTCTCAATCTCCTCCAGGCTGAGCTCCTTTTCGTGCACCTCCGGCTCCTGCGACAGGTAGAAGCAGAAGGAGCACTTGGAGTTGCACCTCCTGGTTACAAAGAAGGTGAGCTGTATCACGCGGCTCTTCCTGAAGATGTAGGGTGTGTACTTCAGGAAGTATCGCATCACTCAGCCTCCGTCCTGAGCCTCTTCATGCTGCCGAACTTCACGTATCTCAGGTATCTGAGCACACCCGCCGAAGCCCCCGCACCCACCGCTGCCGGGTAAAGCAGGGTGTAGTAGGCGATGCCCTTCAGCATGAAGCTCACGCCAGAAGTTTCGTGCAGTGCCCTGAAGAATCCACGGCTGGCGTAGAGGTTAAGGGCATACAGTGGAGCCACAGGCAGGGCGGCAATGGGGTGGAGAAGCAGAGCCGCGCCCAGCAGCAGCAGGGAGGCGAAGTAGCATGCCACATTCAGCTTCAGCTCCCTGGAGGCAGCTCCCGAGTCTTGAGTTATGTCGCGGTTGTCTAAGGAGTACATGGTCCAGTACATGCTCTTCTTCACCGCATTCCTCAGGGAGCGGCGGAGGTTGAAGTTGAACACGTGCCTCACCTGGGCATCGGGATTCATCACCACCCTGTAGCCTGCTCTCTTTGCCCTGTGGCAGAACTCCACATCCTCAACGCTTGCCGCCACACCTATGTAGGAGCCCTCTATGAAGCCGCCCAGCTTCATGAACACCTCACGCTCAACCGCCATGCAGTGGGTTGCCACGTAGTCGGGCTCCTCCGGGTTCCTGCTCTCGCAGTAGTTAACATAAACCGACTGGAAGGTGCTGAAGAAGCTGTGCGAGTCTTCCGGCAGCCGTGTGTAGGTGCCGCCAACTATCTCCGCGCCTGTTCTCAGCTTGGTTTCAATCATCCTCTCAATGGTGTCCTCCAGCATTATGCAGTCGGCGTCAATGAAGAGCAGCACCTCGCCGGAGGCGTTTCTTGCGCCGGTGTTCCTTGCCTTTGACACCCCGGCATGCTCCCTGAGCTCCACCAGCTTTACAGGATAGCGCCGGCATATCTCCGTAGTTCTGTCGGTGGAGCAGTCGTCCACCACCACAACCTCAAGCTCGGGGTATCTTGAGCGGAACACCGCATCTAAGCACCTGCCTATCACCTTCTCACCGTTGTGCACCGGTATAATCACCGACACCTTCGGAAGCCTCTTCATGCTCAGGCACCTCTCGCTCTGAAGAGGTTCTTCTTCACCATTAGCCAGAACAGGCTCTTTGCACCTATGTAGAGAACCCGCAGGTCGTCGGTGGTGCGAACCTTTAAAAGCCTCTTCAGCATGTAGCTGGGGCGCATGTAGAAGCGTCTGAAGGCTATGCTCCTGAGCTTTTCCAGCTCCTCAACGCTCATGGTGTATGGCACGAAGGGTGTGCCGTCAAAGGTGAAGCGCTCCCAGTCGCCTATCAGCCTGCCGTACTCATCCACCCTGTCGTAGAGCTCTGTGCCGGGGAAGGGCACCAGGGTGTGGAAGTTGGCGGTGTCGGGGTCAAGCTCAATGGCAAACTCTATGGTCTGGAGACCCTCCTCAAAGGTCTCCCCGGGAATGCCCAGGATGAAGGAGCCGTGAACGTGCAGCCCCACCTCCTTTGCGCTCTTCACCGCCCGGCGGGTCTGTTCTAAGGTTATGCCCTTGCGCAGGGTGTTCAGGTTCTTCTGCACGCCGCTCTCTATGCCGAAGAGCACCGCCCAGCAGCCGGCTTCCTTCATCGCCTTTAGCAGGGGCTTGTCAACGTGGTTCACCCTTGCAGAGACGTACCAGGTGAAGTCCAGCCCGCGCTTCTTTATCTCCTCGCATATCCGCATGACCCTCTTGTAGTCACGGCAGAAGTTGTCGTCCAAGAAGCGTATCTCCCTGTAGCCCATGTCCAGGCACTGCTCTATCTCCTGCATCACGTTCTCAACGCTTCTGAACCTTATTCTGCGCTCCCTGTCCGGCTGGAAGCAGTAGATGCACCTGGCATCGCAGCCGCGGGAGGTCATCACTATAGCCACGGGCTTGCGCCGGTAGTTGCCGAGGGGCGGCAGGTAGAGGTAGGGGTTCTCAAGCAGGTGTCTGGCGGGGAAGGGCAGGGAGTCCAGGTCCTCTATGAGCGGTGCCGGCGGGCTTCTGACGATTTCGCCGTCCTTTCTTCGGTAGGAGACGCCCTCAATGCCAGCCGGCTCCTCTCCAGCCTCAACCTTCTTCGCGAGCTCTGTGGCTGCTATCTCGCCCTCGCCAACAACGATGCTGTCAAACCTGCTCTCTTCAAGCAGCCTCGCCCCCATGGCAGTTGGATAGGGTCCGCCGCAGGTTACGTGAATGCTCTCATCCAGCTCTTTTATGTCTTCGGCGGTCTTCTTTGCCCTGGGCCAGAGGAAGGCGTTGGAGTATATGCCAACGAACTCGGGCTTGAACTTCCGGATCCTCTCAAGGATGGTGTCATGGGCTAAGAAGGAGCCATCAAAGAACTTCACCTCGTAGCCCTCACGCTCAAGGCATGCACCTAAGTAGAGGACGTTGAGGGGCTGCCAGTAGTTAGCCTGAGCTTTTGAGGTCTTCTCCGGAAACACGTCTTCCAGCAGCCAGGAGGGCATGACAAGCGCACACCTCATGCTATCACCTCAGCCTGCGCTCTCCCTCCCCGTACTGGTGGTGTATGCTGCCTCATACTATCTGTGAGACAACTTTAGCGAGGGCAAGAATAACCCGCATGTTTTAAGCCATCGCAGGGAAAGGAAGGTGCATGCAGGTGCTCATGCTCGGCTATGCCGGGATGCGCATTGAGAGTTTCCTCAAACTGCTCGGGAGGCATGGAGTTGAGGTGCTGGTGGATGTGCGCAGGTTCCCCAGGTCAAAAAATCCCGAGTTCGTGCAGCAGAGGCTGAGGGAGCATCTTGAGGCTGCCGGCATAGCCTATGTCCACCTTGAGGAGCTTGGCGGGTACAGGAGGGGTGGCTACGCCGCCTATGCGACTTCGCCGGAGTTCAGGCGCGGGATTGAGAGGCTTCTTGAGCTTGCTTCTGAGCGAAGGGTGGCGGTGATGTGCTTGGAGAGGAGCCAGCGCTGGTGCCACCGCAGGTACATAGCTCAAGAGCTGCGCAGAAGGGGTGTGGGGGTGCAGGAGCTGCGCTAAGGCTCAAGCGCCTTCTGTATGCTCTGCCTGTAGGGCGGACGAAGCACCCCAGCTTCGGTTATTATCCCGGTGATGTACTCTGCAGGTGTGACGTCAAAGGCGGGGTTGAAGACTTCTGCATTTTCGGGTATCAGCCTGCGCCCGTTGAAAAATTCAAGCTCCTCACGGCTGCGCATTTCCACGGGTATCTCGTCGCCGCTCTCTATCTCCGGGTCTATGGTGGAGAGGGGCGCAGCCACATAGAACTCCGCACCGTGCTCCTTTGCGAGCACCGCCAGCGAGTAGGTGCCTATCTTGTTGGCGGTGTCGCCGTTCATTGCTATCCTGTCGGCGCCCACGATGACCTTGCTCACACCCTGCGTTCGCATCACGTAGCCAGCGCAGCCGTCAGCTATGACTGTGACGGGCACCCCTGCCTTTACCAGCTCCCAGGCTGTCAGCCTTGCCCCCTGGAGCAGAGGTCTGGTTTCGTCGGCGAAGACCCTGAGCTTTT
>Ga0256839_1004763_pt1 | contig 13001 bp, 23 predicted proteins | sample 354166metaG_FD_185968 | JGI IMG/M metagenome (GOLD analysis project Ga0256839, IMG submission 185968) | Hydrothermal vent microbial communities from Mid Atlantic Ridge, Atlantic Ocean - 354-166 | ecosystem: Environmental > Aquatic > Marine > Hydrothermal vents | place: Atlantic Ocean: Mid... | reverse complement strand
ACCCATGGCGAAGGCGAAGTTTGAGCGTACGAAGCCGCATGTGAATGTGGGGACGATGGGTCATATTGATCATGGGAAGACGACGTTGACTGCGGCGATTACGAAGGTGTTGGCTGAGCGGGTTGGTGGGGCGAATTCGTTTACGGCGTTTGAGGAGATTGATAAGGCTCCGGAGGAGCGTGAGCGGGGGATCACGATTCAGATTGCGCATGTGGAGTATGAGACGGAGAATCGTCATTATGCGCATGTGGATATGCCGGGGCATGCGGATTACATCAAGAATATGATTACGGGGGCGGCGCAGGTTGATGGGGCGATTTTGGTGGTGTCTGCGGCGGATGGTCCGATGCCGCAGACGCGGGAGCATGTGTTGTTGGCGCGGCAGGTGGGGGTGCCGTATATCGTGGTGTTTTTGAATAAGACGGATATGGTGGATGATCCCGAGTTGTTGGATTTGGTGGAGTTGGAGGTTCGGGATCTGTTGACGGAGTATGAGTTTCCGGGTGATGAGGTGCCGGTGGTGCGGGGGTCGGCGTTGCGGGCGTTGGAGGGGGATCCGGAGGCTGAGGATCAGATCATGGCGTTGATGGAGGCGGTGGATTCGTATGTGCCGGAGCCGGTGCGGGATACGGAGAAGCCGTTTTTGATGCCGATCGAGGATGTGTTCTCGATCACGGGTCGGGGGACGGTGGTGACGGGCCGTGTGGAGCAGGGGGTGTTGAATCTGAACGACGAGGTGGAGATCGTGGGGATCCGTCCGACCCGGAAGACGGTGGCGACGGGGATCGAGATGTTCCGGAAGTTGTTGGATTCGGCGCAGGCGGGGGACAATGTGGGGGTGTTGTTGCGGGGTGTGGGGAAGGATGAGGTGGAGCGGGGGCAGGTGTTGGCTGCTCCGGGTTCGATCACGCCGCATACGGAGTTCGAGGCGCAGGTGTATGTGTTGACGAAGGAGGAGGGGGGTCGGCATAACCCGTTCTTTTCTGGGTATCGTCCGCAGTTTTATTTCCGGACGACGGATGTGACGGGGACGGTGTTGTTGCCGGAGGGGACGCAGATGGTGATGCCGGGGGACAACACGGAGATGACGGTGCAGTTGATCGCGCCGATCGCGATGGATGAGGGGCTGCGGTTCGCGATCCGTGAGGGTGGCCGCACCGTCGGAGCCGGCCGGGTCACCAAGATCCTCAAATAACCAAAGAGAGCACACATGGCTGAAGAAGGACAGAAGATCCGCATCAGGCTCAAGGCCTACGACCACCAGGTCGTGGACGAGTCCTCGCGCAAGATCGCCGAGACCGTCTTGCGGACCCAGGCCAAGATCCGCGGGCCGGTCCCGCTGCCGACCGAAGTGCACCGGTACTGCGTGATCCGCGGGCCGCACGTCGACAAGGACTCGCGCGAGCACTTCGAGCTGCGGATCCACAAGCGGCTGATCGACATCCTCGAGCCCACACCGAAGACCGTGGACTCGTTGATGCGTCTCGATCTGCCGGCCGGAGTGGAAGTCGAGATCAAGCTGTGAACGCGATCCTCGGTGAGAAGCTGGGCATGACCCAGATCTTCGATGACGAGGCCCGGGCGATCCCGGTCACCGTCATCAAGGCCGGGCCATGCCACGTCGTCCAGGTCAAACGTCCGGAGAAGGACGGGTACGCGGCCGTGCAGCTCTCCTTCGGGGAGGCGAAGCCGGGCCGAGTCAACAAGCCCGCCGCCGGTCACTTCGCCAAGGCGGGGGTCGCCCCGGCGCGGCATCTGGTCGAGGTGCGGGTCGACGATCCCGACGCCTACCAGGTGGGCCAGGCGATCACGATCGGCGAGGTGTTCACCAAGGGCACGATGGCCGACGTCACCGGCATCTCCAAGGGGAAGGGATTCGCCGGCGTCATGAAACGGCACAACTTCTCCGGGCAGGGCGCCAGCCATGGGAACCACAAGAAGCACCGGGCGCCGGGCGCGATCGGGGCCTGCGCCACCCCGGCCCGGGTCTTCAAGGGGACCCGGATGGCGGGACGCATGGGCGGAGAGCGGGTCACCGTGCTCAACCTCGAAGTCGTCGACGTCGATGCCGAGCGGGGCCTGCTGCTCCTCGGCGGCGCCGTCCCGGGTCCGAAGGGATCACTCGTCCTCGTCCGAGAAGCGGTGAAGGGGAGGAAGGACCGTGGCTGAAGTGAAGGCGCCCCTCTACTCCCTCGACGGTTCGGCCAAGGGCGAGGTCGTCCTCGACCCCGAGATCTTCGGGATCGAGCCGAACCTGGCGGTCCTCCACCAGGTCGTCACCGCCCAGCTCGCCGCGGCCCGCGCCGGGACCGCGTCGACCAAGACCCGCGGCGAGGTTCGCGGCGGTGGGCGAAAGCCATGGCGCCAGAAGGGCCTCGGTCGGGCCCGTCACGGCTCCATCCGGGCTCCGCAGTGGGTCGGAGGGGGCGTCGCCCACGGTCCCAAACCCCGTGACTACCGCCAGCGGACCCCGAAGAAGATGAAACGCCTGGCGCTGCGCTCGGCGCTGTCGGCACGGGCGTCGGAGCAGGCGGTGAAGGTCGTCGAGAACCTCGGCTGGGAGCGTCCCAAGACCAAGCAGGCCGTCGCGCTCCTCGAGGCGATGGGGCTCGACGGAAAGGTGCTCGTGGTGCTGGGACGCGGCGACGTCGCCGCCGAGCTCTCCTTCCGCAACCTGGCTCGGGTGCGGACGGTGGAGCCCGGTCACCTCACCGCGTACGACGTCCTGTGGTCCGACGACGTGGTGTTCACCACCGAGACCCTGGGCCTGGCGGGACGCCCCGGGTCCTACGAGGTGAGCGAGGAGGACTTCGTGAAGGAAGAGGGAGGTGAGACCGGATGAAGGATCCCCGCGACATCATCATCGAGCCGGTCGTCTCCGAGAAGTCCTACGACCTCATCGAGCGGCACAACACCTACACCTTCCTCGTCGACCGGCGGGCCAACAAGACCGAGATCAAGGAGGCGATCGCCGAGATCTTCGGGGTCAAGGTCCTCTCGGTCAACACGATGAACCGGAAGGGCAAGCGGAAGCGAACCGGCTGGGTGATGGGCAAGCGCGCCGACACGAAACGCGCCCTCGTCAAGCTGGCCGACGGCGACACCATCGATCTGTTCGGAGTCTGAGCCATGGCCATCAAGAAGAGAAAACCAACGTCGCCGGGCCGCCGGTTCCAGACCGTCTCGGATTTCGCCGAGATCACCAAGACGGAGCCGGAGAAGTCCCTCATCGCCAAGAAGAGCTCGACCGGAGGCCGCAACGCCTACGGTCGGATCACGTCGCGGCATCGGGGAGGCGGCCACAAGCGGAAGTACCGGATCATCGACTTCCGGCGGAACAAGGACGGGATCCCCGCCAAGGTCGCCGCCATCGAGTACGACCCCAACCGCAATGCCCGGATCGCCCTCCTCCACTACGTGGACGGCGAGAAGCGGTACATCCTCGCACCGGTCGGGGTGAAGGTCGGTGACGTGCTCGAGTCGGGCCCGAAGGCCGAGATCCGGCCCGGAAACGCGCTCCCCCTCCGCAACATCCCGGCCGGCTCGACGGTGCACGCCATCGAGCTGCGGCCTGGCGGCGGCGCCAAGCTGGCTCGGTCGGCGGGCACCTCGGTACAGCTCATGTCCAAGGAGTCCGACATGGCCCTCCTGCGGCTCCCCTCGGGGGAGATGCGCATGGTGTCCCTCGACTGTCGGGCCACCCTCGGTCAGGTCGGCAACACCGACGCCGAGCTCGTCAAGCTGGGCAAGGCGGGTCGGAACCGCTGGAAGGGCGTCCGCCCCCAGACCCGGGGAGTGGCGATGAACCCCGTCGACCACCCCCTCGGGGGCGGCGAAGGCAAATCGTCGGGTGGTCGTCCGCCGGTGAGTCCGTGGGGCAAACCCGAAGGTCGCACCCGGAAGAAGAAGAAGGCGAGCGACAAGATGATCGTCCGCCGTCGGAACGCGAAGGGTCGGAGGTAACGATGGGGCGCAGTCTGAAGAAGGGGCCCTTCGTCGACGACCACCTCCTCGAGAAGATCGAGGTGCTCAACGAGAAGGGCGAGAAGCGAGTCATTCGGACGTGGAGCCGACGCTCCACCATCATCCCCGAGATGGTCGGGCACACCATCGCCGTCCACGACGGCCGCAAGCACGTGCCCGTCTACATCACCGAGTCGATGGTGGGGCACAAGCTGGGTGAGTTCGCACCCACCCGGACCTTCCGGGGCCACGCCGGTTCGAAACGGGAGAAGGCGGCGAGGCGGCGATGAAGGTGCGAGCCCAGGCCAAATACATTCGACAGTCGCCCTACAAGGTGCGGCGGGTGCTCGACCTCGTGCGCGGCCTCCCCGTGTCCGAGGCCGAGCACGTGCTCGCCCTGACTCCACGGCGGGCCGCCGAGCCCGTCGCCAAGGTGTTGCGTTCGGCCGTGGCCAACGCCGAGCACAACTACGCCCTCGACGCCGACGAACTCGTCGTGGCCGAGGCCTACGCCGACGAGGGACCCACGTTGAAGCGTTACCGCCCCCGGGCGCGAGGGCGTGCGACCAGGATCCGCAAGCGGACGAGCCACATCACCATCGTCGTGGCCGACCGGAGCGAGGAGGAGGACTGATGGGGCAGAAGACGCACCCCTATTCGTTCCGGTTGGGCATCGTCACCGACTGGAAGTCGAAGTGGTACTCGGACAAGGACTACGTCGAGCTCGTCAACGAGGACAGCCGGATTCGTGACTACCTCCGCAAAGAGCTGACCCGCGGCGCGGTCTCCCGGATCGAGATCGAACGGACCCGCGACCGCGTGGTCGTGGAGATCCACACGGCCCGTCCCGGAGTGGTGATCGGACGCAAGGGCGTGGAGGCGGAGCGCCTCCGCTCGGGGCTCGAGAAGATCGCCTCGAAACCCGTGAAGCTGAACATCATCGAGGTGAAGGACCCAGAGCTCGACGCCCAGCTCCTCGCCCAGGGCATCGCCGACCAGCTCGAGAACCGGGTGGCGTTCCGGCGGGCGATGAAGCGGGCGGTCGCCACGGCGATGAAGGCGAACGCCCAAGGCGTTCGGGTGGAATGCAAGGGCCGTCTCGGCGGCGCGGAGATGGGTCGGCGTGAGTGGTACCGGGAAGGCCGGGTTCCGCTCCACACCCTCCGGGCCGACATCGATTACGGCACGGCGACGGCCCACACCACGGTGGGGACGATCGGCGTGAAGGTCTGGGTCTACAAGGGCGACGTCCTCGCCACCGGCGCTCCTTCGCGGGAGAAGATCGCCGCCGAGGCGGCCCTCGCCACGGGCGGTCCCGCCCGGCGGGGTGCCCGGGCGGCCCCGGCGAAGGCCCGGGCCGAGCAGGCCGTGGAGGGTGGTAAGATGCCCCGCCTCATCGAGGCCGGCGGCGGCAAGCGTCTCATCGAGGCCGGCGGCGGCAAGCGAGAGGGCAGGCCTCTCATCGAGGCCGGCGGCGGCAAGCGCAAGCTGGACGCCGAACTGGCCGAAGCCGAGTATCGGGAAGAGCGCAGCGCGCTCGAGGAGACCGAGGCGCCGGTGGAGGCCCAGGTCGAGGTCGAGACCGAGGCCGAGACCGTCGAGACACCAACCCCGTCCGGCGATGCCGCGGAGGAGACCGCTCCGGTCGCCTCCGAGGAGACCACTCCCGAGGCCGACACCCCGGCCGCGGAGGATGCCGCCGGCGAGTCCACAGAGGAACAGCAGGAAGAGGAGTAAGCGGTCATGTTGATGCCGAAGCGTGTGAAGCACCGCAAGGTGCATCGCGGCCGCAGGAGCGGTGTCGCCAAGGGTGGTACGAAGGTGACCTTCGGCGAGTACGGGTTGCAGGCCCTGGAGCCGGCGTGGATCACCGCCCGTCAGATCGAGGCCGCCCGGGTGGCGATCACCCGTGCCGTCAAGCGTGGTGGGAAGGTCTGGATCACGATCTTCCCCGACAAGCCGGTGACCCAGAAACCGGCCGAGACCCGGATGGGGTCGGGCAAGGGCAACCCCGAGTACTGGGTGGCCGTGGTGAAGCCGGGTCGGGTCATGTTCGAGCTGGCCGGGGTCCCCGAGGAGCTGGCCCGCGAGGCGATGCGCCGAGCCGGCCACAAGCTGCCCATCAAGACCCGATTCGTGACGAGGGAGGAAGCATGAAGGCCGACGACCTCCGCGACATGACCATGGAGGAGCTGGTCGAGGCGTTGGCCGAGGCGAAGGAGGAGCTCTTCAACCTCCGCTTCCAGCTCGCCACCAACCAGCTCGACAACACGGCCCGGATCAAGGCCGTGAAGAAGGACATCGCCCGCATCCTCACCGAGGTGCGGCGTCGGGAGATCGAGGCGTGGCAGGCGCAGGCCGCCACCGGGGAGAGTGCGTGATGACCGAACGTGGAACTCGCAAGGTGCGGGTGGGCGTCGTCGTGTCGGACGCGCGCGACAAGACGGTGACCGTCGAGGTCCCGAGCTCCTACAAGCACCCGCGCTACGACAAGATCGTTCGACGCAGCACTCGCTTCCACGCCCACGACGAGCACAACGAGGCCCGAGTGGGCGACACCGTACGGATCGTGGAGACGCGCCCGCTGTCCAAGACCAAGCGGTGGCGGGTCGCCGAGATCGTGGAGCGTGCCCGATGATCCAGCAGGAATCCAGGGTGAAGGTCGCCGACAACACCGGCGCCCGGGAGGTGCTCTGCATCCGGGTGCTGGGCGGCTCGACGCGCCGGTACGCCCGGGTCGGGGACGAGTTCATCGGCACGGTGAAGGAGGCCCAGCCGGGAGGGTCGGTGAAGAAGGGCGAGATCGTCCGGGCGGTCGTCGTTCGGACCCGTAAGGAGAAGCGACGTCCGGACGGGACCTACATCCGGTTCGACGACAACGCCTGCGTGATCATCGACAACAACCGCCAGCCGCGGGGTACCCGTATCTTCGGTCCGGTCGCCCGTGAGCTCCGGGACAAGCGTTTCATGCGCATCGTCTCCCTCGCGCCGGAGGTGCTCTGATGACGCATGCTTTTGGCACCTGGATCACGCGAGATATGTCGAATCCGACCGCCAATTCGGGAAGGTGCGGGGAGGTCCTGCGATGAAACTCCGTGAAGGGGACCGGGTGATGGTGATCTCCGGCAAGGACGCCGGCAAGGAGTCGCGCATCGCCCGGGTGTTCCCCAAGAAGGACAAGATCATCGTCGAGGGGGTCAACACCGCCAAGAAGCATCAGAAGCCCCGAGGCCAGACGATGCAGGGCGGCATCATCGACAAGGACATGCCGATCCACGTCTCGAACGTGATGATCGTCTGCGAGGACTGCGGCCCGACCCGGATCGGCTACCGGATCGACGAGACCGGCAAGCATCGTGTCTGCCGGAAGTGCGGAGGTGACCTGTGACTCCCCGGCTGAAGGAGAAGTACTGGAAGGAGATCCACCCCCGCCTCCAGAAGGAGCTGGGGCTGGAGAACCCGATGCAGGTCCCGCGCCTCACCAAGATCACCGTCAACATGGGGGTGGGGGAGGCCGTCCAGGACCGGAAGCAGATCGAGTCCGCCACCGAGGAGCTCGCCCTCATCACCGGTCAGCGTCCTCGCCTCAACCGGGCGCGGAAGTCGATCGCCGGGTTCAAGATCCGCCAGGGGATGCCGGTGGGAGTCTCGGTGACCCTCCGGGGCGACCGGATGTGGGAGTTCTTCGACCGCCTGATGGCGATCGCCATCCCCCGGGTGCGCGACTTCCGGGGCCTCAACCCTCGATCCTTCGACGGGCACGGCAACTACAGCTTCGGGTTCACCGAGCAGCTCATCTTCCCCGAGATCGACTACGACCGGATCACGGCGATCCGGGGCATGGACATCACGATCGGGACCAGCGCGGACAACGATGAGCACGCCAAGGCCCTGCTCGAGGCCTTCGGGTTCCCGTTCCGGCGACAAGAGGCAAAGGTGTGAAGGAGCAGGCATGGCACGCAAGGCATTGATCGTCAAGCAGCAGCGAACCCCCAAGTTCAAGGTACGGGCCTACAACCGCTGTAAGCGGTGCGGTCGGCCGCGCGCCTACCTCCGCGCCTTCGGGATGTGCCGGATCTGCGTGCGCGAGCTGGCCTCCCGGGGGGAGCTGCCAGGAGTGCGAAAGGCGTCTTGGTGATGTTGACCGATCCGATCGCCGACATGCTCACGCGCATCCGCAACGCGACACGCGCCGGCAAGGAGACGGTGAGCATGCCGTCGTCCCAGATGAAGGAGCGGATCGCGAAGATCCTGGCCGCCGAAGGGTTCATCGACGGCTTCGACGTCGAACCGGCCCGGGCCGGGCGGACCCTCACGATCAAGCTGCGCTACGGGGATCATCGGACCCCGGCGATCCAGGGGATCAAGCGTGTCTCCAAGCCGGGACATCGCATCTACCGGGGTGCCTCCGAGCTGCCTCGGGTCCAGGGCGGCATCGGGATGGCCGTCGTGTCGACCTCCCAGGGGCTCATGCCCGACCGGGAGGCGCGGCGTCGGCGTCTCGGAGGCGAGATCATCTGCGAGGTGTGGTGATGTCGCGGGTCGGCAACGCTCCCATCCCCATCCCCGACGGCGTCGAGGTGACGGTGGACGGCTCCCACGTCACCGTGAAGGGTCCCAAGGGCACCCTGGAGCGGACCTTCCACGAGCGGGTGACGATCGAGGTGGCCGACGGCGTCGCCACGGTGCGCCGTCCCGACGACAGCCGCGAGTCGAAGGCGCTGCACGGGCTGTCCCGAGCGCTGCTCGCCAACATGGTCGCCGGCGTCTCCCAGGGGTACAAGAAGGAGCTGCAGATCATCGGTGTCGGGTATCGGGCCGCCCTCAAGGGCCGGTCCCTGGAGCTGCAGCTCGGATTCAGTCACCCCGTCTCCTACACGGCCCCCGACGGGGTGGACTTCGAGGTGCCGGAACCGACGAAGGTGATCGTGAGCGGGATCGACAAGGAGAAGGTCGGTCAGGTCGCCGCCGAGATCCGGAAGCTCCGTCCGCCCGAGCCCTACAAGGGCAAGGGCATCCGGTACGTCGACGAGTACGTGCGGCGGAAGGCCGGAAAGGCAGGTAAGCGATGAAGGCGACCCGTGCCGCGGCTCGGGCGCGGCGACACGTACGGGTTCGGAAGAAGGTCCGGGGAACCCCGGACCGTCCCCGGCTCGCCGTGTTCCGCTCGAACCGTTACATCTACGCGCAGCTCATCGACGACACGAAGGGCCACACGATCGTCGCCGCCTCCTCCCAGGAGCGGGGTCTCCGGGATCGACGCCTCACGGTGGAGACCGCCGCCGAGGTCGGCCGTCTGCTCGCCGAGCGGGCGAAGGAGGCCGGTGTGTCCTCGGTGGTGTTCGACCGAGGCGGGTTCAAGTACCACGGCCGAATCAAGGCCCTGGCCGACGCCGTCCGTGAAGCGGGCCTGGAGTTCTGAGGAGCATGGCAATGGCAGAGCCACAGCAGTACGACGAGCGGGTCATCCAGATCAACCGGGTGGCGAAGGTCGTCAAGGGCGGCCGCCGGTTCTCCTTCACGGCGCTCGTGGTCGTCGGGGACGGCAACGGCCGGGTCGGGATCGGATACGGCAAGGCGAAGGAGGTGCCGGCGGCGATCCAGAAGGGGATGGAGATCGCCCGTCGTTCGATGATCACCGTGCCGATGGCCGGGTCGACCATCATCCATCAGGTCGTCGGCTCCCACGACGCCTCCCGGGTGCTCATCAAGCCGGCGGCCCCCGGTACCGGGGTGATCGCCGGCGGGGCGGTGCGCCAGATCCTGGAGGCGGCGGGGATCAAAGACGCCCTGGCGAAGTCCCTCGGATCGCCCAACCACCTCAACGTGGCCCGGGCGACCATGAACGCCCTCCAGGGTCAGCGGCGTCCCGACGAGGTGGCCCGCCTGCGGGGCAAACGGCCGGAAGACTTCGTGCCGCCGGGGCTGTTGGCCGCCTACCGGGGCACCGAATCGCTCCGTGCCGCCGGGGAGAAGTGAGGTTCGGAGATGGCCGAGAAGACGTTGAAGGTGACGCTCCGCCGTAGCGTGATCGGCGAGAAGCCGAAGACCCGCGCCACGGTTCGGAGCCTGGGTCTGCGCAAGCTCCACCAGACGGTGGAGCACCGAGACAGCCCCGTCGTGCGGGGGATGATCCACCGGGTGCGGCACCTGGTGGAGGTGGAAGAGGACTGAGATCGGGGCCGGAGAGCTCGGAGAAGAGATCATGAGTGAAGAGCGCGAACAACTGAAGCTCCACCATCTGCGTCCGGCCCCGGGGTCGAAGAAGCGGAAGGTCCGTGTCGGCCGCGGCGAGGGCGGACGTCGGGGCAAGACGGCCGGTCGGGGGACCAAGGGCCTCAAGGCACGGGGCACACTGCGTCCCGGATTCGAGGGAGGTCAGATTCCGCTGGCCCGGCGGCTCCCGAAGCTGAAGGGTTTCCGCAACCCCAACCGTGACCCCTTCGTCGTCGTCAACGTCGCCGCCCTGGGGGTCTTCGACGCCGGCGCCACCGTCGGGCCCGACGAGCTGCGGAGCCGGGGCCTCGTCAAACAGCGCGGGCGGATCAAGGTGCTCGCCGAGGGCGAGATCGACCGCGCCCTCACGGTGCGGGCCCACGCCTTCAGCGCCGCCGCCCGGGCCAAGATCGAGGCGGCGGGCGGTACGGCCGAGGTCATCGAGGGATGAGCATCGACGGGCACCGTAGGCGTCGCCGTCCGGTAGCCTGGCCTCCGGCCCTCGGTCGCCCCTCCACGGACAGGTCACATCCATGCTGAGCATCTACCGACACATGTTCGCCATCCCGGATCTTCGGAGGAAGATCCTGTTCACCCTCGCCATGTTCGGGGTGTACCGGTTGGGGGCGACGATCCCGGTCCCGGGGATCGACCTCGACGCCGTCCGGGCCTTCCAGCAGCAGCAGCAGGCCGGCGGGGTGTACGGGCTGCTCAACCTGTTCTCCGGGGGCGCCCTGGAGCAGTTCTCGGTGTTCTCGTTGGGGATCCTCCCCTACATCACCGCCTCGATCATCATGCAGCTCCTCACGGTGGTGATCCCCAAGCTCCAGGCCCTCCAGGACGAAGGCGAAGCCGGTCAGCGGATCATCACCCAGTGGACCCGTTATGTGACGGTGATCCTCGCCCTCCTCCAGTCCACCGCCTTCACCTTCCTCTTCCACGTGGGCCGGTTCACCAACGGCATCGACCTGGTCCCCCAGTACACACCGGGGCGGGTGTCGCTGATCGTCATCACCATGACCGCCGGCACCGCCTTCGTGATGTGGCTCGGCGAGTTGATCACCCAGCGGGGTGTGGGGAACGGGATGTCGTTGATCATCTTCATCTCGATCCTCTCCCAGTTCCCGTTCATCTTCGGCCAGATCTGGGGTCAGACGGTCGCCGCCGGGTTCGTGATCCGGTTCGTGGTGATCATGCTCGTGTTCCTGGCGATGATCGGTGCCATCATCTACGTCGATCAGGGTCAGCGGCGGATCCCCATCCAGTTCGCCAAGCGGGTGCGGGGTCGCCGGGTGATGGGTGGGCAATCCACCTACATCCCCCTCAAGGTGAACACGGCGGGCGTGATCCCGGTCATCTTCGCCACGTCGGTGCTCCTGTTTCCGCCCCTGGTGGTGACGTCGATCCCCTCCAACGCCGCCTGGGTCCGGGCCGTGTTCAACTGGGTCGACCGGAACCTGGGGGCCGGGGGCTCGGCGAGCGGGTGGTACATCATCATCCTGTTCTTCCTGATCATCTTCTTCACCTACTTCTACACCGCCATCCAGTTCGACCCCCAGCGCCAGGCCGAGATGATCCAGCGCCAGGGCGGCTTCGTTCCCGGCGTACGGCCCGGACCTCAGACCGCCCGGTATCTGGGCCACATCCTCAATCGGATCACGTTGCCGGGCTCGATCTTCCTGGCGGTGATCTCGGTGCTGCCGGCGATCGCCGGGCTGATGTGGAACATCGCCATCAGCTTCTCCGGTGTCTCCATCCTCATCGTCGTCGGGGTGGCGTTGGAGACGATGAAACAGATCGAGTCCCAGCTCACGATGCGGAACTACGAGGGTTTCCTCACATGAACCGGGGGAGGGCTGGGACGTGAAGCTGCTCTTCATCGGACCGCCGGGCGCAGGCAAGGGGACCCAGGCGCAGCGGGTCGCGGAGCGCCTCGGGATCGCCCACATCTCCACCGGCGACATGTTCCGTGCCCAGGTCGCCGCCGGCACCGAGCTTGGCAGGCGGGTCGAGGCGATCATGAAGGCCGGCGACTACGTCCCCGACGAGGTCACCGTGGCGATGCTGGGCGAGCGGATCGCCGAGCCCGACGCCGCCGAGGGGTTCATCCTCGACGGGTTCCCCCGCACCCTCGGTCAGGTGGAGGCCCTCGACCGTCTCCTCGGCTCCGACGGGCTCGACCGGGTCGTCGTGCTCGACGTCCCCGAGGACGAGCTCGTCCGGCGCCTCCTCTCCCGGGGGCGCGCCGACGACACCGAGGAGACGGTGCGGAACCGGCTCGCCGTGTATCGGGAGCAGACCGAGCCGCTGATCGAGCTCTACGCCCGTCGGGGAATCGTCGTCCACGTCGACGGCGTTGGGGAGATCGACGAGATCACCGAGCGGCTGCTGCGAGCCATCGACGCTCGGGCGGCCGCCGAGTGAGGTCCCGGACGTGATCACCATCAAGACCCCGCGAGAGTTCGAGAAGATGGCCGTGGCCGGACGGTGCGTCGCCGCCGTCCACGCCGAGGTGCGTGCCGCCATCCGGCCCGGAGTCTCGATGCGCGAGCTGGACGAGATCGCCGCTCGGGTCATCCGGGGTCACGGATGCGTGCCGTCGTTCCTCGGTTACCACGGGTATCCGGCGAGCATCTGCACGTCCCCGAACGACGTCATCGTCCATGGCATCCCCGACGAATACCGTCTCCGCGACGGCGACATCATCTCGATCGACGCCGGTGCCATCTTCGAGGGATACCACGGGGATGCCGCCTTCACCGTCGCCGTCGGCGACGTGCCCGACGCCGTGGACCGGCTCATCGCCGCCACCGAGGAGGCGC
>Ga0256839_1004762_pt1 | contig 13007 bp, 15 predicted proteins | sample 354166metaG_FD_185968 | JGI IMG/M metagenome (GOLD analysis project Ga0256839, IMG submission 185968) | Hydrothermal vent microbial communities from Mid Atlantic Ridge, Atlantic Ocean - 354-166 | ecosystem: Environmental > Aquatic > Marine > Hydrothermal vents | place: Atlantic Ocean: Mid... | reverse complement strand
TGATCCTGAATCGCAAGCAGCCCGGCCTGTACCGCTGCCATGGTGAACAGGCTGTATGCCATGAGTGAGACGATGGCGTGGATGCGCAGCCCCCAGGGTGAGGCCGGATCAAAGATGTAGGTGGTGGGGAATGTCAGCTCCAGAATCAGCGCGATAGCCGCCAGTGGCAGCAGCACAATGCCGAGATTTTCTATCGGTTTGGAGATGGCGGAGAGCATCAGTGTCAGCACAATGATCCAGGCGGAGAGTGAGGCCGCGTTGAATATGCCAAGATTCAGGCCGCCATCAGTAAACAGTGTTTGATAGAGCAGTACGGTGTGCAGTGTGACGCCTGCCAGCCCCAGAGCAATTCCACCCTGGCGAGGGAGTTTTAGCTTGGTGTGGCTGCGGAAAAGCCTTAAACCAATGATGAGGGCGCTTCCCAGATAGCTGAGCGTGGCCAGAATTGCAATGAGTGCGTTGTTCATATAGGGCGTGATGATGGCATAATTCAGGTAGTTCTGGAAAGGGGTGCCACGCTCTTTGCAGCCGGCATTCCTTTATAGTAGATTCCACGAACCCCCCTATATTCCAAATATTTCAGCAGATGAACAGGAAATCCAGGCATGTTTGACAATCTTACCGACCGACTGGGTCGGACACTCAATAACCTGCGCGGCCGCGGTCGTCTGACCGAAGAGAACATCAAAGAGACCATGCGTGAAGTGCGGATGGCGCTGTTGGAAGCAGATGTGGCGCTGCCAGTGGTCAAACTGTTTGTGGATCGTGTCCGTTTTAAGGCGTTGGGTGCGGATGTGCTCAGCAGCCTGACCCCAGGGCAGATGCTGGTCAAGATTGTAAATGATGAGCTGGTCAGCATCATGGGTGAGGCCAATGAGGCGCTCAACCTGGCCGCGCAGCCTCCTGCCGTCATCCTGATGGCAGGTCTGCAGGGCTCTGGTAAAACCACCAGTGCAGCCAAACTGGCTCGCTGGCTCAAAGAGAGCCAGAAGAAATCAGTCATGGTGGTGAGTTGCGACATCTATCGCCCGGCAGCTATTGAGCAGCTAAAGACCCTGGCGACCGAGGTGCAGGCTGCATTTTTCCCCAGCAGCCCCGATCAAAAGCCATTGGCCATTGCAAAGGCTGCTATCAGTCAGGCGCGCAGGCAGCATGTCGATGTCCTGATTGTGGATACCGCCGGTCGTCTGCATGTCGATGAAGAGATGATGGCAGAGATCAAGGCGCTGCATGCGGCGCTTGATCCCGTTGAGACGCTGTTTACTGTCGATAGCATGACCGGTCAGGATGCGGCCAATACCGCTAAGGCCTTTGATGAGGCGCTGCCACTGACGGGTGTCGTGCTGACCAAGACCGACGGTGATGCACGGGGTGGTGCGGCGCTCTCCATCCGTGAGATTACCGGCAAGCCAATCAAATTCCTCGGTGTGGGTGAGAAGACCACCGCACTGGAACCCTTTCACCCTGAGCGGGTGGCATCCCGCATTCTGGGCATGGGGGACGTGCTCTCCCTGGTGGAAGAGGTTGAAGCGAAGGTTGATCGTGTCCAGGCAGATAAACTGGCCAGCAAGATCAAAAAAGGCAAAGGATTTGATCTTGCCGATTTTAAAGAGCAGCTGGAGCAGATGAATAAAATGGGTGGTATGGCCTCGGTGATGGAGAAGATGCCGGGCATGGGCGGGGTGCCTGATCATGTCAAAAACCAGGTCAATGATAAAGAGATGGGCAAGCTGGTTGCCATCATCAACTCCATGACACTCAAGGAGCGAACCTTTCCTGCGGTGATTAAAGGCGCGCGTAAACGCCGGATTGCAGCGGGTTCAGGCACTCAGGTGCAGGATGTGAACAAGTTGCTGAAGCAGTTTGCCCAGATGCAAAAGATGATGAAGAAGATGAAAGGCGGTGGCATGGCCAAGATGATGCGCGGCATGAAGGGGCGTATGCCTCCTGGCATGCCATTCTGATTTTTTTTCTTAAAAGGGTGCTTCACTTTTTCCTGAAATTGCGTACAATGCGCGGTTTACTTGCTGCCGGGCAGTAAAGCCTGTGGCGCGCGACAAGATAACTTTCAAGGGTAGGTTATGGTAACAATTCGTCTCTCAAGAGGTGGTGCTAAGAAGCGTCCGTTCTATCATATAGTGGTAACGGATAGCCGCAATCCGCGCGATGGTCGTTACATCGAGCGCCTGGGTTTCTTCAACCCTGTTGCCAAAGGTGGAGAAGAGCGCCTGCGTATCAATCTGGAGCGTATTGGGCATTGGGTTTCCAAAGGGGCCCAGACCTCAGATCGTGTTGCCTCTCTACTGAAAGAGCAGGCCAAAGCATTGAAGGAACAGCCTAAAGCGGCTGCCTGACCCTGGCGGCAGTAACCTGCGATGGCTGAAAAGGCCGCAGTTGGTGATGCGCCGGAGATGATTGTTCTGGGGCGGGTGTCAGGCATATATGGAGTAAAGGGCTGGCTGCGCATCTTTTCTCATACCTCACCCCGGTCCAATATATTGAACTATCCAGATTGGTACCTGCGGCAGGCGGGTCATTGGGTAAAGCATGAGGTTCAATCCGGGCGTGTACACGGCAAAGGCGTGGTCGTTCAGTTAAAGGGATGTGATGACCGGGATCAGGCAGCAAGGCTGTTACAGACGGAGATTGCCATCCCGCGTGAACAGCTGCCGGATCTGCAACCCGATGAGTTCTATTGGAGAGATCTGGAAGGGCTAAAGGTTCAAACCACAGGTGGGCTGGATCTGGGCGTTATAGATCATCTGTTTGAGACAGGAGCCAATGATGTCGTCGTTGTTAAAGGAGAGCGGGAGCGACTGATCCCCTACCTCTGGCAAGATGTCATTCAGAGCGTGGATCTGAAGGCTGGAGTCATGATCGTCGACTGGGATACCGACTTTTAATGCGCTTTGATCTGGTTACCCTCTTCCCCGAGATGTTTCGGGCGCTGGATGAGCAGGGGGTAACCGGCCGGGCAGTGGATCGTGGGCTGGTAGAGCTGGCGTTCTGGAATCCACGGAACTACACCCAGGATCTTCACCGCACGGTTGATGACCGCCCCTATGGTGGCGGCCCCGGCATGGTGATGAAGGTCGAGCCACTAAAGGCGGCCATTGAGCAGGCCAGAGCGGCGGCAAAACCGGAAACCCCGGTGATCTACCTCAGCCCGCAAGGTCGCAGGCTGGATCAACCGGCGGCTAAAATGCTGGCGAAAAGAGAGGGGATGATCCTGATCGCAGGGCGTTACGAAGGGATTGATGAACGAATTATTGAACGCCATGTGGATGAAGAGTGGTCCATTGGCGATTATGTTTTAAGTGGTGGCGAGCTGGCTGCCATGGTGTTAATGGATGCAGTGATCCGCCTTATACCGGGCGTACTGGGGGATGCAGATTCAGCGGAGCAGGATTCGCATACAGATGGTCTGCTGGATTGCCCCCACTACACCAGGCCTGAGGTGGTCGATGAACAAACGGTTCCACCGGTACTGCTGGGTGGTAACCATGAGGCGATACGTCGCTGGCGCCTTCAGCAATCTTTGGGGCGCACATGGCTGCGCCGGCCAGATCTGATACAGGATCGAAGGCTGAGCGCAGATGAACAGATTTTATTAGATGAATTTATACAGGCGCATACCAGCGCCCGTTCAAAACAGGAGTAGACGACCATGAGCAACATTATTGCGGAGCTCGAAGCTGAACAGACTACGCGCGAGATTCCAGAATTTTCCCCTGGTGATACCGTGGTCGTACAGGTGAAGGTAAGAGAGGGTAATCGTGAGCGTATGCAGGCTTTCGAAGGTGTGGTGATTGCCAAACGCAATCGCGGCCTGAACTCGGCCTTTACCGTGCGCAAGATCTCACACGGCGAAGGGGTAGAGCGCGTATTTCAGACCTACAGCCCGGTCATTGGTGAGATTACGGTTAAGCGTCGTGGTGATGTGCGTCGAGCCAAACTCTATTATCTGCGCGGCCTGACCGGCAGGGCCGCTCGAATCAAAGAGAAGATCGTTAAAAAATAAGCGTTGCTTATGCAATCAAAAGCCGCCCTGTTTTGCAGAGCGGTTTTTTTTTGTAAAAAATGCAGGATAAAGGAGTTGGTGTGATGCGGAATACCTTCTACTGGCATGATTATGAGACCTGGGGCATTGATCCACGCCGGGATCGCCCCTCACAGTTTGCGGGTGTGCGTACCGATGAGGCACTGAATATCATTGGTGACCCCTTGATGATCTACTGCCGCCCGGCAGATGATATTCTGCCGCAACCAGAGGCCTGTCTGGTTACGGGCCTTACGCCACAAAAGGTCGCGGCGGAAGGGGTGTGTGAGGCAGAGTTTATCCGGTTGATTCATGCCGAGCTGGCGCGGCCAGGCACCTGCGGTGTGGGCTATAACAGCATCCGCTTTGACGATGAGTTTACCCGTTATGCCCTCTACCGCAACTTCTATGACCCCTATGCCCGTGAGTGGCAGAATGGCAATTCACGTTGGGATATCATCGATATGGTGCGGCTTACCTTTGCCCTGCGTCCAGAGGGTATTGAGTGGCCTACCTATGAGGATGGCACCCCCTGTTTCAAGCTGGAGGAGCTGACGGCAGCCAATGGGTTATCCCATGAGGCTGCGCATGATGCGCTGTCAGATGTCCATGCCACCATCGCGCTGGCCCGATTGATAAAGGAGCGCCAGCCACGGCTGTTTGATTACATCTTCCAGCTGCGCAACAAGCGACTGGTTGATCAGCAGTTTGATCTGCGTGAGAAGAGCCCGTTGCTGCATATCTCCTCCATGTTTCCTGCCTGCTATGGCCGTCTGGCCATGGTGGCACCCGTCACCCGTCACCCGGTTAACAAGAATGGTGTGATTGTATTTGATCTCCGCTATGATCCGGAGCCATTTTTTGAACTCAGCGTTGAGGCACTGCACCAGCGGCTCTTTACCCCGGTGAAAGAGCTGCCGGAGGGGGTAGAGCGTCTGCCACTCAAAATGGTGCATCTGAACAAGAGCCCAGTCATTGTCCCTATGAACACGCTAACGCCTGAAGCGGAAGAGCGTTGGCAGATTGATGTGGCGGCAGGTAGAGCGCATGCTAAAAAATTACAGCAGGCATCAGCGTTTGAGGAGAGGGTGCGTCAAGCCCACAGCTTGCAGCAGTTTGAACCTGTGAGTGACCCTGATCATGGGCTCTACGGTGGCTTTTTTAGCGGCCATGATCGCAAACAGATTGATATTGTTCGGCGTGCAAAGCCACAGGAGTTGAACAGTCTACAGCTCCGTTTCGAGGATAAGCGCCTGCCAGAGATGCTTTTCCGCTATCAGGCACGCAACTGGCCAGAGACCCTCTCACCGGATGACCGGGTGCGTTGGAATGAGTTCCGTCGGAAACGGATCTGCGAATCCGACGGGGGAGGGAGCATCACCCTGACCGAGTATCGTGAGCAGATTGCTGCGCTGAAAGGGGATGAACGCATTTCGGTTGAAAAGATGCCGCTGCTTGACGAGCTGGCGGAGTGGGGCGCGCGGGTATCCGCCTGGGATTAATCTGCGATCCACTTCTCCAGTGCAGCAACCACATTCCTGGCCTGATCCTTGCTGGAGATGTTGAACTTTGATTTCTGCATATATTCGCCATTTCGCTTCTGATAGCGACGAATGCTGTACTTTTCAGGGCCATATTCGCTTTTTGTCCGATTCCACTCCTGATAGCGGAAGATCACTGTGGACCAGGCTCCCTTGGAGAGGATCTGCTTGTCCAGCTCCTTAACAATGTCGGTGCCATCTTCGGTGTAGGCAATGGTGAGTTCATCTACAGTGGATGCCATATTTGTAATACCTGATATGTTTTAGTGGGTTAGCCGGATGAACATAGTACAGGCTAAGAGCAGCAGTGAAAACAGGTTTGTGGCTACTCGGCCACAGCGCCATTGCGCTTGAGCAGGGCGATGATGTCGCTGTTTTGATGCTCGATGGCGTACCGTAGAGGGGTGTGTCCAGCGGCATCCCTGGCATTGATATCAGCGCCGTTGCGGATCAATATTTTGCTGACCACCCGATAATCTCTTTTTACTGCGATATGGAGCAGGCTCTCCCCCTCTTCGGTGATGCGGTTGACGTCGGCCCCCTGCTGCATCAAGAATCTGAAGACATCGCGGTCAACGATCTGATTGGACACCGCCTCTTGCAGCAGCTGGTTGCTATCAAATTTGGCACCCCGTTTGATCAGCATCTCGGCTACCTGGGTGCGGCCTGCCATCACCGCATTGTGGAGTGGGGTACGCCCCTCACTGTCCAGAGCATCAATGTCGGCTCCATGCTTTAGCAGCAGCTTCACCACTGCCCAGCGACCGGCTTTGGCCGCGACATGCAGGGGTGTGCTGCCATCCGGGTTGGCCTGGTTGAGGTCTGTGCCCCATGTGATATGGCGCTCGATCTGCGCAATATCGCCGCGCTCAATGGCGGGATAGAGCGCAAGGCTGGGGCGATCTGGCTCGCCACAGGCGCTCAAGAGCAGCAACAAAATAAGTGCGGGGATCTTTATGGGATTCATCTGGCGCTCTGAAAATAGCCCATCATACTGCATTTACAGGACAGCATGATAAAGTAGTGCCCATGTTACTGAAAATTTTACTGACTGTAGTGGTTATTTTGGGGGCAGCATTGGTACTGCGCCGGCGCACGCATCGTCTGCCGCAAACTACAGCGCCTGCGCCCTCCCCGACAAAAACCACCCCGCTGCGACTGCCGCACTATGCCGCTTATGGTCTGGTCTCCATCATGCTCGCGGGTGCCCTCTATTTTGTCTATCTGGAGTGGGAGGATAGCTACCAGATCGTGACGGTTCGGGTGATTGATACCCGTAGCGGCAATGCGGTTAACTATGAGGCCTATAAGGGCGACGTGGCAGCACGCAGCCTGCTCACCCTGGATGGCAAAATGGTTAGCCTTGCAGAGGTGGAACGCATGGAGTTTGTAAGGGAGTAGCACCCACTAAGGCGCGGCACTCAACAGGGTGCCAACCTGGCTGGCCTGGCCTCCTGCCTGGGCTCGCATGGCCTGAGCGCTATCCGCCCCCAGCAGTTTGCTGATATGGGCTGCAAGCTGAGCAGCCTCTTCTGCGGTGCTGATATTGCCGGTTGAGCGGGCGGGTTCACTGGCGGCACTGCGATAGAGTTCACCGGCGCGGTCGATGTTTACCGTATTATCAGCTGGTTTGGCGGCTTTAGCCGTGGCTGAAGTGACCTCTGTGCCAGCTGTATTGGTGCTGCCTGTGCCTTTTGAGCCGGAACTGCCTGCTTTTGCGTTGTCCAAAGATGGTAGTTTGTCATTTGAAATGGGTGTAACCACAATAGTGTCCTCTTCTTCAAAGCCAAAAAAATGGCGTATTGATAGGCAAAAAATGTGCTGACATTATCTGAGCAAGTTTCAGGCCAGGATGCGTCTGTGTTGCCTCGGCAACAACCAGTAAGGATAGATCAGTCGCATCACATGGGTCGGTTTTGTCATAGATGGCGTTGCAGGCTTGCGAGTTGGGTGCTGTTCTTGCTCCTTTTATCTCCGCTCTGCCTGTCGGCTGCCCCGCAGGTCGGCGATCGTCTGGAGTATACGATCTCTTATCAAGGGGGATTAACCGCTATGGCCTGGCTGGATATCTGCGATGCAGTGCTGGAGAGTTCATGGCAGCCGGTTAGTGTGAACGGTGAGGCGGCCTATAAGGCAGAGATCAAGATAAGCAGTGAGCCGCATAAAAAGATGGAGGCTCTCTACCCCTTCCGGTATCAGCTGACCAGCTATTTCAGTACCGATCTACAGCGCTCCATTCTGTTTGAGAGACGCAAAAAGACACGAAAAGAGCGCCATGAAATTATCCGTTTTGATTGGGGCGAGAAGATCACAGAGCGTTACAAACGGCGCAAACCACAGCAGGTTGAGGCAGGTTTTGGTGGTGAGGTAACGGAGATGTTCCGCTTTCTGGGGTATGCCCCGGCAAATTTCCGCCGTTCTGGAAAAGCGGGTCAGAAGCTCCTCACCAACATGCTGGATCGTCTCTCACTGCTGCAAGCGGTTCGAGGCCAAAATTTTGCCGCTGGAGATGAGATGCGCTTTACCATCGCTGATGGCAAAAAGGTGTTGAACTACCTGGTCAGGGTTCAAACGAGAGGGCCTTTGGAGCAGGATAGCCAGCAGCGGGATCTATTCAAGCTGCGGTTCGATGCCTTTAAGTCGGGAGAGTGGAGCGGCCAGCCAGTGCATCCTGCCGTGTTTGTCTGGATGACAGCAGATGAACGCAGGATTCCGGTTCGCTTTGTTATTGATTACGCCATGGGTCGCTTTGTCATCCAGCTGAAGCAGGATGCACGGGGGCAGATGGCTAAAATGTCAACTTTGGCTCAACCATCTCCAGCGTACTGATGTCGGGTATTTTGGCGGCCTCTACCGGCTGTTGGCAATCTTCAAGACTCCCCGTATTGGCGGCATTGAGCGTTAGGCCAGTGGTGTCGATCTCTGGTGGCGGCGGTGGCTTGCGCTCATCCAGCATGGTTTCAGAGTGGGCAGGATTCAGCGTTAGCCCCTCTGTATCTATACTTGCAGGAGGTGGTGGTTCCCTGCTATCCAGTGGGGCGGCGTTGCTGCCCAGGGTGATGCCATCGATATTGGGTATCTCCGCAGGTACCACTTGCGGTGCGCAATCAATCAGGCTGCCGGTTTTGGCAGGCAGCAGCTCAATCTCATCCTTTATGGGTGGGGCAGAGGCTGGGGGCTGAGCGGCGGCTGTTACAGGTTTGATATCAATCAGCGCCCCTGCATTGCGGAAGCTGACCCGATACTTGGCCGCTTTTTCAATATCAACCGCCGATTTTATCTTTACCGGTTGACCTGAAAAGAGCTGTTCCAGCTGCTTTGGGTTGGCATTGAAGGCGCGTCCCAGCTTGGCGCGCACAGCGGCTTCATCATGACCGGCTATAATCTGGCCAGAGAAAAAGATGTCGAATTTTTCTGACATGTGGCAGTGCCCATAATGTGATGATGGTTTGAGTATGGCAGCAATGGGTGGTTTTTACGATTCCCCCTGTGGGATCATCGCCTTGACCACATTGCACCAGGCATGCGCCAGATTGTCCCGGTTATAGCCCCCGCCGCCGACAGCCAGCATCCATCCTTTACAGTGAATATCTGCAATCCGGGCCAGTGACTTTGCCGCCTGGGCATGTGCCTTAGCGCTGTATTTAAGATGGGTAAGTGGGTCACCCGCAACACTGTCGGCACCGCACTGAAGGATGATGAATTCAGGCTTGGCCTGCTCAATGAACGCCTCTGCTTTAGACCAGGCTGATAAAAAAGCCTGATCACCGGCACCAGATGCCATGGGGATATTGAGTTTGCTCCCTTTGGCCGCCCCTTTGCCGGTCTCGCTTCGACTGCCTGTGCCGGGGTAGAGGTAACGGCCATCTTCATGCAGGTCGGCAAAGATCAGATCCGGGTCTTCTTCAAAGGCATAGAAGACGCCATCACCATGATGGGCATCGATGTCGATGTAGGCCACCCGTTGAATACCATGCCGGGTGCGCAGGGCTTCAATCGCAATGCCACAGTCGTTAAAGATACAGAACCCGGCGGCAGAGTTACGGCGCGCATGGTGCAGCCCGGCAATGGGGACAAAGGCACGTTTGTTGCTGCCCTGGATGATATGGTCGATGGCATCCAGCACACTGCCCACCACATAGGCAGTGGTCTGATAGGCGTCTGGAAAACAGGGGGTATCGCCAGTGTCCAGATAGCCCGCACCGGTTTGCGACATGGTTTTGACTTTGGCCACATAATTGGCGGTGTGGAACAGCTCAATGGCCGCCTGATCTGCCAGCTTTGGCGTGCTCACCTGAACCTGATGATGCAGGCCTCGTTTGGTGAATTCCCGCCAAAAGGCGTTGAATCGATCAGTGCCAAAAGGGTGGTCGTCGCCGAAGCCGTAGCGGGCAATCTCTTCGCCTGCGTAAACACGAACGGATGGTTGAGTGCTCATAGTAGTGTGCTCCAGCCAGATATCTCAGCTTACTCTACTATTTAAAGGCAGTGTCACTCAACAAATGCAAGATGGATGAGTTATTATCCTAGAAAAATCAGTTAAACGTACGCACATGACACAAGCTCTTGATTCGCCTAGGAGGCTGTCCGAGAATAGGAATCATGGTGAGGGGAAGCTGGTTTGAGTCAGGTTTTTTCATTATTTGAGGCGAATATTGGGCATATTTAACGAAAATAATGGAGAAATCTGGCCAAATCCAGCTTTTTCTCACTGTGGTTTCTATTCTCGGACAGCCTCCTAGCTATACAAAAAAGATCCTTATCACCAGCAAGGTGACTGCGGACTTTTTTGTTACGCTAATCGAATCAATATCTTATGCCCTGCACGCACGTACAACTGATCTTTCTAGGATTATTCTTGGCGATATGCAAGGTATAAATCGTAAACTGAAACATTCAGCTCCATGCAAACGGGCGACAGTGCTATGGGGTTTTACCCTGCTGATGGTTGCTACAGCTGCGTTTGCAGATGTCGTGGCATCGCAGCAGGATCAAGTCTGGGTTCCCGGCTGGCGTGATGGGCCGCTTATGCAGACGCCACGCTCAGGTGCTGCTGTAGTGGAGGTGGATGGCGTCATTCATCTTATTGGCGGAGTGGATGGTAAAAACTTTCTGCGCAGCAGTGAATTTATCCGGGTCAGTGCCGGGGGCGGTCTGTCGGAGTGGTCGCAAGGATCGGCGCTGAATACACCGCGAGGTTTTTTCTCTGCGGTGCGGCATAAGAACTTTGTCTATGCGGTTGGTGGCGGTCAGGGCCGCTACGGAAAAACCCTGCTGGACAGCATTGAGCGTGCCGAGATTCAGCCAGATGGTAGGCTGGGAGCATGGACAATAGAGCGATTCAAACTCAATACCAAACGACGCTGCACCAAGGTGGCGGTGATCGGCAACCACCTCTATGCCTTTGGCGGGTTTAGTGGAATACTGCTCGACAGTGTCGAGCGTGCCGAGATCCAGCCGGATGGCTCGCTGGGTGAGTGGGCCGTGCTGACAGACAGTATGAATATGGCGCGCTACATCCATGGTGTAAGCAAGACGTACAACCGCATCTACATGATAGGTGGTCATGACAAGGTGCGGGGTGTGGGCATTACCGGTGTGGAGTGGAGTCAGGAGGATGAAGAGGGGTGGCTGGTGCCCTGGCAACCTTCTGAACCTTTGCAGACAGGCCGCTATGGGCTGGCAACCATACAGCATGGTGACTATCTTTATGCGCTTGGCGGACTGGATGGGGCGGCCTATCTGGATAGTATTGAGAAGGCGCAAATCAATCCGGATGGCTCACTCAGCAGTTGGCGAAACACAACACCTTTAGCATCACGACGGGAAGGCATGAGTGTGGCAGTAGTGAACGGCACGCTCTATATTATGGGCGGCACAAACCTGACTGGATATAAACGCAGCATCGAATATGCCTCTTTTAATGCACAAGGTGATATTGGCTATTGGACAACGGCAGCAGAGGCGGCAGTAAAAAAACATGAATTAGATAAAAAAGCAGCACAAAGAGAGATATTGCCAAACGAGGCGGTTGTTATAGCTCATCTAAAGGCGGCACTCTATAGTTATGTAGAGGTACAACGCAGTGATGGAATGTCAGCCTGGCTGGCCGGGCCAACAGCAGATATACCCATTGGTACGCGTATTCAATTTCCCAATGGTGTTGTGATGCGCAACTTCTACAGTAAAGAGCTGAAGCGCAACTTTCCGGTACTTATGTTTGTCGGTGAGTTACGGATACTGAAGCAGCCAGAATCAAAACAGATAATCTACCGGAAGCAAGAATGAAAAAAATAGCACTGATAACAGGGGTCACCGGGCAGGATGGTGCCTACCTGGCGGAGTTTTTACTGAATAAAGGGTATGAGGTCCACGGCATCAAACGCCGCTCATCCCTGTTTAATACGGATCGGATAGATCATCTGTATCAAGACCCCTCCCAAGCTGATCGTGATTTCATCCTGCACTACGGCGACATGACCGACTCCTCCAGCCTGGTACGCATTATCCAACAGGTGCAGCCGGATGAACTCTATAACCTTGCTGCCCAAAGTCATGTTGCAGTTTCGTTTGAAGAACCGGAGTATACGGCCAATGCCGATGCGCTGGGTGCGTTACGGGTGCTGGAGGCCATCCGCATTCTTGGGCTGGAGAAAAAGACCCGCTTCTACCAGGCATCAACCTCAGAGCTGTACGGCCTGGTGCAAGAGACACCACAAAGTGAAACCACCCCTTTCTATCCGCGCTCACCCTATGCGGTGGCAAAACTGTATGCCTATTGGATAACGGTAAACTACAGAGAGGCCTACGGCATCTATGCCTGCAATGGCATCCTGTTTAATCATGAATCTCCCGTGCGTGGCGAGACCTTTGTTACACGCAAAATCACCCGTGCTCTGGCTCGAATAAAGCTGGGGCTGCAAGCCTGTCTCTATCTGGGAAACATGGATGCCAAACGTGATTGGGGACATGCAAAGGATTATGTAGAGATGCAGTGGCTGATGTTGCAACAGGAGCAGCCGGAAGATTTTGTCATTGCAACCGGCATACAGTACAGCGTGCGTGATTTTGTAACCGCCGCAGCCACAGAGTTGGGAATCGGTTTGCGATGGGAAGGGAGCGCAGAGGAGGAGACGGCAACGGTAGCTGCGGTGCAAAACAGTGACTGTAGTGTTAAACCGGGGGATGTGATCGTAAAGGTTGATCCACGTTACTACAGGCCAACAGAGGTGGAGACGCTGCTGGGTGATCCATCCAAGGCAAAAGAGAAGCTGGGCTGGACACCAAAAATAGCCTTCAAAGAGCTGGTGGCAGAGATGGCGCGAGAGGATCTTGAGCTGGCCAAAAAAGATGACCTTTGCCGACGCGAAGGATTTCAAACCTATGAGCGTAATGAATAATGGCACCTGACCACCATTCAAAAATCT
>Ga0256839_1004761_pt1 | contig 13008 bp, 14 predicted proteins | sample 354166metaG_FD_185968 | JGI IMG/M metagenome (GOLD analysis project Ga0256839, IMG submission 185968) | Hydrothermal vent microbial communities from Mid Atlantic Ridge, Atlantic Ocean - 354-166 | ecosystem: Environmental > Aquatic > Marine > Hydrothermal vents | place: Atlantic Ocean: Mid... | reverse complement strand
ACCCCCCGCCCGGAAGCCGACGGGCCCAACCTCGTAGGTCAGCCGCCCTTCATCCGCTCCAGAACCCGGCGCGTGAGGGCCTCGATCTCCTCGGGGTCGGCCGATCCCCGCTCCCACAGCACCTGGGTCACCGCCCGCCGCACCCGCGACTCCACCCTCAGGGCTTCGAGACCGTCCGAAGCGTCGGAGGCGTCGGCGTCGCTCTCAGGGAGCGTCTCGTCCAGAAGGGCGACCCGGGAGCGAACCGTCTCGGCCGCCCGGTGGAGCGACGCCAGCTCGTCGGGGTCGAGCCCCAGGTCGACGATCTCGACCACACCATCCCGGCCCAGCCGCACCGGGACGCCCAGGTAGACGTCGGTGACGCCGTACTCGCCCCGCAGGTAGGCGCACGCCGGAACCACCCGTCGCTCATCCCGGACCACGGCGGCGACCATGTCCGCGATCGACGCGGACGGCGCCATCCACGCCGAGCCGCGTGGCAGGAGCCGGACGATCTCGGCGCCCCCGTTGCGAGTCCGCTCCACGATCTCCGCGATCCGGTCCGCCGTCAGCACTTCGTCCAAGGGGCGTCCCCGCACCGTGGTGAGCCGAGGAAGGGGCACCATCGTCTCGCCATGGGACCCGAGGACGATGGCATCGACCTCGCTCGGATGTACTCCCGCGGCCTCGGCGACGAAGTATCGGTATCGGGACGTGTCCAACTCCCCCGCCATCCCCACCACCCGCTCCGGCGAGAATCCCGTCACCTTCCAGGTGAGGGTCGTCATCTCGTCGAGGGGGTTGGAGACGACGATGACCACCGCGTCCGGCGAACGGTGGGCGACCTGGGATGCGACCCCGGCCACGATCTCGGCGTTGGTCCCGAGGAGGTCGGCGCGGCTCTGACCGGGCTTGCGGGGCACCCCGGCGGTGATGACGACCAGATCGGAGCCCTCGGTGGGGCCGTAGTCCGAGCCACCGACGACATCGATGCTATGGCCCCGCAACGGCGCCGACTGGCAGAGGTCGAGGGCGACGGCCTTCGCCAGCCCCTCGACGACGTCCACCAGCACGAGGGAGGTCGCCGTCCGGTCCTCGAGGACACGAAGCGCCGTGGTGGATCCGACCATGCCGGACCCGATGATCGAGATCTTCATGCGCCACCTCCACGTTCGCACCCGCAGCCGCACCCCAGCCGCTCCATGACGGCCGCCACCAGGTCTTCGAGTCCGGCGAGACCCTCCCCTCGGGCCAGGAGCTTGCGACGGGCGAGCATCCGCACCCGCGACTCGAGAACGAGACGCTTCACGTCGACGGGACCGGGGGTCGAAGCCACATCCCGGCGGGACGCGACCGCGGCGGCGGACGCGCCACCCAACGACACCCCGAGCGCCTCCGCCCGGTCCCGCGCCAGGGGGGTGACGATGGTGTCGTCGTCGATGTGCAGCGAGGACCCCTCCTGGGCCGCGGCCTCCACCTCGGCGGCGGTCACGACCCGCTTCACGGTTCTCTCCCCGCCAGACCGGTGAGGGCGGCGGTGGCGGCGTCACGGGCGGTGAGCACGTCGGATTCGGTCCCGGAGACGAAGAGCCTCCCGTAGCGGCCGGCGTTGGCGACGTACACGATGTCGATGTCGGCGTGCTTCTCGGCCTCGTTGGCGGCCAGACCGGCGTAGGCAGCCGGGTAGACCTCCATCACACACAGCGTCTGACCGGGCACCAGCAGCGAGCCCCGCCGGAACTTGTTGATGAGCTGGGCCTGGTAGGGGTCGACGTTGGTGATCACCTGGCTCGACGCCACCACCGGCTTCAGTCGATCCTCTTCCGTCGCCCCCAGATAGTCGAGGATCGCAGCCCCGGCCGCCCGAACGGCGGCGGTGTCGAAGGAGTGGATCTCCAGCAACCCGAACTCCCGCTCGATGAACTGGGTCGCAGGCCGCACCGCGGCCGCCTTCAGGGCGGCGTCGGCGACCGGGAAGATCTCGTTCGACGGTGCCATCTCGACGAACAGCTCCGCCATCCCGGCGACCGGGACGTCCCCCTGCACCGTCGCACCCACGTACGCCGCGTACTGGGGCTGCATCCGATCGATGAACGCATACGCCCGGAGCTCGCTCATGTCATCGTCCTTCCAGCCGTTCGAGGACCCGGTGGACGAGATCCTCGGCCATCTCGGTGCCCGTCCTGGTCGACGTGGCCATCCCCGAGGGATGCCGGGAGACGGAGTCGGCGACGGTCATCTCCCGCCAGTCGCGGATCCCCCGTGCCACCCGCTTGCGGTTGATCAGATGGAGCGGGCCGATGTTGTCGGCGGTGATCGTCCCACCCCAGGTGCCGGTCCCGAGCATGAACGACGGGGGAATCCCCGCCGTCGCACCCATCGCCCCGAAGGCCGACGGCGTGTTCACGAGCACCCGAAAGGCCCGCACGGTCGCCGCATACCGGGCGGCCACCCGTTCGTCCTCGGCCCAGATGGTCGCGGTGTGCCCATCGCCGCCGTACCGCAGCAGTTCCTGCGCCCGAGCGATGGCCTCGTCGGTGTCCCCCACCTCATACCACTTGAGCATCGAGGTCAGGATCTCCATCGAGAGCGGATGTTCTCGTCCGACTCCGGCGGGTCGGACCACCAGCACCCTCGTCTCCGAGTCGACCCGAAACCCCGCCCGCTCGGCCAGCACCTGGGGGAATTGGCCGACGGCCTCCGGGTCGATCCCTCCCTGGGGGGTCAGCACCACCGAGGCCAGGGCCCTGGCCTCTTCGTCGTCGAGGAAGCGGGCCCCCCGCGCCTCGAACTCGGCTCGGAGCCGGGCCGCCATCGACCTCTCGACGACCACCGCCTGCTCCGAAGCACAGGGGGTGCCGTTGTCGAAGGTCGCGCTGGCGATGGTGCCCGAGACGCAGTCGTCGAGGTCTGGGACCGACGGGTGGATGAAGGAGGGCACGTTGCCCGGCCCGACCGCGTAGGTGGGTTTCCCGGAGGCGTAGGCGGCCTTCACCATCGCCAGCGATCCCGTGGCGAGGACGAGATCCACCGCCCAATGGGACCACAGCTCCCGGGTTCCAGGAAGGGACACCTCCGTCATGCATTGGACCAGGTCGGGAGGGGCTCCCGCCGACGCCAACGCCTGACGGAGGACCTCGGCGGCGGCCGCCGACGCCTCGGCCGCCCGGGGATGGGGCGCCATGATCACCGCGTTCCGGGCCTTGACCGAGATCAGACCTTTGAAGAAGACCGTGGAGACGGGGTTCGTCGTCGGCACCAGCGCGGCGATCACCCCCATCGGTTCGGCGATCTCGACGACTCCGGCCTCCCGCCCGGAGGCGATCACCCCTACCGTGCGCAGGGGGGCGATCGCCTCGTACACCTCGACGGCGTTGAACAGGTCTTTGATGAGCTTGTGGTCGGCCCGACCGTACCCGGTGACGGCGACGGCGAGCTCGCTCAGCCGCGGCGCAGCCTCGCGGGCGGCCCGTGACATCGCCGCCACCGCCCGGTCGACCTCCTCCTGGGAGGCATCGGCCCATGCACGGGAGACCTCCCGGGCCCGGACCGCCAGGTGCCGGGCCTGCTGGACGGAGCGAAGGTCGGGATCCATGCTCACCGGTAGAAACCGAACATCCGGCAGACCCCCGACTCGGCGCACTTGCCACCGAGGGCGTCCCACTCGACGTGGCGGATCATCTCCTCGGGGCTCATACCGCCGAGGCCCAGGCTCTCCACGGTGCGTCCCTCCGACCACCAGTCGATCCCGCACATGGCGCTCGCCAGATGCACCATCGAGTCGATGGTCGGGGTCTCCACCCCCAGGGTCCGGCCGAGGCTGGCGATGGGGACGAGGGAGTTCGGCACGTCGTCGAGGATGTGGTTCTGGGCGAGGAAGTGACTCGGAGCCGTGAACCCCTGGTAATAGGGGTTCCGCATCAGCGCGTCGTAGATGTCCTCTCCGACCACGTGGTAGCTCTCCCGGTACCAGTCGAGCAACGACCACACCTCCCGAAGCCCCAGGGCTCGGGCGACGGCCTGCTTCTCCCGGTCGATCTTCTCCATCACCAGGCTGGCGATCGTCCGGGTGACCTGGTGCTTGTAGAACTTGAGGTCCTCGCCGGCCGCGGTGCGCTCGATCACCTGGGTGTTGAGCATCACCGTGCCCGGATGCACGACCGGAGCGACGTTGTTGAGGCTCGTCTCCAGGACGTTCTGCGCCGGCTCGATCTGGGGGTAGAGATCCCTCACGTACTCCATCAGGGCGTCGTTGTCGGTGGCCGGGAGCGCCGCCGCCCGCATCCGGAACTTCTCCTTGAGGATCTCGACCTTGTTCGGCCCCCGCCGTTCGGCGGCGTAGATGAACGTCTGGGTCTCACCGAGGACGATGTTGGCCGAGCAGGCGAACCGGGTCAGGGTGCGGGCGAACTCCAATGCCCCGCCCGTCCGGCCCGGGTTGAGCAGCACCCGTTGGCCGTCCCGCAGCATGGGGGCGAGGAGCGAGGCGTAGGGTCGGTGCGAGAGGGCGGGGGCGACGATCATGATGAGATCGGCGCCCTTCACCGCCTCGTCGAGGCTTCGGGTGACCTTCGCGACGTTGCCGAAACCCTGCACCTCCGGGCCGATGACCTCGATCCCTCCCGTCTCCTCCACCGGCTCCAACTCCCAGGAGAAGGGCGACCAGAGGGTGACCGCGTACCCGAGGATGGACATGTGGCCCGCCATGGCGAGGCCGCCGTTCCCCCCGCCCAGCACCGACACCTTGAGCGTCGCCGCCTTGTGGGCACGCCGGGATGGATCCACGGCACGCTCGAAGGGGATCGAGTCGGTCTCCCGCCCCGACGGCGCCGATCCGGTCGCCGGCCCTCGGGAGGGAGCCGCCACGCCCCGCGCCCGGAGCTCGGCGACGATCGCCTCGACCAGGTCGTCGTTGGCTGCCATGCCGCCCCCGCTACTTCGTCTTGCCCAGGATGGCCTCGGTGTCCTGGTGCGGGCGCGGGATCACGTGGACGCTGATCAGCTCACCGACCTTGGCCGCGGCGGCGGCCCCGGCATCGGTGGCGGCCTTCACGGCGCCGACGTCACCTCGCACCATGACGGTCACCAGCCCACCGCCGATCTGCTCCTTCCCCACCAGGGTCACGTTGGCGGCTTTCACCATCGCGTCGGCGGCTTCGATCGCCCCGACCAGACCCTTCGTCTCGATCATCCCCAGGGCGCTGTATCCCTGTGCTTCGGCCATGTGCTCTCCTCCTTCTTCTCCGTCGACTGGGTCGATCCTTCGACGGCGCTCGGCGCCGTCGCCGTGGCGTTGATGTCCGATCTCCGAATCCCGCTCGGCCTCACCCCCTCACCGACGGGCCTTGCTGTACGTGGTGCGACCGTCCCGCTGCACCGAGTCGACGATGCCGACGACCGATGCATCGGTGGGCATCGACCCGGTCCCGGCGGCGACCCGGGCGGCCGACCCGGTGGCGACCAGCACCACCTCGCCGTCACCGGCACCGACCGTGTCGGTGGCCACGAACGGCGACTCGCCGTCCAGGGGCTCGCCGTCCGCACCGCAGGGAACGCACAGCAGCAGCGTGCTGCCCGTGAGCTCGGGATCCTTCGCGGTCGCCACCGTGGTTCCGATCACCTTCGCCAGCCTCATCGTGTCCTCTCCTTCAGAAGGCGCCCAGGTACCGGTCGACCTCGACCTGGGTCACGGTGGCCTCGGGGTCGTCCTCACCCGAGTTCATGACGAATTCCTGCTCCCGCCGAGCCTGACCCACCAGGGTCTCGACCAGCATCGGGTGGATGAGTCCCCGAACGAGCTCGGAGGCTTCGAAACGCTCGATCGCCTCGGGGATCGTGGTCGGAAGCACCTCGGCATCGGTGACCTCGTAGCCGTTTCCGGCGGTCATCGGCCCCGGGTCGAGACCGTGCTCGATCCCGTCGATCCCCGCCGCGACCTGACCGGCGATGAGCAGGTAGGGATTGGCGTCGGCAGAGCCGTCCCGTTGCTCGATCCGGACGGCGGTCGGTTCGCCTTCGATCACCCTGATGCCGACGGTCCGGTTGTCCATCCCCCAGGTGTTGTTCGTCGGACAGAAGGTGTACGGCTGACGCCGACGCATCGCGTTGGGGTTGGGGGCGGACAGGAGCGCCAGGTCGGCCATGTGGCGCCGGAGCCCACCGAGGTACCGGCGGCCGAGCTCCGAAAGTCGACCGCCATCCGAGAAGGCGTTCTGCCCGTCCTTCCACAGCGACTGATGGACGTGGAACCCCGAACCCGACTCCTCGGTGAAGGGCTTCGCCATGAAGGTGGCCAGCATTCCGTGATCGGCCGCGATCTCCTTCACGGCGTGGCGGAACAACACGGTGTTGTCCGCCGCGGTGAGGGCGTCGGTGTACCGGAGGTTCACCTCGAACTGGCCGGGGGCGTACTCCGGGTTCGACACCTCCACCAGGATCCCGAACTCGGTACACAGGTTGCGGATGGGACCGACCACGAACTCGAACTGCTTCGCCCGGGCGAGGCCGTACACGTCGATCCCCACGTCCCGGGGACGTCTGGTCTCGGGGTCGAGGAGATAGAACTCGAGCTCGGTCCCCACCATCACCTCGTAGCCGAGCTCGGCCGCCCGTTCGACGGCCGTCAGCAGCGCATTGCGGGGGTCGACGGGGACGGGTGCGTGGTCGATCACCTCCTCGGACCGACACATCGTCAACACCACGCCCTCCTCCCACGGGACCTTTCGCAGCTTGCCCGGGATGGGGACGATGTGGACGTCGGGATACCCGTTGTCGAAGTTCCCGTACGGGGTGTCCCAGATGTCACAGGTCATGTCCATCTGGAACAGGGCGTTGGCGAGGGCGACGCCGTGCTGAGCGGTTCGTTCCCACATGTTCGCCTGGAGCCGCTTGCCCCGGGCGATCCCGTTGAGGTCGCCGATGGCCAACACCACCGTGTGGGTGCCTTCCGGAAGTGTGTCGATCACGGCCCGTCTCCTCCTCTTCGATCTCCGTTCACCACGAGTACGGCCGGTCGATGCCTGCCAAGGGGACCCCGGTGAACGCCGACGCTTCGAGGCTCAGTGCCCGGAGGTCCTCCTTCTCCAAGTTGTGGACGCTCGACTTCCCGCACGCCTTGGCCAGGAGGCTGATCTCCATCGTCCAGGCGGTGAGCAGCCGCGCCACCCGTTCCGCCCCGGCGGCCACGTCCATCCGCCGCTCCAGCTCCGGATCCTGGGTGGTGATCCCCACCGGGCACCGGCCGGTGTGGCAGTGGTGGCATCGGCCGGGGGAAGTGCCGAGCGCCTCGTAGTCCTCGAGATACCGGGGCGAGTTGCAGCCCAACGCCATCAGGGCGGCGAACCCGATCATCACGCAGTCCGCCCCGAGGGCGAGGCATTTGGCGGCGTCGGCGCCCGATCGGATCCCTCCGGCCGCGACCAGCTTGACCTCGTCGGCGAGTCCCGCCTCCTCCAGCGCTTCGCGCGCCGCGGGGATGGCGGACATCGTCGGGATGCCCGTGTGATCCAACAACAGCTCCGGCGACGCTCCGGTCCCTCCTTCCGCCCCGTCGAGGACGATCACGTCCGCGCCTGCCTTGGCGGCGATGGCCACGTCCCATCGGGGTCTGGTGGCGCCCATCTTCACGAAGATCGGGATCCGGTATCCCGTGGCCTCCCTGAGCTCCTCGATCTTCACCTTGAGGTCGTCGGCACCGAGGAAGTCGGGATGACGGACGGTGGAGCGCTGGTCCACGCCGACGGGGAGGGTGCGCATGTTCGCCACCCGCTCGGGGATCTTCATCCCCAACAGCACACCCCCGGTCCCCGGCTTGGCGCCCTGGCCCACGACGATCTCGATGCCGTCGGCCATCCGCAGATGATCGAGGTCGAGCATGTAGCGGCTCGGCGTCATCTGGTAGACGAGGATCTTCGAGGCCTCGCGCTCGTCCTCCAGCATCCCGCCTTCGCCGGTACAGGTCATCGTGCCCACCTTGGAGGCTCCGTGGCCGAGCGCGGCCTTCGCCGACGCTGAGAGGGCCCCGAAGGACATGGAGGCGATGTAGATCGGGATGTCGAGCTCGATGGGCCGTTCCACCAACCCGGGCCGGTCGCCGAGAACGGTCTTCGTGTCGCAGCTCTCGCGATATCCCTCGAGCGGCAGCCTGGTCATCGTCGCCGGAACGAACACCAGGTCGTCGAGGGTCGGAAAGCACGTGTTGAACGTCGAGAAGCCCCGAATCTGATACCGGCCGAGCTGGGCGACGGCGTGCGCCTCGGCGATGGCCTCGGGGGTCCACCGGGGCGACTTGCCCCGGTCGTAGGAGGACGGAACGCCGGCGGGCCGTCCCGGGACGGCGCCGTCGCCGAAGGCCACCAGCTCCTCGTCGGGCGGCTCGAACGGGTGGGGGCGGTCGCTCATATCATCAGCCATGCTCGTGAATCCCTGCTGTCGAAGTACCAGAGCTTCTGGGCGGACACGATCTTTCTCCAGTCGCGGCCCGAGTCCTCGAGGCCGCGACTCGCCAACAGCTTCTCCACCGCCTCCACCTCCGACGGGTCGGGCTCGACGACCCTGGTGTCGACGCCGAGCGAGGCGATCGGGCCCGCCACCCACACCTCGCCGCCCCACAGCGAATCGGCGCACGCGTCCCCGGCTCCACCGAGGGCGATGATCCTCCCGGCGTGCGCCATGAAGCCGCTCAGGTAGCCGATCCTCCCCTCGACGATGATGTCGCCTCCCTTCATGGCGACGCCGCACCGCGGTCCGGCGTCGCCGCGGATGTGGATGAGGCCTCCCCGCATCGAGGCTCCGGCGCTCATCCCGACATATCCCTCGACGAGGATCTCTCCGGCCGCCATCGCCTCCCCGAGCCCCCAGCCCGCATCGCGCGTGATCTCGAGCTGGGCGCCGTTGTTGAGGCCGCCGCAGTAGTACCCGACGCTGCCTTCGAACCGGACCCTCGCCCCGTGGGGCAGCCCGATCCCCAGGTTGTGCCGGGAGAGGGTGTTGGTGACCACCACGTCGCGCCCCTCGGCGACGGCCGCCCGGATGGCGGCGTTGACCTCCCTGATCGGCCGATCGCCTACCTCCACGTACGCCACCTCGGCCATCAGACCACCTCCGCCTGCTTGACGGCCCAGGTGGACGTCTGGTCGGGGCCGTCGAAGGTTCGCACCGTGACTTCTCCCGGATAGACCTTGCGCACCGCCTGCTCCTCGGTGGCGATGGCCAGATCCGGACCGTCCTCCACCGCCGCCAGGGGCTTGATGGCCCAGCGGTCCTTCGCCATCCCCAACCGGTCCGCGGTGGCGATCAGGTAGGTGAAGACCCCGTCGAGCGCCCGCAGGCTCTGCTCGAGGGCGGATTCGAGGTCGTGGCCCTTCGCCATCTGGTCGGAGATCCACACGGCGATGAGCTCGGAGTCGTTCTCGGTGAGGAATCGGTACCCCTTCCTCATGAGCCGTTCCTTGAGGAGGAAGTAGTTGGTGAGCTGACCGTTGTGGACGATCGCCACGTCGGGGAAGGGCCGGGCCCAGAAGGGATGGCTCGCCGTGGGCGAGACGCGAGACTCGGTCGCCATCCGAGCGTTGGCGATGCCGTGGGACCCGACGAACGCCTCGACCCCGTGCTTGGCCGCCACCTCCTCGGCCGTTCCGACGTCCTTGACGATCTCGAGGGATCGACCGATCGACTGGATCTCGAATCCGGTGATGGCGTCCGCACGCGCCACCCAGTCGGCCAGCGCCACCGTCGGTGGGGTGACCACCATCCTCACGGAGACATGGCGCTGGTCGGTGTCGTCCCAGGTCGGATCTTCGAGGAAGTCGGCGCCACAGTCCCGGAGCACGTCGAGGAAGGCCTCCAGGTCGTCGGAGAGCCGATCCCGATCATCCCCGACCACTCGGACGACGTAGCCATCCTCTCGGCGTGGTCCATACAGCGCGAACCCGGTCGAGTCGCCGCCACGATGGACCATCGCCTCCATCATGGCGACCAGGTCGGCGCCCACGGTTCCGAGCGACCCGAGGATCCGGCCCGCGATCCCGCACATGTTCCTCGATCCCTCTCCCACAAGTTGAATACTGGATACAGTGTACGTTGTGACCATAGCACCCCGGCTCAGCCGAGGTCGGCCAGATGGAGGAGCAGGGCGAGCTGATCGTCCGCCTCCTCGGGCCGTATCGGCACCGTGTAGGGAGGCAGGGGCGGGAAGTACATCGCCGTGATCGTGCCCGGGAGTGGCACGATCGTCACCAGACGCCCCGCGGGGGTGTCCAGGACGCCGATCTTCTTCAGCTCCGCCCGAGCCGCCAGCGTCGTCGTCCGGCGGTCACCGAGTCGGCGAGCCAGCTCGTCCCCCGCCCCCCTCTTCGTGACGAACACGCCCTTGTCGAAGCGGTAGTCGAGCTCGGTGGCTCCCCCGTCGTCGACGGGGGAGCCACGTCGTGCCACCCACTGGGTGTCGATGAGGGCACCGAACATCTTGAAGAGGCCGGCGAACCCCACCTCGACGGTCAGGTCCGGTCGCACCTGGACCCGGGCGTACCGGGCGTCGGCCTCGTCGACCTCGACCCGTCCGGACCCGAACCGTCGTACCAGGGCCTCGGTCGGGACCTCCAACAGACGCCGACGCCTCGACCGGTAGAGCCGCTTCGCCCGACTCCGAGGCCCGAGGGGGCGCCGTGAGCCCCTCACAGCTCCTGATGCACCTCCTCCTCCAGACGCGACACCACCCCGGAGGTCTTCTCGAGGGCGACGCCGACGATCGCCACGACCGCCGCGGCTCCGATCATCCACAGCGCCCGGGGTCCGAAGAAGGCGTGACCGATCGGCCCTCCCTCCTCGATCGGGTCGGCGAAGGCCGCGTACCACAGGTACAGGGTGACGACGAGACCCAGGGTCGGCACCCAGAGCGGCAGCCTGAAGGGACGCTCCACGTCGGGGTTCACGAACCGGCTCACCAGCACGATCACGTGGTACACGACGTACAGCAGCAGCCAGGTGTAGGCGGCCGTGAAGATCAGCTCCACCACACCCCCGAAGGCGATCGCCGACCACGTGTAGGCGACGGCGGTGACGAGGATCGCCACCCACGGAGTCCGGAACCGCGGGTGCACCGAGCCGAACCAGCGACTCAGGGGCCCGAAGAAGTGACCGTTCCGTGAGATCCCGTAGAGGATCCGCGGCATCGACGCGTACACGATCGTCATCGACGAGTAGGTCGCCAACACCGAGGCGATCGCCATCAGCACCTTGCCGGGCGAGCCGAGCATCGCCTCGCCGACGAAGAGCTGCGGCGCATTCGGATCCACCTTGTCGATCCACGCCGGGTCGAGACCGCCGACACCGATCCCCATGAGCAGCGAGGTGCCCAGGATCGTGAGGAGGCCGTAGACGATCCCTTTGGGGAGGGCCCGAGCCGGATCCTTCGTCTCCTCGGCCAAGGGGGCGACGAACTCGATCCCGACGAAGCTCCAGAATGCGAACGCCCCGCCCAGGGCGATGATGCCGCCGAAGCTCAGATCGCCGGGCGTGAGGTTGCTCCACGACCAGCCGCCCACGTTGTTGAGGCCGAAGAAGCCGAGGAGCCCGAAGAGCCAGCGGATGCTCAGCATCGCGAGCACCGTGTAGAGCTCGACCTTTGCCAGCAACTCGATCCCCAACAGGTTGGGGACGACGGCGAGGATGCCGAGGATGATGATCCACATCTCGAGGGAACCACCCCCGAAGAGGCCCTGGGCGCCCGACGCCCCGGCCACCGTCTCACCGGCGCCGGCGAACATGAACATGATGTAGAAGAGCGACCCGAGGAAGACCCCGACGAGGGCCTTGGTCCGCTCACTCCCCGGCGTGGCCGCCGCCCCGAAGTCGTAGATGGCTCCCGCCCTCGGGTAGGTGGTGGCCAACTCACCGGCCGACAGGCCGAGGAGCAGGTTGGCGAAGAACATCGCCACCAACGCCACGGCGAAGGCCTGACCGGCGCTGAACCACCCCAGGAAGTCGGAGACCAAGGTGCTGGCCGCCACCACCAGCCCCACCCCGGCGATGAAGATGTCCCGGGTGTTCAACGCCTTGACGAGACCCTGCTCGCTCGTCGTCATCGCTACCTCCCTCCTCGCTTCCGATCGCCCGCACGAACGATCATTGGATACAGTATGCGCGGTACAACGGGGCTGCAACCGATCCTGGGGTTTTTCTTCGGGGAATCTCGGCCGCCGACACCCGACGGCGCGGCACCCCAAACACGGATTTCCGGTGTCTTCGGACCGGACCTACGATGCATTCCGGATACGAAGGGAGAGGGTTCGTGCCCAAGCTCAGGAAGATCAGTACCAGACCCTCCCGCCTCGCCGATCAGGTCTACGGACGTCTGATGGCGGCGATCCTCGACGGGACGATCGGCCAGGGGGACCGGCTCATCCAGGAGAAGCTCGCCGAAGACCTCGCGGTCAGCCGCACCCCGGTCCGTGAAGCATTGCTGCGTCTCGAGCGAGAGGGCGTCATCGAGCAGGCAGGCCGGAAGGGGTTCGTCGTCAAGACGGTGTCCGAGGAGATGATCCGGTCGATCTATCAGGCACGGGAGGCGGTCGAGGGCTACGCCGCCCGGGTGGTCGCCGAGCGCTCCGATCCCGACACCATCGACCGTCTGGCCGCACGCATCGCCCGACTCGGTCCGGCCTCCAACATCGAGTCGTCCTACGAGGCGAACCGCCTCGCCCACCGGGCCATCGTGGAGGCCACGGGGAACGAGTACCTCGTCGAGCTGTTCGATGCCATCTGGGGCAAGACGATCGCGGTGAAGATCTTCGCCGACCTGTGGATGGCCGAGGCGATCCACCGCCCCGTCACCGACCTCCACGCCGAGGTCATCGACGCCCTTCGCTCAGGGGACGGCGACCGGGCCGCCAAGGTGATGGTCGAGCACATCCGTGAGGGCCTCGATCAGCAGCTCGACGTCCTGGAGCAGCGGGAGCCGAAGGGTCAGTCGATCACCCGGTAACCACCCCGGAAGAACCCGAGGGCAGGCCGTTCGGTGTCGCCTGCCAG
>Ga0256839_1004760_pt1 | contig 13008 bp, 12 predicted proteins | sample 354166metaG_FD_185968 | JGI IMG/M metagenome (GOLD analysis project Ga0256839, IMG submission 185968) | Hydrothermal vent microbial communities from Mid Atlantic Ridge, Atlantic Ocean - 354-166 | ecosystem: Environmental > Aquatic > Marine > Hydrothermal vents | place: Atlantic Ocean: Mid... | reverse complement strand
TGATCGGCTACAGTGAATTCTACTGAATAACCAGCCAACTCAGCTACCTCCCCAATTCTCATTGTAGTAATATTTTCACTCTCCCATGCGCTAACAATAACAATGCCAAGCACGGTCACTCCAACGCCAAAATGCGCTAGCGCAGTTGACCAAATGCTTTTTGAGAGGCCAAACAGGCGCTTTATGCTTTCCCTAAGAGAAATTTTGCCAAATTTGGATCTAAAAACAAGATCAGCAAGAGCGCCAAATGCCACCCAAAATCCTAAAAACACACCAATTGGAGCAAGCGAAATATTTCTGCCTGTTACCATAAACACTATGATAGCCATAAGTAAAGCCAATCCAGCGGCACCAGCAAGGCGCTGAGTTACGGCAACAATATCAGCTCGTTTCCAACCAAGAAATGGCCCAAATGGCAACACCAGTAATAATGGCACCATTAAAATACCAAAAGTTAGATCAAAAAATGGTGCACCAACCGAAATTCTTGCGCCAGTCAATGCATCAAGAATAAGTGGGTATAATGTACCAACAAGAATAGCCGCAGTAGCAGTTGCTAAAAATAAATTATTCAACACGAGCGAGCCTTCACGGCTAATCGGTGCAAATAATCCACCTGCTCTTAGCGATGGTGCGCGAATAGCAAAAATAGTAAATGCGGCACCAATTGTAACTGCTAAAAGAGCCAGTAGCACCATACCACGCGTTGGATCAGATGCAAATGTATGCACTGAGGTCAAAATTCCTGAACGCACCAAAAACGCACCCAGCAAACTCAAAGAGAAAGTCATAATCGCCAAAAATATTGTCCAGATTTTTAGAGCATTACGTTTTTCCATTACGATTGCAGAGTGCAATAATGCTGTGCCGACCAGCCATGGCATGAAGGAAGAATTTTCAACCGGATCCCAGAACCACCAGCCGCCCCAACCAAGCTCATAATATGCCCAATATGAACCCATAGCGTTACCAAGCGTTAAGAAGACCCAAGAAACAACTGTCCAAGGGCGCACCCAGCGCGCCCATGCGGCATCAATTTTTCCTGATATAAGGGCTGCTATAGCAAAAGAAAAACAAACTGAAAAACCAACATAACCAAGATATAAAAGTGGTGGGTGAATAGCTAATCCAATGTCTTGCAAGATAGGATTAAGGTCTGTTCCCTCAAATGGCGCAGGGTCTAACCTTGTAAAAGGGTTTGAAGTGAAAATTGAAAAACCTGCAAATGCCGCTGCCATTATTCCTTGGATCGAGAGGACTAATGTGCGCAATTGTATTGGTAAATCACGCCCAAACACAGCTACCGCGGCGCTAAATAATACTAATATCAACACCCAAAGCAAAATAGAGCCTTCATGATTACCCCAAACAGAGGTAATTTTATAAAGCAATGGTTGTAGGGAATATGAATTTTGATAGGCCAGACTAAGTGAAAAATCTGAAACCACAAAAGCATAAACAAGGATTATAAAAGAAATAGATACAAGCACGAATTGCCAAATAGCAGATTGACGAACAAAACTTGCAGCTCGCCCTTCATCACGCCAATAAATCAGGCCAATAATAGCCTGAGAAACTGCTAATACAAAAGCTAAAACAAGAGCATAATGACCAAGTTCAATCAACATTATTGATCATCTCCTTGTTCGTTATGTTGCCATTCTCCACGCTCCTTTAGCGTGTCTACTATTTCTTTTGGGAGATAATTCTCATCATGTTTTGCCAACACATTGGTTGCCTCAAATACGCCGCTTGAATTTAGTGAACCTTCAGCAATAACCCCCTGCCCCTCACGAAACAAATCTGGCAATATTTGCGTATAGGTAACTTTCACATCTTCAGCATTATCAGTAATATAAAAAATATTTACCTTACCCTCTTTTACCCAAGTCCCCTCTTTAACCAAGCCACCAAGGCGAAAATCCTGCCCAATAGATACAGGGTCTTCTAGCAATTCAGAAGGCGAATAGAAAAAGGTAATTTTAGAACTAAGAGCACTAAAAATAATAGTTGCAGCAATAGCTATAACTAAGCCCAACCCTGCGATAATGCTTAATCGTTTTTGTTTACGTGTCATTTTTACTCCAACCCAGCTTCACTAGCTAATTTATTCATTTCATTTCGTTCGCTCTCATTAGGATAAGCTTTTTTTGCACTAGTAAAAGCATCTTGCGCTTTTTCATTTTCACCCAACACTAAAAGCGAGCGCACTAAACGTGTCCACTCTTCAACACTTCCACCCTCATCGGCCAACCTTGTTGAAAGCGCTGATACCATGTCTAAAATAAGCTTTGATTGATCCTCATCAATGGCAGGTTCAGGCGCTTCAACACCATTAAGACCAGCAGTTGCAAATTCAAGCCCATCTTTTGCCATCGCAACCCAATCCTCTTCACCATTACTCAATGCTAATAAATCCTGCCATTGCTTAACTGCTTCTCGATAAGAGCCGCCCCGTGTTAACTCACTGGCCAGATAAAACCGCGAACGAATATGATTTTCATCAAGCTTTATAGCAGATTTTAACAATTCTATTGGCTCGCCATCTGCCACACCATCATTTGCCATCATTAAAGCCTCAGCTAAATCAGTTTTCGCATCAGCACTTGGCGGCAACAATCTTAAAACATTTCGGAAAGCCTTTACAGCTTCATCAAAACGAGATTGCTGCATATAAACTGGACCAAGCACAGACCAAGCACGTCCGTCATCTGGATCTTTAGCTAATTGCGCCTCAACTTTAGCCACTGCCTCCTCAATATCAATATTTGAATTAACTGGCATTTCTCTAAGAGCAAGCGGCTGAGCAGGTAATTCTGGCTTTCCTATGTAAAAATACGTGCCAAAACTAGTTAAGCCAATTAAGATTAAACTAATAACAATTACAGGGGTTGATAATGTAAGCTTTGCTTGGCGTTTTTGGCTTTCTTCATATTTTAAACGCAACATTTCACGAGCTAACTCACCTTTTGCTGCTTGTGCTTCCTCAGGAGAAGTAAATCCCTTAGCAAGGTCAGTTTCAATTTCCAAAAGCTGTTTTTTAAAATGAGCATTTGTCTGCTCATCTTTTAAGGAGGGTGTTATTTCCTCTTCATTTCTACTCTGAGAAATGTCTGTTTTATCTTTAGAGTATATAAAAAGCGACGCAATAACCATTAAAGTGATGGCAATAACTAATATCCAAAAAATCATAATAATAAAGCTACTCTATTTTATTCATTCACAAACACATATATAGTGCAAATCTATTACAATGTGTATGATAAAAAAAATAAAACCACACAATTGATTGTGAACAGATATTTATAATGGGAATTATATATGAATATTGACTTTGCTATTATTGGCTCAACTCCAAAAGCAGCCCTATTAGCCTGTATATTAGCAAAAACTCATGCTAAATCGGTTATTCTAATTGCTCAATTTCCTCACACTCTTCGCATTCAGCGTGGGTTTGATATTTCAATCTCTCCAATTACACGACCACAAACTTGGCAGGTTTTAAAAGATAATATATCTAGCACCATAGAGTTTTTAAATAAAACCAGCGCCAAAAATATAAATATCAAAACTATTGAAAAAATAGACCCAATATTTGTTGCAACAGAACTAAGAGGACAAGAGGCTCTTTCTCATATACGCAATATGGCCACAGGATTTGGCTTTAGTGCTGAGCCACAAGCCATTTCTGAAAGATTTTTATCTAGCTATAAATTTCGTGATGCAGCTAGATTATTACGCCGTCCATTTTTTGCTAGCCTTAATCAACGGCTTAAAAATTGTGGTGTAAAGCTTATTAACCCAGCAGAAATCAAAATAAAAAATAAAAAAGATACTATTGATATTATTAGCAAAGAAACAAATTTTTCAGCCAAACAAATGATTTTGGTTGATGATGAGGCCTTGCAAAACCATTTATCAGAAGCAGATATTTCTAATATTTTCATTAAAACATCAATGTTAGGCTTTTTAACCGAGCCAATAAAGAAAATGCAAAGCCCAAATATATTTAATCTAGATAATGGCTTAATAATTCATCAGCGGGATAATGGCGCACTTGATTGTTTAGCCCCCACCAACAAACAAACATTACAAAACCAGATATGTTTAATGTTAAATGACAAACAAAAAACTCGTCTAGCAGGAAAAACAAATTTTATAAAACTATCAAACCCTGATGGAGCCGCAATATTTGGCAAAATTGCTCGATCAAGATATATTTCAATCAGCAATTTTGGAATAACGGGTCTATTCCAAACCCCCGCGATTGCAAGAATGTTATGCAAAACGGCCAATAAGTTTGAGCAACAATATTTTAGCGCTCTTGCACCTAATAGCACAAAACATAAAAGGCAAAATATAAGCCAATATTGCGCTAGCTTGCAAAATAATAATTCTAAAAACAGGTCAGACAAATGAGGACAACATTTAAAAGACTTAAGGACGATGAAAAGAGTATTTTCTCTGGCATATTGATAAATCGCCTAAAACCAATAAAATTCAAATTAAACGGCATTGAAATAAAGGCATTTGAGGGAGATAGTATTTTATCAGGCGCAATCGCTAACAATATCATTAGTGCTGGCACTCATAAGGGGCATGAATTAGCACTTGATGAAACATTATCTTTGCCAATAATTCAAATTGATAAAAACTATAGGGCTGAAAATCTTCAACCAAAAGATATTTTGCCAATTGAGAGAACTCCAGCAATTGACAATGCTCAATATATTAGCATTGGCTCCAAAACATTGTCCCTTTTATCTGAATTTATAAATAATATCCAAAAGAAAAACATGAATTCACTAGGAATAAATTTTAATGAAACACTTCCTGTTTCACAGCCTTGGTTAGAGCAAGAAGCAGATGAGAGCCTAAATGCTGACCTAATAATAATTGGTGCAGGAATAGCAGGAATGAGCGCTGCATCTCATGTAGCAAATTCAAAGAAAAACGTAATCTTACTAGAACAACGCCCCTATTGTGGCGGCGATGCAATTTTATTTGGCCATAGCGCTGATGAAGAAAACCCAAAAGACATAATTCAGCGATTTAAGCACAATATAGATAAAGCAAAGAATATCCGTCTAATGACTTCTAGCAAGGCAATAGATATTAAAAAAAACATCGTACGTGTGCATAGCGTAGAGCTTATAGATGGGCGAGCAACAAGCAAAATTTATCTCATAAAGGCCAAAAAAATCATACTTGCTAGCGGCTGTGATGACCGCTTGCCAATTTTTCCTGGTAATAGAATGGCTGGCACAATTGGCATGTGTAGCGCTTTTCACTTGGCTTATGCTTATGGAGTGTGGCCAGCAGACTTAACTTCTAAAGCTAGCGCCATAACCACCAGCAATAATATAGCCTATAGATTTGCTACTCTTGCCTTAGATGCTGGTGCAACAATTAATAAAATAATTGACACGCGTCTTGAGCCGAATTCGCGATTTTCCCAATTTGCTAAGGCCTATGGCATAAAAACTGAAACTGGACTAAAACCAGAAAAAATCACCATTGATTCAAGCACAAAATTGCTGAATTTACATAGCTGTTTAACGCATGGAAATGAGACAGCTAGATTCTCACCGATAAAAGCAAAAAATATAATCATTGCTGGAGGTTGGATACCAAGACTTTTTCTTTGGCATATAGCGGGCGGGAAGGTTAAGCCAACTGAAGGTAGCTATGGTCTAAATGCAACAGGAAGTCTTAGCAATATTGCTTTAGCTGGATCATGCGCAAACTGGAGCAGCACTCAGGCCGTTTGCCAAAGCGGCATAAATGCATTTAACTCTCTTTTTAGACGCAAAACCACAGAAATTATAGATAAACGTATTGATCCAATATTTGAAACATTAGGTGACAATATTTCAATCAATATTATTGATGATGCTACTCTTGCACCGCATTATTATGATCGTGCTAGCTCTCTTACTTGCCAAAGCAGCATTGCCTACCAAAATAATACTGCTACAAATAAATTTCTAAAAAAACTAACCAACTCACATAAAAAAATAGGCTTTGGTGAGATTTTGAGTGAAAAAACACTCTCGCTTGCTGATCTAAGTGCAGCTTATATTTTAAAAAAATTACCAGCCTCTGATTTCTCTGAAATCGCACAACAAAGAGTAATCATTGCAGAAAATTTGTGCCAAACAAAACAGGCAATTGAAAATCAAGTAAACAAAAAACCTACCCCAAAAAAACGAAAAAATATAATTGATATACCAAATTATCTTGAAGGTAGGTTTGGAGAAAAAGCAAAATTATGGGAAGTTTCAAATTCAGAAAAAACTCAATTTGAAACTGGCAATCTTATTTACACTAGTTCAGATAATACTGATCCAATGCAAGCAATCGGAGTGATAGTTAATAATTTAAAAGATAGAAACATTGCCCTACTATCAGCATCAATAGACCAACCAGAGCATCAAATTTCAATATTCTCTCATCAGGGGCATAAATTAGCCAAAACTAAAGCGGAGTATATAACAAAGTAAAATCTAAATTGCTTGTTTTTGCCGCCGTTCAATAGCCTGTTTTGCACGAAATAACACTTCGCCATATTCTTTTCCAAACCGCAAACCAGCCATTTTTATTCCCCCATCAAGTCGCTGAGAAATCACATTATCTGTTGGGTCTAGCTTTAATAGCTCCATATTGCGGTCAATAAGGATTTCAAGATTTTGTCCAGTTTCATTCCAAATTTTCTCAAACATTGCATTAAGAGCCAAACTCTCACGCGCCTCTCTTACTGCAACAAGCAAATAAATTCCATTTAGAGCGCTTAATAATAAATCGGCATCTACTACATCTGGCCCAGAGCGCGGTTTGCGCATTGAGGAGGTAACATTAAAGCTAACTTCATTTAATCTTGGCTCTATCCTTTGTGCCATACATTTAGTTAATTGAGCCGCAATTTTACCCCATTCCGAATTGCGTTCAATTTCAACATATCCCGTTGCTGCCCGTATTAAATAATGATAACGGGTTATCGAATTACAGATCAAATCAACATCGCCAAAAAGCCCATATTGATCTTCAATAATTGATACCTGATTTTGTGCATGAGCAAAAATTGCTTCAATTAAAGGCTCAAAACCTGCCCCCTTAAATGCCACCTCTGATGCACCACCAATATTATTAGATGCCGCTATCACTAAACGCGATGGCTCGATAGTTTGACTAATGATTGCATGAAAAAGTAAAGATGATATTTTAGGCTGTTTTAGGGGTAAAGACAAAAGAGCGCTCTCTAGCTCTGCTTCATCAGACAAAGTGTTTGCTGACCTTCCAAAATTGACAGCCTTAGCAAGAAGTGAATGATATTTTAAAGCGCTTATAATAATTGGAATACGCGTCTTAACTTCCTCTCCGCCAATCTGAGCAATCAATCGGCGTTGAGTATCTGGTTTAGCTGAGGCCGTAAAAATTGCATCACTTGCCTTTGAAAAAATCTCACTAAAATGCGGTTGCAACGCTACTTGCGCCCCAGCTACATCTGCAACTCCATTTAATATTTCTTTGATCTCAGGCATAACATCTCGAATTAGCCAAGTCCAAACAAGGCGCATATGCGATAATTTTATAGAGCCGTTAAATTCAATAGGTGCAAAGTCACCCACTATAATTGCTTCAAATCCTAGCAAAAAGGCCATTTCACCATAATCTGTAGCACGAGTTTTTTTACCCAAAACATTTGCAAGGGGGGAAATATTGCGAAATGATTGCTTAAATTTCTGCTCTGTTTGGGGCATATTCTTACTATTCTTGTTCAAACTCAAATATTTTCTTATATTCTATAGACAGAGTGTAAACAAAGCACTGAAATTACTTTATTTTTAAATTTCATACAAATTTTAAATAATTAAGTCTCAACAACATCCCAACCACCGTTCTGCTCACGACAAGCCATCCCCTGTCTGACATAAACCTCATCACTAATTGTCACTTTATGCTCAAACTCACGACAATCCAAACTATTCACCCTAACATAAGGACCAACAGAAACTTTTCCAAATGCTCCTGTTTCACCCTGCCAATTTCTAAAAACACTAGGGCGACCAAATTGAAGCGCATAAAATTGCGCACTAACAGCCTCATCTCGCTCTTTTGCGCTTAAAAGTTTTGCAACATCATTGCCAAGAAAGGCAGAAATATCGATTAAAGATATCGCTTGAGCAGTTGTTACATTAGGAGCCTGCTCTGGTAAACGAGCCTGAGTACTACCCGCCATTTCTAGCCTTGCACAACCTGACAAAGATAAAGAGGCAAGCAATATTGATACAATAATAATTTTCCTCAATGTAAATTCCTATCCCAAACCACAAGCATTACCATTAAAAGCCTAGTGCATTTATAATACGGCAAATTTAGGGTCACTTTAATCATTTAATATACCCTATTCACTCAACTTTAATTTTACCGACGGTAAATTCAACTCGACCTTAAGCCCGCCCATATCAGATTGCAACAACCCTAAAGAGCCACCATAAATATCAACCAACTCTTTTACAATATCCAAACCAAGTCCAGAGCCAGCTATTTTCTCATCAAGTCGCACACCACGGCGCAAAACCAATTCCATCTGTTCTGCACTAAGGCCAGCTCCATCATCTTCAATAACAATCTTAAGCACTGCACCACCAGCTTCCTGAACAGCAACAGACAAACTAATTTTCACTTCAGATTTTGCCCATTTACAAGCATTATCCAGCAAATTCCCTACCATCTCTTCAAAGTCATTCTTCTCGCCCTTGAACCAAAATTCATCATTATCACTAATCACAAAGTTAATATTATTCTTGGGGTGAAGTGTTTTCATGACACTTATAAGCTTTTGTAAAACCTCCATTACATCAGTTTTCTGCCCGATCACGCTGCTTCTTGCAGACATTTGAGCACGCTTTAAATAAGTCGCAACCTGTTCATTCATTTTTTCAGTTTCAAGCCGAACAACCGCCCCCAATTTTGTTTTATCAGTAGCGGTTTCATTTCGTAAAACAGAAAGAGGAGTTTTCAGCCCATGCGCCAAATTACCAACCTGACTTTTTGCTCGCTCAACAATTTGAATATTTGACTGTAAAAGCTCATTCACTTCTTCAGCAAGCGGGGCGATTTCTTTGGGATAATCACCCTCAATCTTTGTAGCCTGCCCCTCGCGTATTGCTTCAATTTCTTCACTGATACGGCCAATTGGTCTGAGCGCAAAGCGGCCAACAAAGCCACTCATTATAGCAAGCATAATTCCAACAGCCCCAAGCACAATTAAAGCCTGACCACGAAAGCTTTTAACCTGCAAATTTATCTCATCAAGATTGCCGCTTACTCTTACAAAAAACGTAAAATCGTCAAAACTAATCTGCCGTTCAATCACTCTTATTTTAGTGCTAAAACTATCCTCAATAATTTCAGAGCGCATATTTTGTTCATCAAAATTTTTGCTTAATGCGGGCAGAATAGAGCCAACCAAAGAAGGAGAAAATTTAATAGCCTTACCGCTTGCATCAGATATTTCCCAATACCAACCAGAAGCGGGGCGAGAAAACCGCGGATCAGCAATAGAATTTGAAGGGATTAGCTCACCATTGGCCACCAAAGTTGCACCAACCAGAGTTTCCAAGTGAAATTCCAAAGTCTCTTGCAGTGAAGCATCAAGTGAGCGAGAATAAAGATTGGAAAGCAAAAAAGCGGTCAACGCCAGCGCCACCACTAGCCAGAGCAGCGAAAAACCAAAAAGATTTAAAGCTATCGAGCCTTTCCGCATCAGTCTTTTACAATCTGATAGCCAAGTCCGCGAACGGTGCTAATAAAATCATTAGGAAGTTTCTTACGCAACCGCCCAACAAAAACTTCAATCGTATTACTATCACGATCAAAATCTTGATCGTATAAATGCTCAATCAATTCAGTGCGAGAAATTACCTTATCAACATGATGCATTAAATATGACAAAAGCCGCAACTCATGCGAGGTGAGTTTAATTGCTTTTCCATCAACGCTAACTCTACCGCCACGCACATCAAGACGCACTTCACGACAAATAATTTCATTGCTAGCATGCCCAGCAGCACGGCGAACCAACGCCCTTAACCGCGCCAAAATTTCCTCCATATGAAAAGGCTTTGCAACATAATCATCTGCTCCTGCATCAATGCCCTGCACCTTATCGCTCCAACGATCACGCGCAGTAAGCAACAATACTGGCATTTTATGACCATCACGCCGCCATGCCTCAAGCACGCTGATGCCGTCCATAATCGGCAAGCCAATATCCAAAATCACCGCATCATAAGGCTCAGTTTCACCAAGAAAATGCCCCTCCTCACCATCAAAGGCCACATCAACCGCATAACCCTCTTCAAGCAACGCATCTTTAAGCTGTCTATTGAGATTTTTATCGTCTTCAACCACTAAAATTCGCATATCGCCCTCTTTACTCTTTCCAACCCTACTCCCCATTACACTAACAGCAATAGCAATTTCCCTCACCTATACGGAAAGGTCTAACAGCAACAACTACTTCCCTCCCCCTTGCGGGGAGGGATTGAGGGTGGGGGTTAAGCAAATAAATTGCAAATATTTAAAGCAAATAAATTCGTATAATCCACCAAAATCATCACTAAACCAAAACCATCTTAAGATGCAGGAAGGCTAGCTGGCAAGACAAGTTTTGTAGCTTTACCATTTTTATCAAGAATTGAAAATTGATAAAATAACACACCATTGATATCACAAACAGCAATAGGCGGCAAAACCTTACTCCCCTTAGCAATGCCAGCATTAGTTAAAACAATATTGAGAGGTAAAATTTGCGAACTAACAACAGCTTGTTGAATCTGCCCGTCCGTCAAACAATTTTGCTGCGCAATTTCTAAATTCACATTTTCTATATTAACATCAAAAATCTGAGCGCCAGCAGAACCAGCACCAAACACAAACATCAAAACGCCAACCCGCAACGCCATTTTAAAATAATTTTCCATGAAGGCACTATAGGGGAAAGATTATGAACTGAAAATGAATACTCTAATTATTACAAAGATTAAATAGCTGCATCACGCAACACTTTAAGGGCAATAAACATTTTTAAACTCTCATCAGTGAAACGCTCAAATCCATATCCCTCATAAATATTTGCAAGCTTTTCATTCTTTGCATCTAGCACAAGTGCATAAGCTCCAGCATGTTCAGAAATCAATAAAGCACGCTTAAAAGCATCTTCCAATAATGCCTTTCCTACACCTTTTCCTTTTTGATCCAAATGCCTAGCAACACCTGCTAAATATATAGCTGGCATGGCATCAACACGCTCAAACTTTTCTTGCGCTTCCTCAGGCGATTCCTTTAGCGCTACTGAAGTAATCACTAAAGAGTAGAACCCTATAGCCACCAACGAATCTGGTTCACAAGCTACAAATACCCTGACTTTATATAGATCATGTTCTTTACGAGCATTATTTATAAAATAATTCGTAATTCTTTGCTCTTCGCAGACAAAACTACTTCTCTTATGTAATCTTGTGATAGGAGAAATAACAACTTGCGTATTATTCACCAGTTCTATTTCTTCAAAGAAGAATTATGACCCTTCATAAGAGCTACAAGCTTCTCAGTAGGTTTTTTAGGGCTTGCTATAGATTCAGACAGTTTCTTGAAGCCATCAGCACTAACAGAAAACGAAGCATACTGATTTTTTTTATCTGCAAAACTAGTCGCCATGTCAGCCTCCTTTGTTTAATCCTGTATTATAATACGGTCATTTCTATGTATATATGAATTAATTGTCAATAAATAAGATGCCATTTAGCTTTAACAGTTAAAACACATACCAACTTTACATAAAATAATTACAATTCAACTAATAACAACCTTATCTAAACACCACCTAAACCCCACTCTTTATCCCCTTACGCAAAAAGATAATCGCAAATGCCTCCAATAATAATTGCGTAGCGCTTTGCCCATCAAATCCGGGCAAGTCCAAACCCGCCAATTGCCCAACAGCCGCCACAACCATAAATGCGCCCATAATATATGTCTTATAACCAGATAAAATATCCATTTTTTTATTTCCTTCTTTTGGTTTTGAATTTGAAGTTGGTAAAAATATCGCAGAGTTTTTTGCTAATTTAAGAGCAACACGCTCAACCGTTGCTACACGCCTCTTCCAACCCCTGCCAAAGGTTGAAAAAATCTTTAACCGCCGCAAAAATGACAGCCTTGCTTTACATAAACCCTGAATAATTTTCTTTGCCCCAACTCGCCCAATTTCACGCTTTAATGCCCCAAGAGTAATCACCCCAATAATTCCATCACGCCGCACATTTAGTAGCGCCTGCAAAGTCTTAACCGCCCGTGCTGGCCCAGAGTTCACAGCAAAATCAAACATCGCCAAATCAAGCCCTAAGGGCAATTTATTCCCCGCCACTTTGTCCCAATATTGCGTTTTATAAATAGCCCTGACTTCTCTCAGCTTAAGCCCTCTAACTTCACTTTTAGGCAATTCACTCCAAGGCTTAACTCCACGCCAATTTGCCAAAGTCTTACGGGTAATCCCCATATTCGTAGCACCACCGGGGTCACGCGGGTGATCGACATAGCCACCCTCATGTTTGAGAACTTCACGCAAAGCAAAGCCAAGGTTTTTTGCAACCATTTCATCTCTCCAAAAAATAAGAAAATTATCAGCCTAAAATTCAGCTAGAAAATTGCGCCACAGCAACGTGCCCAGCACCATAAATTGGGCTGAGCTGACTAACGCTAAAATCAAAACTATTTGGCGCTGAGCCAAAATCTAAAATCTGCTCACCAGCAGAATAAGTCACTTCAGGTGAAGATGTCTCAATCGTCCTAACAAGCACCCCAGCATCATAAATTTGCACTTCATATTTCTGTGGCAATAGCACCAACGGCACTTCCGCCAAAGCCCAACTATTACCATTAACCCGTGTGCGCCTAACCCAGTCAATCACCACATCATCACTAGCATTATTTCGCACAGAT
>Ga0256839_1004759_pt1 | contig 13015 bp, 11 predicted proteins | sample 354166metaG_FD_185968 | JGI IMG/M metagenome (GOLD analysis project Ga0256839, IMG submission 185968) | Hydrothermal vent microbial communities from Mid Atlantic Ridge, Atlantic Ocean - 354-166 | ecosystem: Environmental > Aquatic > Marine > Hydrothermal vents | place: Atlantic Ocean: Mid... | reverse complement strand
CCACCTTTTTGCCGGGGGTATCGCTGGGCGGCACCTGCATCGGCAGCAAGGTTTCACGCCCCGAGGCGGGGTTATGGATGCAGTGGATTTTCTTGTAAAGGCAATGCGAGGCCCCGATGCAGGGGAGGATGCGGTCCTCTTCGCCGCGCATGATTTTATTGACAATCTGCGGGTCGGCAATGTGGGCGCGCGTCATCGCCACCATGTCCAGCACGCCTTCACGGATGGCGTGGCGGGCGTTGGCCACATCGGTGACCCGCGCGGCATGGAAGACCGGCACACCGATTTCGCGCCTGAATTCACCGACTTTATCAAGGTAAGGGGCCAAGGGCCGGTTCATCCCCGGCATGTTTTCCTCGACCAGCGTAATTTCGGTGTCCATCCGGCCCACCATGCAATTAAAGAAATCCACCGCGCCCTCGCGCTTGAGGATTTCGGCGATTTGCATGACCTCGTCAAAGCGCAACCCGCCTTCGCCCTCATCGAGCGTCAGCCGCATCCCGACCACAAAATCATCGCCCACTTGGCGGCGGATTTCTTCATGCACCAGCAAGCCAAAGCGGGTGCGGTTTTCAATACTGCCGCCAAACCCATCGCTGCGCAGGTTCATCAACGGCGAGAAAAACTGGCCGATCAGGTGCCCGCCCGCCAGCGTTTCCAGCCCATTAAGGCCGCCCTCACGGCAGCGCCGCGCCGCTTGGCCAAAGGCTTTTACCACGCGGTCAATGTCATGCGCGTCCATCGCGCGCGGGAAATTGCGGTGCAGGTCCTCGCGCACCGCCGAGGGGGCAATGGTGGGCAGCCACGCTTCTTCCTGCGCATCCCCGCGCCGCCCCATATGGGTGATCTGGCACATCAGCGCCGTGCCGTGCTGGTGAATGCGCTCGGAAAACGCCTGAAAATACGGGATGATCTCATCGGTGCCCGCGTTAAGCTGGTTAAACACCGAAGGGCTGTCGGGCGCGATATTGGAGCTGCCGCCAAACATGGTGAGCGCCAAGCCGCCCTTGGCCTTTTCCTCGTGGTAGCGCTGGTAGCGCAGGGCGGGCATATTGGCATCATCCATTGCCGAAGCGTGCGCGGTGCTCATAACGCGGTTTTTCAGCGTTAGCCCGCGGATCGTCAGCGGCTGCAGCAGCGGGTCTTTTGCGGGTGTTTTAACATTGGACATATGGGGCACTTCAATCAATTCCCATGAAAAATCAACGGTTAAGGTAGGCGGGCAGGCTGCCCTTTTGCGCCGCGTTCACCAGCCAGTCAAACATGAATCGCCTGAGGCTGGCAAAACAGACCAACGAAATTTCGTCATCCGCTTCCATCCAAAACGCCACCGCCGCCTGCCCCAGCCGCGTGCGGCGAAAATCGCCCATGGTAAAGGCCTCCGGAGACAGGTCCACCGGCGCGCCCTTGGCCAGCACCTCGCGGCATTTGTTGCCCTTCAGGGTAAACACCGCGCGGGCATCAGATACATCCACCGCCAGCATCGGCGCTTTTATTTCGGCGTTCAGGCGCTCAATCAGCGCCTCGGGCGTGTCGCCCTGCGGCACCATGATCAGCAGTTCGTCAGGGGCCATCCACGCCACGCCATTAGTGATTCTGCGTGGGGCAGGCACGACAGTCCCAAGGGCCTTTTTAAGCGCTGCACGGGTGGCTTTATGGCTCAAGTCCGCCTTTAGCGTCACCATCGCCACCCGCCGCTGCACGGCCACAAGCACCGCGCCGCTGCCGTCAATCTCGCTAAAGCTCATCAGGTCAGACATCTTGGCGCGCTCCTTCTTTATCATAGAAAACCGGATCCACCACGCGGGCTTTATGCAGTTTTCCGTTTACGGGGAAGTCCAGCACCTCCCCCATGCGCGCCCTGCCCCCATGGATAAGCGCCATGGCAATCGGGTGGCCCAATGTGGGCGAGAAATAGGTTGAGGTTACATGGCCAATCGCCTTGCCGCCTTCCACCGCATGAGCGGATTCCGGCAGTTTTTCGGTGTCGGAAAGCGTGCGCAGGCCCACAAGCTGCTTGCGACCCTCGGCGGTGAGGAAGCTACGCTGCATGCCGCGCTTGCCAATAAAATCATCCTTTTTCCTGGAAACCGCCCAGCTCATGCCAAGGTCATGCGGGGTGACGGTGCCATCACTTTCATCCCCCACCACCACAAAGCCCTTTTCGGCGCGCATCACGTGCAGGGCTTCGGTGCCATAAGGGGCAATGCCGTGGTCAGCCCCCGCTTGCAGCAAGAGGTTCCACATCAAGAGGCCTTGCGAGGCCGGCACGGCCACCTCGTAGGAAAGTTCACCCGAGAAGGAAATGCGGAAAATGCGGGCCTGAATGCCGCCGAGCTTGCCTTCAGTGAACCCCATAAAGGGGAGCGCCTCGCGGCTCACATCCATGCCGCCCACGCCTTCCAGCACCTTACGGGCCTTGGGGCCAGCCACCACAATTTGCGTGAACTGCTCGGTAAGGTTGGCGGTAAACACCTGCAAATCCCACCATTCGGTTTGCAGCCATTCTTCCATATGGGCATGAATGCGGTCCGAGCCGCCGGTGGTGGTGTGGCAGAGGAAGCTGTCTTCATCCAATCGCGCGACCACGCCGTCATCCATCAGAAAGCCGTTTTCGTTGCACATCAGGCCATAGCGGCATTTGCCGGGTTTAAGGGTGGACATCATATTGGTGTAGAGCAGATCAAGGAAACGCCCCGCATCGGGGCCTTTGACGATGATTTTGCCAAGGGTAGAGGCATCGAACAGGCCCACAGAGCCACGGGTGGCGAGGATCTCGCGGGTGATGGCCTCCTGCGTGGCTTCGCCCGCTTGAATATAAGCATATGCGCGCCGCCAGTCTGCCACCGGCTCAAATATCGCACCGTGGCTTTCATGCCAGCCATCAATCGCGGTTTTGCGGGTGGGCTTGAACAGCGGGCCAGCGGCCTCGCCCGCGATCGCGCCCAGCGAAATCGGCGTATAGGGCGGGCGGAAGGTGGTGGTGCCAACCTTGGGAATTTCAGCATCCAGCGCGCCTGCCAGCACGGCGAGTCCGTTGATATTGCTGAGTTTACCTTGATCGGTGGCCATGCCAAGGGTGGTGTAGCGCTTGGTGTGCTCCACGCTCTCAAAGCCCTCAATGGCGGCGAGTTGCACGTCTGAAACCTTCACATCATTCTGGAAATCAAGGAAGGTTTTGGACCGAAGCTTATAGGGGGCGTTGGCGGGCATAGACCAGACGGGGGCCATCGGCGCTTCATCGGCAGTCCGGACTTCTCGAACGGCGGCTTCCTCGGCGAGGCTCCGCCCCACCTCGTCAGCCGCTTGGCGCGCAGCAGCGGTGGCGCTTTGGATGCAGGCCTCGGTGGTAAGCGCGCCAAAGGCACTGCCCGCCGCGATGACAAACCCCTCGCCGTTGTGATCGGTTGGCGGGCGGGCTGGATCGGGGGAGAACATGGCGTTTGCGGTATCCCAGTTTAGCTTGCCGCCGCAATGGGACCACAGGTGAACCACGGGGGAAAAACCGCCTGATATGGCCACGCAATCACAGGCGATGGTTTCCACCGCGCCACCAGCGCCGGATTGCAGGCAAATTTCAACCGATTTCACGCGGGCTTTGCCGTTGACCTTAGCGATGGCTTTGCCAGCCTCAATGCGGATACCAAGCGCATGGGCTTGCTCGGCCAACGCGCCGCCACCTTGCGGGCGGGCATCTATGATGGCGGGGATTTCCAGGCCAGCGGCGTGAAGCGTGAGCGCGGTGCGGTAAGCGTCGTCGTTATTCGTCACCACAACCGTGCGCGCACCTGCGGCTACGCCGTAGAGGCGGGCGTAATCGCGAACAGCACCTGCCAGCATAACGCCCGGAATATCGTTGCCCGCGAAGTTGAGCGTGCGCTCCAAGGCCCCCGTTGCTGTGATAATGCGCTTGGCACGGATGCGCCATAAGCGGTGGCGGGGCCGGGCATCGGGGCTGTGATCATTGATCCGCTCGTAGCCCAACGCATAGCCGTGGTCAAACACACCCGCGCCTTGGGTGCGGGGGCGCAGGGATACGTTTGGTAGCGTGGCGATTTCGGCAAGCAGATTTGCGATATGGGTGGGTCCATCAAAGCCATCAACCTCGACATCATCCACCATAAACCGCCCGCCAAAATACGGGGATTGCTCCAACAGCAGCACCTTGGCACCGCTGCGACCAGCTTCAAGCGCCGCCTCTAGCCCGGCCACGCCGCCGCCTGTGATCAGGATATCTGTATAAGCGTAAAAATATTCATAGCGGTCGGCGTCGCGCTCGGTGGGCACTTGGCCAAGGCCGGCGGATTTGCGGATGATCGGCTCAAAAATATGCTTCCACGCCCATTGCGGCTTCATAAAGGTTTTGTAGTAAAAACCGGCAGGGAAAAACCGCGATAGCCGATTGTTAAGCGCGCCGACATCAAACTCAAGGCTCGGCCAGTGGTTTTGCGAGCGCGCTGTGAGGCCACTGAAAACTTCGGTGGTGGTGGCGCGCTGGTTTGGCTCAAAGCGCGCGCCCTCGCCCATATTCATCAGAGCGTTTGGCTCCTCGGAACCGCTGGCAACAAGGCCGCGCGGGCGGTGATACTTAAACGAGCGGCCAAGCATGCGGTGATCAGCGGCCATGAGGGCGGAGGCGAGGGTGTCGCCCTTGAAACCCTGCACGGGCTTGCCGTTGAAGGTGAAGGTGACGGGGGTGTCGCGGTCTATCAGGTGGCCAAGGTTTGGCAGGCGGAAGCTCATGGCTTGGCCTCCCATTCGGGGCGCTTGGCTTTGATTTTGGCGATAATCTCCTTGGGCGGTTTCAGCGTTTGCGCGCTATAGGTGCCGAATATCTCCAATGTGACGGCACAGCGGGCGGCATGAAACCACTTGCCACAGCCATAAACATGTCGCCAGCGCTCAAAAACAATGCCTTTGGGATTTTTGCGCTCGAACAGGTAGGCGGTAAAATCCCCATCACTGCTGCCATCTCTATGGCGCTTCAGGTGGGCCTCGCCGCCACCGTGAAATTCGGTTTCTTCGGCGGTAACGCCGCAATAGGGGCAGGTTAGGAGCAGCATTTCATATCCCTCGCAGATATCCGATAAGCATTTCGCCAAAGCCCCATTGCAGGGTGCCCAGCACGGAAAAAGCCAATTCGTATTTATAGGTTTCAATGGTTTTTTCTTCGGCCTTGGCGGCGAGAAGCTCATCAAAATTTTCGGTGATCTGGTCGCGCAATTTGGGCAGGGGCGTCGGGTCTTTTACGGTGGGGTCCTCGAGGCGGCTGAAATAGCGCCACATCATCCGCGATTGCGTGAGAATCTGCGAATCCCAGCGCCGACGGGCTTCTTGCGCCATAAAACGGTCGGTCAGGAAAACGACAAAACTAATACACAGCGCAAAAGACCCGAGCGCGCCAAATAAATGCGCATACCCATAACCGACAGACCCGATACTCACCAACAGCCACAGGACCAGAGCCGTGTATACGATGATTCGTTGCCATATGCTAAAGTGCCCTAACATGTCATGCCCCCGGAAATATCATCGGCATATTTCCGCTCATAGAGCCTATTTCCCCACGAAACAACGTGATTCACTTGCCTGAAATAGCCATTGAAAACTATGCCGACATTACATCGGTTTGCAGCCAAGCCTTCATCCACATTCGGCGAGACACAAGCTGACTTCACACCCCCAGAAACAGACTTTTGGAACTGTGGCAAATTTATGATAATATTGTGTTGAAAAAGTGTTTTTTTCAGCAGGCAATGTAGTTCAGTAACGAGAAAAGGAGATACACGATGGATAGCATTCCAGCCATCATTTCCAGAAGTTGGGATATTTACACCACAACCGGTGCCCAGTTTGTTCAAAAAATCACCCTTGCCCTGAGTGGTTACGAGATGAGCGAATTCGAAGCGCTTGTGGTGTTGCTTGGGGCCTCTGCGGGCTTTCTGATCTGGCTGGCGCTTATGTTCAAGCGGCCAAAACCAACCAAATACCTGATGGAAAGCGGCCAGCGCTACTATCGATATTAAGCGCCCCATCAGTGCGCCACCCCTGCCGCGACGCTTTCATCAATAAAGCGGCCCTCGGCAAAGCGCGCCAAGCCAAAGGGTGCGGCCAGACCGTCTGGCTCGCCCTTTGCCATGGTCGCCGCCAGCGCCCAGCCTGACCCCGGAATAGACTTAAAGCCGCCCGTGCCCCAACCACAATTGATAAAGCAGCCCCCGAGCGGGGTTTTGCCGATAATTGGTGACCGATCCCCCGTCATGTCTACAATCCCGCCCCACTGGCGCAGCTGCTTCAGGCGGCTGATAATCGGAAAAGTCTCGATCAGCGCCCGCACGGTTTCCTCGACATGGTGAAAACTGCCGCGCTGGGTGTAGTTGTTATAGCCATCGGCACCGCCACCTATCACCAACTCGCCCTTGTCTGACTGGCTCAGGTAGCCATGCACAGTGTTGGCCATCACCACCACATCTATGCAGGGCTTTATCGGCTCGCTCACCAAGGCTTGCAGTGAAACCGATTCAATCGGCAGCCTAAACCCTGCCATTTCCGCCAGCACGCCGGAGTGCCCCGCCACCACAATGCCAAGCTTTTTACAGGCCACATCGCCCCGCGTGGTGCGCACACCAGTTACCTGCCCGCCAGATTGCGTGATCCCCGTCACCTCGGTTTGCTGAATAATATCCACACCCAAATCACTGGCCGCGCGGGCATAGCCCCATGCCACCGCATCATGCCGCGCGGTGCCGCCCCGCGCCTGCCACAGCGCGCCCAAAACAGGGTAACGCGGGCCGTTAATCTCCATAATCGGCACCTTGGCCTTCACCTGCTCCGGCGTCAGCATTTCGGTGGCCACGCCCTGAATGGCATTGGCCTGGTTAATGCGGTGATAGCCGCGCAGCTCGTGCTCGGTTTGGGCCAGCATCATCACGCCGCGCGGGGAAAACATGATATTGTAATTCAGCTCCGCTGACAGCCCCTCATACAGCCCCCGCGCCTTTTCATAAATCGCCGCGCTTTCGTCTTGCAGGTAGTTCGAGCGAATTATGGTGGTGTTGCGGCCGGTATTGCCGCCGCCCAGCCAGCCTTTTTCAATCACCGCAATATCACGAATGCCGTGGTTTTTGGCCAAATAATAGGCGGTGGCCAGCCCATGGCCGCCACCGCCCACAATCACCACTTCATAGGATTTCTTCAACGACGGTGCACGCCACGCCCGTTGCCAGCCGCTATGGTGCCGAAAGGCCTCGCGCGCAATGGCGAAGGCTGAATATTTTCTCATGGGCCGGCTCCGTTTTTTCGCAGCAATAAGGATGTAATACCCAGATTAGCCCCTATATGCAAAGCCTGTAACCGCCACACCTTGCAGGGTTCGCGACATTTGCGCCCCTAACGGCTTTGTTACACGATTGAATGTTGCGTATGGGCACGGGCAATGGGTAGAGTGCGGCGAAATTGAGCAAAGAGGGTGCTATGGCTTTGGTATTTTGGATTCCGGTTGGGCTGGCAACGGTGTTGGCCATTTTATGGACACTATACCCGCTGTTAAAGCGCGAAAAAAGCACGCCAGCCGCGCGGGCCAGCTATGATATGCAGGTTTTCAAAGACCAGCTCAAAGAGATCGAGTCAGACGAAAACCGTGGCATTATCACTGAGGCCGAAGCCAAGCGGGTGCGCACCGAGGTGTCTCGCCGCTTGCTGGCCGCCGCCAAGGTTGAAGAAGCCGAGGTGCCTACGCCCAATGCGCCAAAATCTGCGACATTCATTGTTGCCGCCGTGGTGGTTCTGGCGTCCAGCATTGGCGGCCTTGGGCTTTATCGCACATGGGGCCACCCCGGCCTGCCGGATTTGCCGATAGACAAAAACCTGGAGCAGCGCGCCGCCCAGCAAAATGACCGCCCCTCACAGGCGGAAGCCGAGGCCATTATAGCCGCCCAGGCCGAAGACACCCTCGGCCTGCCAAACCTTGACACCCTCACCCAGCGCGGCGATACCGCCCTGCTGGCGCAGCTTGCCGAGGTGCTTAAAGACCGCCCCGATGATCTGGAGGGCCATCGCCTGCTCACCCGCAATCTTGCCGCCGCCGGCCGCTTCATTGAAGCCCATGCCGCCATGGATAAGGTGGTCGGGATTCTGGGCGACGCGATGACACCGGAAGACCATCTGGAGCACGCGGAACTGATGATTTTGGCCACCGAGGGCTATGTATCGCCTGACGCGATTGCGGCGCTGAACGAGGTGATGAGTGCCATTCCGGAAAACCCGCGTGCCCGCTACTATGCAGGGCTGGCGCTGGCACAATATGGCCAGCCGCGCGAGGCCTATATCATGTGGAACCAGCTCCTGCAGGAAGGGCCTGAAGATGCGCCGTGGATTCCGGTAATCCGCTCGGCCATTGACGATCTGGGCCGCGAGGCCGGCATGGCCGCGCAGCAAGCACCGCTGGCCGGGCCAAGCAACGCCCAAGTGCAAGCCGCCGGCGATATGACCGAGGCCGAGCGGCAAGACATGATCCGCTCGATGGTGGCGCGGCTCACCGACCGGCTGGCCACCGAGGGCGGCTCGGTGGAAGAATGGGTGCGCCTGATCGGGGCCAACACCGTGCTTGGCGAGGCCGGGGCCGCCGCCAAAGCCGTGGCCGACGCCCGCGCAGCCTACGCCACAGACCCCGCCGCACTGGCACGCATAAATCAAGCCGCGACCCAAACCGCCGCGCCAGCCCCCGCCCTGCCCGGCCCGAGCGCCGAGCAGGTTAATGATGCCGCCAGTATGTCGGAGGGCGATCGGCAAGAAATGATCGGCTCGATGGTGGCACGGCTGAGTGCGCGGCTGGCCACCGAGGGCGGCACCGTGGATGAATGGGCGCGCCTGATCAGTGTGAACGGGGTGTTGGGCGATATAGAGGCCGCCAACAAAGCCGTAGAAGACGCCCGCAAAGCCTATGCCGATGACCCCGACGCCTTGGCGCAAATAGATGCCGCCGCTGCCACTTTGCCATGATCGTTGAAGAAATCGGAGCCTTTGCCAGCGCCCTGACGCCGCGCCGCGCGCTGATGGGGCTGGATCTGGGCACCAAAACCATTGGGGTGGCGATATCTGATCTGCGGCTTGGCATTGCCACCCCTGTGCTTACGGTAAAGCGCAAAAAGTTCGGCATAGATGCGGCGGCGCTGTTGGCGTTGATAGCCGAGCGCAATATTGGCGGCATTGTGCTGGGGCTACCGCGCAATATGGATGGCTCTGAAGGCCCCCGCGCCCAAGCCACCCGCGCCTTTGCCCGCAATTTCGAGCGTCTGTGCGCCCTGCCGATTTCCTATTGGGACGAGCGCCTTTCGACGGTCGCCGCCGAACGGGCGCTGCTGGAGGCCGACACCTCTCGCGCGCGGCGCGCCGAGGTGATAGACCATGTGGCAGCGGGCTATATTTTGCAGGGGGCGCTTGACCGGCTGGCGAATTTACGCGATGGTTAAGCCGTGGCAGCGCGCCGAAGTGGCGTCTCCTTGTGTTGATTTATGCGTAATTCACCGTGAAAGCGGGTATTGTATGGGGTGCTATCGCACCGGCGAAGAAATTTCCCGCTGGAGCTTAATGAAACCCGAAGACCGCCTTGCCCTAAAGGCAAAGCTGCCCGAGCGCGCTGTTTTTGTGCGCGGTGTGCGGCGGGGCGGGCGAAAAGGCCGGAAGTGAGTCTTTCTGGTCACAGTTTATTAATTATTGCATCTTAGATTTGTAACAAAGGCCGTGATGCGCTATGCTCTCGGAAAAATTACAGGATTTTCATGCGGTTACTGACCTTTATTATCACGATGTATGCTATTGGCCTGCTGATGGCGCGCAATACTATTTCAGGATATATCTCGCTTCCGGGCGGCATTGTCTGGCTGGATGCGCTTACGGCCATATTGTTTGCCACGGCGTTCAGCCTGCTTTGGAGCAAGGGGCGCAGCCTTGCCATGGGCACCATTCCGGTGCTGCTCGTGGGGGGAGGCGTGTTTGGCGCAACGCAGGTTGGTATGATAGCGCCTACACCATATGCCGCCGTGGCCACCGCGCCGCTGGAAGTCACGCTTAACCGCGCATGGGACGGGCAGTTTCGCACCATTGCCCGCATTGATAACGGCGATGTCGGTGTGTTGGTAGATACTGGCGCTTCGTTAATTTTACTCCGCTATGATGATGCTATACGCGCGGGGGTAAACCCGGCGCGACTTGAGTTTGATGTGCCGCTAACCACGGCCAGCGGGCGCAGCTATGTGGCGTATTTCCAATTTTCGCAGGTGCGCATTGGCGGTGTGGTTGTGCGCAATGTGGAAGGGGCCGTGGCAATGCCCGGCGCATTGCATAGCTCGCTGCTTGGTATGAGCTTTCTGGAGCAATTAACCGAGACGGTTATTCGCAAGGATGCCATGATTTTACGGCAGTGAAGCCGCCTGCCGAGGCCCCCGGTGGCGGCGCACAACGGTCAGTTCAATTTTGAAATGTAACACTCGCGCCGCGCTGAAACTTTGGCGCGTGCGGCAGGCGGTGCCGAGGGAATTGTGGAAACCCCTATCCGATCAGGGCTTTGCGCAGCATGTTAAGCGCCATCAGGATGATGAAACCCGCAAATACTCGTTTGAGCGGTTTCGGATCCATCATATGTGCGAGCTTCACACCTAATGGCGCTGTGAGCAGGGTCATGGAAACGGTGACGGCAAAGGCAACAAGGTTTACCCGCCCTATGGTGAGGGGGGGGGCGGTCGGGTCTCCCCAGCCGCTGAGCAGGAAGCCGATGGTGGAGGGCACAGCGATGATAACGCCAAAACCCGCAGCGGTGGCGACGGCATTATGGATCGGGCGGCCATAGAGGCTCATGAGCGGCACGCCAAAGCTGCCGCCACCAATGCCCATCAGCACCGATAAAAAGCCAATGACGGGTGAGAATATGGCGCGGGTAATTCCCGTAGGCATGGCCGACCCCAGCCGCCACTCGGCGCGGCCAAGTGCCATGTAGAGGCCGACCGTAACACCGAGCATGCCAAAAACAAGCATCAGCGTTTGTGATTTTAGCCCGGAGGCCAGCAGCACCCCGAGCACAGCACCAATGGCAATGCCGGGTGCCCAGCCGCGCAGGATTTCCCACTCGACCGCGCCTTTTTTATTGTGGCTAAGCACCGAGCGCACCGAGGTCACGATGATGGTGGCCAGCGAGGTGGCAACGCTGATTTGCATCAAGCCATCACTCTCATAGCCCATCGAGGCAAAGGCATAATAATAGGCCGGCACCAGAATAATGCCGCCCCCCACGCCGAGCAGCCCCGCCGCCACACCGGCAAATGCGCCAATGCCAAGCATTAAAATCAACAACCAGATATATTCCATAATCTACCCTTTCACGGCTTCAAAAGCCTGCATCACCAGCGCTGGCCCTGCGCCCTCAATATGCGCCCCTTCCGAGAGCACCCGCCGCCAGCGCCGCGCACCCGGGCGGCCGGCAAAGGCACCGAGCATATGGCGGGTAATCTGGTTGAGCCGCGCGCCTTTGGCAAGCTCGACCTCGATATAATCGCACATCAGCGCTATTACTTCGGCCTCGGGGCGCGCGGGCGGGCCGCTAAAAATGCGGGCGTCGGCTTCGGCAAGAATGCTAAACGGGTCGTGATAGGCGGCGCGTCCAACCATAACACCGTCAACATGGGTGAGGTGCGCCGCCGCTTCGTCCAGCGAGGCAATGCCGCCATTGATGCAGATTTCAAGTGCCGGAAATGCGGCTTTCATGGCGTAAACCAGCGGGTAATCCAGCGGCGGCACATCGCGGTTTTGCTTGGGGGAAAGCCCTTGCAGCCATGCTTTGCGGGCATGAATGGTAAAGCTTTGCACCCCCGCCGCCGAGACTTTTTCCAAAAAATCAGGTAGCACTGCGCGCGGCTCTTGCTCGTCCACGCCAATGCGGCATTTTACTGTAATCTCGGGGCCAAAGCCCTGCATCGCCGCCACACACTCCGCCACCGTTGCTGGCTGCTCCATAAGCACCGCGCCAAAGCTGCCGGACTGCACCCTGTCTGACGGGCAGCCGACATTGAGGTTCACCTCATCGTAGCCAAAATCAGCCGCTATGCGCGTGGCCTGTGCCAGCTCGGCAGGGTCCGAGCCACCAAGCTGGAGCGCCACGGGGTGCTCGGCGGGGTGAAAGCCCAAAAGGCGCTCACGGTGGCCATGGATCACCGCTTTGGCTGTGACCATTTCGGTATAAAGCAGGGTTTCACGGCTCAGCAACCGGTGAAAATAGCGGCAGTGGCGGTCTGTCCAATCCATCATCGGGGCAACGGATAGTTTGCGATTTAGCGCTGGCATGGCCCCTCCAAAGTTGCCGTGAGCCAAATCGCCCACTTTCAGCCCCGCTCTTAATATGTAACAGTGGCAAAAAACAAGGGAGACATTGATGACATTACTAAAACCCAGCCGCCGCGACATCCTTAAAATGAGCGCCGCCGCGCCTATGCTCGGCATGGCCGCGCCTGCACTTGCCAATATCGGCGGGCCAGACGGCACCCAGCCCAGCCACTTTCGCTTTACACTTGGGGAGGCACGGCTCACCGTGGTTTCCGACGGCTATTTCACAAGCCCGATTGGCACGGTTGGCGTAAATGCCGACCCCGAAGAGGTGAAGGCCTTTATGCGCAGCCAATATCAAAGTGAAACCGAGGTTGTGAACCATACCAACCATATTATCATCGAGCTTGGCGACGCCAAAGTGCTTGTGGATGTTGGCTCTGGCACCCGTTCTGCCGCCACCGCAGGGCGGCTGCTTGAAAACATGGAGACGGCGGGCTTTGCCCAAGAGGACATCACCCATGTGGTGCTGACCCACGCCCACCCCGACCATGTTTGGGGCATTCGGGATGATTTTGACGAGACCATTTTCCCTGATGCGCAATATATCATCGGCAGCACCGAGTATGACTACTGGATGAAGCCGGGACTGATTGACGAAGTGCCCGATACGCTCCAGCAGTTTGTGGTGGGCGCGGTAAAT
>Ga0256839_1004758_pt1 | contig 13016 bp, 16 predicted proteins | sample 354166metaG_FD_185968 | JGI IMG/M metagenome (GOLD analysis project Ga0256839, IMG submission 185968) | Hydrothermal vent microbial communities from Mid Atlantic Ridge, Atlantic Ocean - 354-166 | ecosystem: Environmental > Aquatic > Marine > Hydrothermal vents | place: Atlantic Ocean: Mid... | reverse complement strand
CATGGAGAAGAAGGGCATAGTCACTCTCACGACCATGACCATAGTCATGAGCATCAAAAAGCACATGAACACTTACACCATAACCCACAGTTAAACGATGCAAAAACCGTCTCTGTCATACAGAAAATTCTAGACAAAAATGATAAAGAAGCAGACCACAATAGAAAACATCTTGAAGAACAAGGCATACTGGGCATCAACCTTATGTCAAGTCCAGGTTCAGGGAAAACCACACTGTTAGAGTACCTTGCCGATGTTACCAACTTCAAGTTTGGTGTAGTAGAGGGGGACTTGGAGACAGAACGTGACGCACAGCGACTTAGAGACAAAGGCATCCCTACCATGCAGATACAAACAGGAACAGCCTGTCACTTAGATGCTTTTATGGTACATAAAGGTTTACATGATATGCCGTTAGAAGAGATAGATGTCTGTTTTATAGAAAATGTAGGCAACCTCGTGTGTCCAGCATCCTATGATGTGGGTACACACCTTAACATCGTGCTTGTCTCCGTACCAGAGGGTGAAGACAAAATAGCCAAGTACCCTGTAATGTTTCGTCAAGCAGACCTTGTACTCATCACTAAAACAGATTTACTTCCACACTTTAAGTATGATGTAGAAAGAGAAAAAGCTGATGCCAGACGTATTAAACCAAATGTTGACATATTGGAAGTGAATGTGAATGATATAGATAGTATAAAGGCAGTGGCTGAGTGGATAGAGTTTAAAAGAAAAATGAGAGCGTAGAGAAAAGAATAAGGAAATAGTATGTGTTTATCAATTCCAAGTAAAGTAGTAAAAATTTCAGAAGACAAGATGATGTGTACCGTCGATACCATGGGTGTTCAGCGTGATGCAAACCTCATGATGATGGAAGATGGGGATGTAGCTATAGGTGATTATGTCCTGTTACACATTGGTTTTGTGATGAATAAGATAGATGAGGATGAAGCTATGGCATCTATAGAAACCTATAAAGAAATACTTGAACATATGAATGAGGAAGATCGTAAACAAGCCATACTTGAAGATGATGAATGTGAAGCTCGTGGTGAGAAGTATGCCCAGGAGATAAAAACAGATGGCTGAATTGGAACTAAAAAATCTCTATGATGACTTTAGAGACGGCGACACTATCAAGGCATATGCTCAAATCATCGCAGAAGATGCAAAGAAGTTAAAAAAACCTATAAACATCATGGAAGTATGCGGTGGACATACGCATACTATTATGAAGTTTGGGCTGCCACAACTTTTGCCTGAGAATGTAAACTTCATTCATGGTCCCGGTTGTCCTGTATGTATCATGCCTAAAGAACGTATAGACCATGCCTATGTACTCTCACAGCAGCCTGATGTCATACTTGTGACCCTTGGAGACATGATAAAAGTACCAGGGTCTAACGGCTCTTTACAAGATGCTCGTGCCAAAGGGGCAGATGTACGTTTTGTCTATAGTCCTATGGAATGTTTGAAAATTGCAGAAGAGAACCCGGATAAAACAGTGATTTTCTTTGCCATTGGTTTTGAGACGACTACACCTATGACTGCGGTACTTGTAGAGCAGGTCATTAAACAAAAAGTACCCAACATACTCTTTCACATCAACCATGTCACTGTACCAGAAGTGATGGTAGAGCTTATAGACAGCCGTGATGTGCATGTAGACAGCTATAACAACCAAATAGATGCATTTTTAGGGCCTTCTCATGTTTCTGTTATAAGTGGTAGCAAAATTTACGACAAATTTCCAAAAGACTACGGTCGTCCTGTGGTAGTTACCGGGTTTGAACCAGTTGATGCTATGCAAGGCATTAGCATGATAGTTAAGCAGTTTGTTGAGGATAGATGTGAATTAGAGATACAGTATAAACGTGTAGTCAATCATGATGGCAATCTCAAAGCCCAAGCACTCATAGAAAAGTACTTTGAAAAGATGAGTCTCTTTAGATGGCGTGGACTTGGTAATGTACCTGATAGTGGGCTAAAACTACGTACTGAGTATAGCAAATATGATGCAGAAATTAAGTACAAAGGCGTACTACCCATAGCAGAGATAGAAGACCATCAGCTTTGCATCTGTGGGGATATATTACGTGGTATGGCAAAACCTCAGGAATGTACTATCTTTGGAACAGCGTGTAAGCCTACTACGCCTATTGGGTCTTGTATGGTGAGTTCTGAAGGAGCTTGTGCAGCGTATTATAAGTATGGGAATTTGATTTAATTTTGTTTGTCAAATTGCCTTGTTATAAAATTGTGGCGTTGTTATTCTCCTTTCTTTTCTAGAAAAGTAAGCAAAAGTCGTTGTAGCTCTCGAATCGCTACGCTTACAAGGGCGTTCGCCACAACAAGGCACAAATTCGTGTGATTGATAAAAATGTAGGAATATAAGGAGTCTGGTGATTTGTCATTTGTTGCGAATGCAATGAATCATGAATCACCTGACTCCCGACGAAGAACAAAAAATATCTCAACGGGAGAAAACATGACAAAAAACATAACCATAGCCCACGGAAACGGTGGAGAAGAGAACAACGAACTCATCACAAAAATCTTCTACAAACACTTTAAAAATGATATCTTGTCTAAAAGTGAAGATGCTGCTGTCATAGAAGATGGGAAACTGGCTTTTACTACGGACAGCTTTACCGTAAGCCCTCTGTTTTTCCCCGGTGGAGACATTGGCAAACTAGCCATATGTGGTACATGTAATGACCTAGCTATGATGGGTGCAAAACCTAAGTACATGACCTGTTCCGTTATTATAGAAGAGGGGTTTTCTACCCGTGCGTTAGAGAAGATAATCAAGTCCATGAAGACAGAGTTAGAGATAAATGGTGCTATCGTTGTGAGTGGCGATACCAAAGTAGTGCCTAAAGGTGCTGTAGATCAACTCTTCATCAACACCACAGGTATAGGAACAATTGAGCATAAAGGTATCACTGCTTCAGGGCTCAAAGAGGGTATGAGTATCTTAGTATCTCGTGATGTGGGTTGTCATGGTGCGACTATATTTGCAGCACGTGAAGGCATAGAACTGGAGTCTGTACTTCAAACAGACTGTGCTTCACTCTACCCACAAGTAAAATCACTCATAGATGCAGGCATAAACATAGTAGCTTTACGTGATGCTACGCGTGGTGGCGTAAGTGCCGTACTCAATGAATGGGCGAAAACCTCAGACGTTTGTATAGAAGTAGAAGAAGAGAAAATCCCTGTACTTGATGAAGTAAGAGGTATCTGTGAGATGTTGGGTTTTGAAGCAGTAGATTTGGCAAATGAAGGCACGTTTATGCTTTGCGTGAGCAAAGAGGATGAAGCTAAGGCACTAGAGGTGTTACAAAAAACACATACTACATCAGCCATCATCGCAACGGTAACTACACAACATGAAGGGCGTGTACTACTGAACTCCTCTTGGGGAACGAAACGATTTTTAGACTTGCCAGCGGGTGAGTTGTTACCTCGGATTTGCTAAGCGAAATTGATGAAACTCCTCCTCCTAGTCACCACCTTCAACAGCCAAACCCAAGCCGTCTATACAAGATTGCAAGACAAAGGGCATGAGGTAGTAGTATGCTTTGCTATCAGCGAAATTCAGATGCTAGAAGAGATAGAAGCTTTTAATCCAGAGATGATACTTTGTCCTTTTTTAAAAACCTATTTGCCACCTAGCATATACGAAAACTACCCCACCTACATCTTCCACCCCGGACCACGAGGAGACAGGGGTCCTCATGCTTTGGAGTATGCTTTACAGAGTCATACTAAGCAGTGGGGGCTTGTGGTGCTCCGTGCGAATAGTGAGTATGATGGGGGAGACATCTATGCAGAAGTGGACTTTAAGGTGCGTGATACCTATAAGGCTTCGCTGTATAGGCAGGAGATAGTACAGGCTTCGCTGGAGGCTTTGGATATATTGTTTGAAAATATAGAGAATGACAAGTCAACACCACAACTCATGAACCCTATCCATGAACAGTTCACCCAAGCTAGAAGAAGCATAGACTGGTCTGTAGATGATACACAGACTATCATAGATAAGATACACCTCTCAGACTCCTTGCCAGGGGTTTTAGATGAGATACTAGGCGTACCGTGTTACCTCTATGGTGTGCATAGAGAAGAAAAGTTAGGAAGTGATGCTTCAGTTTCACCTAAAACGATACTAGCCAAAAGAGACGGGGCGATTTGTCTCAAAACGCTCGATGGTGCGGTGTGGATAACACACCTAAAAGAGATAAGAGGCTTTAAACTCCCTGCCACCTATGTACTCAAAGAGAAACTCCAAGGCATCAAAGAAGAACGTTTACCTCTTATCTTTGATAAAAGCTATGAGACCTTTTATGAAGTGAGCATGCAAAAACGAGACAATGTCGCCTATCTTTTCTTTGGCTTTCATAATGGGGCGATGAGTACGGCACAGTGTATACGGCTCAAATATGCCGTGGAGTACCTCAAAACGCAGTGTGAAGTGCTGGTACTCATAGGAGGTATGGACTTTTTCTCTAACGGCATACACCTCAACATACTAGAAGACTCTGCCAAACAAGGTGAAGATGGCTGGGCGAACATCAATGCCATGAATGACCTGGTCTCTGCCATACTCTATGCAGATGAAGTAGTGACTATAGCTTCTTTTAGACGTAATGCAGGTGCAGGTGGGGTCTTTATGGGGCTCGCATGTGATTATGCGGTGGGTAAAGAGGGTGTGGTACTTAACCCTCACTATAAGACATTAGGACTTAGCGGTAGTGAGTATCATACCTATACCTTGCCTAAACGCGTAGGTAAGGAGATGTCAGAAAAATTATTAAATGATTGTCTTCCGCTTAGCGTAAGCAGAGCAAAAAGCATAGGTATGCTAGATGAAGTATTTCCTCATGATACTTACAATGAGGACTTGCATACTTTTGCAAAAAGTAAGCATAGTGACGAGTTTATTTGGGATAAGCAAGACTACTTAGAAAAAAATAGAGACAAAATAGAGGCTTTGAAAGAAAAAGAACTCTCTACTATGCACCCAGAATTTTGGAGTGAGGAGAGTAGCTTTCATGAGCTTAGACGTGAGTTTGTTTATAAGCTTTGTCCACGCAAGACACCAGAACGATTAAAATTCAATACAGAGGAGAGACCATGCATGAATACAGTGTAGTCCAAGCATTACTCAACCAATGTGAAGAACACGCAGCAGCAAACAATGCAACAAAAGTAAACAAGGTCATTACTAAAATAGGAGTGATGTCAGGTATAGAGACACAACTACTACAAACAGCTTTTGATACCTTTAAAGAAGGTACTATTTGTGAAAATGCAGAGTTTGTACAGAACATACAGAAACTCAAACTCGAATGTAAGGAGTGTGGTAATGTGTTTGAAGTAGATGAAGTGAGGTACTTTTGCCATAAGTGTAAAAGTTTAAGAGTTAAAGTACTTGACGGGGAAGATATGTACCTCATGAGCTTAGAGATGGAATAACAGCACTAGTGCTGTGAGCTCTCTGCTGAAGAGAACATAGCGTTAGCGTAGTGAACTTGGACTTTGTTCAAGTCACGTTCTATAATAAATGGAATAAAAGGAAATAATAATGCAAGAATATTGGGAAATCTATATGAAAAACCTAGAGGGCAAACCAGCCTCTATACAGTTTAATGCAGGAATCTCTATGGAAATAGAAGATTTAGGGTATACCTATCCTACGGTAGCCTTTGTGAAAGCAAAACTCAAAGAGCCCAAAGAAAATGGCTTACTTTCAGAACATGAAGAACCTGAAATACTTTTTATGGAAGATAAACTAGAAGCATCTATGATTAAGTTTCGCATAGGTAAATACGTCGGGCGTGTTATCACAGATGGGTATGTGACATTTTTGTATTATGTCCAGTACACTTACAACTGGCCTGACTTTATAGAGTTTGCACTCAATGAACATGGGAGTTATGAAATCACAAATGGACACCAAGAAGATGGTGAGTGGAACTACTATAAAAAACTACTCTATCCAACTCCAAGAGAGTGGCAAATCATACAAAACCATAAAGTATGCGACAACCTAAAAGCCCAAGGTGACAACCTTCACTTAGAACGGCTTATAGAACATAAACTTTATTTTCAAAATGAAAATAAAAAAGAAGAACTTATTAAGGTATTGGAAGAAATGGAATTTAAAATTGGAAAAGAGATAGTCAATGAAGATGGTATAAAAGGTTTAGAGTTTTACCGTATAGATAAAGCTTTTTACCATGATGTAGATGAACTTACTTTGAAACTTATAGATATTACAGAGTCACATCATGCACAATATGATGGCTGGGAAACATCTGCTATGACGATATAAGCTTACCCAATCATCACTCCAGATGGGTCTTTAGCTCTGTCCATGATTTTTTGTAAGGAAGTAACTTTTTCCTTTTTAGTATGCTCTATACCTTCTTTTACAAGGTATTGCAGTACCACAGAGATGTACCCATCAAATGCCTCAATAAGTTCAGGGCTTAACCCAAATTCAAAGGTCACTTCCCCTGGTACTATACCTATAACTATAGCTTCAGGCACCTCTTTACCTTGTAGTTCCATCATATCCATACATTGCAGTATCCCTATCTCATGTGCCCCACCGTTGTTGAGTCCATATCCAGAGATTTCTTCTGCAGGTATAGCATAGATAGAAGCAGGTTCATCATTGAGATGTAGACAGTCAAGTACAACGATATGGTTATTTTCTTCAAGCACATTAAGAAGATGAATCCCCTCAACACCACCATTGATAATCTCTATCTCTTTTGTAAAAGTATAATTTTCATTCAAATAGGTAGCCGCATAGACACCAAAGCCATCATCTTTTTGTAATACGTTGCCTATACCTATGAGTGTCATGCTTGTCCTTGTTTGTAAAAAATTATAGCTAAGGAACTTTTATTTTTCATTAGCTTTATGATTTTTTTGTCTGTTTAGTGTATACTTATAATAAAAGTGTATGAAGGAAGCTGTGTGGGTAAAAGTATAAAACGTACGCTAAAGAAGTTTTTTAGAGAATTTCTGGTCTACAACCACAGCTCTTTGGAGTATAGGGCAAAAATCATCACACTCATTGTCTCTGCAAACGGTGAAATGTGTGAATGTCAGAAACAGAAACTCAAAGAGATTGCACGTAAAATCTACAAAAAAAATGAAGAGAGAGCGGAGATGCTCATTGAGATGGTCAAAGAGTACCACGATAAAATCGTGACAAACAATGGGCTCGATTTTGAACATCTTATCCAGCTTGTGGAAAAGGAGACAAAATCTGTCAAACGCTTTGCAGATAAAATAGATATTGATATCCTCAAAGAGTTGCATGCATGTATCGATGATGAAGAAGAGAGGCTTTTTCAAGAGCATATCTTGGAGTTTTTAACTACGCTTAAAAATGAATATGGGACAAACTAATGCAATATTATCAATGTATCATATATGGAAACGTACAAGGTGTCTCTTATAGAAAGTGTGTGTCTCAAGCACTGATGAGGAGACAATTTAGAGGCTATATCCGAAATCTTGAAAATGGCACGGTAGAAGTAGTCGCTGAAATTTTTGATGATGATTTCAATACTTTTTTAGAGATACTTAAAGAGGGGTCTCCCTTAAGCAGGGTAGATGATATAGCGTGTAAAGTGATAGACAATGCCCGATTTGAAACAGATAGATTTGAAATCAGATATTAAAAAATATTAAACACGCTTCCCTCTCCTGTTTTATTACCGTCGGTATCTTGTTTACATAATTTGCTATAATACCTAACAGAATTTCGGATATAAAAGGAGAAAACCATGCATATCAATGTTGTCTGTCCACATTGCCTTAAAATCAACCGACTGCCTCAAAAAGAGACCTATGCCAAAGCAAACTGCGGAGCATGCAAAGCCTCTCTGTTAGATACCAAACCTATAAATGCAAATGCACATATCTTGGCTACGATAGTTGCCAATTCCGATATACCTGTGGTAGTAGACTTTTGGGCACCCTGGTGCGGTCCTTGTTTACAAATGGCACCGCACTTTGAAAAAGCAGCCTCAATGATGCCGCTTAAAGCACAATTTTTAAAAATCAACAGTGATGAGGAGCAGTCGTTAAGTGCACAATACCGAATCTCTGGTATTCCCTGTGTAATTCTCTTTAAACACGGCAAAGAGGTAGAGAGATTTACGGGAGCAAGAGAGAGTACACAGATTGAAGCATGGGTAAGGAAATATCTCTAAAATGGGTAAGATATTATTGCTCGAAGATGATGCCAATCTTAACGAAACAATCACAGAGTTTTTAGAAGAAGAGGGACACGAGGTTGTCTCGGTTTATGACGGTCATGAGGCTCAGGAAAAACTCTATGAGAGTAAATACGACTTACTCCTTTTTGATGTCAATACGCCCGGTATCAACGGTTTTGAACTTCTTAAAGAGGCTAGAGAGGAGCATATTTTAGCACCTGCTATTTTTATCACCTCTCTTGATTCCGTAGATGATCTAGAAAAAGGATATGCCAGCGGATGTGACGACTATTTACGCAAACCTTTTGTACTCAAAGAACTTAAAATTCGGGTAGAAACACTGTTAAAACGGGGCTTTTTTCATGAAAAAAAAGAGACAATAGCACTCTCGGAAAATATTTTCTACGATACAAAAAACAATGAACTAATCATTGACAAACAGGTAGTCTCACTAGGAAATAAAGAGTCCAAACTCCTGAAACTCTTTATGAAAAATGACGGTGTGGTAATCGCACATGAACGTATCTACGATCATCTATGGGACTATGATGAAGAACCAAGCGACACTGCACTTCGCACATATATAAAAAATTTACGTAAACTCATAGGCAAGGAAAAAGTTGTTAGTATCAAAAAACAAGGGTATAAATTCATTTCTCAAAAGTGAAAAAAAATCACTTTTTCGTTTTTTGGCACTCTATGTGACGATGATAACGATAATGATTGCGCTACTCTCCACCTATTACTATCAAACACAAGAGAAACTGATGCTCTCCAATCAAAGAGCATTACTCTTTAAATATGCCTATATCCATGCAAAAAGACTGAAAGTCTTACACCATTTTTTCGATGAACGTGTCACATACCCCAGAGATCCCCGTTTTAAATCAGCCATTTACGATGTAGCATTTCAAGAGATATTCTCACTGCTTGAAAATAAAAAAGTACATTTTAATGAAGAGATCTACAGACTTGATAAACATATTCATTTTATCAAAAGCTTGGATGACTTCTATCTAGGGACAAAATATATTGTCATTGAAGTGGAAGATGATGGGATCTGGAAAGAGACAATCTGGAAAAATATTATACTCTATGGATTGGCGGCATTTTTTGTCTTTCTTCTCTTTGGACTCTATTTGGCAAAACTTTTTTTAAAACCTATGCGTGACTCTATCATACTGCTTGACAGATTTATCAAAGATACCACCCATGAGCTCAATACACCGCTCTCCTCCATACTCGCCAACATTGAGATGATGGATACCAAAGTCATGATAGAAAAAAACAAACAAAAGCTCAAACGTATCAATATTGCTGCGAAAACTGTCTCTATGCTCTATAAAGATTTAACCTTTTTGACACTTGAACAAGGAAAAGAGAATCAAAACGAATCAATTGATATGATGCAATTAATACATAACAGAGTAGAGTATTTTGATATATTAATGGATTCAAAACAACTCAAATGTACCCTAGATCTAAAAAAAGCCACAATCTATATGGATAAGCGTAAACTTATTAGGGTCATTGATAATCTCATCTCTAATGCCGTCAAGTATAATCAACGCAAAGGAACAATAAAGATATATCTTCGCCAAGGTACATTAAAAATATCAGATAGCGGTATCGGTATCAAAGAGAGCAAAATACCCTATATCTTTGACAGATATATCCGCTTTAATGAGAGTGAAGGCGGTTTTGGTATCGGTTTGAGTATTGTAAAAAAAATATTAGACGAGTATACTATTAAAATAGATGTCTATTCAAAAGTAGATAAAGGTACAAGTATGGTGCTAACATGGTAAAAAAACTCTTAATCGTCTCTCTGCTTATCACTGTCGGAATCTCAAAAGATATTTTTGAACTAAACTGTATTCCCTGTCATCGCTCTCTACCTGCATCCTTGCAGGATATGTTTAAAAGATATCTACTCACCTACAGTTCGGAAACAAATATGAAGGCCGGAATCAAACACTATCTGCTCTATCCCTCAAAAGATATCTCAAAGATGTCAAATCTCTTTATCGATACCTTTGGCATCAAAAAGAAAACGACACTCACGCAAGAAGAACTTGATAAAGCAGTGAATATCTATTGGGAGAGATACAAAATTTTTGGCAAACTAAAATAAGCCACTCAACTCTCTCAATTTTCACAATCATTTCACAATTGGATGATACTATTTTTATGAACCAAAAATTTTAAAAGGATAAAAAATGAACAGATTCGTAAAACTGACGCTCTCTGCATTGTTGGGTTTAACACTGCTTTCTGCAACGGCATCGGCAGATATTAAAAAAGGGCAAAAAATTTATCTTAAGAAACTCAAAGCAAAATGTGGTTTTACCGGTGCAAAATTTGCACACAAACATACACAGGATGAATGGGAAGATATCAAAGAGGCTGGAAAATTTGGAGCGGAGATAACAAAAATCTGCCCAAAAGCAACACTCAAACCAAAATATGAAAATGATCTATATGACTTTGCCTATGAATATGCAAAAGATTCGGGAAATGTACCCTCTTGCTAAGGCATAATTAAGTATTAAGACAGAAATCACTTATTTAAATATTGGCATGCTATAATGCTGACACAAAAAACATACAAAGGAATGAAAATGAAAAAATTGGCAATGACAATGTTACTCGCAGGATCTACTCTACTTATGGCTGACGGAGCGGCTGCTTATGCTAAATGTGTAGGATGTCATGGAGCAAACGGTGAAAAAGCTGCACTTGGAAAATCGGCAATCATCAAAGGTCAAGATGCAGCCAAAACCATAGAACAACTTAACGGTTATAAAGCAGGTACGCTTAATATTCATGGTATGGGTGCACTAATGAAAGGTCAGGTAGCCTCTATGAGTGATGCTGATATTAAAGCTGTAGCAGAGTATATTGCTGCAATGAAATAATAGCATTCATCGTTACTTCAAAAGGGGTATGAGGTATTGTTACCTTCGTACCCCTTTTTTTTTGACAAAAATATATATAGATAAAAAAAATTTATATATTTTTATAGAGTATATGAAAATTTATGATATACTATACGCTATACCAATAGATTTGAAAGGATAAAATATGAAAAAAATAACAACATTGGCCTTCGCTACACTCATTGGATTGGCACTGACTCATACAACGGCAAGTGCAGGAAGTATTAACAAAGGGCAAAAAATCTTTAGCAAAAAACTCAAAGGTGCCTGCGGTTTTAGCGGTGCCAAATTTGCTGCCTCACATAAACAGGCAGAATGGAAAAAGATTAAAGATGAGGGTAGAATGGAAGAAGAGGTTAAAAAACTTTGCCCTAATATCCAAACGTGGCAAAAAAAATGGGAAGACCATCTTTTTGAATTTGCCTATGAGTATGGTTCTGATTCAGGAAACGAGCCGGCTTGTTAATCTTCCCTCTCATTGCTACCGGTGAATACACCGCCGGTGAACCTTACATACCACTCCCGCATTTTCCTGCTTCACATTTCATCACTTCAGCTTTTTTCACAGCCTTGCTAGAGCTACATTTTGTACTAAGACGACCTGTTTTTGCCACCCGTACACAGTCATAAAGTGCTTTGGTATTTTCTGCTTTCAGAACACACTCTCTTCTGCTATCTTCTTCTCTGAGTTGATGAAGGATATTCATCTTTTTTTTAACAAGTACGGCAGAACCGTCTATCATAGAAGCTCCACATTTTCCGGGTCCACACTGCATACCGCCTTTAGTGACGGACTCTTCACTCTTTTTGTTATGACATGCAGCAAAAACAAACATCATTATAAAGAGTAAAAAAAACAGTATCATTGATCTCATAATGCCTTTCCTTTACGTTTAATTTTTTCATATATTTCATAAAAAATAGGTATCAAAAACAAACTAAGTACGGCAGAACTCACCACACCTCCTATCATTGGTGCAGCAATACGTTGCATCACTTCAGAGCCTACCCCCTCTATATACATTATCGGCAGAAGTCCTGAAAGTATTGCAAAAACAGTCATTAGCTTAGGACGTACTCTTTGAACCGCACCTTCATAGATAGCCGCATTAAGAACTTTTTCATCAAAGTTCCGACCAAATTTCTCTTTTGCCTCTGCTACTGCTTCTTTAAGATAGACTATCATCACGATAGCTGTCTCAGCTGCCACGCCAAGCAATGCTAAAAATCCTACAATAACGGCAATACTCATATGAAACTCTAATACATCTATATAAAAAAGTCCTCCTAGTAGAGCAAAGGGAAGGGTAAAAAAAACAATAAGTGTTGCAATAACCTCTTTTAAAGCAAAATAGATCAGTACTAAGATAAGCAGAAGTACCGTAGGGATAATCCAGACCATCTTTTTCATAGCAGACTCCAAATACTCTGCTTGTCCTGCCCATTCCATGTAATAACCCGAAGGCAATTTAACCGATTTAAGTGCTGCTAGTGCCTCTTTTTTATACTCTACTACCGACATTCCAAGCTGCGGCGTGATATAGATGAAGGTAACGGGTGTTGCCATTTCTGATTTTATAACTGAGGCACTCTCTTTATAGACTACCTTTGCGAAGGTAGACAGAGGTACAAAACCAAGCGGTGTTTTTATTTGTATATTACGAATCTCATCAAGGGTGCGTCTGGATTCCTCCTCAAAACGTACAGCTATAGAGTAGCGTTCTAAGCCTTTATACATTGTACTTACTTCTTTACCGCCTATGGCCGTAGCAGTATACTCAAGTATAAGATTTTTTGAGATATTGTAGCGTGCCAAGGCCTCTGTATC
>Ga0256839_1004757_pt1 | contig 13018 bp, 9 predicted proteins | sample 354166metaG_FD_185968 | JGI IMG/M metagenome (GOLD analysis project Ga0256839, IMG submission 185968) | Hydrothermal vent microbial communities from Mid Atlantic Ridge, Atlantic Ocean - 354-166 | ecosystem: Environmental > Aquatic > Marine > Hydrothermal vents | place: Atlantic Ocean: Mid... | reverse complement strand
CACCAGTGTATCGATGCGCAGCGCTTTCCAGGTGTCGGCGAATAGGTTATCGATATAGTGGTGCTTCCGGGACAGCACGTTGCTGATCAAAGATGGCAGTGCGGGGTTGTTTGTGACATGATTCATGTGGGCCTTCCGTGATTTTGATGTTGGGATTTGAGAATCAACATTTTATCACGCGCAAGGCCTTTTTTGTTGCTATTTCAATGCCTTATAGGGGGGATGCGCTGAAAGTGAACTCCGAAACTTGAGTTGTCAAAACATGGAGGAGAATGGTCTTTACGGCATTCATGCCAGTACAACCCAAAGCTTTCTCAAGTTGCGCAAGGACGAAAACTATATTACTGGTGCCGAGTACTTTGCCGCTAGTGGTACTGATCCAGGTGTCTGCGTTGATTTGCTGATCGTCGATGAGTGCTCGATGATCGGCGCTGAACTATTTGAGTTGCTGAAAGAGGCGGTTCACCGTGAATACTGCAAGGTGGTTTTGTTTGTTGGTGATTTCAACCAGCTGCCACCGGTTGGAGAAAGCCGAAGCCCGGTGCAGGATTTGGCGCATATTTTTGAACTGAAGGAGGTGGTGCGTCAGGCAAGGGATAGCTATATCGTAAAGATCGCTACCGATATTCGTAAAATGATCTCTGCCAGGGCCTATGCGCCGCCGCTGGAATTGATCGAGCGCCATGCCAGTCAGGGGGTTCAGTTGTTCTATGACGAACAGAAAATGGTCGATGATTTCTGTTTCGAAGAGGATTGGTATCGTCGAGATCGTGTGATTGCGAGCTTTCGTAACATCGATGTCGATCGTTTCAATGGCGTTGTGCGCCTTCGCTATTGGCAAGGGCGGGGAAATGACGATCCAGGCCAGTTTGAGGTGGGTGATGGCATCATCTTTCAGGCACCAAATGTCGGCGATTCGGGTTTTGTTCTGCACAATAATGGTGATTTCGCTGTCGTCAAGGCCTGTAAGCGTATCTGGTCTGAGCCGTTGAAACTGTGGTACTGGCGTTGTAAGGATCGTGCCGATACCCCTTTCATGGTGGTCGATTCAGGTAGCGTATCGGCTTTTCAGCAGAAGCTGAAAAGGTTATCCAGCCTCGCCAGGGCAGAGGAGAGCACTGAGCTGAGAAAGAAATACTGGCGCACCTTTTTCTTGCTGAAGAATCAGTTTGTGGAGGTGGATTACCGTTACGCGATGACGATTCACAAGCTTCAGGGCAGCACCTATGAGACGGTGTTTCTCAACCTCTCCGATTTGTTTGCGCGCAGTAAAGATCTCGATATGTTCTACCGGTTGCTGTATGTGGCGATTACCCGGGCATCGAAGCATGTGAAGATACTGATGCCACGTCAAACCCAACCCGATACCAAGAAGAAGTCGATCTCGCAACTGGAAAAAAGCTTGCTGGAGATTGGCGATATTCTCTGATTGCGCTGTCCCTGGAAACAGGGCTGCCACCCCTGACAACTTCCCCCTTTGCCAAAGGGGGATTGAGGGGGATTTATACCACCTCACCAGACCAAAACGCCGCAGCACCAATCCCTCCAGACCTCCCTTTGCGAAAGGGAGGCTTTTGGTGGCTCCTTTGCGGCGGAGCTACATTCCAGCTTCCACCTTTCCCGGAAAACTGGCTGATGGGCAAATCTGAACGCCGAAACTTTTGAGGTGCGCGCCAGTTGCCTCACCCTTGTTGTGTCGCCGGTCGGTATTCCCACAAGCTTGTCATCCCTGACAAACCTGCCCGGCCATAGCAACATGCCGTTCGGCCTGCGCTTCTGCATTCCGAAACTTTGAGTGATGCTGGAGGACGTGAAGCCGATCAACGTTTGCTGTAGGAGGCCACGGTATGATTGCGAGAAATGATACGACAATAAGCAACGGAGAAGGGGGTTCCATGGAGTTGGTGCTGCCACTGGCGCATTTCCGCTTGCAGCTGCAAGCGCAGACACCTATTCACTTTCATCACTATTCCGGTTCCGCATGGCGTGGTTTGTTTGGCCATGCCTTGCGGCAGGTGGCCTGCGTCACGGGTGAACGTGATTGTCGGGGCTGCTTGCTCTACCGCAGTTGCGTTTATGCCTATATATTCGAAACTCCGGCATCGCCCGACAGTCAGTTCATGCGGCGTGCCGATGCGGTTCCGCATCCCTTTGTTTTGTTTCCTGAGTTTGATTTGCGCCACCTCAAGCCCGGCGATTGCACCTCACTCGACCTGATACTGGCTGGTTCGGCGGTCGAGAAGTTGCCGTACATCGTGCATGCAATGGCAACTGCGGGTGAGCGCGGCGTCGGCGCTGGCGAGGGCCGCTATAAGCTTGTTGGTGTTTCCCAGGCAGCGCGGCTTGGTGGCGACCGATGGTGTGAAATTCATGGGGATGACGGGCTGCAACCGTTGCCAGCCGATTTTCCCGTTGTACCAGCGCTGCCGGAGCGGGTGGTGATCGATTTTCAGTCTCCATTGCGTTTGCGCTACAAGGGCAGAATGTTGTCACCGGAATATTTCCATTTTGGCGGATTGGTTGCCAACCTGTTGCGGCGCTATTCGATGATGAGCTATTTCCATGCCGGCAAGGAGGTGGATCTCGATTTCAAGGGGCTGGTGGCACAAGCGGCAGAGGTCGATCATCGCCAGGCCGATTTGCGGTGGTATAGCTGGCGACGCTATTCCTCGCGTCAGAGCCGGGCGGTTTCGATGGGGGGCGTGATGGGGCGGGTGACCTATGATGCCAACGACATTGCACCATTTTGGCCGTTGCTGTGGCTTGGCCAGTGGCTGCACCTGGGCAAAGGGACAAGCATGGGGCTGGGGCGGTACCACATCGTTCAGGCATCGGGCGCGGAACAGATCGACGCGGCGGCCTGAAGATGCTGGCGCCCAAAGATTGTAAGCGGCGGGTGCTGCTCGCCGTCACCGGACTGTCGCCGCAAGTGGTGACAGAAACCCTGTACGCGCTGGCGCAGGAAAACAATGGCTGCGAGCTGCCCACCGAGGTGCATCTGATCACTACTGCATCGGGCCGGGAACGCGCTGAGTTGGCGCTGTTGTCGGATGACCCTGGGTGGTTTCACCGCATGCGCAGTGATTTGAAGCTGCCCGAGATTCATTTTACTGCCGAGAATATCCACTGTATCGAAGACAAGGCCGGAAGCCCGCTGACTGATATCCGAACGGTTGACGACAATGAGCGATTGGCTGATCTGATTGTCGAAAAAGTCAGGATGTTCACATCGGATGCGGACACGGCCTTGCATGCGTCGATTGCGGGCGGGCGCAAGACGATGGGGTTTTACCTCGGCTATGCATTGTCGCTCTACGGCAGGCCGCAGGATCGGCTCTCGCATGTGCTGGTTAGTCAGCCATTCGAGTCGAGCTGGAATTTTTTCTATCCAACACCATACAGCCAGGTGATCGAGATTCGAGACGGCGCGCTCGCGGATACCAAAAACGCCGAGGTGATGTTGGCGCAGATTCCGTTCGTCAGCCTTCGCCATGGATTGCCGGAAAAATTACTCAAGGGTGGTTGCAGCTACAGCGATACGGTGGAAGCAGCGCGCAAGGCGTTGACGCCCCCGCAACTGATCATCGACTTGCAGGGCCGCCGTATTCAGGCAGGCGATACCATCGTTGAACTGCCGCCCAAGCAATTGGCCTTCTACAGTGTATTTGCGCGTCGAGCCAAACAGGGTGAGCCACCTGTGCCAGCACCGCCGAAAGACGTGCCTGACAAACAGTGGGCGCAGTGGTTTTTGAATGAATACGACGCTATTCGTTGTAATCCGGCGGACGATAAGGACGGTACCAGAAATGCGCTTAAAAAAGGCATGGACGGACAGTATTTCTCCACTGCGAAAAGTGAACTCCATACCCGGTTGAAAGCAGCGCTCGAACTGGCAGCAGCATCTTATCTGATTACCCATGATGGCCGCCGGTATCGAAAGTTCAGCTTGAAGCTTCCAACCGAGGCGATTCATTTTGACAAGCTTGTGATAGCGGACGGGTAAGCTGCTGCTTGATAGGGTGGTTCGAGTTGGCGTAGTACCACTACGGAATTTGATGATGAGAGGGAATATCCATTGAAACATGCATTGTTGTTCGAGCTGGATTCGATCCAGCAATATCTGTTTGCGTCGGGGCGATTACGCGATGTGGCAGGCGCAAGTGAAATGCTCGATCAGTTGACGGTAGAAGGTGGATTGCTTGATGCCGTCTGCAAGCAGGCAGGCGTCAGTGGTGCGGTTGAGTTTTCCCGGCGTGCCGGAGGGGCGTTCTATGCATTCAGCGAGGACGAGGACGCGCTGAAACGGCTGCGTGATTTATGGACGCTTGGGGTACAGCAGTTTGCGCCGGGGTTGGCATTCAGCCTGGGCATGGGGCAGGGAGCAGAGAATGCCAATGCCTTTACCAACGCACGCCAAGCGTTGATGGCCGATGGCAGCCGCCTGCGTCCCCGTTTGCCGGTGGCTGCGCCAGTGACCGAGCGCACCCGGCGCACAGGGCAGGCGGCAGAAGAAAACGACCGTAAGGATGGCTTGATCGATGTGGCCAGCAAGCGCCGCAAACAGTTTGCGAATTTGGCGAAAGCGGGTTTTCTAGAGCGCTATGCACCTGAAGAGGCCGATTTGAGTTGGCGTGACTGGCCGCGCAATCTTGAAGCCGGTGACGAGGATGCTGGCGATTTTCCTTTCCTCGGCGACGATCGCACAGTGGCGCTGATCCATGCCGATGGCAATGGGCTGGGGCAGTTGCTTATCCGTATTAAAGAAGCGGCCGAGGGGGACTCTGAGAAATTCATCGATTATTTCAAACGCTTCTCCGAACTGGTGGAGCGCGTAACCCAGGCTGCCGCAAAAACGGCGACCCGAGAGGTGCTGTTACCGGCGCGACAGGGCAGTGAATGTCTGGCCGCGCGCCCGATCCTGCTGGGTGGTGACGATGTTACGGTGCTGGTGCGGGCTGATCTGGCGTTGCACTATTGCCGGGTGTTTGCGGATGCCTTCGAGTCGGCGAGCCGGGAAGAGTTGGCAACACTTGCCGAGGCGGGAATTTCCGGTTTGCCAGAGCGCTTGACGCTGGGTTTTGGCGTGGTCTATCTGCGGGCATCACAGCCGTTCTATCTGGCCGTGCAGCTCGCGGAAGGTTTGATGGGTCATGCCAAGAAAACTGCCAAGAGAATTGACGATAAAAATCCCCCGGCTTCATTGGCGTTCTACCGTATTACCAGTTCGTTGGTGGATGACTACGATCAGATCATCGACCGGGCGATGACGCATCGACGGGATGATGAGACATTTATCGACACGCTGGGCACCTATTATTTCGATGAAACATTAACCCCCGCATTGTCCGATCTCGAAGCGCTGGCGGCATTGTTGGGCGCAGACGACATGGCGCGCGGCCCGACCCGGCAGTTGATGACCTTGATCGGTCATCCCGGCATCGAGGCCGAGCAGCGTTATCGGCGTTGGCGGCAGTTGATGGATGAGAAAAAAACCGCGTTGAAGCAGTTTGATGCGTTGCTGGCTCGCTTGGCTGGGGACATCCAGCACAACGGCCTGCCTTATGCCAGACAAAAAGATGACGAACCCTGGCGCACGCCACTGGGTGATGCCCTGGCCTTGCTGGGTGCCGGTCATCAGTTGGAGACAGCAGCCAAGGAGGATGCGGCATGAGCGAATTGAAAATCACCGTTGACTTGAAAAGCTACTGGCATGCGGGCGGTGGCCGTGGTGCCGGTTCGGTTTATGACGCCATCGTGCACCGCGACAGCGATGGCCTGCCGGTATTGCCCGGCCGACACTTGAAGGGGGTGTTGCGCGATGCCTGCTCACGCGCCGAAGCTTGGGGCTGGTCCGGTTTTGAACCGGGCACCACGGCGGCGTTGTTTGGTGAGTTGACCGAGCAGGCTGCTGGACAGCCGCCACAGCAGGGCAGTTTGCGCGTCAGCGACGCCCGGCTGCCAGAGGCATTGGCAGGCTGGCTCGCCAGCGAGCAGGGAAGAGGCTTTTTGCCTCACCTTTTCCGCGGCCTTTATTCGACGGCGGTGGAGCACAGCACCGGCACAGCCAAGGAGCACAGCTTGCGCGGCATGGAAGTGACCGTGCCGCTGACGCTGACAGCGGTGGTAACACCCATCACCGGGATGACCGCGCCTGACGAATGGCAACAGCGGCTGGAGTCGGTGCTGTGCCTGATCGACTGCGTGGGAGCGTATCGCAGCCGGGGTTTGGGACGGGCCGAATTGACAGTGGAGGCAACATCATGAAGCGGCAGGCCTTGAAAATTGAGTTGTTGGATGATTGCGTGTTCAGTGCCAGCTCCGCGACGGAAGGTGGGCATGAATCACTGGACCGGGTGCCCGGCGCGGCCTTGCTCGGCGCGGCGGCGAGTGCGCTCTATGCAATGTTGACCAGTGACGAAGCATTCACCGTGTTTCATTCCGGTCAGCTGCGTTTTGGCGATGGCTTGCCCTGGGATGATGCCAGTATAGGTTGGCCTGCGCCGCGTTGTTGGCATTACCCGAAGACGGAGGAGATCTGCGATGGTGGCTTTCTCAAGGCGGTGACGCTCTACAACTTTGCGTTTGAGGAAAGACCGAAACCGAAGGATGACGATGGCAAAGACAAGCAGCTAAAACAATTGCGCGATGGTTATGTACACGCCGATGGCAGGCACAGCAAGCCGCTACATTCCCTGCGTCTGAAAACTGCGATCAACCCCGATACCGGACGTGCCAATGAAGGGCAATTGTTTGGTTATGACGCACTGCACCGGGGCCAGGTATTCATCAGCCTGCTGGAAGCCGATGATGAGCTTGATGAGAAACTGTTCCAGCAAGTGGTCGGTGCGCTGCAAGGCGAGGTGCTGCTGGGCCGCTCCCGATCGGCGGAATATGGCCGGGCCAAAATTACTCAAATCAGTTTGCCCGAAATGCCCATGTCCGGTAAGGCTGCCGATTCCCTGACGCTGTGGTTGCTTTCCGATCTGGCGCTGAACGATGCGCATGGTCAACCAACTCTGCAACCGGATGGCGCATCGCTCGGCCTGCCAGGCACCGAAATTGTATGGAACCGAACCTTTTTGCGGGGTCGGCGCTATTCGCCCTGGAACGCAGCCCGGCATGGCTATGACCGTGAACGGTTAGTGCTGGAAGCGGGCGGCGTCATTACATTGAAGTTGAATGGAACCGATCGAAACGAAGCCATTGCCATACTGGAAAAAGGTGTTGGCATATATCGTGAAGCTGGACTGGGGCGGGTTTGGGTTGATCCACCTTTGTTGAGTGGCGCGAAACCACAATTCAAGCCGCATGCGCAACATGAGCCAAAAACCGGAGAAGTGTCCGAACCTGCTCACCCGCTGGTGGGCTGGCTCAAAGCTGCTGCGGGCATCAGCTGGAAGCAGGAAGCGGAGCAGTGGGCACGCGAGTTTGAAACCCTTTATCTGAAAACCGTCGAGTCATCGCGCAGTCTGCACGGCATCCCACCGCATGTGGCTTATGGTCCGTCGCGTTCCCAGTGGGGTACGGTGTTGGAAAAAGCCAAATCGGCCACGGGAAATGCGGTTCACCAACGTCTGTTCGATGGCGATGATGCCGTCATCAAACCGAAAGGTGAAGGTTGGGATATTGAGGTTAAGGAAGGTGGCCGGTATTTGACTTTGGCCGACTGGTTGAAAGGTCAATTCGCCGAGAAAAATACCGAGCCGAAGCGTTACGCCCATTTCGTACAGCTCGTCGCGCGGCGGCTGCAAGACGACATCGCCAACCGGAGGGTTTGAAGATGAATCGAATCGAAAATTCCACACTTTATATTGCTCGGTTGGTTTTGGAAGCGGAAAGCGCCTTGTCGGTGAGCACAGGCAACCCTGATGGCGTGTTCGACAGCGCTCTGGTGCGCGACGCCAACGGCCTGCCGGCGTTGCCAGGTACTGCGGTGGCTGGCGTGTTGCGCCACCTCTGGATCGATACCTGGGGAAATGCCGACGAAACCAGCGCGGAACCACTGTTTGGCTATCAGCATCGCAAGGAGGGAGAGGCGTCCAGCCTGACCGTTTCCTGGGGTGCATTGCTGGACAGTCAGGGGCAACCCGCCGAAGGCCTGTTACTGGATGAGCAGAAAAGCAGGCCGGAAAACGATGATTTGTACAAAGCTGCATTGGCGGAAGCCGACAGCCCGGTGTTTCGCGATCGTGTGCGCCTGACCCATCGGGGTGCGGCAGCGGACAAAGGCAAATTCGATCGCAGCGTGCTGCCGGCAGGCCATCGTTTCGCTTTGGAACTGCGCTTGTGGGCGCCTCAAGACGACGATGGCGATGATTGGGAAAAATTGCTGAAGCTTCTGGCCCATCCGGCTTTCAGATTGGGCGGCAGTACGCGCGCCGGGCTGGGAAAAATGAAACTCATTCAGCTACATCAGGCTCGTTTCGACCTGCGGAAACCCGAAGATGTTGCAAAGTTCCAGTCACTGCCATCTGGCCTTGGCGAGACAGCAGGTTTGAGCGAAATGACGGTTACGCCGCCACAAACTGACCGCTATGTCACCGCCACGCTGGCATTGACTGCAACCGGGCTGTGGCGGATTGGTCAGGGGAATGAAAGTCTGTCAGAAGGTGACAAGGTGCCGGACCTGTTGCCAAAAACGGAGGAATGCATCCGCTGGGACAAAGGCAAGGGGGAACGCCAGCCACGCATGTTGTTGCTGCCTGCGTCCTCGCTCAAAGGTGCGTTGGCCCACCGCATGGCCTTTCATGCCCGGCGTTTCAGTGGGGAGTGGAATACGGGTGAACTGGATGATAAACGCCCTACAGCTATCGACGCGATACTGGGATCGATCAAGGACAGCAATAAAAAAGAAGATGCTGACAAAGGCAAGGCTGGGGCACTTTTCATCGATGATGCTTGGCTGGCCACCGATAAAACCACGGTTGTCCGGCTGATGCACAACGTCATCGACCGCTTTACCGGCGGCGTGCGCGACCGCATGCTGTTCGAGGAGGAAAGCCTGCTGGGTGGCGAATTGAATGTGTCACTGACGTTGGACACCGAACGCATCGACGCGAATTACCGGGACATTGCCCGTCGCGCTTTCCAGGCTGCGTTGGACGACCTCTGCGCTGGGCGTCTCGCCATCGGCTCGAAAACCACCACGGGCAATGGATTTTTCGAAGGGAAAATCGAAGGCTCACTCAGCACATGGCTGAATCAGGAAACGAAGGAGGCAGTGGCATGACACTTGTCGAACAATACAACGCCATCGCAGAACAACATGGCCTAAACACCATGACCGCTGGCGGCTGCGACATCGAGACCCGCCAACGCAGCGATGCCGCTGCCGCCTGGCAAGCGTTGCAAGATGCTTCGCCCACTGGCGGCTGGTTTCAGTGTCAGTCCGAGCAGCAATCCTTCACCGGCGCGTTGCCTGCCCACCAACCTGATTGGGGTGTGTTGCTCGCCGCCGAAGTGGTGGCTACCGATGGGCGCAGCCTGCGCATCGAATACCACAACGGCGTCTGGCGGGAAACCCGTTACCGCCACCTTGATGAAGGCAACCTGCTGTGCGACGAGGTCAGCCAATACCTGCACAACGGCGGCCACCTCAAATACCGCCGCTACTGGCAGCAAGACCCCGAGCAGGGCTGCGTGCAAACCCACGCCTGCCTCATCGCCGTTGAACAAAATACTGTGGAGGACTGATTCATGCGCCCCATCCCCAATTGCAAAGACGACTTGAGCAAGTCGAATATGAACGCTATCTCCGCCCCCTACAACTTCGTCCCACTGCCCAACGAGGTGCACATTCCCGAATGGAGCCGTCAGGTTTCCCACGATTGGCCCTTCGAAGACGGATACAGCGGCGAAATCCACTACCGGCTGATCGCTGAAAGCCCGATCCTGGTGGGCGGCAAGCAGGAAAAGAACAGCGCCACCGACCGGCCCAATACCGAAGTCAAGCCGTTTCAGCTCCCCGACGGCACCTATGCGATACCCGGCTCCAGCCTCAAAGGCATGCTGCGCTCGGTGGTGGAAATCGCCGGGTTTGGTCGGATGCGGATGGTGGATGATGTGCGGCCCGGTTTGCGGGATATTTCCGGAAAGTATGTCTCGAAGTCGTACACGGAAAAGGTGCGGGGCAACAAGGTGAAGACGGGTTTCATGCGAATGAAGGTGCGCGGAGGAGGCAGGGAGATTGTCCCATGCGGCATGGCGCGTTTGCATCATCGTGCTCTGGAGGAGGCGCTAGGAATCAGGGCGCCGATTTTTGAGGCGGGGATGAATGTGCATGAGAAGTATCAGCGCTGGACATCATTGTGCCAAAGAAAAGGTTGGAATGCCGGAGAGATTACGTTCGATGCTGGCGAGAAAGGTGCCAATTCCCTGGGGGAAGGCGCAAAACGCGGATTTCCGGTATTCACCGGACAGATCAGCGACAGCACTACCAAGAATGGCAAGAAAAAGGATTTTATTTTCTATGATCCGGATGACAATCGAGCAATCGATGTGCCGGACGATGTGTGGCGTGATTTCCTGGCGATCCATGGAGATGATCAAGACAAGCCCGATATGTCCTGGCCGGGCCATTGGAAACAAAAATTTCGCAGTGGCAAGCCTGTACCCGTCTTCTATGTGCAGGATAGCGGCTCACTGAGAATCGGCCTGGCGTATATGCCCAAACTGGCGGGTGACTTCTCAACTCACGACGCTATCCGTCACGCCAATGAACAACACTTGCAAGAGCCGGGAATGGAACAGGGCTACGACCTGGCTGACCTGCTGTTTGGTGCTATCAACAGCGATGATCAGAATTCCGCCTTGCGGGGACGGGTAAGCTGTGAACTGGCCAAAGCCAATGGAAACCCTGAACCGGAGCCGCAGCCGGATACCATTCTCAATGGCCCCAAACCCAGCTATTTTCCCAACTACCTCGCTCAGGATGCAAAGGGCGGCAAGCTGAGTGGTCGTGATCCCCAATATACGACCTATATTGGCGCCACTAGAGGGAAAAAGCCTGTTGCGCGCGGTTTCAAACGTTACCCCTCCAGGGGAAGTGATATGGTGGGTGTTCAGGGGCTATCCAGGAATCAGGTTAGCAACAAAAATGTTCAGGTAGGTTTGCATCCCTTACCGACAGGCACTGTGTTTGAAGGTCGTATCGTGTTCCACAACCTCAAGCCTGAGGAACTGGGTGCGTTGCTGTGGGTCATGACTTGGGGCGGTGACGAAGGGTTACGCCACGGTATTGGTATGGGCAAGCCTTTTGGTTTCGGTCAGGTTCGGTTTGAACTCGATTTTGACAAGAGCCAATTGATCCCCAACGCACCGGACAGCGAAACATCGGCACTTGATCTAGCGATGATTGAGCAGACGGCCAGCAAATTCGAACATCATATGGATGCTTTTGCGAAATCCAATTGTGGGTGTGAGTGGAGACTAAGCCCGCAAATCCAGAATCTGATGGCCATGGCTGATCCATCCGCCGCGGATAACCTTCCTTACGGTATGGATCTGCGTCATATGTGCCTCGATTCGGAAAACAGAATCAATGAATTTGTCTGGGCCAAGCAGGAAGCGTTGGTATTGGCGGATTATCAGAATGCGAGTGGATGGCCAACAGAACAGACCAAAGACCGTTGGTTACAGAAGGATAGGGCAGGCTTGGCCGATGAGGTGGCGGGTGCCAGCTTGCATCCCTGGCTTCAAGATCAGGTGGAAAAAATCCTGGGAGCAAGTAACGCTGCTGATCTCGGTGGCCTGATGCGGCATGGGAACTTGTTCAAAGCCTGGCGGGATATCGGTGAAATAGATTTAAAACGCGCGGTTTTTGTCGAGATAAAAGCATATTGGGAAGAACAGGGTTGGTGGGAAAATCCACCTAACAGCGCAACGCGCAAGCTTCAGCAGAAGTACGAGCGAATGGAGAAAAAACTGTGACGGGATCAGTGCTCATCACTTTCCTTGGCCGCGTTCGCCGCGAGGAACAGGGGTACCGTACCACCCGGTATGACTTTGGCGATGGCACACCCGAAGAAGAAACGGCCTTTTTTGGGTGGTCACTGTGCAAGCGTCTGAAACCCCGTCGGCTGGTTATCTACGGCACCGCCGGTAGCATGTGGGATCATCTCTTCGAAAAGGATATCGACCTGGGTGAAAGCGGTGAACAAGATCGCCTGGCGCTGATGGATGCGGTAGAAAACCAGGCGGTCACTCAGGATCAGCTGGATCATCTGGCTCCGTTGCTGGAAACGTCTCTCGGCATGCCTGTGCAGTTACGGATCATCCCATATGGTAGGACAGAAGCAGAGCAGGTCGAGTTATTGCAGATCATGGCCGACGCCGTACAGGAAAAGGAGCAGGTACATATTGATGTCACCCATGGCTTTCGCCATCTGCCCATGTTGGCCTTGCTTGCTGCGCTCTATATTCAACAGCTCAAGCAGGCGGACATCGCCGGTATCTGGTATGGCAGTTTCGACCCGGATACCAAAAAGGCGCCAGTCTATGATTTGTCAGGATTGCTGCGTATTGCTGACTGGTTGCAGGCTTTCGCCAGCTTCGACAAGGATGGCGACTATCGCACTTTCACGCCGCTGTTGCGGGATTCGGGACTCGATGAGAGTACCTGTGCCCTTTTGGACAGAGCAGCTTATTTCGAAAATACCCTAAATGTGGGCGAAGCCACCGGGCAATTGCGACAAACGTTGCAGAGGCTTGATGCGGCACAATCCAGTCTCGCACCCGATGCACAGCTGCTGATGCCCGCACTGCGGGAACGTCTCGATTGGATCAGTGAATCGAAACAGTTCGAAAAGCAGCTGGAACTGGCGAGAGCCGCGCAGGCAAGAGGCGATTATTTGCGTGCTGTGCTTTATGGATACGAAGCGGTGATCACGCGGCTGTGCCAGTTGGGAAACAAAGATATAAACAGTTTCGATGATCGAGAGGGTATCCGTAAGCGTTATGAAAAATCCCTTCGCGAAGAGCGGTCGAAAGAAAGGGACAATTATTTTTTGCTGAAGAATAT
>Ga0256839_1004755_pt1 | contig 13019 bp, 11 predicted proteins | sample 354166metaG_FD_185968 | JGI IMG/M metagenome (GOLD analysis project Ga0256839, IMG submission 185968) | Hydrothermal vent microbial communities from Mid Atlantic Ridge, Atlantic Ocean - 354-166 | ecosystem: Environmental > Aquatic > Marine > Hydrothermal vents | place: Atlantic Ocean: Mid... | reverse complement strand
CTTGACGTGCGTGCCGTAGAGCTTCAGCTGGTCGATCGTCTGGTTCGCCCCGCTCTCTCTCTGGTCGTGCGGGCGGTCTGCCGTGAAAACGAGCAGGGGCACGCGGGCGTAGCGCGCTTCGATGATTGCAGGATAGAAGTTGGCCGCCGCCGTTCCCGAGGTGCACAAGAGCCCTACGGGTCTCCCGCCCGCCAAGGCCAGCCCCAAGGCGAAGAAGGCCGCCGAGCGCTCGTCGATCAGCGAATGGACCCGAATTCGGGGGTCGGCGTGAAAGGCCAGGGCCAAGGGCGTCGAGCGCGATCCCGGCGCAACGCAGACGTCGCGCAGCCCGGAGCGGGCCAGCTCCTCCACGAAGACCTGAGCCCAGAGCGCGTTGCGGTTCGGGTACGGCGCGGTCATCTCTGCTTGGGGGATTGGGTGGCGGCTTGAAGGGCCTCGAGCACGGGCCGCAGTTTAAGTAGCGTCTCCTCCCACTCCTTCTCCGGGTCGGAGTCCGCCACGATCCCGGCCCCGGCGAAGAGGAGCGTCTCCCGCCCCCGGGTGACGGCGGAGCGGAGCGCCACGGCAAACCGCCCGTTCCCTTGGGGGTCGAGCCAGCCTATGGGCGAGGCGTACCCGCCGCGGGAGAAGGGCTCCAGCTCCTCGATGAGTTGCAGTGCACGCTCCCGGGGCACGCCGCCCACCGCGGGCGTGGGATGCAGCGCCTCCACCACGGGCAGCACGCCCCCCGGCTTCGAGAGTTCCCCCTCGATCACGGTCTGAAGGTGCTGGATGTTCGTGAACTTCACGACCCGAGGACCCTCTACTTGAAGCCTTTCCGTCAGGGGCCGAAGGGATTTGCACACGGCCTCGACGACCAAGGCGTGCTCGTGGCGGTCCTTTTCGCTTCGGAGCAGCGCTTGGGCCAGCTTCTCGTCTTCCGAGGGAGAGGCCCCGCGGCGGATCGAGCCCGCCAGCGCCACGGCCCGCACCCGCTTCCCCTCTACCTCCGCCAGGAGCTCCGGGGTCGCCCCGTAGAAGGCGCACCCCGGCTCGGGCTCCACGAAAAAGCGATAGCAGTTGGGATATCGTCGCTCCAGCTCCGCCAGAACGCCCAAGGGGTCTAGGGGGGGATCGGTGAGGACCCGTGCCGCCTGCGCGAGCACGACCTTTACAAGCTCCCCGCTCCGGATGCGCTTTATGACTGCTTCGACGAGCCCCTGCCACTCCGAGGGCTCGACGAGGTACTCGATCTCCCCGAGGGAGACTCGTTTAGGCTGGGGAAAGGGTGGTTCTGCCGCCCCAGCGAGAAGCTTCTCCAGTTGGGTGCATTCATCCGCAAGCTGCTCGAAAGCGCGCTCCGGAGGGATCCCCGGAGCCAGCACGCGGTTGACCGTGAGCCAAGCTCCCTCTCCCCTTTGTGTGATCTGATACCGGGGGAGGACGAAGTACGCCGCGGGGAAGCCCCTCCAGATCCCCCGCTCGTCTTGATCCGCACAAAAGGCAAAGCCGCCCAAGAGCCGGGGGCCTACGCCTTCGGGTGTCCCATCCGCGTCAACATACGCCCGGGAGAAGAGCCGTTGGGCCTGTTCCCGAATGCGGGCGAAGCGGTCGGGACCGGAGGCGGTGAGCACGGCGGCTGCGCCGATCCCGGCTATGCTCCCCTCAGGGTCCGCCCAGTACGTCCGGGGCACCCCGTCAGCACCAATAAGGGGCGTGGGGCGCAGGATCTTTAGGGGAGAACTCCCAAGCGCAGGCAGGGGACGGGTTAGGCTCATGAGCCGCCCCTCCGCGGGCAAGGGGGGTATCGTTGTCTCCTTTGGGGGCGATGCGAGCTCCAGGATTTCTTCCAACGGGCGTCCCCTCCCTCGGGGTCGTTGCGCCCCCTACGATACTGAAAAACGGGGAGAGCAGCAATCCTCTCCCGTTTCCCATTGCACGTTGAGCCTGCCCCTGAACCTGGAGTACAATTCGCACACGAGAGATCCTCCCATTGGGGCACGAGGAGCAAAGGAGGGAGCGGAAAGGAGCCGGGGATGAACAACCGATGGGGAACGCAGGCGACGCTACCGACACGAGCGGGCAAGGTCACCATTCACCGATTGGAAGCCCTAGAGGCGGCAGGCTTCTCGGTGGGGCGGATGCCCTTCTCCTTGAAGGTCCTGCTGGAGGCGCTGCTGCGCCACTGCGACGGGTACGTCATCACCGAAGAGGACGTAGAGAAGCTGGCCCGCTGGCAGCCCGACGCAGAGCCCTTCGAGATCGCCTTCCTGCCCGCGCGGGTCTTGCTGCAGGACTTCACCGGCGTCCCCGCCGTGGTCGATCTGGCCGCCATGCGCTCGGCGATGGCCCGCCTAGGCGGCGACCCGAAGCGCATTAACCCGCTCATCCCCGTGGATCTGGTGATCGACCACTCCGTGCAGGTCGATCGCTTCGGCTCGCTCTCCGCGCTCTTCTACAACGCCGAGAAGGAGTTCGAGCGCAACCGAGAACGCTATGAGTTCTTGAAATGGGCGCAGAAGGCGTTCCAGAACTTTCGGGTGGTGCCCCCCGCCACGGGGATCGTCCACCAGGTGAACCTCGAATATCTGGCCCAGGTCGTCCAAACCCGCAGGGAGAACGGGGAGACGCTCGCGTACCCCGACACCCTTGTCGGGACGGACTCCCACACCACGATGATCAACGGCCTGGGCGTATTGGGCTGGGGGGTCGGGGGCATCGAGGCCGAGGCGGCCATGCTCGGCCAGCCCCTCTACATGCTCTGCCCCGACGTGGTGGGCTTCAAGCTCACGGGGGAGCTGCAAGAGGGCGTCACGGCCACGGATCTCGTGCTGCGGGTCACCCAGATGCTCCGCGAGCACGGCGTCGTCGGCAAATTCGTCGAATTTTATGGCCCAGGGCTCTCCAAGCTGAGCCTGCCTGACCGGGCCACGATCGCGAACATGGCCCCCGAGTACGGCGCGACCATGGGATTCTTCCCCGTCGATCAAGAGACGTTGAACTATCTGCGCGGCACCGGGCGCGACGAGGCCCTGGTGGATCTGGTGGAGCGCTACTGCAAGGAGCAGGAGCTCTTCCGCACGGACGACACCCCCGACCCGCAGTTCACGGAGACGCTGGAGCTGGACATGAGCACCGTGGAGCCCAGCCTGGCGGGCCCGCGCCGCCCCCAAGACCGAGTGCCCCTGCGCGAGGTAAAGCGCGCCTTCTGGAAGGCGCTCCAGGAGCTCTACCGGCGCGACGTCGAGGTCCGATTGGACGAGGACCCCGACTACCACCGGTGGCTGACCAACGGCGGCCCCAACGGCAGGGAGAAGCCCCGCCGCAAGCGTCGCGAGCGCTTCGACCTTTACGCGCAGCATCGCGTGCCTGTCTCGCTCGACGGGCTGCAGACCTCGCTCACCCACGGCTCGGTGGTGATCGCCGCCATCACTTCTTGTACCAACACCTCGAACCCGACGGTCATGGTCGGGGCCGGGTTGTTGGCGAAGAAGGCCGTCGAACGCGGCTTGGACGTAAAGCCTTGGGTGAAGACGAGCATGGCCCCGGGCTCCAAGGTCGTCCACCGCTATCTGGAGCAATCGGGCCTGCTGGCGTTCCTGGAGGCGCTGAAGTTCCACGTGGTGGGCTACGGCTGCACCACCTGCATCGGGAACAGCGGTCCGCTGCCGGAGCCCATCGCCCGGGCGATCCAAGAGGGGGATCTGGTGGCCGTGGCCGTCTTAAGCGGCAACCGCAACTTCGAGGGGCGGATCAACCCCTTGACGCGGGCTAACTATCTGGCGAGCCCTCCCTTGGTGGTGGCCTACGCGCTGGCGGGCACCGTCGACATCGACTTCGAGACGGAGCCCCTCGGCCACGATCCCAACGGCGAGCCCGTCTACCTCAAGGACCTCTGGCCCACCCAGGACGAGATCCAGGCCGTGATCGGGGAGGCGCTCAAACCCGAGCTCTTCCGGCAAGAATACGCTCGGGTCTTCGAGGGCGACGAGCGTTGGCGGGCGATCCCCGTCCCCGAAGGGGAGCTCTACGAGTGGGACCCCCGCTCGACGTACATCCAAGAGCCCCCCTTCTTCGTGGGGATGAGTCCGGAGCCTCCGCCCCTTCAGAACATTCAAGGTGCGCGGGTGCTCGTGATGCTGGGCGACTCCGTCACCACGGATCACATCTCGCCCGCCGGCGCCATCCCCAAGGACAGCCCCGCTGGCCGCTACCTCATCGAGCGCGGGGTGGAGCCTAGGGAGTTCAACTCCTACGGCTCGCGGCGGGGAAACCACGAGGTGATGATGCGCGGGACGTTCGCCAACATCCGATTGCGCAACCTCCTCGTGCCGGGCACCGAGGGCGGGGTCACCGTTTACCTCCCCACGGGGGAGCGGATGAGCGTCTACGAGGCCGCGATGCGCTACAAGCAAGAGGGCACACCCCTGATTGTGCTCGCCGGGAAGGACTACGGGATGGGCTCCTCGCGCGACTGGGCGGCCAAGGGACCCCATCTCTTAGGGGTCAAAGCCATCCTGGCCGAGAGCTTCGAGCGCATCCACCGGAGCAACCTGGTGGGCATGGGGATCCTCCCCCTCCAGTTCCGGGAGGGGGAGTCGGCTAAGGCGCTGGGGCTTACGGGCCGCGAGGTCTACGACATCGAGGGGGTCGAGGACCTCCAGCCCCGCAAGGAACTTACAGTGAGGGCCCGTGCGGAGGACGGCTCCGTGAAGGAGTTTACGGCCATCGCCCGCGTCGACACCCCCGTGGAGGTCGAATATTACCGAAACGGGGGGATCCTCCACACGGTGCTGCGCAAGCTGATCGCCTCCCCCTCCTCGCCCTCAGCCGCGACGGGCTAAGGAGGCTTCCTCGAATCACCCTGCTCGGTCGCCTTGCAAAGCGCTGCCGCGGGGCTCATACTATTGGAGAGCGACCATGGGCAAAGCGTACGCGGTGATCGCGGGAGTGCTCACGGGATGGATGCTCCTAGGAGGACTGTCTCTGGGAGCGTTCCCCGGGGGAGGCGACTGTCTCGCCTGTGTGGACGGAGCCCTCCTCCCTTCCGAGGAGGCCGCGAACGCCGGCGTCGAGCCGGACCCCCGTTGCTCCACCTGCCAGGAGAACTCTCCCTCGTCCTCAAACTGTCTCCACTGCGGGCTCGGCGTCCTCGCCTGGAGCCCGGAGCTCCCCGAGCTCTCATCCGACCTCGTGAGGGAGGTCCACACCTCCGTGGGGCCTCGCAGAACCACCTCCCTCCTCTGGAGACCCCCTAGCGGAGCCCTTTCGGCTTACCCCCTTCGATAGAGCGCATACCCACGCACGGAAGATCGTTCACAAGCAGGCGTTCGAGGGATGACTTGTCGCCGTCCCGAGTCTGTACTGGATCGAGACCGATGGATCCACCGAAGAAAAAGGAGATAGAACATGGGAAAGCACGTAGAGATCGCGGGGATCGCAGGCACCTCTGCCGTGCGGAGGGGATGGCTCCTCTTGGGAGTCGTTCTGCTGGGCCTGGGACTGACCGGATGCGCAGACGGCGGGGGACGGTCGGAGGTTTCGGCCTCGATCTCCCTTGCCGGGCTCGAAGCTACGGTCTACCTATCGCCCACCTGTAGCTGCTGCCACGGGTACGTAAACCACTTAAGACGACAGGGGCTTACGGTCGAGGTGGTAGAAGTCTCCGACCTGACGGCCAAGAAGCGGTCCTTAGGGATCCCGATGGAGATGTGGAGCTGCCACACGACGATCCTCGAGGGCTACGTCGTCGAAGGGCACGTCCCCTTCGAGATCGTGCAGAAGCTGCTCACCGAACGCCCTCCGATCGCCGGCATCGCGCTTCCCGGGATGCCCTCGGGCACCCCGGGGATGCCCGGCCCCAAAGTCCCGATCACCGTCTACGCCCTTTACGACAACGGTCAGACGGAAGTCTACCTCGAGCAATAGGCCGAATCCGATCACCGCGGACCCCAACCCCTTTCCCCACGATACGGGCGGGGGCGGACGACGGCAGCTCAGGAGAGGAGAGGCGCGGGCGGGCACGGACGAGAGCTTGACGTCCGGCCTGCCCGCGTCTTAGCTATTGGGAGAGCTTGGAGGCGAGGTGGTCGAACAGGATCCTGCGCTTGATTCCGTGCAGGAGGGAGCAGGCTTCCGACAGGGGGACCCAACGGACCGCCTCGATCTCGTCCGCCGCCGGGTGGAACTCCTCGCCGAGCACCTCCGCCTCATAGGCGAACATGTGCCACGTGTAGGAGGATTCCTTCCCCACAAAGGAGTAGACGCCCAGGAGCTTCCCTACACGGCAGGGGGCTCCCACTTCCTCTTCCACCTCCCGCCCGACGGCCTCTGCGGGGGATTCCCCGTAGGCGACGAACCCGCCGGGGAGGGTCCACATCCCCCGGTTGAAGCCGCGGGAGGGTTTCACCAAAAGGACGTCCTCCTCCCTTGTGATAAGGGCTTCGGCCACGACCCGGGGGAGGGTGTAGTGGACAGCCAGGCGCACCAAGGGGTCCACGTCGTCGCGGCCCGGGATCTCGTCCTTGGGATGCCAATCTCGCGGGTGATGGTTCAAGCGGGGCACGCAGTAGACGACCTCGTGACCCTGGACCCTCAGGGTGGCCTTGAGCTCGAACTCGAAGGGGATCCTTTCCCGATCGGCCTCCTCGAGAGGGAGGGTCCAGCGATCTTCCCTCTTGACGAGGTAGAGCATCCCGTCCGTCTCGATGTAGAGATAGCGCCTCATGGCCCCGTCAGCTTAGCCCTTGGGGTCGGGTTCCGCAAGGGAGAGCCGCAAGCGATGGGAGGCACACCGCTTGGAGACGTAAGGGGAAGCCTTACGAGGAGGACCCGGGCTCCGGTCCGCTCTCGAGCTGATCCAAGGCCGCTTCCGTGAGGTAGCCCTCCAGCACGGTCGCGAAGTGTTCGGCCTCCCGACGGTCCTTCCGCCGCACTTGGAGGGTCAGCTCCCCATGGCGGAGCCCTGGCAGCTCCCGGACCACCGTGAGGGTCTTGAGCCGGAGGACCAGCGAGGTGCTCCACCAGCCCCGGCTCACCTCCACGGAGGCGATGGCGTCGAGGGGGATCGAAATCCGCTTGAGGCCGGAGCGGAGGACCCCGGCCAGGGAGTCGCTCACCTCGCACTCGAGGAGGAGGCCGTCCCGGCGGAGCTTGGCCAAGCCCTCGGCCACCGCGAGTCCCCCGTAGACGCTGGGAATCGTGAACGGAAGGATGACCTCGTCCTCCATGCGCTTCTCCCTCGGCTATTGGGGGGCCTCGACGCAGCGCGTCCCCTCCTCGGAGCGCCGGAGCACCACCAAATCGATGAGTTCCGAGTAGAAAACGCTCTGCTCCTCCTCGTTGAGGATCACAATGAGCCGCTTCCAGCACTCCACGGTGGCGTACGAGAGGTCCCAGACGGCCTTGATGCACTTTACGCCCTCGCAGGTGACGGTCTCCAGGGACTTGGGCTGCCCCAGCGCTTCGATGAAGTCGACCAACGTGACGGACTCGCGGGTGAGCAGGTCGTCGAGGGTGTCCAAGAGGCGCTCGCGCTGGGAGACGGCGTCGGTGGCCGTCTGGGTGATCAGAAAAGCGAAGACGCCGATCACAGCAGCCACCAGCACCAACTGCAGCAGTTCTCGCATGGACTCCTCCCTTCCCTTCCTGCTTCCGAAAGGATTGTATCGGACCGAGGAGATCCTGACTAGATCCCCCACCTCGCCTCCACAAAGCGGGCGCTCCTCGCGTGCCTACTTTGTTTCCCCCTTCCTCTTCCGCTATAGTGGGCGCATCCGAGGCACGGACGGAGCGGAGCAAGCCGGGATGGAATCGAAACGCACGAAGTTTTCTGTCCACAAGATCGAGCTGCCGAACCCCTTCTTCGAGAAGGACAACAACGTCTACCTCCTCGAGAGCGACGGGGAGCTCGCGCTCGTCGACGCGGGGATCGAGCTTCCCCAAGCGTTCGAGGCCCTCCGCCGGGGGCTTCACGCCCGGGGCTATTCCCTTGAGCAAGTCTCAAAGGTCTTCGTGACGCACAAGCACGTGGACCACGCGGGCCTGGCGGCCCGGATCCACGAGCTCTCGGGGGCTGAGGTGTACGTCCACGAGGAGGATTGGCCCGACGTCCGGGAGTACGACACCCGCTATCCCGAGGTGCACGAGCGCTATCTTGAGCGGATGCGGGAGTGGGGCCTCCCCGCCGAGGTCATCGAGCAGATGGACGCCACCCGCAGAACCTTTCAGGAGCTGGGCCGCTCCGCTCCTGCGGAGCCCCTTCGCGACGGGGAGGAGATCCCCGTAGGGGCCGTAACGGTGCGGGTCCTCCACACCCCGGGCCACACCCGCGGCTCCGCCTGCTTCCTCGTAGATGAAACACTCTTCGTAGGGGATCACGTGCTCCCCGACTACACCCCCAACATCGGCGCCACGGACATCACCGCGCACGGGCTGTTAGGGGCCTACCGCGAGTCCCTGCGGAAGATTCGGGATCTCGACGGGGTGGAGGTGCTCCCCGGCCACGGACGCCCCATCGACGATGTAAGAGCACGGGTGGACGAGATCCTGCGCCACCACGACGAAAGAGAGGAGCGAATTTTGCAGATTCTTGCCGATGGCCGACCGCGGACGGTCTACGAGATCGCCGTAGCCCTCTTCGGGGACTTACGGGATCACCACGCGCTCCTCGGGGCCGGGGAGGTCTACGCCCATCTCGAAGAGCTGCAGCGCGCAAAGCTTGTAGCCCCCACGGAGGGCGGACGCTATGTTCGGCTCTGAACAGAGCGCAGATTTAGGAGGGAAATCCCCCACGGGCCAGGACGATCGCCACCTGTAGGAGCCCGATCAAAAACCCCAGAAGGGCCCCGAACCAGGTGATCGCCCGCAGCTGGCGGCTCGTAATGGCCAAGATGAGCTTCTCCACCTCCGGGAGGGAGAGCTCGTCCACCTGGCTGCGCACGATCCGCCGGACGTCCAAGGCCTCGAGCATCTTGGGCGTCTCGCGGATCAAGAGCCGGATGAGCTGCTCGCTCAGCCACGCCTTCGCCTTCTCCACGGACTCCTCCGGGACGTGGTCCCCCAAGCGCCCCAAGGGCTTTTTCGTCCATTCGTCCACTTGCCGATCCAAGAACTCCGCCAGCGCTTCCACGGTCGTCTCTCGTTGGAGGAGCTTCACGATCCCCCGGCTCAGGACCCGGGCGGCCCGTTCGGGCTCCCAGCCCCAGCTCGGGAGGATCTCTTGTAGGGGCCGCTCCTCGTACTCCCGGATCTTGCGCTCCAGAAGCGAGACGAGCTGCTCCCTCACCGTGGGGCTGCGGGCCGCCGTGAGCACGGCCCGCGCGATTCGCGCCTTGAGGTCCTCGATCACCGAGGGCTCGAGGTGAAAATCCGAGATCTTGCGCTCTAGGAACGAGTCCACCGCGGAGAGGAGCGCCCGTTGGATCTTGAGCTGCACCTCCTCGTCTTGGAGGAGCCGGGCCAGCCGCGGGGCCGCCTCGTCCACCGTCTTGTCGATTTTGAGCTTGATCTCGTCCGTGCTGATCACGAAGGCTTCCATCAGCCCGAACTTGAGCTGGTCCCACAGGGAGTCCTCCTTGAACGTCTCGGCGAAGAGCTTGTCCACCAGCTCGTAGAGGTGGATCTTGATGCGCTTCTTGAGCCGCTCGTCCTCGAGGACGGCCACCAACTTCTCCAGCATCAGGGGCAGGAGCTCGCGGACCTTCTCGTAGGCCGCCTCCCGCACCCGTTCGGGGACGTACTCCTTGAGGGGCTTATCACTGGTGAGGAAGGCCTCCAAGCGCTCGTCGATGAGCGTTCGCACCCGCTCCTCGAACGCCGGGTCCTCCACGAAGCGGGTGAGCCCGTCGGCCAGCTGCTCTGGAAGTTGCCGAAGCCACTCCTCCGGGAGCAGCTCCCGAAGCGGCTTTTGGAAGGCCGTCTGCAGTTGCTCTTCCAGCTTCTCCCTTAGGAAGGATTCCGTGCGCGGGTCTTGGAGGGTGCGGGCGATCTGCGCGCGGATCTGCCCGCGGAGGCGCTCCTTGAGCCTCTCCCAGTCCTCCCGAAAGCGCTCGGGGATCAGGGACTCGACCGACCCCAGATCCCGCCGGAGCCACCCATCGAGGTATTTCCCTAGGACCTCCTCGATCTTGCCGCGCACCTCGGGGGTGTCGATGCGGGCGGCGATGGACTCCTGGGTGATGAGATGGCGGGCCACCGCAGCTCCCATGCGCTCGGCCATCTCCCCCCGCCTCGAAGGGATCAGGCCGGGGGTAAAGGGGATGCGCACCCCCAAGACGCGCTTCTCCTTGTGGGGACGGAAGAGCATCCAGATGGCGACCCAGTTCGTGAAGTACCCGATGACAGCGGCCCCCAGGGGGATCGCCAGATACAGCAGCCAGTCCGTGCCCCACGCGCTCATGATCGCTTAGCAGTGTATCCTAGGGGCGGAAGGGATGACAAGAGAACGTACATTCCAACGCAGTCTCCGGCGCAGGAGGCGCTCCAGGCCCCACGACAGAGCCCCTCCGACGGCGAACGCCAGGACCAGACTCCATCCCCGCGGGTAGATGTACTGAACGAGAAGGGGGATCACGGCGAGGATTAAAACCAAGATCACGAGCGCCAACGCCAGCATGGAAGCCGTAGACGATCCGCTCCGAGGAGGCAAGGAAAAGGGCAGATCGGCAGGGGCGAGGAGGTATCCCAGCTGCAACACCAGGTGGACGAGCAAGAACAGCATCGTACTGTGGAGCACCGCGTGCCAAAGGTCCCCGAAGGAGACGGCGAAGATCCCCGTCAGCAGGAGGAGCAAGGGCAGGACGAAGGAGAGGAGGAGGACTGTCTTCATCCCCAGGATGACCTCCGCCGGATCGCAGGGCGTCGCCCGAAAGACCCAAGCGGCTTCGTGATGGTCGCTCTCCCTCAGCTGGGCCTGAAGCGGCAGAAGAGACAGGAAGAGCGCTAAATACACGAGCAACGATCGATCGAAGTCGGCCAGCCCGTGGACAAAGGGGTCTTGCAGGCCCCCAAGCCGGAGGGCGAGCAGTCCGAACACCGCGATCATGGGCAGGACGGCCAGCACGGACAGGCGGAATTTGTGGTCGTACCGGAACTGGGCCCGCGCTAAGAGCGCTACGGCCCGGTGCTCCGGCCGGAGAAAGGCGCCGATCCATAGGGATTTCTCGAACAACTCGGCCTTCGCCGGGGAGGCGCTCGGAGCGTGGAGGAGCGTCGCCAGCTGCTGTGCATAAGCCAGGGAGAGCCTATCGCGAATCAAAACGAGTATAAGCGGCAGCAGGAGCAAGGCGAGTCCCCCCATGATCGTGGTGCGGATCCCCCCGTTCCCCCGGCTCCACTCGATCCAGCTCGCGAACCAAGCCGCCGGGTTCAGGTAGATCCAGCCGGGAATCTCTGTGTTGCCCCCACCGCCGAAGGGACGGGGGGACAGGTCCCACGAGGGGAGCAGAAAGAGCCCGTAGACGGCAAACAGGAGGAGGATTTGCGCGTACCCCAGCACGCGGCGCAGTCGATCCGGACGGATCCTCCTTAAGAGGGAGGCGTACATGGACGCGATGACCGACACCACGAAGAGGCCGAGCGCGTAGGCCGCCAGCGCGGCGACCAGGCCCCTTTTGAGATCGATCCCCCAAGCCAGCGCAAAGGCCAAGACCGAGGGGAGCGCCAAAGCGGTGACGAACGCGCCGACGTAGGCGAGCACATAGGCCAGGCGGGCGAAGAAATACGTCCGGGACGAGACCGGCTGGGGTCCCAGCACCTCGGCGTCCTCGGGGGCGAGCACGACGCGGTGGAACTCGACGAGCACTTCCAACCCCACGATGAGGGCCACCGCCGTGAGGAATACGGTGGCCCCGATGAACCCATCGGGGCTGCCGACGACGGGGACCGTCAGGGCCAAGCCCAGGAGGAAGTAGAGGACCAGCTTCATCACCGAAGAGCGCAGGCCGCTGCGCTCCGTCCGGAGATCCCCCCGGAACCAGACCCCGAGGAGGGCCCGCACCTGCTCCCCATCTACACCCAGGGCTCGGGCGATCATGGTCGCTCCAACGCGCGGAGGACCTCCTGCGCGATCGACCCAGTCTCCCCGGTTCCCGTCCAGCGGTGGAACGCCTCCTCCAAGGACTCCGCCCCCAGCTCTTCGAGGAGGGCGGGCAGAGGACGGTCGAGGAGCTTCCTCCCCCGATGGAGGACCACGACGTGTGTGCAGAGGCGTTCAACCACCTCCAAGATGTGGGAACAGAGGAAGATCGTCTTGCCCACGGCGGCCAGTTGCCGTAGCAGGTCCTTGACCACGCGGACGGCGTGGACGTCCAGTCCCTCCAACGGCTCGTCCAAGAAGAGCACGTCCGGATTGGGAAGGAGGGCCGCGGCGAGCAGGACCTTCTTCCGCATCCCCTTGGAGTAGCCCGTCATCCGCTGATGCCGGACGTCCGTCAGATCAAACAGCTCCAACAGCCGGGCGGCCCGCTCCTCCGCTGCGTCCTGGGGCAAGCGATGGAGCGTTGCCACCCACTGCAGGTACTCCGCAGCGGTCAGGTGGGCGTAGAGGGCACCGGATTCCGGCACGACCCCGATCCGCCTCTTCACCTCCAGAGGCTGTCGGACTACGTCGAACCCGGCCACTCGGGCCTCTCCGGAGTCCGGCGGGAGCAGGCCGGTGAGCATCTTGAGGGTGGTCGTCTTCCCCGCGCCGTTGGGACCGAGAAACCCGAGAATCTCACCGTAGCGTACGGAGAGGGAGAGGTCCTCCACCGCCGTCTTGGAGCCGAAGCGTTTGCGCAAATGATGGGCTTCGATGGCGAACATTGCTCCCTCCGGCTCACCACATCCGCCGCTCCCCTCTTGTCCTGTCGGACTCGGCGCTCCGCTCTGGCATCCGGGCTCGACGGGTCATACACTACTGCGAATAGACGACAGGTGTCAACGGGCCTCTAAGGGAGGACTCCTCCAGCACCGGTACCCGTGTCTAGCACGGGGAGTCCTCAAGCAGCCGGAGGGCCTCCTCGAGCGGGACCCCTTGAAGGTAGGTCCAGACCTCCTCG
>Ga0256839_1004754_pt1 | contig 13021 bp, 13 predicted proteins | sample 354166metaG_FD_185968 | JGI IMG/M metagenome (GOLD analysis project Ga0256839, IMG submission 185968) | Hydrothermal vent microbial communities from Mid Atlantic Ridge, Atlantic Ocean - 354-166 | ecosystem: Environmental > Aquatic > Marine > Hydrothermal vents | place: Atlantic Ocean: Mid... | reverse complement strand
GGAATCAAGTTTTTTGAGGCGCACAAAACCGATGAGTTCGCGCAGGGTTACGATAATTAAGACAAACACAATGACGGCTGATAGCCCAAGGGCCGCGCGCCCAAGCCAGATATTTCGGGCCAAAAGGCCTGTGACAAAATCCCATGCGGCAAGCGAAATGGCCATGCCCAACAGCGCAATAATGGCGCTCCAAAACAGCTTTGAGAGCCAGCCGCGCGGCTGGCTTACCGCTCGGGTGGCGCGCTGCATAGCGGCGTTTTGTGGCTCACTTTCTGGCACAGCGGGGGCCTCTAGCGGGCTGGGAGCCGGGCTGAGCGCCGCGCCGTCGAGCATGACGGGCTTGCGGGGGTTAGGCATTTTGCGCCTCCTTTCGGGACCATTCCATGCGGATATCGGGCAGGCCTTCTTCATTGTCGGAGCCATCTCCACGGGCGACCTCAATAAAGCCTTCACGTGCATAGAACCGCCGTGCAGCCTCGTTTCTTTCAAGCACCCATAGGCCAAGCCCCTCGGGGCTTAAAGATTTGGCGCGCGCAAGCAAGCGGGTGCCAAGGCCAGTATTTCGGGCTGCTTGCATAAGGTAGAGGCAATCAAGATAGCCTTTTTCAAAGGCGATAAAACCGATGGTTTCGCCGTCTTTTTGGGCTACAAAAACCGTGCCGGTTTCTATGCGCTCGCGCATGGCCTGCTCAGAAGCACTATTTGGAGCGCGGTTCGGGAACCACGGGTTCTCAGAGATCCATTGGCGCAAAATAGCGGCGCAGGGCGCTGCATCATTTGAACTGGCAGGTTCAATCATAGCTTGTCTCCCAGCAGAAACTCGGCGGCCTTATCCATGCGGATATGGGCGAGGCCGTGCGGGGCCGATTTGGCGGGCTTTGGCGGCGCAAAAGATGGTAAATTATAGCTGAAATCATCAGGCCAAACCGCTGCGCCTTGCTTGGCGGGCGTTAACAAGCGGGCAGGGTCGGCAGGGAGATCACCGGGATGGAGGGCCACGTCTTTACCGTTTTCTATCAGAGTGCCACGCACAAGATCTAGCATTTCGCCCTCATGCTTGGTAGATTGCTCCACCGTGGCGCGCAGAGCCGCAAGGCTGAGGGCTTGGGTGGCCGCGCCCTTCCAGTTGGCAGCGTCTTTGGCATCGGCCAAAAGAGCTTCCAGAAACCCGGAAAGCTGAGGGTGTTGGGAATGGTGGATGTGGTCTGCCTTGGTGGCGGCGAAGAGGATTTTCTCGACCTTTCTGCCTGTGATCATTGATAGAAAATGGTTTTTACCCGGTCGGAAGCTCGTGAGAATTTCGCTGAGAGCACGGCGAAGATCCTCCACCGCTTCAGGGCCGTTATGGATGGCCCCCAGGGCATCGACCAGCACAATCTGGCGATCAATCTTTGCGAAGTGGTCACGGAAGAACGGCTTGACGATTTGCTTTTTATAGGCCTCAAAGCGGCGTTCAAACGCCCCGTAGAGGGTTTTGGAACGCACCTTTTCCGGCCTGGGCAATGGTGCAAAGGTGAGCGCAGGAGAGCCAAGGAGATCGCCCGGAAGCAGGAACCGCCCCGGCGCACAGTTGGAGAATCCGGCCTTGCGCGCGGCTTGCAAATAGGCCGTGAAGGCTTTCGCAAGCGCTTGGGCCTCGGGCTCATCGAGCGCGGCACTTGGGTTGCTGCTCTTGAGCCGGGCAAGCCAGCCCTCGGCCAGATCGGCGCGCGATGGCGCGCGGGCTTGCTGCATGGCCTGCGCCGACCACTCAGCGTATGATTGTTTCATGAGCGGGAGGTCCAGCAGCCATTCGCCGGGGTAATCAACAATATCAATATGCAGGGTTTTGTCGCCCTTCAACCCGCGCAAAAGCCCCGTGGGGCGGGTGCGGAGCGACAGGCGAAGCTGGCTGATGGAGCTGGTGCTTTCGGGCCAGTGTGGGGCATCGGCTGCGAGCGCTTGCAGGTGCTGCTCATAAGCAAAGCGGGGGATGGTATCATCGGGTTGGGGCTGCAAAAAGGCCGCCGTTATCAGCGGGTTCGCCGCGAGCGCTGGCATGCGGGAGCGGTCGAGCAGGTTGGCGATGAGCGAGGTGATGAACACGGTTTTACCGGCCCGCGAAAGGCCCGTCACGCCGATGCGCAGCACGGGTTCAAACAGCTCTTTTGCGCCGGATTGCGTATCGTCTATCACGCGGGCGATGCTGTCTGTTATGTCGGCTATGCCCACGCGGCGCTCCTTGCTGGATTTCTGTGCCTGTTTAATATAGGCGCTGTGATAGCTGAATTACAGAGGGTTTTGAAATGCCGCGCTATGCGTTGAAAATAGAATATAACGGCGCGCCGTTTTGTGGCTGGCAAAAACAGCCTGATTTGCCCACGGTGCAAGGGGTGATTAATGCCGCCTTGCAACAGCTTGAGCCAGATTGTGACGGTGTGCAGGGCGCAGGCCGGACAGACACGGGTGTGCATGCAACGGGCCAAGTCGGGCATGTGAATATGGCAAAGGCGATTGCGCCGGAGCGCCTGCTGGAAGCGCTGAATTTCCATATGCGCGATCAGGGTATAGCGGTGGTGGACTGCGCCGTTGTGCCCGCTGATTTTCATGCGCGGTTTTCAGCGGTGGAGCGGCGTTACACCTTCCGCCTGCTCAGCCGCCGTGCGCCGATGACCTTTGACAAGGGGACCATGTGGCAGGTGAAGCATGGGCTGAATCTGGAGGCGATGCGGGAAGGCGCGATGCATTTGATTGGCGAACATGATTTTACCACGTTTCGCTCAACCGTGTGCCAAGCGCTTAGCCCGGTAAAAACGCTGGATGAGCTATCCATCGAGCAGCTTGCTTATCACGGCGGGGTGGAAACGCGGTTTCACATTCGGGCGCGCAGCTTTTTGCATAACCAAGTGCGCAGTTTTGTGGGGACGCTGGAGCGGGTGGGCGCGGGGAATTGGGAGCCAAGGAAAGTGGGGGAGATTCTGGAGGCGAGGCGCCGTGCCGCTTGTGGGCCGGTTTGCCCGCCGCAAGGGCTTTATTTAAGTGCAGTGCGCTATGAGGTGGACCCGTTTGGCCCTCCCCCATGAGCGGGAGAGGGCAGCGTTAAGCTGTTAGCTAGGCGCTTTCCTTTGGCGCCACTTCCGCCTCGGCCGCTTCTACGGGGGCCACATCAAAGGCCTCGTTGGCCACACTCGCCAAGCCGCCTTCCATGCTTAGGCCCAGCTCCTCGCCCAGCTTTTTCATGGCGGGCATTTGCAGGGCCATGCCCATAATGGAATCAAGCGCTTGGTTGACCGGCGCGCCCCCTGCCCCGCCGGTGCTGCTGCCCGCATTCATACCCGTCACCTGATGGATCTTGATCGAGTCGATCTTCTCGGCAGGTTTCACCATTTCAGCAACAATCCCCGGCATGGCGTCCAGCCGCGCCAGTGCCACTTTCATGCCCACAATCTCGGCGCTCAGGGCGTTTTCAGCGTCGGCAATCGCGCGGGCACCTTCGGCCTCAGCCAGCATATCGGCCTTTTTCGCTTCGGCGCGAATGGTGATGGATGTGGCATCGGCTTGCGCCTCTTCCAGCAGGGCGGCGGCGCGGTCACTCGCCGCATCCTTCTCGGCTTCGGCGCGCACTTTTACGCCCGTTGCCGCGCGCTCGGCCTCTTTGGTGGCTTCAATCAACGCGATTTGCTTGGCGCGCTCGGCAGAGGCCACGGAGCGGGCGGTCTCGATCGCTTCTTCGGCCTTAATCGCTTCGGCACGGGCTTTATCGGCCTCGGCGCGGGCGTGGCTTTCCTCTTCGGACTTTTTGGCCACAACAATTTTGCGCTCTTGGTCCGCCACCTCTATCTCGCGCTCTTTGTTAATCTCGGCGTCCCGAATTTGGCGCTCACGCTCAATCTCGGCAGACCGCACCGAACGTTCCTTTTCGATCTTGGCTTCTTGCGCCGAGCGGTCGGCCTCTTCTTGGTTACGCGCGATATCCGCCAGCTGGTCGGCCTGCAAAATCTCGATCTCGCGGTTTTTGGCAATCTCGGCCTCGCGCTGGTCCCGCTCGATGGTGTATTTCAGCTTCTCGGCTTCCATTTCGGAACGGCGGACAGACACATCGGCTTCAGCGGTAATCGCCGCGCGCTCCTTGCGGGATTTTGCGATTACTTCGGCGAGCTTGCGCATGCCAACGGCGTTAAAGGCGTTATTCTCGTCCAGCGCGTCAAACGGGGTTTGGTCCAGCGCGGTCAGCGACACCGCCTCCAACTCAAGGCCGTTTTTCAGCAGGTCTTCGGAAATGGCGTTTTGCACCTCTTGCACAAATTCCGAGCGGTTTTCGTGCAGCTCGTCCATGCTCATGCGCGCCGCCACGGAGCGGAGGCCGTCAATCAGCTTGCCCTCGATCATCTCGCGGAGCTGGTCAACGTTAAAGGTGCGGTCGCCAAGGGTTTGGGCGGCGCGGGAAATGCCGTCATCGGTGGCGTTGACTGAAACGTAGAATTCCACGCCCACATCCACCCGCATCCGGTCTTTGGTGATCAGCGAGGCATCGCCGTCACGGGTCACCTCAAGGCGCAGGGTTTTCATGTTGACCATGGAAATTTCATGCAGGAACGGGATGGAAATTGTGCCGCCATCCATGATGACCTTTTTACCCCCCGAGCCGGTTTTAACCAGCGAAACCTCTCGCGTGGCACGCTGGTAAAGGCGGGCCATAATTAGGCCGAGGAAGACAAAAAGCGCAAGTATCACGCCAGCAATGATCAGTATGGATTGAAGTTCCATAGGTTTCTCCTTGTTAGATTATGGGGTTGGGGCGGGTTAGGCCTCAGGTGATATCGACAACAAAAAACATGCCGTCTTTTCTGCGGATCACGTGGACAGCGGCCCCTTGCGGGATCACGTCCGCATCGTCAAGAGGCTCAACGCGCAGGTAATGGAAATTGCCAAAACGGTCTTTGATTTTGGCTTCGGCGGGTTTGCCGCGCTTGGCCACGCCTTGGGTAATGGTGCCATGGTGGCCACCCAAATAGCGGGTGCGCATGGCCTCAGATTCATGCTTGGGCATGATGCGGGCAATAACACGGGCGATGAACCGCGCCCCAAACAGGCCCGCAGGCAGCGCAATAAGGGCGGCCAATATGGCCGGCAGCGGCGCACCGAAAGTGGCATTAAGCGATGATTGCAGCACCAAGCCCGCAAGGCCAAACATGGTCAGAAACGAGACCAGCCACATCATAAACGGCACCTCTTTTAGGCCAAACAGGCCCGAGGGGGCGATCGAGAGGTCGGGGGCAAGATCGGGTTCGACATCAAGATCAATGTCAAAATCGGCATCGAGGTCTAATTCCGGCGCATCTGCCTCCATCGAGAGGAAGGATCCGCCAAGAACAAGCATGATAATTTCTAACAAAAACAAACCCGCCACAAGGGTGAGCGCAAGGGTGAAAGGGTAAGATTGAGTGTTAAAAATTATGTCTGTCATTTGTCCTCCGTTATAGAACATATAGGGAGTAAAGCGGGGTAATTAAAGGGTTATGAGGGAATAAATGTGAGGAAATCGCCTTTAGGGAGGCTAAATGTAGGGCAGCTTGGTTGGTAATGGCTAGAGGTTTTAACGGCGATCATCTATAGGACAGGCAACACTTCATTGGCTTTATTAATTCGGGCAGAGAATAACATGAGCAGCACAGATAAAAGCGGCACAAAAGACATGCGGGAGCGCAAGGTATTTCATGGCAAACGGGCGCGGTTTTTGTATGAGGTGATGGGGAAGGCCTTTAGGAAGGCCGAGCATTGGCGCTTTATGAACTATGGCTATGCCTTTGATAACGAAGCATATAACCCTGTTATGGAGGCTGAAGATGAAGCCGAGCGCTATTGTGCGCAGCTTTATCATGTGGTGGCCTCGCAAACCGATTTAAGCGGCAAGCGGCTGCTCGATGTTGGCAGCGGGCGCGGCGGCGGGGCCTCGCATGTTCATCGCTATCTCAAGCCCGCTGAAACGGTTGGGATGGACCTTGCCAGCTCTGCCGTGGCGCTGTGCGAGAGACTTTTTGCAGGCATTGACGGGCTGAGCTATCAGCATGGGGATTCAATGGATATGCCCTTTGAGAACGATAGCTTTGATGCCGTTATGAACGTGGAAAGCTCCCATTGCTACCCCGATTTGGGCAAGTTCCTGAGCGAGGTTCACCGTGTGCTCAAGCCCGGTGGAAGCTTTCTTTATACCGACTTTACGCCGTCAGGGTCTGACGGGCCAGAGGAGCTGGCAAAATCACTGGCGGCACTAAAGACGGCAGGGTTTGAGGCGGTCACGTCCATGAATATCACGCGCAATGTTGTGCGTGGGCTGGAATTGGATGAAGAACGGCGGACCTCGGAAATTCGCAAAAACTTCCCCGTTGGCACCCGCCGCTTTGCGCGGCACTGGGCTGGCACCACAGATTCCTGGATTTATGAGGATTTCAAGAATGGCAGCCGTGAATATGTGGTTTTTCACGCGAAACGCCCCTAGTTTTTGGCTGGCTCTTGCAAAAGCCATGGGGTAAACGGGGGCAACCACAAAAAAGGCGTCATCATGGCTCGCATTCTTATCACCTCCGCCCTGCCCTATATTAACGGCATCAAGCACCTCGGGAACCTTGTTGGCTCGCAGCTGCCATCAGATGCCTATGCGCGCTATATGCGCGCCAAAGGCCATGAGGTGATGTTTATTTGCGCGACGGATGAACATGGGACTCCGGCAGAATTGGCCGCGGCAAAAGCGGGCGTGCCAGTGGCCGATTTTTGCGCCGATATGCATGTGGTGCAAAAGGATATTGCCGAGGGGTTCGGGCTTTCATTTGACTATTTCGGGCGCTCAAGCTCGGGGCGCAACCGTGAAATCACCCAGCATTTGGCCGCCGCTTTGGGCCGTGAAGGGCTGATTGAAGAAGTCAGCGAAAAGCAAGTCTATTCGCACGCTGATAAGCGCTACCTGCCGGACCGCTACATTGAGGGCACCTGCCCCGCGTGCGGCGACGAAAAAGCCCGTGGCGACCAGTGCGAGAATTGCACCAAGCAGCTGAATCCGACCGACCTTATTAATCCGCGCTCGGCGATTTCGGGCAGCACCGACCTTGAGGTGCGGGAAACCAAGCACCTTTACCTGAAGCAATCGACGATGCGGGATACGCTGGACAAGTGGATTGATAGCCAAGAGGGCTGGCCGATTCTCACCACCTCGATTGCCAAAAAATGGCTGCATGATGGCGACGGGTTGCGCGACCGTGGCATTACGCGGGATCTTGATTGGGGGGTGCCGGTGCAGTTTGACGGCGCACCGTGGTCGGGCATGGAGGGCAAGGTCTTTTATGTGTGGTTTGATGCCCCGATCGAATATATCAGCGCCACCGCCGAATGGGCCGATGCCAATGGCAAGGGCGATGACGCGTGGGAGCGTTGGTGGCGCACCGATAAAGGTGCCGACGATGTGCATTATGTGCAGTTTATGGGCAAGGATAACGTGCCGTTTCATACCCTGAGCTTCCCTGCCACGATGATGGGCAGCAACGAGCCGTGGAAACTGGTGGATTTTATCAAGTCCTATAACTGGCTCACCTATGAGGGCGGCAAGTTTTCCACCTCGCAAGGGCGCGGGATATTTATGAATCAGGCGCTGGAGATTTTCCCGTCTGATTACTGGCGCTGGTGGCTGCTCAGCAACGCCCCGGAAAGCTCGGATAGCAACTTTACGTGGGAGAGCTTTCAGGGCGGCATTAACAAAGACCTCGCCGATGTGCTGGGGAATTTTGTGAGCCGTGTGACCAAGTTTTGCCGTGGGAAATTTGGCGAAGAAGTGCCAGCGGGTGGCAGCTATGGCGAGGCCGAGGCCGCTGTAATGGCCGAAATCGCCAAGCGCCTGAAGGCTTACGAGGCCAATATGGAAGCGGTGGAGCTACGCAAAGCAGCGGCAGACCTGCGCGCGATTTGGGCGGCAGGTAATGAGTATCTGCAGGCCGCTGCGCCTTGGACGATATATAAAGAAAGCCCCGAAGATGCCGCCGCGATTGTGCGCTTTGCGCTTAATCTAATCCGGCTTTACGGGGTGCTTTCGGGGCCATATATCCCGGATGCCTCCAAAACAATATTGGCGGCGATGAATTGCGAGGATGCGGCGTGGCCAGAAAACCTTGAAGCGGCGCTCAGCGCCCTGCCCGCTGGCCATGCCTTCACCACGCCCAACGTGATGTTTGCCAAAATCACCGATGAGCGGCGGGATGAGTTGGAAGCGCAGTTTGCGGGAGAATAGGCTCAAAGTTGCGTCATCTAGATAGCATTAAACTGTCTTGAGTTTGACACAGAAATCGCGCAAACTGCTGCGGTCGCCTGGTCAAACGGGCAAGGCTAAAAATAAACCACAGGAAGGAAACCCTATGAAACTTTCGAAACGCGCCCTTAAAATGGCCCTTGGGGCCACGGCGCTAAGCACAGTGTTGGCGGCGTCTGCCATGGCGCAAACGGTGAATATCACCATTCTTGGCGTTGGTGACATTTACAATTTTGACGAAGACGATGGCCGTGGCGGCGTTGCGCGCCTTAATGCCGTGGCACTTGCCGAGCGCGCCGCCAACCCCAACTTCCTTTATGTATTTGATGGCGACATGCTCTCACCCTCCATCCTTTCCGGCTTTGACCAAGGCCAGAACATGATCGACCTCACCAACCAAGTGCCGTTTGACATTGCGGTGCCGGGCAACCACGAGTTTGATTTCGGCGTTAATAACTTCATCGAAAAAATGGCCGTTTCAGCTTACCCTTGGGCCGCTGTAAACGTAACCAATGCTGACGGCTCCACTGTTGTGGGCATGACCGGCACCATGATGAAAGAATTTGACGGCGTGATGGTAGCGCTGGTGCCTGTGGCGCAAGATACCACCCCTGAAGTCACCTCTTCTGGCGATCTTGTATTTGGGCCAACCGTTGAAATGGGCGTTGCGGCTGCGAATGCAGCGCGCGATGAAGGTGCGGATATTGTGATCGGCGTGGTGCAAACCGATATGTCCAACGACCGCCTGCTCATCCGCTCCGGCGCGTTTGATGTGATCATCTCGGGCGATGACCACTCTTATGCAACCTCCTATGATGGCCGCACGGCTTATGTGGAAACCTCGATTGATGGCCGCTTCCTGTCGCCGATCGACCTTGAGATCACCATCGGCGAAAAGCGCGGCAAGCGCCACATTAGCTGGACCCCGAATTTCCGCTTTATCGACACTGCGAACGTAACGCCGGACCCGGACACACAGGCGATGGTCGATGAGTTTACCAAGCAGCTTGATGAAAGCCTGAATGTGGAAATTGGTGCCACCACAGGCCCATTGGACTCGCGCCGGAACTCTGTGCGCGGGCAGGAAACCGCGATCGGCAACCTTGTGGCAGACGCCATGCGTGCCGCTACCGGCGCTGATGTGGCCATGGCCAATGGCGGCGGCATTCGGGCTGACCGTGAGTATGCAGCCGGCACCATGCTGACCCGCCGTGATATCCTCACCGAGCTGCCCTTTGGCAACGTAACAGTGATGAGCGAGATCACTGGCCAGCAAATTCTGGATGCGATGGAAAACGGTGTGAGCAAGGTCGAGGACGGCTCCGGCCGCTTCCCGCAGATCTCGGGCATGAGCATTGTGTATGACCCAACCGCTCCGGCTGGCGCGCGCATTGTGAAGCTGATGATTGGGGAGAGCGAAGTGGACCTGAATGCCACCTACAAATTCGCGACCAACAACTACGCCATGGGCGGCGGAGACGGTTACGGCATGCTCGGCGGTGGCCGGATGCTGATTGACACCGGCAATGGCAACCTGATGGCCAATGACGTGATCAACTACGTGATCGAGCAAGGCGGCGTGCATAACACCGTTGAAGGCCGGATCACGGTTGTTGGCGAATAACCCACACCCAAACGCATTGAAAACCCGTAGCTTTTGCTGCGGGTTTTTTTATGGCTAAGTGGCAGCAACCTCCCTCATAATACTTTGATTTACCACTGTTATTCTCGGCCAACCCGCACCGAAAACTGACCTCACTAAACTAGTTTAGTGAGGTCAGTTGGTATCACCGATTTCCCCCCTCCCCTTGCAACCCTGCCCCGTATTTGCCATGTTGAATTTATGAGCTTTGACCTTGAAAATATTGCCGTCCTCACGGGCGATATCGTAAAATCCACCCGCCTAACCCGCAATGAGCGCGAGGCGCTTTTCACGGGGCTAAAGGCGGGGGCAACAGCGGTGGAGGCCCTTCAAGGCGTGGCCCCGCGCTTTGAACGTTTCAGCGGGGATAGCTGGCAAATGCTCGCCACCCCGCGCTTTGCCTTGCGCGCCTGCCTGATGATGCGCGCCTATATCCGGCAAGAAAACAAAGCTTTCGAGACCCGCATTTCGGTTGGCATTGGCGCGGTGGAGCCGCTTTCCGTCGAGGGCCTAGGGTCGTCTGATGGCCCTGCCTTTCAGGCCTCGGGGCGCGGGCTTAAGGCGCTGAAGGGCGCGCAGTATTTCACCACAAACACGCCAGACCTGCCAATTTATATCCTCGCCGACGAGATTTCCAAAAGCTGGACCCAAGCGCAGGCCCGTGTGCTGTGCAAAAGCCTGACCCGCCCGCATCCGACACAAGACAGCCTTGCCTCATACCTCGGGGTGTCTCGGATGACCGTGCGCGGCCACCAAATTGCGGCAGGAGAGCCTGCGCTTTTGGCGGTGCTTGATATGCTGGAAGGCAATAGTAGCCCCTAAAGCATACATTTTAACATTGTAGCCCCTTAAGGCTACACGGAGGTCCCCTTGATAGAAACCCTCATCGCCTTACTTTTCGCCCATATTCTGGCCGATTTCCTGCTGCAAACCGGCTGGATGGTGGCGCAAAAGAAAAACCCGTTGGTGCTGCTCTTGCATGTGAGCATCGTTGCGGCGCTCAGCTACACCGCGCTCGGGTTTACCGGCCATTGGGTGGTGCTGGCTATTGCCGCCAGCCACTTGCTGTTTGACGCGGTTAAAACCTATTGGCCCGAAACCGGCTGGCGCGCCTTTCTGCTCGATCAATCGTTGCATGTCGCCGCCATTCTTATCGCCGCCACGCAGTTTCCCGCGCTTTATAGCGAGGGGGTTTGGCAAGATCACGGGTTGCTAGGCTCCCCGCCCGCATGGCTCGCCACCCTGCCCGAAGGCTGGGTGGCCGCCCTGCCCTTGCTGATGCTGCTATCCGGCGGGCTGCTGCTTGCGACCCGCGCGGGCGGCTATTTCATCGGGCTTTTCATGAAGCCCCTCGCCGTGGGCGCACCAGAAGGCCTGCCCAAGGCGGGGGCCATCATTGGCACGCTTGAGCGCGGGCTCGCCTTTCTGTTTATCCTATCGGGCCAGCCGCAAAACATCGGCTTTCTGCTCGCCGCCAAATCTGTGCTGCGGTTTAGCAGCGCCAAGGAGGACCGCGCGGTCTCTGAATACGTTATCATCGGCACGCTTATGAGCTTTGGCTGGGTGATCGCGGTTTCCATGGGGGTGCTGGCCCTGCGTGAATTGATCGCATGAGGCTTGTTTTAGCACGGGTTAGCCCCTAGTTTAGTCATAACAAAGGGGAAAACCATGTTCAGCATTCCAGGCAAAGCCGCCGTTTCAATGACACCAACCGCCGCCAAGCAGATCACCAAGCTCATGCAGTCTGGCGCTAAAAAGGGCCTACGCATTGGCGTAAAAAAAGGTGGCTGCGCGGGCATGGAATACACCATGGATTATGTTGATGAAATTGACCCCAATGACGAGGTGATCGAGCAAGACGGCGCGCGGGTGATGATTGCCCCGATGGCGCAAATGTTCCTGTTTGGCACCCAAATTGATTACACCACCTCGCTGCTGGAAAGCGGTTTCGAGTTCAAAAACCCCAATGTAACCGAGGCCTGCGGCTGCGGAGAATCGGTGAAGTTCGCGGGCATGTAATGGCTGTCGGCAGCGCTGAAATCGAATTTGTGAAAGACCTGTTTTCGGAGGTTGGAGAGATTACCACCCGCAAAATGATGGGCGGGCTTTCCATTTATGCTGATGGCAAAATTTTCTCCGTTTTGCGCGCAGATGGCGCACTTTACATAAAGGCCGCTGGCCCCTTGGCTGAGCGGCTAGACGCCGCAGGGGGTAAGCTGTTTACCTATGATAAGAAAGACGGCAAGCAGGGGCATATGAATTATTGGACACTGCCCGAAGCCGCGCTGGATGACCCGGATGCGGCCTGTGAATGGGCCAATGCGTCACTCGACGCTACCTAAAAAGGAAAAAAAATGGGACGGAAAAAACTCGCCGCTGGCAACTGGAAAATGAACGGGGTGAAGGCCTCATTGAGCGAGATCGAGGCGCTAGTTTCGGCCTTTACCGCACCGCCAAATTGCGACGTGCTTATTTGCCCGCCCGCCACGCTCATTTCGCCAATGGCTGCCGTATCCATGGGGATCAGCATTGGCGGGCAGGATTGCCACGCCAACGCAACGGGTGCCCATACCGGCGATATTTCGGCTGAGCAACTTGCCGATGCGGGGGCCAGTGCCGTGCTGGTTGGCCACTCCGAGCGCCGCGCGGACCATGGCGAAAGCGACGCCGATGTGCAGGCCAAAGCCGAAGCGGCTTGGCGCGCGGGGCTGATGGCCGTGATCTGTGTAGGCGAAACCGAAGCCGAGCGCGATGCGGGTAAGGCGCTGGAAATCGTCGGTGGGCAAATGGCTGGTTCCATCCCCGCAGGCGCAAATGGCGCTAACACCGTGGTGGCCTATGAGCCGGTTTGGGCGATTGGCACAGGTAAAGTGCCAACGCTGGCAGATATTGCCGAAATGCACGATTTTATGCGCGCCGAGCTGGCCAAAAGCCACCCCGCCGCCGCTGAAGATTTCCGCTTGCTTTACGGCGGGTCTGTTAAACCCTCCAACGCCGCCGAAATTTTTGCGGTGTCCAATGTGGATGGCGGGCTTGTTGGCGGCGCCTCGCTAAAAGCCGCCGATTTTGGCGGCATAATCAAGGCGGCCTCCGAGGGCTAACCGGCG
>Ga0256839_1004753_pt1 | contig 13023 bp, 12 predicted proteins | sample 354166metaG_FD_185968 | JGI IMG/M metagenome (GOLD analysis project Ga0256839, IMG submission 185968) | Hydrothermal vent microbial communities from Mid Atlantic Ridge, Atlantic Ocean - 354-166 | ecosystem: Environmental > Aquatic > Marine > Hydrothermal vents | place: Atlantic Ocean: Mid... | reverse complement strand
CGAAACGGGCGGGGATATTCATGTTGCGATCATAATCGCCAATATCGATTTTTACATGCTCGTAATTTTCATCAAGCCAATTATGCAATTCCGGGATTTCCAGCATTCCCGCCAAGGCTTGCGCATCGGGGCACCAATTTCCGCCGAGATTGAGCAGAATGGTTTTGCCGTTTTTGCGGGCGCGGGCAAAGGCGGCTTCAAGGTCGGCTTGTCCATTAGCCGCCTCGTCATAGGGCGCCCCGATCGGGGTCCAGTTAATGGAAGCAGATAAGGTGGGGGCGGGGGGTTCAAAGTTTTGCATTTTTGCAACTGCCTTGCCTTGTTGACTTTTGAAGGGTTTCGGCCGCAGCCTATAAAGCGCAACCAAGCCAAAAAACTATTTTCAGCCCCCCTTACAGGTAATATATGTCCGAAACCACCCAATATCTTGTCAATAAAAATGATTTTTCCGATTTGCGCGTGGTAAAAACACCATTGCCCCAGTTGCAAAAGGGTGAGGCGCTGATCCGCATTGGCCGGGTGGCGTTTACAGCCAATAATATTTCCTATGCCTTGGCAGGCGAAAGCCTTGGCTATTGGAAATTTTTTCCGCCCGCTGGCGATCGCAATACACATGGGCTTATTCCGGTCTGGGGCTATGGGGAGGTCGAAGCGGAAAATGATAGCGGGCTTGAAATTGGTGAAAGCGTTTTTGGTTATTGGCCCATGGCCAGCCATTGGATCGTGCAGCCCGGATCGGTGAAACCCCATCGCTTTATGGACAGCGCGGAGCATCGTGCGGCTTTGCCGGGGATTTATAATAATTATAGACGGGTGGCCAAAGAGGAAATGGAAGACAGATCCTATGGGGATCGCCAGTCGCTATTGTTTCCGCTGGTGGGCACGGCGTTTGGTATTTTTGACTGGCTGCAAACAGAGGGGCGGGGACAGGCAGCACAAATTGTTTTGACCAGTGCTTCATCGAAAACCGCTCTTGGGCTTGCATTTCTTGCCAAGAATAAAAGCGATTTGAAAGTTATTGGCCTGACCTCTCCGGGCAATAGGGAAGCGACCGAGAAGATCGGCTTTTATCATCAGGTTTTGTCCTATGATGATCTGGAGAAAATAACCCAAGCCCCGACAATCATTGTGGATATGGCGGGCAATGGCGGGCTGTCCGCAAAACTGCACCGGCATTTGGGGGATAATATGCTGCGTGAGGCACGGGTGGGCGCGACCCATGCGGATAAAGTCTTTGCAGTTGATGGTATCATCAAGGAGCGCAGTTTCTTTTTCTTCCTGCCAAGCCATGCGGCCAAGCGCCAGCCGGAAACCGATGGGGCTTTCCTGAAAGACATGCTCGCTTTTAGTAGTGAATTTGCCCGCCAATCCGATGGCTGGCTCGACATTGTCGATGGCGAAACCGCCGCGCTTTATGAAAAAGTTCGCACTGGCTCCATAGCGCCCAATCAGGGGGCTATTCTCTCTCTCTCTTAAAAATATTTCAAAGGATTGTTATGACTATTGTTTTTTACGACTACGCCGTTGCCCCAAGTCCGCGCCGGGCGCGCATTGTTTTGCAAGAAAAAAACATCGCCCATGAAACACAGGAAATAGACCTGATGACCGGGGCGCAGCTTTCTAAAGAATTTCGGGCGATCAATCCCAACGCCACCGTGCCGGCCCTGAAGCTGGAAGACGGCACCGTGTTGTTTGAAAATTGGGGCATTGCCTTATGGGCAGAAGAAATTGCCCCCAATCCCTCTTTGCTGGGTAAAACGCCAACAGAAAAAGGTCTGGTCGCGTCATGGACAGCAAAAATCGATTTTCATGGCACGCTTGCCTTTGCCGAGGCGTTTCGCAATACCGTACCGCAAATGAAAGACCGGGCCTTGCCGGGGGTGCGTAATTTTCCGCAAGTGCCGGAACTGGCCGAGCGCGGCTTTGCGCGATTACAGGACTTTCTTGGCGATCTCGATCTCCAGCTTGAAAAGGGTGAATTTGTGGTGGGGGATAATTTTTCGCTGGCTGATATCTGGGCGATTACCATTCTTGATGCCTGTCGCTGGATCAAGGTTGCCCCGGGGGAGGAACATCAGCATTTGCAGGATTGGCAGGCTCGTGTATCAATGCGCCCCAGTGTAAAACTGTAAATATAAAATTTTATTTTCCTCAGGGCTTTTACTGACTGATGAAATTCAAAAAACTCATTTCCGATATTCATCTCTGGGCCGGGCTTATCCTCGGTATTCAGGTTCTTTTATGGATGGCCAGCGGGGTAATTATGAGCTGGTTTCACATCAAGGATGTGCGCGGTGAGAATGCCAGCGCAGATATTGAGCCGCCAGCCATTAGCGCCGAGACGGATATTGTGCCATTGGCTGATGTGCTGGCAGCGCGGGACGGGGCCAAAATCATTACCCTGTCCCACCGCCCGGCCGGACTGCAATATATCGTGGAATATGGCGAAGATGACCGCGAGGTTTTTGACGCGTTGACCGGTAAGCCGGTTGAATCTCTCGATGAGGAAATTATTCGCCAAAGTGCCTTGGCCGATTTTACCGGCGAAGGTGAATTGCAATCTGTTACCTATCTTTTGGAAACCGAGCAGGAATTTCGTCGTGATCCGCCAGTATGGCTGGCGCAATTTGATGATTCGCGCCATACGCGGCTCTATATTGACCCGCAAACCGGGGATATTCTCTCGCGGCGCAATGATATGTGGCGGATTTTCGATTTCTTCTGGATGCTGCACATTATGGATTATGATGAGCGGACGAATTTCAATTCATGGTGGCTGCGGGGCTTTGCCGCTGCCGGGCTGATATTTGCCCTTTCCGGCCTGACCATGGTCTATTTCCGTATCCGCTCCGGGCGCTATTTCCGTCGCAGGCCAAAAAAGGGCTGAGTTTCTGGCGGATCAGGCTCGCTTTATTGTGCGTTGCAATAAGGCCTTGGCGGGGATAGGTTGGGGATAAAGCAAACAGCCCATCGGACCCCATAGCCATGTCAAAACATAGCGTTCAAAAACAAATCACGACGGCCAATATCCGCGCTGCCAAGGGTGGCGAGCCGATTGTCGCGCTCACCGCTTATGATGCTCCCATGGCGGAAATTCTCGACCCCCATTGTGATATTTTATTGGTCGGCGATTCTGTCGGCATGGTGGTGCATGGCCTGCCCAGCACGGTTGGTGTGACCATGGAGATGATGATTCTGCATGGGCAGGCGGTAATGCGCGGGGCCAGAAAGGCTCTGGTTGTGGTCGATATGCCCTTTGGGTCCTATGAAAAGAACCCGGAACAGGCCTTTGAAAATGCTAGCAGAATTCTAAAAGAAACCGGTGCGCCTGCGGTCAAGCTGGAAAGCGGTGTTTATGTGGCCGATACGATTGCCATGCTGGTGGAGCGGGGGATTCCGGTAATGGGCCATGTGGGTCTGCGGCCACAGGCGGTAAACGCCATGGGCGGGATGAAGGCCAAAGGGCGCACGCAAGAAGAGTGGGAGCAGGTGCGCAAAGAGGCGCAAGCAAGCGCCGATGCCGGGGCTTTTGCCCTTGTCATCGAGGGGGTCGATGAGGAATTGGCCGAGATTATCACAAGGGAAGTTTCTGTGCCGACCATAGGTATTGGGGCGTCTTCGCGCTGTGACGGGCAGATATTGGTGACGCAGGATATGTTGGGCCTGTTTGACTGGACCCCGAAATTTGTCAAACGCTATGGCGATATGCGGGCGGCGATTGCCGAGGCGGTGGCGCTTTATGCCAATGAGGTGCGTGAGCGGCGCTTTCCCGGCAGGGCCGAAGTCTATAGCCTGTCCAGAAAGGCTGTAAAACAGGTTTAAATTGTCGCTACTGGCACAAATCTGACCCCTTTTGACAGATTGGACTTTGCCTGATTGCACGAGGGGCGAAAGATGGCTACAAACGCCGTCAATTCTATAGAGCGTTTTCGGGATGGGTGGATATTGGTTGTCTGTTCGGGAGCGCGTCAAAACAAAGGTTTGAGAGCCCGGTTTTGATTGGCATCAAAACCGAAAGGATCCAGAAGCTTGAAGGGCAGAATTCATGGCAATGAATGATGGCGATGCGCTAATCCGGGAATTGGAACGCGATGTCGAAGAAGAAAAACAAATCGAGAATTTTCGCAAGCAATTGCCTTGGCTGATTGGCGGTGCCGTTGCGCTGGTGGTCGGGGTTGCGTCATGGCAGATTTATCAGGCCAATAAAGCCAGTACTGCGGCCAAGGGGGCCGAAATGTTTCAGGCTGCCGAGAAGATCGCGGCTGAAAACCCCATGGCCGGGATGAGTGAGTTCACCCAGATTGCCAATACGGGCTCGGATGGTTACAGCGCGCTGGCGGCGGTAAGGGTTGCTATGACCTATGCAGAAATGGGCGATCGCGAAAAGGCGATTGGCCTATATTTGCAGGCGGCCGAAAAGCCCGGGATTCCAGATCGTTTTGCCAGATTCAGTCGTCTGAAGGCTGCGCAATTGGCGCTGGAGGATGGCCGCGATCGTGTGGTTCAAATTCTTGATGGTCTGGAAGATGAGCCAACGGCCCTTGGGGCCGGGGCCCGCGAAGTTATGGGCATTGCGGCGCTGGAAGCCGGGGATTATGGCGCTGCCAGCAATATTTTTACCAGCCTGCAATCGGACCCGAATGCGCTTATGGGCGTTAAACAGAGAGCGCGGGAATTTGCCGCACTGGCCAAATTGGGCTCCAGCGGTGTGACGGTTGATTTTGACCGGACCCGCAATGATGGATTATTGCTGGATATATTTGATGCTGCGCCAGACGGCGGGGCCGGGGAAGGCGCCGGGCCAGATGAGGCCGAAGCCTCTGAAGCCTCCGGAACCCCTTCCGGGGAGCCCTCGGGGGCAGGGGGTGAGGAAAACGGGACAAGCGGGAATTAACCTTGTATAGTCTGCTATGGGGTCGCCTTCGCATGGGGACATTTCATGGTTTGCAAGTTCAAAAAAATTATGGGTAAGGATTAAGACAGTATGCAGCGCCGGGTTCAGGGACATCTTTCCAAAATCGCCAGTTTCACTCTTCTTGCCTTCCTCGCCGTTGGCTGCTCTTCCATTCCCAATCCGATGAAGGTTTTCGATCGCGGTGGCGAGGAAAAAGAAATTGAAAAAAATGCTGAAGAACAGGCCAAGCGCATACCTGTATTGGCCGTTGATGAGGCGTTAAAGCCGGACCCGCGTTTTGCTGATTTGCGGGTTCAATTACCGCCGCCCTATATCAATGCCGACTGGCCGCAACCCGGCGGCGATCCGGACCATACCATGCATCATTTGGGCGCTTCACCGGATTTGCGTAAGGCATGGAGCGCGGATGTGGGTAGTGGTTCGCCAAAGCGCTCGCCGCTCATCTCGCCGCCTGTGGTTGCCGAAGGCATGGTGTTTACGATTGATACCGAAGCGCGTATTTCCGCTTTTGATGTGCAGAGCGGCAAGCGCCAATGGCGCACCGTGTTGACGCCCAAGGTCAGGGAAAAGAAATCCTTCTGGAAATTTTTCTCGCCTAATGTGAAAGCACGGGATCTCGGTTTTGGTGGTGGTGTGGCCTATGACGGGGGCAAGGTTTTTGTGGCTTCCGGTTTTGGTTTTGTGGCAGCCCTTGATGTCAAAACCGGTGAAATCTTGTGGCAGGTCGATACACCTGCCCCTGTGCGCGCTGCGCCAACCGCCTATGAGGGCAAGGTTTTTGTGTTGACCAATACCAATGAATTTGTCGCCTATAATCAGGAAGACGGCGCAGAGGAATGGAATTATCAGTCTTTTGAAGAATCCGCGCGCTTCCTTGCGCCGACATCGGCAGCGGCGGATGGGGAGGTTGTGATTGCGCCCTTTTCTTCTGGCCAGATTACGGCCCTTCGGGTCGAAAATGGTCGCGAATTATGGACCGACACACTCGGGCGCTCTTCACGGCGCAATGCACTTTCCAATCTTTCCGATATTGCCGGGTCGCCGGTGATTGACCGCGGGCTGGTTTTTGCTGCCAGCCATGCAGGCGAAATGCGGGCCATTGATTTGCGCACCGGAGAGGCCGTTTGGGAAATTTCTCTCGGCACGCTGCAAACCCCTTGGGTCGCCGGCAATTATATATTTGTGCTGACCACAGAGAATATTCTTGTATCGCTCAACCGTGAGGACGGAGCCGTAATATGGAAGCAGCAATTACCGCGCTATGAAAATGAGAAAAAGCGCAAGAACCGCATCTCATGGTCCGGCCCTGTTGTCGCCGGTGGCCAGATTTTGCTGGTTTCCACCAATGGCACATTGCTGGCTGTCTCGCCACAAAATGGCGAAGCCGTCAGCAAGCGTAAAGTGGGCAAAGGCTCTATGACAATCCCCGTGGTGGCCTCGGAAACGGTCTTTGTCCTCGATAGCAAGGGCAAGCTGTTTGCCTTCAGATAGGCTTCGACAGGCTTAACTTGAGACAAGTCAGACTTGACCTTGGCCCTCAAGGGCGCAACAAGCACCCCCATGCCTTTTACCGTCGCTATTATTGGCCGACCCAATGTCGGAAAATCCACACTTTTCAACCGTCTGGTTGGCAAGCGTCTGGCGCTGGTCGACGACCAGCCGGGGGTGACCCGGGATCGCCGCGAGGGGGATGCCCGCCTCGGGGATTTGAAATTTCGCATTATTGATACCGCTGGCCTTGAAGACGCCCCGGAAGAGGCGCTTGAGGGGCGGATGCGCCAACAGACCGAGCGCGCCATTGAAGAAGCGGATTTATGCCTGTTCCTGATTGATGTGCGCAGCGGGCTGACCCCTGATGATCATCATTTCGGGGCAATGCTGCGCGAAAGCGGCAAGCCGGTGCTGGTCCTCGCCAATAAGATGGAAGGAATGCAAGGCTCCGAGGCCATGTGGGATGCCTATGGCCTTGGCCTTGGGGATCCGATCCCGACCTCTGGCGAGCATGGGGAGGGCATGGCTGATCTCTATCAGGCCATTCGGCCCTTCCATGATGCCTATCAGGGAGAAGTGGAGGCGGATGAAAGTCTGGAATGGGATGACCCCCTAAAACCCTTGCGCATTGCGGTCGTCGGGCGACCCAATGCCGGCAAGTCAACCTTGATAAACCATCTGCTCGGGGAGCAACGGCTTTTGACCGGGCCGGAAGCCGGTATCACCCGCGATTCTATCGCCGTTGAATGGTCATGGCAGGACAAGACCCGTGACCGGGTCTGGCCGGTGAAACTGTTTGACACGGCGGGCCTGCGCAAAAGAGCGCGCATCCAGGAAAAGCTGGAAAAGCTGTCGGTTTCTGATTCTGTGCGGGCCATTCGTTTTGCCGAGATTGTCGCGCTGATGATTGACGCTGAAAACCCTATGGAAAAGCAGGATTTGCAAATTGCCGATCTGGCCTTACGCGAGGGGCGGGCGCTGGTTATTCTCGCCAATAAATGGGATCTCATCAAAGACAAGGATCAGGCGTTTCGGCATTTGCGCGAGAAGGTGGAGCGCCTGCTGCCGCAAGCGCCGGGCATTCCCATCATTCAGATATCAGCGTTAACCGGTCGCGGGGTTGAAAAGATCATGCCCGCCATCACCGATGTTTATATGGACTGGAATGCACGGGTAAAAACCGCTGACCTCAATCAGTGGATGAAGATGGCACAGGAAAAACATCCGCCCCCAGCAGTGGCCGGGCGGCGTATTCGCATTAAATATATTGCGCAAACCAAAACCCGCCCACCAACTTTTGTTGCTCATTGTCAGCGTGCGGATGACTTGCCCGAAAGCTATCGGCGCTATTTGATCAATGGCTTGCGCGAGGCCTTTGACATTCCGGCGGTGCCGATTCGCCTGCAAATGAAAAAGCAGGATAATCCTTATGCCGATGAGAAGAAGCGGTAAAATTAGCGAATAGCGAATAGGGGGTAGGGAGTAAGGGGGTTTTAGACTTCTCCTGAATTTTCCGGTATTTATTCTGATGCAAATTTAGGTGCAGGGGCCATGGTCACAGGACCGAAAACCTCCTCAAAACTTTGCCGCAAGGCCTGTTCGGCTTCATTCATGCCCACGGGCAGGCCAAGATCGACGAGAGAGGTTACGCCAAGGTCGGGCTGGTCAATACCGCAGGGGACAATGCCGGAAAAATGCGATAAATCCGGCTCCACATTCAAGGATATACCGTGATAGGTCACCCATTTGCGCAGGCGCACGCCAATGGCGGCGATTTTGTCTTCGCGCGAAGAGCTTTGTGCTTCGCGTTCAACCCAGACCCCGACCCGTCCTTGGCGAATTTCGCCCTTAATATTAAATTCGCCAAGGGCGCCAATGATCCAGTACTCCAGAGCCTGCACATATTGGCGTATATCGCGTTTGCGGCGGTTCAAATCCAGCATCACATAGGCCACCAATTGCCCCGGCCCGTGATAGGTATATTGCCCGCCCCGGGCTGAAGGGAAGACGGGGAAGCGCTCGGTCTCGCGCAAATCCTCCGATCTGGCGCTGGTGCCGGCGGTGTAAAGGGGCGGGTGCTCCAGCAGCCACACCATTTCCGGTGCCTCGCCAGCCAAAATCGCCCCGATGTGCTGCTCCATAAAGGCGACAGCAGCCGGATAGGGCACAAGGCCCTCGCTAACGGCCCATGCGACCGGGCGCGCCGCCCATAGGGGGTTTTCGTTATTGGTCATGGCCCAAGGGCTTAGCCTAGTGAGGACAGGGGAAAAAGCAAAAAAACGCTTCACAGGCAGGGCTGGTTTTGCTACCCCACGCCCCTACCTGCCTTGTGCGCCTCAAAGGGGCGGACAAATTCAAGCTAATGGTAAGCGGCCGTGGCGGAATTGGTAGACGCGCAGCGTTGAGGTCGCTGTGGGGTAACTCCCGTGGAAGTTCGAGTCTTCTCGGCCGCACCAAGTCACTCCGGAATCAGGAGTGCAAGTCATTGAAATTACTTAATTTATCACCCGGAACATCACACCGGCCGGTAATTTCTGCCGATTTTGTACTACAAATTGTACTACAAAAGGAGCTACATTATGGGGGTGATGCGGGATCTCAATCAGTATCTCAAGCGGCGTGGTCAGCGTTGGTATTATGTCAGGCGCGTTCCACGCGATTATGCGGACTTCGACCGCCGGGGGCTTATAAGCCAGGCGCTTAAAACGCAATCTCTGGAAGTGGCGCGCGTGCGCCGCGATGCTTTGGCCGAAGCGGACGAGCAGTTCTGGCAGAGCATAGCCGCGACTTCTTCGGGCTTGCAAAGATCGCACGCCGCTACGGTGCAAACCAGAAAAGCGATGCGGGCCTATAAGGCGGCGCGCCATCGTGCCATGGCCAAAGGCTTTATCTATACACCTATTCATGATCTGGCGGCCGTGGATGATGTGGCTGACATAATTGAACGCCTTAAATCCATCCCCGAAAATTGTGGTCCTGCCAAGGAGGAGGCCGATGCGGTTCTGGGTACGGTTCCGCCGCCAGAAATAAAAATTTCGCAAGCTCTGGAGATATATTGCGCCGAGATTGCGATTAGCGAGCAGATTGGAAAATCAGAATCGCAATGCCGGTCCTGGAAGAAGGTGAAACTTCGTGCGGTCAATAATTTCATCCGCATTGTTGGCGATATACCGATGGATAAAATCAATCGTGACCATGCTCGCAAATTCTATAATTGGTGGGCGGGACGTCTGCGCCCGAAAGATGGCAGCAAGCCGCTTACCGGCGGTGGATGTGCCGGCGGATCCGGCGCAAAATGAGAGCTATAGCCTTGATGGGGAGGGCAATCGGATTGTCTCGCATCTGTCGAGCATCCATATCTCGGACGCGGCCAATCGGCTGATCGAGGACCAGTTCAACACCTATCTCTATCGCGGGGATGGCACCCGCACCAGCAAGACGCCCAAGGCGGCGGGCCAGCCGGTAATCAATTTTGATTTTGACAATATGGCCAAGCTGCGCCGCGTGCGCGACGGCGCGGTGGATGTTGAGGTCTATGATTATGACCAGCTGCACCGGCGGGTGCTGATTGCCAGCGCGCAAACAAATTCCAGCCAGTTCCGGCCGGTGCTCGATGGGGCGCTATTGATGGTTTATGATGGCGAGGACCGGGTGCTGGATTTGCGCATAGCCCAGGACGCGGGCACGGGGGCTTGGTCTTACGGGCTTGAGAGCCGCTATACCCATGGGGCGAGCGTGGATGAGCCACTGCTGCTGGAGCGCTTTGACCCGGCAACGGGCACGGCCACCACGCCGGGGCCCTTGCTGGAGAGCCTGTCCTATCATGCGGACCATCAGGGCTCTGTGCGCTGGATGACCGACCCCGCCGGGGCGGTGGCCAATGAATATGACTATGATAGTTATGGCCGCCCGAATATTATCTCTGAGGCGGTGCCCCAGCCCTATCTTTATACGGGCCGGGAATATGACCGCGCCACGGGGCTCTATTACTATCGGGCCAGATATTACGACCCCGAGACCGGGACCTTCACCCAAGACGATCCGATCCACTTTGCCGCCGGGGATTTTGAATGTTTCGCGCCACTCTTCCAGTACCAATTTCACCGGATCGAAGTAACCAGCGGTTGCTCAATGGATGGTTTGCTTGAAATGGATGTCAGTCGATAGTTTCAGCGCGGCATTCCACAAAGGCGTCTTCTCGTAAACTCTGTTCTCGAAGTGCTGAAAGTCTTCGTCGCTATGTTCCTTGAGCAAGCCTGTCCAGCATAAGGGGCGCAGAACCTGCGACCACAACATCCCCATGACAGGATCGAAAGCAGTATCTGCCTCTACCTCACCAAACAGGCATTGTCGCAAATGCCCGCCACTTATGCCGCCTTCCGCCTCAACATTGATGACGTTCAGGAAAATATCCCAATTGCCCAGAACAGGTTCTTGCCAGCGCGAGAACAGACTGTGATCGGTTTCAAACAAATAGTATGGCGTGATGATCCCGAATATTTGACCGGGATGTCCGATCAGTTTTTTACCTGCCTTTGTAAGCCTGAATTCCTGTTTGTAATGACGGCCAATCTTCAGCCTGATCAATAAATCATGCAAATCGCCGAGCGGTGGGAAATCTGTCTCGTTCAGCACCTTTTTGACGAGGAATAAATCCGCTTCTGAATAGCCGGGCCAGTCAAAGGCTTTCGCTGCCCAGTGAACGAAGCTGCGTTTGAACGCTTTTGATGGGGTGAGCCCGATTGCGCCCTGCTGAGATATATAATCGCGCAGATGTCTGGCAGCCCGCAGCATCGGCGATAATTCAAGTGCCGGATCACTATCTTCAAGGGGGCAAAATTCAATCAAGATAATCTCTCATTTTGCTCTGTCGCCTGATCGGTTTCTGCCAGCGTCTCTGTCAGGATGCGCGCGATCAGATCGGTAAATGGTTTGATATCGCCCTCAACGCTCGCGGTTTCCAGCGCCGCCATATAAGCGTCGCGGTGTTCCAGGCGAATGACCGTCCATGGCAATCCTGCTGCCGCCATCATCACATTCATCAAGAAGCGCGCGATTCGTCCGTTTCCATCCGAATAGGGATGGATGTACACAAAGATGAAGTGACCCAGAACGATGCGGGCAGCATAATTGTCTTCAGCCTTCAACAACTCGATGAAGGCTGGCATCGCATCGCGCACAGCCTCTACATGCAGCGGCACATGCCTGGACCTGCGAATGTAAACCGGACCATTTCGATAGCCTGCCAATTGCGCTGCATCAATAATGCCAGCCGTGACAGAGGGGATAAAAAGCTCTCGATACCATTCAGGCAAATCCTCATCGACCGCCTTGCCGGGATTGGCGCCCTCCAGCACTTTGCGTATTGTCCGCTTTACTGACTGGTGCGCCTGCCAATAGCCACGCGCCGCCAGAGCGTTGCTGTGCTCTCGATCCTCTTTGTTTGCCTCGGGGTTCCACGCGCCGCTGCGCACACGCTCGATTAGTTCACGGCTGACGCGATAGCCTTCAATGGAGAGTGAGTGATAAGCGTCAGTCACATAGACCGCCTCGACAGCCTTCAGATAGACATCGATATCGTTAGGTGCAGGCCTGGCGTCCGGCAACCGGTCAATAATATCACCGCGCATGTTTTGCCACATGATTTGCAGGCGGCTCACATAGGGAGAAACGGGCCGCTCGCTGTCTGTCATCTTCACTTGCGTCTGAAACGGATCCTTCTCACGCACATCATGCAGGGCGGACTTCATGGCGGCGAGAATATCATCGGCGATGCGGGGCTTTCCGATATTGCGGAACGCTCCGGCCAACCGGCCTGCAGCCCGTGTATGTCCGCCATCCAGAAGTTTGGCTAACAGCCCTGATGCGTCCGGAATATTAGCGAGAACCGCGCGCGCATCCGTTGGATGGCTTTCAAAGAAACTTTCGCTGACAGTGATAAGCGCGGTCTCGATAGAGAATAGGCGTAAATCGCCTATGATGACCACATCCTCGCCGGTTGCGATACTGGCGCGCACCTCAAAAACAGATGTTCCGTGCGGGAAATTCGTAGCTCGATTGCGAGCAGATGGCGCACGCACAAGAAGCTGAGGGGGCACTGCGCGGTTGCCCGAATGGAGTATCAGCGATTGTTCGGGGGACAGGCTCCAATTCTCCTCAAACCGGGTCGCCAGATATTGCGCCATGAAGTCCCAGAACGAGGTGTACCAGGCGGTGCTCTCTCCTGCGGGCTCATCTGGGCGCGAGGCGATATACCAGCCTTTCATGACCTCCTTCAGAAAGCCTGCACCGAGCAATCGTTCTCGATGGGGGCGACTCAGGTCAGCAGAGCGGATCGCTGTGATCCCCTTTTGTTGCAGGGTTTCCAGCGCTTCAAGCGACGCTGCAAGCTTGTCGGCTGGTATGGCCATTTTCGCGAGATCCTCAGCTTTTCCGGTGGCGCACTAATTAGCTTATTGAGGTGTACAATAATTAGCTCATTGTGTCGAGCAGTAATTAGCTTATTGCGCTGGCCAGTGGGTCAATAAGCTTAGATCCTGTTCGGTTTTGATGGAATCAAAACCGGGCTCTAAGCCTTTGTTTTTGAGCACTTCTTATCCGAAAACCGGCCTCATCCT